>ENA-UOJV01001259-UOJV01001259.1-human-gut-metagenome-genome-assembly--contig:-C82-NODE-1259-length-29290-cov-49.844809_pt1 | contig 29290 bp, 38 predicted proteins | sample MGYA00242356_ERZ723903 | MGnify/ENA metagenome assembly ERZ723903
GTTCTTCCACTGACAGACCCACCGCAGAAATGTCTGCTGAAAGTCCGCCGTCAAAGGTAAATCCTAAATTCGTTATTGGTATGTCATAGCTGTCTGCGCCGTTGGTGTAGGTCACCACGTCACCTATGTCGAAACGTGGGTCACCAAGTCTGTGGTACAGCTCAGTGGTGTACCACGAAAAGCCTCCTATCCTGCGCCACAGAGATTGTAGCAAAGACTCTGTCATGTATGGATTTTCAAACTCTAGTACACGCCCTTGTGTGGTATCTGTCACACCAAGCGACAGCGTTACATCATCACTCACTTTGCAGATAATGCCCACGATAGCGTTTTGCCTTTCTGACAGTGTTGGCAGGTCTATTGTGTTGTTATCCAATGTTTTCACCGGTCTGCCATACCACTTTCGGACGTACTTTCCGTACCTGTCAACATACCCGAACTGCCCCTGAGCTGAGGCAAGGTAAGACAGCATTTGTCGCATGGTCACGTCCTTTGGCACTGAGCTGACCTTGAAATAGAAATACTTTGAGTACAGCACCTTGCCGTTCTTATCTATCAACCTTCTGCCATTCTTGTCACGCAGTAACCGCACCTCTGTATAGTCATTGCCGTTCTGCAGACCAAGCTGTCTGCATATGTCGTCCTCGACTGCTTTATTCCAGTTTGGCATAGGGATATGCGGTACATATGGTTTGTCCGAAAAGTACAGCTTGTCCGCCATTGTCAGCTGAACACTGCCGCCCGACTTTTTCGACTTAACGCAGGTAAAACGTCCCATTGGTATCTTTTCGTCATTTGTATCAGATGAAGTTGCGTCCTTTGTATACAAACTGAAAACATACTCATTCCCAAGATACTTAGTCCCGTCGTCAACAAGCTCCGCCGTCACACTCTGAGAGCAGACCGCTCCAAGCTCTATATCATCACTCAGAGATGTTGCTTGAATGTCCGTCTGAACGTTCTGAATGCCGTCATATGCCACAGGTGCTCCACTCTGAACGTCCTCTATCCACATACCCCACAAGGCTTTGTAACTCTCTATCCTGCTTGTTATCTCATTGCTTGCTATGGTGTACATATGCCCTCCTAACGTTCTGCGAATGTGACAGTACAGCTCTTGTAATACTCACCACCGTCAAGTCTGACAAGCCCCTGCGGTACATAGTCGCTTGCGTTGGCAGATATAGAATAATACTTGCCGTTGTGCCAAAATTCCAGCTCTGCAAAGTCGGGTCCGTCCTCGATAAGGGATTGTATCTCGGCTGAATCTGCGACAGGAAGCATTGTCCACTTGCAAGGCAGTTTGTATTTGCAGAACTTTCTTGCACCCACAAACAGACCTGTTGTATTCACTCGTCCTGAGCCTGCCGTCCACTCATAACAGTTTACAGGGCTCCAGCTATCAGGGTCAGGGTCTGTCACCCACACGCCATTTATCTTTAGCAATGTTCCTGTCAAAATGCACTCACTCCCGTCTTACGTTTATACTGATTGTTGCTGTCCTGCATACACTTGAAAAGCACCTTGCTGTCAACTGTTCCGAAGAACACAGGGTCATAAGCTTTCAGCCAATCAAGTATAGCGTTCAGCACCCTTAACACCTCGTCAAGCTTGCCGTTATCAAGCATACCTTGCAGTTTGCTCAGAGGTGAGATCACCTCAGGGTCTGCCTTTGCGTTCCTGTTATCGCCCACCATTGCAAGGGTCGGTGCTGTCGCAAGTCCGCCTGTGGCAAGCTTTGGTATCTCAGGTATGCTTATTGTATCAAGATCAAAGCCGAAGGTTTCTCCGCCTATGCCAGGCACCCAATCAGGCACATCAAAACTCAGGCTGTTAATGCCGTCGATTATCCAGTTGACCGCACTTTCAATAGCACTGGTCATTTTGTTTACTGCACCGATAATTAGGTTTATAGGTGCTTTCACAACGCTGTAAAGCGTATCCCACACGCCTTTGAAGATCTTCTTTACACCCTGCCAAGCCTTCTTCCAGCTACCTGTGAAAATGCCTTTTACGAACATTATAATGCCGTTGAGAATGGTCTTTACGCCTCCGAAAGCGTCTGAAAAGGTCTTTTTGAACCACTTGCCTATGCCTTTGAAAACGCCCTTGACAGCGTTAAGAAGCTTTGTGAAGATCTCCTTTATCTTTGCAATACCCTCAGATACGGCATTATACAGACCTTGTATGATATATCCGCCCATTTCAGCCATGACCTTACTAGGGCTGTGAATACCAAAACAGTTCTTGAAACCCTCAATAAATGGTGTAAGAACATGGTCATAAAGCCAAGTGCCTATGCCCTTGAAAGCGTCAACGATACCTGTGAAAAGCCCCTCAACGATATTACCGCCACAGTCCTGTATCTTCTCCGTAAAGTAGTCACGGATACTGAAAACAGCGTCCTTGATAAAGCCCCACAGCACCGATACCGCACCGCCTATAGCTGAGCCTATGGTCTTGAAAAGCTTTGTGGCAATACCGCTCCAATCTATTGTAGAAATGAACGTCCACAGTTTTTCACCTATGCCCCGCCAGTTTACAGTTTGCAGGAAATTTATTGCCGTATCAAGCAGACCTTTCACGCCCCTAGAGATAGTCGTTCCTGCCTTGCCCCAGTCTATCTCATCAAACCAGCCGTTCACAGAAGTGCCTATGGACGAGCCAAAGCCCGACCAATCAAAGGTGGTAACGAACGAATAAAGATAGTCGATGATAGCTTGCCATTTTGAAGCAAGGGTCTTGCCGATAAGCGACCAATTCGTTTTCTTTATACCGCCATTAAGAAAATCGGCTGTGCCTTTACCGAAGCCTGCCCAATCGAACTTCTTCATAAAGCGGTATCCTGCGCCAAAAATTGTGTTTATACCGCCGCCGAAGCTGTCTCCAAGACCTGTCCAATCAACGCCTTTAATAAAGCTGTTCAGACCGTCTGTAAGCTTATCCACAAAGACATTCAGCTTTTTCTGAATACCGTCCCAGTTGATATATGCGAAAGCTCCGTTGACCTTTTCAGCCACAAGAGAGCCAACTCCTGCCCAATCGCCCGACTTTATGGCGTCTTTCATACGCTTCGCCCAATCAGGAAGCTGAACGTTGTCGCCGTTTATGGCTGAGTAATCAATGCCGCCCTCTGAACTGTCTGTATCGGACTTGCTCTGATCCGGTGCAACTCTTACAACGTCAAAATCCGCAAGGTAAGTATCCTGAGTTTTCTTTATCTTCTCCGCTGACTTCTGCGCCTGCTTTGTCGCCTGCAAGGACTTCTGATAGGTGGTGCCGAAAAGCTCAGAGATAAACGCCGCCACAGTTTTTGTCGCCACTGCTACGCCCGTCATAAGCGTATTGAGATACGGCATAACTGTGTTCATTATCGGTGTGAAAGCTATGGTGAGGTTTGCTTTTATCTCGTTTAAGGACTTGGCAAATTCTTCGTTGCCTGAAACAGCGTTTGCGACAGCGGAACGTATTCCTTTCAGCAAAACAAGCACGCCTGCCATTAAGAACACTCTTTTTGCCGCAGATTTGAGCGAATGTGTAAACTTGCTCAGCGGTTTTGAAGTGCTGTCGATAGTTGTTTTAAGCCTGCTGAATTTGGATTTAACTGCGTCAACAGCCTTTGAGCCTGCCGAACGCATTGTCTTGAAAGCTCCGCCGAGAGTTGACTTCACCGCCTTGCCTGCAAAGCTGACAGCTGAGCCGATACCGCTTTTTATCCTGCCTGCAACAGTCTTTATTTTCTGCACGGCACTTTCAGCAAAGCCTGCGATAATATCGTCCATTTTTGTTGTCTGCTCTGAAACGCTTTCGGCCGACTTGTTTGCCGTTTCCGCTGCTGTCTGACTTATCTTCGCAGAACTTGATTTAGTCTTGTCCTGCATTTTCTGAACTATCTTATCCGTTAGTTCATTGACCTCAGCTTCGACCTTTGTAGTGTCATACTCAGGGTCATAGTTCACCTGAACAGTTTTAGGCTTGATATTATCTGTCTGCCCTGCCGCTTCCTGCGCCTTTTTGCTCAGCTTATCATACTCAGCCATTGCCTTTTCAACAGCCTCCTGCATACTTTTCTGAGCGATCTCCGACGCACTGCCAAAGCCCTCGTCTATGGCTTTAGCGGTCTTATCCATAGCGTTCTCAACAGCTTTCTCTGCCTGCTCTACTGGCTTTGAAAAGCCGTTCTGTATGCTTGCAGATATCTTGTCAAGCTGCTCCTGCACCTTGTTTTTTATCACAAGGTCAAGAGATATAACACCAACGCTTGCTCCGTCTGCCATTACTTATCACCTGCCTTTCCGAACATTCCCTTGAACAGCCTTTCAAAGTATCTCGCAGTTTCAAGCTTGTCTTGCTCTGTGAACGTTTCCTTTGCTTTCTGGCTTCTGAGCGCCGTCCATTCTGAGCGTATCTGCTTTTCATACCTGTCGAAATTTTTTATGATGTCCTTGTTGTCCTCGCTCCTGATACGAACGACCTGACCCAGTGGCGTATCGTGCATAAGCCCTGCAACGAGCCTGTACCAATCGCTGTAATGCAGGTTTTCCTGCTCTGAGGGCAGGATATTGTACTGCTTTGCAATGGATTGTATGATAAGCTCTCGGTCATAGTCAAGATCGTACCAGCTTTCTTCAAGCTTACTCTGCGTTTTCCTGCGGAAATCGAGCCTCTGTCTTTTCTGCGTCCTCGCCTGTTACCGCTGAGATAACAAGAGTGAAAAGCTGCTGATATGCCGCCCAAGGCATATTCATTGCCTCTATTTCCTTGTAGTCCTTTGGTGCGAACGCAAGCTTGAAAACCTCGTCTATCATATCAAGGTCTTTCTTTTCAGCGTTCTTGTCGCAGATGTCAAGTATCTTCTTGACAGTTTTCTGCCTGTCATCCACAGGGTAGACCTTGTCGCCTACTCTTATCTCAGGTGTACCTGTAAGAAGCTTGCTGTCGAGTGTATACATCTTTGCCATAGTTATTATCCTTTCTGATTTTAGGTATAAGAAAAGCACTCCGCTATAAACGAAGTGCTTGACATTGTTATTTTGCTGTGATATAATGAACATAAAGAGAGGTACTGCGATAAGCGGTTTACCTCCAGTTGGTCAATTTAAATTATAACCGTCCTTTGGCAGAAGGGCGGTTATTTCTTTTTATTGCAGACATTGAGCACAAGCCCAATTATGTTTGTTATAAGTAGAAGTAAAGTTAAGACTTCCATAACGCTCATGTGTCGCTCACCTCCTTAGCCATGAGGCTTTTGGAGGATTATTTAAACCGCCTACCGTTATTTGCAGTACCCAAAGTCATTATATCACAGATAGTTTTTCTTGTCAAATATTGTTGTTTACGCTGTCGCCTCTGTAAACTCAGGCTTGCCGTCGGAAGCAAAGTCGAACGCAAGCGGCGCAACTGCTGTCGAATCTCCGCCACCCCATTCTGTTACGCTGACAACGCCCTTGATAACAAGCTTTGCTCCGCTTGGGAAGTTCCACACAAGGGTTGTGGTCGCCGCAGCACCTGTTTTGAGTGCAAGGCTCTCGATGTAGTCATTGCCTGCGTCACCGACGTTTCTCTTGCCTGAGATACTGATAGTGATAGACTTACCAGTGAGCAGACGTCTTGTCCACCCCTGCTGATCAAAAGGCTTCCACTCCTCGATATTGCCGTCAATGGATACTGAAAAGCTCTCCATATCGGCAATAGTCACAAGATTGCTCTCTGTCGAGCCGTCGCCGCCTGTCTTGTCTATCTTGAACTGGTTTTCATATACGGGATAAACTCCTGTTGTGTTTGCCATACTCATTCATTCCTTTCGTAATATACTGTTGCCTCGATAACATATTCACACACGCCTCGCTCGTCCCTGCCAACAGAAACAGGCTCTTTGCATTCGAGATACTTTACCGTAAATCCGTCACCATTATACTGACGTATATCGGATAGGATATCAAGAACGCTTTGTGCCTTTATCTCTGCCTGCGTGGGAGTATCAGTCCAATGAATAAGCACCGAGATATGTTTTTCAAGTGTTTTTGTGCAGGCTTTTCCACCTATGCAGATACGCTGTGGCTTTGAAGTCTTTGCGTTGTACACGCCTATACACTTGTCAAGGTTGCCGTCAATAGTGCCTGCGTACACGTCCTCGAATGTGAGGATATCGCTCAGCATATCCGCTATGTTAAGTAAATTCATACGCCTGTCCTCTTTTTGAACTCTGCCACAAACTCATTTTTGGCAAGGTCCTTTTTACTGCCTGTGATATATGGCTCAAGCCAAGCCGCACCTGCGTTGGGGTTATTGCCTTTCTGAAAATGATACTCGGGGTGATAGTACAAACGTCTTGCCTGCGGAGAGCCTGTCACAAGGCTTGCACCGCTTTCGTCAGCGTGGACAAAGGTCTGATTATTCTGCATATCGCCTGTATCGAACGGCATTGTCTGAGCACTTACAAAGTCTGTCCTCACCTGCTCCATAGCCACCTCAGCAGACTTCACAGCAGCGTCTTCGATCGCTTTTATTGCCTGCATATCAAGCTTTATTTCAATGCCCACTATATCAGCTCCAATCTTGTGTAATTCACCCTGCCGTCAGGGTCTTTGGCTTTCTCAGAGCCATATATCTTGTACGTCCTGCCGCCTATGGCCGCATAGCCCTCTATAACAGCATTATCGGGGGCTATATCTCCGCAGAAAAGAGCCTCGCCTGACAAGGTTATAAGCTGTTTCTCTGCGGATAATTTCTGCCTTGACTTCTCAGAGTGAAAGCATTTGCCCTCAAATATGACCGTCTGCTTCTTTGAGCCGTCACGATTAAGTCCGTCCGTTCGATAGACCTTACAGGGCGTTTTGCATACCCTTTCAGGTACAAGCTGAGGAAACTTCATCACATCAGCCCCCTGTAACATAGTCCTGTCTGCATAAGCACATTGTAGACCTGACGTGTTGTGATAACGCCGTCAAGAGATACCACCCTTGACTTATCGAATGACATTGAAACTCCGCTTATGCTGTAAGCGCTCAGAGGGCTTTCTAACAGCTCCAAATTGTCATAGATGAATTTCATCTGCAAGGCTGTGGAACGCTTTATACGCTCTCTCTGAAAGTCTGTGAAGCTGTCAATGCCCTCTGCTGTTATGCGGTTGAAAGTCAGCGTGTCGATATCGCTTTCAGCCCTTTGCAGTATAGCCGAGAACTGTTCTTCGGAGATATCACACTCAGGACAGATATTGCAAAACTCAGTAGAGGTGAGGTACATATCCCTCACCCCTTACTCGCTGTACTCTGCTGTGTCAACGTCAGCGTAAATGCTGTCTATCTTTCCGTCCTTGCCGTTCGGGAAAGTGAAAACATCTGAGAACGCTCTGTTCTGATAGAGCCAGCCGTCACCCTCTGTGTGTCCGCCCGGAGCAAAGCTGTAAATGCTGTTGATCTTAGGTACTATCTTTGTGGTCTCAGGTGTTGCGATAAGCACGTTTATCTTGTGTGAGCCTGCGACCTTTTCATAATATGTATCAAGTGCAGACTTGCTAGGTGTGCCTGATACCTTAGTGTAAGAACCGCTTGATTCGGTGTAATACTCCTTGTCGCTCACGATATCGGTATCAGCGGTCTTTACATAGCTTGCAGTGCAAGGCTCAAAGCCGCCGTCCTCAGGATCAAAGTTGAAGCGGTCATAGAAACGCTCATCATCAATGACCTCCATGATAGGTACACCGTCAATGTCGGTCACTCTTGTTCTAAGACCAAGTCCTCCCTCTGCGATCTGCGTCATTTCTATCTTTCGTGTGAACTTGTCAGACTGCTCCAGCAGGTCCATAATTGTGGAAGTCACATACATAATGAGCGAGCCGTTAGACTTGTATCTTCTCAGCTTGCCTGATGAAAGAAAGCCTTTGAGCTTGTCGAACACGTTGCCCTTTGTGTATGATGAAGCGGCTGTTGATGAGTGATAGCCCTCAAGCTCTGCCGCTCTCTGAGCTGTCTTTGAGAAGAACAGAGCGTCCGTTTCGGGAGCAGACTGTGTTTTCTCGAATACCTCTGAGATATTCTTGATAGACGCTGATGAGTTTGTTTCGTCAACGTCAGCCTTATCCACAAGAAACTCAACGTCACGATCGTGTGTAAGAGTGAAAGGCACGTCCGTCTGAACATACTTACCTGTGTTCCAGCCGCCGTTTCTGTTGTGGCTCTTGTAGCCTGATGTTGACATCTGTGTGAAGTGGAAAGTCTTTGCGTCAAGCCACCTTACATTCTGTGTGATGAACGGGCTTGACAGTGTTTCCTGAATCCTTATCTCCAAGAGTTCGGGGTTCCATACTTCTGCGTAATTAAGATTTGGCATGATTCATTTCTCCTGTTTTTACTTGAATTTGTTCCAGCGTTTCTGCGCTGTTGGTTTGCTCTGTGGCTTCTTTTCATCAGTATCCGAAGATCCTGCACCGACCTTGAAACCGCCCTGCTTTTTGCCGTCGGACTTTTTGCCGCCTTCACCTTTCATATCCGGATACTTCTTCACAACCGCAGAAAGGGCGGCATTGATATCCTGCTGACTGCCGTTTCTCACATAGCTTTCAGCCACCGCAACGGCGTCCTCGATACAGTCGGGCTTGATACCAAGCTGCATAGCGGCTATCTGAGTTTTGAGCCTGAGTATCTCCTGATCCTTTTCATCAAGTGTGTTCTCTGCACTGTCCAGCTTGTCGGACTTATCCTCGCTTGGCTGTTCCTGCTTATCTTCCGCAGGCTTATCAGCACCCTCACCGTTCTCGTCAGCCTGACTATCGTCCACCGCAGGCTGTTCCTTGTTGGCAGAGTTCTCATCTGCCTTGTCCGCAGGCTTTTCCTCAGCCTTTGGCTCGTCCTTTTTCTCCTCGTGAGTGTCGGGAGTTTTCTTCTCCTCCTCATCAGGGAGTTTCTTTTTCTCGTCCATTTTCTGACCTCGCTTTCTTAAATTTGTGTATGAAAAAAGCACCCGTTAAGGTGCTTAGTTCCGATGTTTGGGTATAAAAATACCGCCTCGCCGTAGCGGAGCGGTAGAATTATTTACATCTTTTCGATTTCATTTTCATTGCAGTCATACAGCTTCCATTCGCCACCATAACCACCTGCTGTTCCTTTTGTATCACTTTCAACAACATAGTTCGTTTTGCCGTTAATATTTGATTTGTCAATAATAGTTCCGACTATGCTATTTGACTTGATCTTTACTTTGTCATATAATTCAAACATTATCGCTCATCCTCTCTATGTGCAGTTATAATGCGTGGGATACTCTCAGGAGTATCTTTTTGCCAAACTGTTCTGAAACGTTTCTTTTCGTTTACTCCTAACTCAGCAAATATACTAAATCTTTCAACGCCACTATCAGAAACAACTTTATCGACCGCTTTGCTATAATCAAAGCAAGCCTTTAAATCCTTGTCAAGAAGTTCAAAATCTGTTGTTTTATAGCCAACACTGAAAAATTCCTCTGAGTGTTTTGCATTTGGTTTCAAAAAGAACTTATTGATTTTGTCAGGGGTAATTTCACACTTATTGTTTTTTATTATATCACTTTTTACGTTTTTGTCAACACCACTGCCATAATACTTCTCCCTGTCATAATCCCTATGCAGCACCTCATTATGCTCCTCAACGAACGCCTTTAATTCCTGCTGAGCCTGCCTGAGTTTTCGGCGGTATTCCTTTGCTGTATCAGGGTCGCAGGTGCCTGCCGCAAAGCGTTTGAGCTTGCGTATCTTCCGCTCCATTGCACGCTGTTTCTGCTCAAGTTCTCGCTGCTCTTTTATCTTCTCCGCCGGTATCGGCTCAGGTATCTGCGTTCTGCCGTGTATATACTGCGTCATTGTGTGACGGCAGTTGGGGTGGAAAAGCCCGTTCTTTACGGCGTACGACAGCAGCCAAAACCACTCTCCGCAGTAATTTGACTTGCCTTGAAACTCGTCCTTTTCCCCCTCCCATACCGTGAACACATCATCAATGTATACTTGACCTTGCCAAGGCTCACAGGTCTTTGAACAGCCGCCATACTGAGACACAAGCACAGTATCATACCCAAGCTCTGCAAAGCGTTTCGCCGCACCCTGCAACGCTGCCCTTGTGGAAGTTGTCCGCAGAGCCATTCGCACATAGTCGGCAATGTTCACTCGCTTGCCGTCAGCGTATACGATACAGTTTATGCCCTTGTCGAGGAAGTCCCTTGTGGCAAGGTCGATAGCCTCATTAAGCGTCATAGAGCCTGTTCCCATTGCAAGCTGTACCCTATTCAAAGTCTGCCTGTAAATATCGTCTGTCATTCGCAGTGCGGCTGTTTCAGCGGTCTTTTCAAGGGTGGTGACGTCTTCCATAAGCTTTGCCATTTTCTTTTCGTTCACGCCAAAGAAATGCTTGTCGGGGATAGGTGTTATAGGCTCGTCAGAAAGCTCCTGGGCACTCCGTTGTGCCTGCTGCTGACCCTCTTGAAACTGCTCCGTCATAAGCTGTCTTGTCTGATCGTCGATAACGTCAACGTACTCGTTCATAATGTCGAGGTTTTCACGGCGGAAGTTCTCCATATTTTTCAGTTTCTCAGCCTGCCAAGCAGACCATTCAAAGCCGTAACGCTGCTCTTCCGCCTTGTGCCTTTTGAGATTGCGTTTCAGTGAAGATATGAGCCTTAGCTCTATCTCCTCAAATATTTTGGCTATGTCCTTAAAATTAAGCGTACTCATCACCTACCGCAGTAGGCTCACCCTCTGTAAGCCCCTTTTCCTGCATTATCCGCTTGACCTCTGCAGCTTTCCAATCGTCCTCTTTAGAACTGCCCCACAGCTCCTCCACCTGCGTTTCAACTGACATAATACCATATGTGCTCGCCTTGCCCACAGTTTCAACTCTGCTGTCAAAGTCAGGCGCACCGTACTCACCGAAGTCAACTGTCACCTCATAAGTCTCAGGGGCTTTGCCCTGCATATTGTCATAGGTCATGAGCACCGCAGAAACAAGCTGCGGCAGAGCCTTTTCAAGAGCCGTTGTGATAGTGTTTCGGGTGTTGCCTGTGACGTCTTTCTTCTCTCGTTGAGCGTCTGCACTTGACATCTTGCCCACATCTATGCCAAGGGTCGCAGATTCGTCAAAATTTTTTTTCAACACTCCTTTATGCTTTATTTGAGTCTTTAACTAATAAGAAAAGACACCACATTTTTGATGTGATGTCTTCGTGCTTTTTTACACAAATATATTAACGTTATCTTCTACCATATTTTTCTTTTATTTCATCCCACCTTGGAAAATCAATATCAACTCCATAGTGATTTCTATAACTTCTCTTGAATCTATTTTTCCATTGTGCTCCCTGCACTCTCGTTTCTGGATTTTGATATATAGTTTCCTCAAAAGCGGATAAATAATCTGTCATAGATTCAAAAACGTGAGCATTTCCCCTTGTTGTATACCAATTCCCAGGTCTCATCTTCTGTAAAATGCCATTTTTATACTGTACAGTAATTGGCCAGCTATCCATTGTTTTTGTTATTTCCCATATTTTCTTAAGCCACAGGTCTTTAACTATAACATCTCCATTATCTTCATCCATTACATATCCGAAAATAAGAAAATCTGTGTTAATGTGGTACGGCTTTTCTATAAGTTCATTTACAAATGCCTTAAAATCTGCAATGTCAAACGCAGGACTTGATTCCCAATTAAAAGCTTTTACTTCTAGCAAGTTATGTGTATGATCATCTGGATCTAAGTACACATCTGGCGGCATTTGCGTATTGGGATTTGGATCAAATTCAATATTTCTTGATTTAAGCCATCCTTCAAGCCACTCTTGCAGAATATTTCCAACAACATCTTTCTTTTTAACGATTATGCTAACGTCACCTAAATTGAAATATATCTGTCCTTTTAGCGTTTTGATCTTATCCTCATTAATAAGTTTATCATAAATTTGCTGAGCAGTTAACTTCATATTTTAGCAATTCCTTTCATATACATCAATCACTCTTTTGGCAACTTCCCTAATTACAGAAACCACAACTGTATTTCCCAAAAGATCATACCCCTCGTCAACAGAAACATCAAACTTAAAATCATCTGGATAGCCAAACAAACGAAGACCTTCTCTAAGAGTAAGAGGACGTATACCATCACCATCTGGTACAAATAAATGTCGCATATCCATTGCCACCAACGTTGGTGCTATCTTAGACGGATCCAAGATTTTACTAACTTCATAAGACATTTTTCCTGCCACAATGTTATAACCCAATGGCAAACTAGAATCCTGTTCCCTACGATTACCTATTTTTCGTTTAGGATATTCCTTGCAAACATACTTTTTCCTAACTAAATCCTCAAGCATTTCATCTAAATTAGGAACGTCATAAAAAGAGCGAATCATACTTAAAGTAAGAGGCATACCATCCATCCAATCTATTCCATATTCTTCCGCCCACTTTTTTTTCCTTCGTTCCGTCATCATAGTATTTAAAAGTTCCTTTTGATTCTTACTTACGGGACCTTTCAAGCCAATATCCCAACTATGTATGTTATTACTTCCGCCACGCTTATCCTTTATAGACTTTCCAAGCAATTCTTCAACAGAATAATTTTTCAATAATATTCTCGTGAATTTACTATCAGTAGTATTTATACCTTTTTCTAATACATCAGACAAAGTACGAGAAAAATGATCAAAACTATCAAGATTAGGTCTCTCTTTTTTTGTACCAACTATGTAAATTCTTTTTCTCTCTTGGGGAACACCAAAATACTTAGCATTCAGAACTCTCCAAGATATTTGATAGTCGAGTGATTCTAAGCGTTCTAATATGGTTGTCAATGTTCTGCCAATTTTATCATCTTTATTTTGACGATCATGATTTACTAAACCTTCTACATTTTCTAAAATAAATCCATACGGTCTTTTCTCTTTTAATATACGCTCAACATCAAAAAAAAGTGTTCCTCTCATATCATTAAAGCCCAAGCGTTTTCCTGCTGCTGAAAACGCTTGGCAAGGAAATCCAGCAAGTAAAAAATCAAAATCAGGTATGCTCTTAGCATCAACTAATGTAATATCACCAGCTATTTCTTCGTCAGGGTGGTTCTGTTTCAAAACTTTGACTGCATAAGGTTTAATTTCTGAAGTAAACACACACTTTGTATGAAAACCTTTATCCTCACAGGCCAATTCAAAGCCTTTACGTATGCCACCTATTCCGGCAAACAAATCAACAAATTTAATCGTGCTATCCACGTATTTTCCTCCTTAGGATCTAAAGTACAATTAATCTTATATTTGTAAACTTGTTAAACGGCTAAGTCTATTCGTAAATATCATTTAGCCTTCATACAAATCCTTCTTTATCTAATTCATAATAACATAAATCGAACATTTTGTCAATGAATACTAAAATCTATTGTCATATCCCAGAACATAGATTATCTTGCCCTCAAACTTGATATGCGGCAGTTTGTAGTCCTTATCACCGTTGCCGAAGTACCGAGCATTGGTGTGCAGGTCAAGAATGCCGTTATCCTGCTGAATGATAGTTTCCTCAGCCTTTCCCGTAGTCTTAGCGGCAATGACGTGAAGTTTCTTTCGGCTTGCCGACACCATACGCATGAACTTTATTCCTGCGCCCACAGTTGTTTTGCCGCTTGCGGTAGTCCCCTCAAGAAAATCCGCAGACACACCTCGAACGCTGTTGATGAAGTCCATATACTTCTGCGACAGGGGAAACTTACTCGTCAAGCCCCTCACCGCCTATCTGAGCAAAAACGTCCGAAAGCTTTTCAGAGGTCTTGACCTCCGCCTGTATCTTAGCCACATACTCTCCTGTCATTTTATTGAGGGTATCGACGGCTCTGATACGGTCAGCAGGGTCATTCTTTCCGTCCTTAGCGATATCAGACAAGAGCGCCTGCCTCTCCTTTGCAGTCATTATACGCTCGTTCTGAGCTTTCTCGGACAGCACACGGATATACTCCGCAACACTAGGATTATCTAGGATTTTGCAGGCGTCAGCTTTCGCATACTTCTCGCTGTATCCTGCCTTTATAGCACTCTGAACGGTGTTGCCGCTCTGAGCATAGTATTCTGCAAATTTCTTTTGCCGTGCTGTCATGAGGGGGCACCGTCCTTTCTGAGATTTTGATATAAAAAGAACTGCCACATTGTTGTAGCAGTTCGTAAGATTATTTTTTGTCAATGATATAATTTAATTCATCAGCAGACAAATCCGCTGAATGAATACCATTTGTTCTGGTCTTAGCAAGTTTACCAAATCTCTCAAGCATTCCTTTATACTCTGGCAGGATTTTACTGTGGCTGTTAAATTCACAATCTTTAAATTCCTGATACTTGCCATTAGATTTTATAAGCCATTCTGCATATTCATAATACTTTGCTTCTTCATTATCATTTCCGTCAAAGCCTCTAAATATATAGTCTTCACGATCTAGACCTGTCACATCTTCAAGATTGTCAAAAGAAAAGGTCATGCACCTTAACATCTCTAATATCTCATATACTTTTTCTGAAACTGAATACGGGACTTCACATAACGCTGGACCGATCTCTTCATAATTATACTCAAATCCCTGTGCAAGAATATCTTGATATATCTCATATTGTTCAGCGTTATCAGTATCAAGGCGTTTAAGTATCTCATACTGATTGAAAAGTATTATTCTGTCTTTTTTGCTAAGTTCCATTTTAGAACCTCCTTTTGCTTATTTTCTATATATTAGCATATAAAGCACAAAACATCAAGGCTATAAACAAAAGTTCTCCCTACTGCACAAAATCATTTTGCTTATTTTATGCAATATTTCAAGTTTTCGACATTTATGAACTTTTTGCGACACAACGCAAAAGCGACCGCAAAATGCAGCCGCCCTTGTGAAAATATTATAAGGAGTTTTGTAAATGGTGGAGCAGATGTTGAGCTGGCACGCTCTCGACCTGCATACACCGCCCGAAGCCCGAAAGCTTGGCGGCGGTTCAAATATTATGTGCTGGCTTTGTCGGAAAACCAGCTGACCGTATAGAACAGAACGCAAGCTCATGCACTCACGTTCTGCATAGCCCCTTACGGGGCTTAGAAAATTGGAGGTGACTTCAATGAAAGTACAAGTCTGAGGTACATCTACACTTTCCTCAGTTTAAATTATAACACAGGTAAAACGAACACACTTGATTATTTTTTCAAATATCTTTTGACTGCCATTCTACAGCCGTCCGCCGTACCTCCGACCTTGTGTCCTATCTGTATCCAAGTCAATCCCTTTACAAACCTGAGTACAAATATCTTCCTCATTTGTCTATCCTCTATCCCCTTGATAAATTCCTCCACAGTCCTCTGCTCACGCTCTAACCGTGCCTGTTCGCACAGCAGTGAAAGTGTATCGCCACTTGGCAGAAAGCCGTCTATGCGTGTGCTGTGTGGCGTGTAGGACGGTGGAGTGCATACGCTGATACTGTCGGCAACGTACTTGCCTGAAAGCTCTGCCTTGATGTCCTCAATGGCTGAGGCGTTCCTGCGGTAGGCTTTCAGGCGTGACATGGTCATAGGGTCGTTTCTTTCCATTGGCTATCTCCTCTCTTATTCCCAGCACAACATACCCATTCTTTATTCCCCAGCCATTGAGGATATATGTTATCTTGTATGTATGTCCTGATATCTCATGTTTTGCGTGTTCTCTTACTGTGCCGTCTGAGCTACGATAAGACGTTCCGTCCGTCGGTATAAATCTTATCAGATCTCCTGTCTGAAAACCTCTGTCATTCTTTCTGACCTCAAAAGTTTTCTCACCGCTCTGAACTGCGTCACAAAATTCTATGCTAAGTTTCAGATTATGTGTTTTCATTCTTTTGCCTCCTCACACCTCAACTCTTCCAGCCCACAATACACCAACGTGTTGCCACAAGTCTTGTCAGCGATCTCTGCCTGATAGAAGAACTGACCTGTCTTACTGCTCTTGCGGATAATGCACCCTGTCAGTTCGTAGCAATCAGAGCCGTTGTAGCTCACCCTGCGTCCGAGACTTTTCTTTACTTCGTGTATCGTCATAGCTCCTCTATCCTCACATAAATGCCAGGTATGTCCGCCCAGAATTTTTCGCATATCTCACTCGCCACAAGCTGGTCGTCTGTCCAGAAGTCAAGCTTTGTCATACAGTCCTTGAACATCTTCTGCAGGTTGTCTGTGTCGGGCTTGCTGATCTTGTACTCTCCGTCCTTGTGCTTGCCGTCATTAGGAAACAGCCACTTTGTTACTAGCCTTATCCCACAGATGTACTTCTCAGGCGGTCTGTGCCTTGCAAGGTTTGCCGTGAGCTTTTCTTTTGCCGCCTTTACTTCGGGTGGGTCATAAAATATCGGCTTGCCATTTCTCACAGTCACCTTGTGTTCCTGAGCCGTAGTTGTCGGCGGTATCATCGCCATAAAAAATTCAGTCATTGTTATCTGCTCCTCTCCAAGTCCGTGTAGCTTGGTCATAGCTTATCATCTTGTGATTTGCAGCCATATCAAAAATCTTCTGCATTATATCAGGCTGAGATACCAACCACCTTGCGACCTCGCTTTGAGTAATATCAAAAGTTTCTGATGTAGTATGTCTGAGCGGCGGCATTTTTCTCGCACAGTTCAAAAAATCATAATTAATGTTTTTGCCTCGCATAAAGTCTACTCCTTTCGTGTCGGGTGCGGTTTATATTTGCTTATAATATTTTGACCGCCGTCCTTTAGGCGGTCAAAAATATATTATATATAATATACTTTGTCTGTCCGCCCGACAAACTCGGTAATTTTCGATATTGTCCGACAAGAAAAAAGTTCGATTTTGTCCTGACACTTTTTCGATTTTTTCCTGTCTGTCTAAAGTTCAAAAATTCGATTTTGTCTTGTCTGTCTACTGAGCTTTTAAGCCACATTCTCCCTCTTCTATCCAAAAGCCACCATGCTCTTTGAGGTATCTTCCAACGGTCTTTTCGCTCTTTCCTATGTACTCCGCCAGCTCAGAAATGCGGCACTTGCCGTTTTCCTGCACACCGCTGAAAGCTGTTTCAATGCTCTCCTTGCGTTCCTTGCTGCGGTCTTCATTGGTCTTCTTCTTGCTGAAATTCTTCTTCCAATTCGGTGTGATATCCTCTACCTCGCAGTCTTTAAGCACGCCCACGGTATCCTCTCTGTGAACAGGATAATCAAACCACATATCGAGGGGAGCAAACTTCGGGAACTCTCTCAGAGTACCCTCTATACGCCATGCCGTACGGTTTCTTACTGCAAGCTTAGCCTTGTCTATGTCGGCCATCATAAGCTTGTATGAGTTCGGGTGCAGGTGCTTGTGCGTTATCTCAAGCATTTTTGACGACGTAACAAGATCGTCCTGTGAACAAAGATCATCAGTATTTCTGTAAAATCTCCTCATCCAGTTCTCACAGATACGGCAAACAGTTTCGTCCTCCTGCTGTTTGTAAAGGCTGTCTGAGATGTCAAGTTCTGAAAGGTCAAGAAGTGCGTCAGGGTCACGGGCGAATACTCCTGAACCGCTGGCTCTGTCCATTGAACGCTTACCGCCCTGCGCTCCCTTTGAGTGGTGGTGGCAGTATATGACCGCACAGCCAAGCTCTGTGCATACCTTGTCAAACTGGTTGCAAAAGTGTGCCATTTGGTCTGCTGAGTTCTCATCGCCTGTTATGACCTTGTAGATAGGGTCTATTATCACGGCAATGTAATTCTTCTTGCTTGCTCGGCGTATAAGCTTTGGTGCAAGCTTGTCCATTGGTACGCTGTGACCTCGCAGGTTCCATATGTCTATGCTGTTGAGGTTATCAGGCTCTAAGTGCATTGCGGTGTACACGTCCTTGAAACGGTGCAGACAAGATGCTCTGTCAAGCTCTAGGTTGACGTATAGTATCTTTCCTTTGGTGCATTGCCAGCCAAACCACTTTACCCCCTCAGCTATCGCCACGCACATCTCGATAAGCGCATAAGACTTGCCTGCCTTTGACGGACCTGCAATGAGCATTTTGTGACCCTGTCTGAGAACACCGTCAATAAGTGGTGGTGCAAGCTCAGGCAGGTTATCCCACTCAGCACTCAGGCTCTCAGGGTCGGGGAGATCATCATTGATACTCTCTATGTAATCTTTCCATTCCGAAAAGCTTTCTTTGCCTATGTTCTTGTCAATGATGAACTGTTTCTTGCCGTTTCTCATTACACCCGGCATACGGCTAAGACGTGAGGGATTGCGGTTTTGTTTATCTATGTCAAGACCGCTTTCCTTGCAGACCTTGTAAAGAAAATCAACACGCCTGCGGTATTCATCATAGTTGGGAGCGTCTATCTTGACGATAGCGTGAACGCTCTTTCCACCGCTGTATACAAGCACAGCAATAGGAAGTTCAAGCTCTCTCATCACAGCATTCTGCTGTTCTATAGGCATACTGTCGCTTTCAACAAGAGCATAGCGGTAGTCTGTTACATTCTCGTTCTTTACGCCCTTGCCGTCAAGAGGATTGAAGCGGATCCACGCTCCGGCTTCTTCCTTGTAGTCGCCAAACACCGCACCAATGTCGCCGTTACATTCGCCAAGCCTCTTGATAAGCTCCCCTGCCGTCCTGTCACAGCACCCTTTTGTGGGCAAATACCTGGTCTTGCCGTCCTTTTCTGTTTCCCACGTTTGCGTAACATAGCCCACGTTCTCTCCTGCCTCAAAGAGTGTTTCAAGATATGTGACTATCTCCTTGACAGGATCCCATTGGGCAGGCTCAGTGATCGGTATGCCCTCACCGCCGTTTACAAGGGGACTGCTTTCTTCTGCAACTATCTCGCCGTCCCAATCGTATGCCTTAAACTCATGGGGGCTGTATCCTCTCTCCTTTGCCATTTGCACGATAGTTCCTGCAGTCACGGGCTGAGCATTGCCGTTAAAGCCTTGCCACTTGTGTTCACACTCACCGCTGTGATAACGGCTGTCTGACCTCGACCAACTGTCCCAATCGTTCACGGAATAGCCCTCGTGTTTGAGAGCCATTCCCACATTGACCCATTCCTGATAATCGCAGCTTGCAGGGTCTATGTATTCAAGCATTTTAAGCAAATTTGTGTTATCCATTCACTTCTCCTTAGTTCTCAGGTGTGTATGTTTTCGGGTCGATATCTCTCGGCACTCTCCAACCATTGGCAGAGATACGAGCTATCATCTTGCTTGCGCTGTCAAAGCTCCAAGAGCCGACGTGTTCAAAACCCTTGCTTTCAAGCAGCCTTATCTGCTTTGGTGTGGTAAGTCCTGCATTGCGGCGCTTTTCAAGTCGGTCAAGGATAAGCTTTGCCTTGCCTGCGTTGTCTATATCGTCAGGGAAAATGCCCAGCTTTTCAAGCTTTGCTTTCTGTTTGTCGGTAGCAGGAGCACACTCCCAGCCAAAAGCAGGAACGTAAGAGGACAAGTCCTCAGCCTGTATTGACATTTCATACTGCAAAGGGTCAACGAGCTTTCGCTTGCGTGTTTTCATTTCTTTGAGCTGCTTTGCCAAAGACTCTTCACGCTGTGCCACAACGTCCTCGCTTGCCTGTTTTTCTGCCTCTTCGATATCCACTGCACAGCCTGCCTCATTGGCAAGGTTTTCGGTCATTTTCTCAGCGACCTCTTCATTCTGACAGATAAGGTGTGCAGGTCTGCAAAGCTCGTGGCGTTCTGTGTGCCATAGGAAATCAAGCAGCAAAAGCTCTGTCTTTCCCTCGCAAAGTCTTGTGCCTCTGCCTACCATTTGACAGTAAAGTCCACGCACTTTTGTTGGTCTTAGCACGATAACACAGTCAACTGACGGACAGTCCCAGCCCTCTGTGAGGAGCATTGAGTTGCACAGCACGTTGTATTCGCCCTTGTCGAAAGCTTCAAGTATCTCCGCTCTGTCTGTGCTTTCTCCGTTGACCTCAGCGGCGTTGAACCCTTTGCTGATAAGGATATCACGGAACTTCTGAGAGGTCTTGACAAGCGGCAGGAACACAACTGTCTTGCGTTCCTTACAGTATTTGAGCATTTCGTCAGCTATCTGATAAAGATAAGGGTCAAGTGCCGTGTCGATATCACTTGCCTTGAAATCTCCTGCCTGAGTTGATACTCCTGAAAGGTCAAGTTTCAGCGGTATGGTGATAGCCTTGATAGGTGAAAGATAGCCCTCTTTGATAGCCTGCGGCAGGGTGTATTCATATGCAAGACTGTCGAACACCGAGCCTAAGTTCTTCATATCGCCCCTGTCAGGTGTAGCCGTCACCCCAAGCACCTGAGCCTCAGGAAAATGGTCAAGCACTCTCTGATATCCGTCTGAGATAGCGTGATGAGCCTCGTCAATTATTATGGTATCGAAGTAATTTTCCGAAAAGCCTTTGAGCCTTTTCTCACGCATAAGGGTCTGAACTGAGCCTACTACTACACGATACCAAGAGCCTAAACAGCTTTGCTCTGCTTTCTCGGTGGCACAGCCAAGCCCTGTTGACTTCATAAGCTTGTCCGCCGCCTGGTCGAGCAGCTCGCCCCTGTGGGCAAGGATAAGCACACGCTTACCCTGCCGCACACATTCTTCCGTAACAGCCGAGAAAAGTATTGTCTTTCCCGTTCCTGTGGGCAGAACTGCAAGGACTTTGTTTATTCCCTCAGACCACTGTTCGAGTATAGCAAGCTTAGCCTCGTTTTGATATGGTCTTAAATTCATCATCAGAACGCACCGGCTTTCCAGCCACCTGTCTGAGCAGGCTGACTATACTGTGGTGTCTGCGTCTGAGCAGGCTGAACGGTAGTCACATTCTCGTCATAGGCGTAGAGCTTTTTAATCTTGTTGGACTGCCTGTCCTCACCGTCCTTGTTCTTGTAGTTGTCAACGTAGACGTGACACTTGCCCTTTTTGCCTGTGATAGCGTTCCAGTTCATTTTCAGCGGCTCGCCATGTTTTTTCAGACCGAGAGCCAAGAAAAGTGCTGAGAGCTTCCACTCAAACTTGTTGCAAAGGAAGAAGTTCTCTGTTATCTCCACGCTGTCCTCTGCACCCCAAATGGTGAATGTGACCTTTGCCATATTGCAGGGCGGCACTTTCGCCGACCCCTCGTGTCTTGTACGCTCAAACTTGCTGACGGTGAAGTCATAATCCCCCTCAGGGAGCAGGACAAAGTCCCCACCCTCGTTCACTATCTCATCTTCCCAGCCGTATTCCATAAAATTATCCATAGTGTTGTCCTCCTGTTAAAATGGTACTTTCTGATTTTCTCTGATAAGCGGCAGCATTTGCTCCCAAGCGCCTATCAGACAGCCCTGCACAAAGTCGTCAGGATAGTTTGTGATAGGGGTATCATAAGGGAAATAGTTTCTCTGAGATACCACAAGACGTATATCCGATTCGCTTACGTTGTTGGCTCTCATAAGGTCCGCAAGTGCTTTCGGTATGCCCTCAGGGATAACGATAGGTGGTGCAACATCCTCAAAGCCGCTGAGATCAGTAAGAGGCTCATCTGACTTTGGTGCAGCTGTCGGCTGAGCCTGCTGCAATGTCACTGCGTTTGATGTCTTATGAGGGGGCTGCGGTGCTGCTTTCGGCTGTGCAAGCTGCTCCTGCACACGTCTTGGCATCGTCACAGGCTTAGGCATTTCAGCAGGCTGTGTATACGCAAACAGGTGAGCTATGCCACTATACTCAAAAGGCATTTCAGGCGGAAGTCCGTCACGGTTCTTAGCGTCCCAGCAAGGATGATGTGTGGTGTACATTACACGGTCACCGCCCTGAGCCTTGAACTTCTTGCCGTCCTTATCCACAGCTACTGCATATGTTTTGTAGTTTGCAAACAGCACCATATCTGCCCATTCTTTCACAAGAGGCGATATCTGAGAAGAAGTTTTCTTGCCGAGTTTCAGCTCCCAACGGTCATAAGCGCCAAGCTCGTCAGGCTGTTCAAACTTTCTCATCTGAGCGTGAGCCGTAAGCACAACGTTGATACCGCTGTCAACTACCTCCTGCAAGAGATTAAGGAACTTGCCTATCTCCTCTTTCTCGTAGACGTAGCCGTTGCCGTAGCCGAAATCTTCAATGCCTTTCTTCTGATGTGCCGAGCAGATAGTTTCAATGCAAAGCTGTTCAGCCCAATCAAATGTATCAATGACAAGGGTCTTACAGAGCCTGCCGTTCATAGCCTCCTTTACCTCATTTTTGAGCATTTCCCAGCTTGACGGCTTAGGGAAACGTCTGATGTTCAGCTTCTTTGTACTGCCCTCAGTATCAATAAATACAGGGTCGGGGAACTGAGCCGCAAAGGTGGATTTGCCTATGCCTTCAGGACCATATATCACGACTTTCTGTGCGGAGCTTACAACTCCTGATGTTATCTCATACATTAAAATGCACCTGCTTTCCAAGTTTTCGTTTCTGTGTTTTCTTCCTTATCATTGTCCATTGACCTGCCGTCCTCGATAATGATACTGCACTCGTCACCTGTGGAAACTCTTGTGGCTATCGCCTGCAAGCCCTGTGCTTCAAGCCACTTGCCGAAGTCATCAAGGGTGTCGGTATCCATTTGTTCAAGCTTGTCCAGCAGTACAAAACCGCAGTCAGGATTGAGCTTTCTCACGATAGAGGTAGCGACGATAAGCTGTTCTGCTCCGCTTATACTGTCCCACTTATGCCCGTTATACAGCAGCTCTCCGTCCTCAACGGAAAGGCCCTCAAGGGGCAGGTCTGCACCGCTCAACAGGTCAGTCTTTGCCTGCCTTACCTCCTCTATCTGCTCAGTGAGATATGTATACTGTGAACGGTAGTCCTCAGCGTCTATCTCAGCTTTCTCCCTGTCGAGATTTGCTCTTATCTTCTTGTTCAGCTCCTCGATTTCCGAGATATTCTTTTCAAGCTCCGCTGTGCTTTCGTCCACAAGGTCTTGAGCGTCAAGGCTTGCAAGCTTGAAGTTGTTCGCTGCCGCTTCATAGCTTGCTTTTGCACGCTCATAGGCAGACTTAGCAATCTCCAACTGCTTTTCGTAGTATTCTTTCTGGTCACGTTTACGCTGATTTTCGCCGTTGCGAGCAAGTATATCCTGCTGCTGTCTGATAAGCTCCGAAGCCGAAACAGGCTCGGCAGGGACGTTTGCATACACGGGCATTTCCTTTGCGAACTTAGACTTCTGGTCAGCTATCCTGCCGATAGCGGTACGCTGGTCATAGAGGGAATGTTCCTTATGCTCAAGCTGATAGAGCGTATCGCCCACGCCGATTATTTTCAGCAGAGTTGAAGCTTTTTCCTTGCTTGATTGATTTATGAACTTAGGCAGGTCAAGTGCGAACTGCTCAACGAAGCTGTTCAAAAGCTGCTGACCGCCTTTTTTGCCTGTGCTGTCCGTGACTTTGAGGGAGCTGTTCTTACCCGAACGCTCCACCACGATTCCATTGTCGAGAGTGATCTTCAAATGCGGTTCGACAACAGCCCCCTCACGCTGAGGAGAGGACGGCTTATACTTGTCACCGCCAAGCGCCCAAGCGATAGCGTCAAGCACAGAGGTCTTGCCCTGCCTGTTCTTACCGCCAATAACAGTAAGCCCATTCTTTGCGGGCTCAAGCTGCACGGCTTTTATTTTCTTTACGTTCTCAAATTCGAGTGAGTTTATTTTTACTGACATTTTAGTTCTCTCCTCTCATATTTTCAAGCTTATCCCTTGTGCTGCATATTTTTCCGTACACTTCTCCGATATCAAAGGCTCTCCGTTCACATTCTGACATTTCGTCATAGATAAGAAGTATATCTGTACAGGCTTTGTATGCGGTATCATATGCTTGACAAATCTGCTCTTTTGTGCTATCATCAAACTGTAATATTGAACCGGTATCTTTTGATACCTCCGAGCTTGTGCTGTTGGCAGACAGTGCAGGCTCGTTTTCTTTTATGTAGTGGGCAAAATATACGTCGCATCTATAAAATCTTTTGCCAAGCGGACATTGTGTGCAGTTCATATTTCCGTCAGTGCAAACCTCCATCACCTTTTCAAATCCCTCTTTCGTTATCATCTTTATCCTCCTTAAACTTTTTCTCCCAGTGCCTATCCGCTACGCTCAGAACAAGATACATCACTACATCTATCCCTGCAAGCACAGCTATTGTTATTAAAAGTATTCCTACAATGCTCATTACCACTTTCCTTTCGCCTGTATCTCAACCTTGACCACAGGTCTTGCAGTTTCCTTCATTGCCTTCTCCAGTTCCTCACGGATTGCGGTTTCGGCGGTTTCTTTAACATTTCGATATAGTCCATAGATCGCCAGTGCAAACAGCGCCACGCACAGTGCTATGGCTGACGCATATCTGATGATCTCCAGCGTTGCTATCATGTTGTTCATTTTCTCACGTCCTTTCATTTTAACGTCCTGTGTTTTAAGCTATCCACTCAGGGTGTTCAGTCCTCGCCGTTTCACAAAGCTTATCCCAGAGCGACGGGTCACGCCCGACCATATCCTGCAGCGCTCCTGCAAGCTTGCGTCCGATACTGTCCGCAGCCGCCTGTCGCTCCTGCTCCGTGCAATCGTCCCAAAGCTTATAGCTTTTGCCACCGTCGAACGAAACGTGCCTTATGACCTTTAAAGGCGGATATTTCGGCATTTTTATCACCTCCTACTCAATTCTATTGGATATCGGGGTTGTACTATGCTAGACAAGCTCCTCGATAAAGGCGATATTCTCGCCCTCTGAGCGGTCAACAAGGTCCATAGCCTCGCCTGCCGTCTTTGCCGTGACTGTTACCAGCCTTACGCCGCTGAACTTGTCTGTCAGCTTAATTTTGTAGTGTTTCATTTTTGTACCTCCTTGAAAAATCCAACCTCTTGTGGTATAATGTAGAAAATAAAATAAAAGGAGCTGACCATAAATGATAAAAGTCATTCAAAGCAAGCAAATCGAATATCCTAGTGCCAACATATAATTTAAAGTTGATATGCCAAGAAATTGTCCTCATTGTGGTGTTGTTTTAGAGCCTATAGCTCTATCAAGCCATTTTGTTGAAATGGCAGACTTGGATGATCCCCATTATAAAATATATGTCCATTGGCTTTGCCCAAGTTGTGCAAAAGCATTTTGCTCAGAATATGAATACATTGGTCCTCGATATAGCACTGAACGTGATGAAGCTACACTTATTCAAACTGATCCTAAGTTCTGCTCATCTCCAACATTTGACGCCGAGATTGAAAAAATTTCTGCGGATTTTGTTAAAATATACACACAGTCGCATAAGGCGGAGCAACTTGGTTTCGATAAAATATGTGGAATGGGTTATCGAAAAGCGTTAGAATTCCTAGTAAAAGATTTTGCGAATAATCTTCACCCAGAAGAAAAAGAGAAAATCAAGAAGCAGTCGTTAAGCCAATGTATTGAAAATTTTATAGACAATCCAAAGATAAAAACCCTTTCAAAAGCTTCTGCTTGGATCGGTAATGACGAAACCCATTATTGTCGCCAACACGAAGATTACAATATAGAGCATTTAAAAGCTTTTATTAATGCCATTGTTTCATACATAAACTTAGAGCTTGAACTAAAAAAAGCTGAACAACTTGTAAGAAAATCTGATTAATCCTTTTCGCAGAGCAATTTTCCGTCAAGAGTCCAATACTGAATGACCTCTCTACAGGGGTCATTTTCTGTTCCTGCACCTTTCAAGGCTCTTGTTACGATCACCTGCTCAACCCTGGCACTGTCACATCCTCTTGGAGTAGCAGTAATTTTCTTTTCCACTTTCTCACCCCCTCTTCTCACTCACCTGCCCCTCACGCCTTAGGATATGGCGTCGGGTTTCTTGTCTTGCCGAGAAGATAGTCAACCGAACAGTCAAACATCTCCGCAAGTGACATTAAAGCAATAACAGCCTGAACGTTTCTTTTCCTTTAGGTGTAATAAACACCTGCGTGCTTGAAAAACCTGTTTTCTCATTAGAAAACTCCTTGACTTCAAACAAGCCGTTCTCCATTGGCTTTGCATACGGCATAAGCTTGCCCTTTTTATCTCTGTAAAGATACTTTTTATCAAGCAGGAAATTCACAAAAGTATTTTGCTTGACTTTAAGTTCCTTAGCTGTTTCTCTGATTCCTGTCAGCAGATTTCTGTCCACGAGTTCATCAAAGTAATCAGCTTTCGGTTGCATTATCTGTTTATCAACAGTAAGCTGTGAAACACTTACTTGCAGAGCTTTCACCTTTTCGTTAGCAATTTCCAAAGCCCTTTTCATAATCATTTCGGGACTGTTCCAAGCTTCTTCAACTCTTATGAAGTACTGGCGGAACTGCTTTCCTTTTTCACTTCTCTGCAACATACAGATCTCTTTTGCCATTGGGATTGTAAGTTGGTGATCGGTAAGTTCACGACTTACCTGCCTGTTTTCCTCAGTACGAACCTGCTCATTTTTGAGCAGGTTGAAATCCTCACCCTCCGTAAATCCGTATTCACACATTCTCGGAAACCAGTCTTTATAAGCGGTCTTGACTTCAAGTGCCTCGTGTAGTTCCCTACCCGATACTGTTGGGTGTTCTGCGTTTTCATAGCTGATTTTAATTAATTCATTCATTAATCATCTGTCCTTTCTTGATGTTTCCTATTTGCCAACATTGATTGCAAAAAAATAGCCTTTTCGTCCTCAAAACTAAGATTAAGCAGTTTTCTTAGTTTTTGGATCTCTGATTGCTTAAATTCAGAACGATTATGTATCTTCTTCCAAAGGCCCTGCCTTGACAGCCCCAAAAGCTGTGCTATTTTCGCCTTTGTGTAACCGCAATTTGCGATACAATCTTCAAGAAGCTTACTATTAGTCATACAATACACCTCCTTATTTTTATTGTTGGCTATCAGTCAACACAATCATCATATCACAAACGTGACTTTTTGTCAACATACATTATGTGACTATTTTATTATTTCTGCGTTTTGTACAAAATATAGCGGTATTTTTTGTTGACTTTTCGTCACAATTAGAAAGCAACTATTGTTGACAATATGGATACAAAGTGTTATAATGAACATAATAAATACGGAGGTGCTTTTTAATATGACTTTTGGAGAACGAATTTATAGAATAAGAACGGAAAAAGGTATGACACAAGAAGAACTTGCAAAAAAAGCAGGTTATAAATCACGCTCAACAATAGCAAAAATAGAAGCCGGTGAAAGAGACGCTCCACAAACAATGGTCGTTGCATTAGCTAATGCACTTGACACAACACCAGCACATCTTATGGGCTGGGATGAACCACAATATGGTTATCGAATAAAAGAAGTACGTGAATCTAAAGGATATGACATAGAAACATTGTCAGAAAAAGCCAATATATCAGTTTCTGATTTAAAAAGCTATGAAAATGACGAGCAACAACCACCTCTCGAAGATCTTAACAAAATTGCAAAAGCATTTGGTCTTTCTCTTGGAGAATTCTATTGGAAACAATTTCGTTCAAAAGTTGAACAAATGACTCAATTCTCAAATGAGCATAATGCCTCTCTTGCATATTTATTTAGCAGCAAAGAACAAGACGAATATGTAATTAATAAATTAATGATTTACTTTTACAAACAAAATTTATCAGATAAGACAATTGCTAATTATTTAGGCATAAATGAAAGCGAAATAACCGCTTGGAAAGAGGGTAAAAGCTCATCCTATTTCAATTATATTGAACAATTAGCGAATTTGGTTGGTGCAGATATGACTGAATTTATGGTAGACGGATTAAGATATGACGGCAGAGCTCCCGAAGAAATTACTATCGAAATTGTAGAAAAATATCTATTTAACGAAACAAATATTGATAAATCAGTTTTAAAAGATGTAAAGCATTATGCTAAAATAGCCTTACAGATGTGGAAAGATAAACACCCAAAGAAATAACAAAAATTCCCTGCCAGTGTTGCAAATACTGGCAGGGAGAAAAAAATCTCGCCCCCAAGTGCTACCAACACTCAGAGGCGAGCAGAGCGGATACTACCAATATCAGCTCAAAACGAACAAAACCCAATCACCACAAAAGGGCTTATTCTGCCCTTTTATTGTAGCACACTTTTTTAGGAGTGTCAAGAATAGGAGGAATATTTATGCCGATCTACAAAATGACGGACAAGAACGAAAAGAACATCAGAAAAGACGGTCTGCAAAAATATCGTGTGCGTATCAATTATACGGACAGTTTCGGAAAACCTCATCAGATAGACCGTGTGGCGTTCGGTGCAGAGACGGCTAAGCAGCTTGAAATCCAGCTTACACAAAAGCTCAATGCTAAAGAGATAACTCAAAAAATGACTATCGGACAGCTATTCACGGAGTACATCACAGCCAAGTGTTCAGAGGTCCGTGAAACATCACTGGACAAATCCCTAAGAATACTGAGAAAGAACGTCCTGCCCACCTTTGAAAGCGTGAGGATAGATAATCTGAACGTACCAATGGTGCAGAAATGGAAGCAGGAGCTGTCAGAACAGGGATTGGCTATCGTCACTCGAAAGAACATTTACGGCGAGTTTCGTGCAATGATGAACTATGCTGTGAAAATGGAATACATTCCGAAAAATCCTGTTATCACCGCAGGCAATTTTAAATCACCCCTTGAGCCTAAAAAAGAAATGCTTTTCTACACGCCTGACGAGTTCAAGAAATACATATCGGCAGCAAAAGAATACTCTCAGACCGCAGAGGATAGCGGTTCAATGTACGAATGGAACTACTATGTATTTTTCAACATAGCGTTTTATATGGGTATGCGAAAAGGAGAGATATACGCCCTGCAATGGACGGATATAAAAGACGGCTACATATCCATCACCAAGAGCATTGCTCAGAAGCTCAAAGGCGGTGATCGTATCACACCACCAAAGAACAAGCCAAGCATACGGACGATACAGATACCAGAGCCGTTAAGAGCAGTGCTGTCCGAACATTACGAACGCTGTAAGAAAGCAGTGCCAAAGTTCAGTGATGATATGTACATCTGCGGTGGCGAGCGTCCTATCCGTGACACTTCGCTTGAAAAGCACAACAAGAAGTTTGCAGACTTGGCAGGTGTCAAACGTATCCGTATTCATGACTTCCGTCACAGCCACGCTTCCTTGCTTGCCAATGAGGGCATAAACATTCAGGAGATAGCAAGACGTCTTGGACATTCCAACATATCAATGACATGGAACACCTACTCGCACCTCTACCCACGAGAGGAAGAACGTGCAGTGAAGATATTGAACACAATCGTGTAAAAATCGTGTATACAAAAGAAAACCACCGTATTTACGGTGGTTTTTGTTCGTTTGGC
>ENA-UOJV01001267-UOJV01001267.1-human-gut-metagenome-genome-assembly--contig:-C82-NODE-1267-length-29172-cov-37.790878_pt1 | contig 29172 bp, 28 predicted proteins | sample MGYA00242356_ERZ723903 | MGnify/ENA metagenome assembly ERZ723903
CTCCGGTCCCCCCGTGCGTGGACCGGCGGGGCCCGGCCCCGTTCCCGCGAAAAACTCGCGGTCGCTGCCGTGCGTAGCCGGCACTTCTTTTATGTAGTTCAGCGGTAACGCTCGCGGTGGGCGGTCATGATATCGGCCAGCAGCACGCCGTTGTCGGGCGGGGTGTAGGTGATGGCGTTTGCGCCCGCGGCGATGGTTTTGCGGATGGTCTCATCCTTCGGGCCGCCGGTGGCGATGATGGGGATCTCGGGATGGCGCTCGCGGAGCGCGGCGACGAGCTGCGGCGTTTCCGCCGCGGCGGAGACGTTCAGAATGTCGACGCCCGCGGCGATGCGCGCTTCGGTGTCCTGCGTGGCGGAAACGATGGTGGCCACGACAGGAATGTCGATATGCGCCTTGATATCGCGCAGAATGTCGGCAGAGACGGGGGCGTTGAGCACGACGCCGTAGGCGCCGCAGTGCTCGGCCTCCATCGCCTGGGCGACGGAGCGCGCGCCGGACGTGAAGCCGCCGCCAACGCCGCAGAACACCGGCGTATCCGCCACGCTGATGATGGCGCGCACGATGCGCGGCTGCGGCGTGAAGGGATAGACGGCGATGACCGCGTCGGCATTGCAGCTTGCGATGGTGGCAACGTCGGTGGAGAAAATGAAGGACTTGATCGTGCGTCCGAAGATACGGATACCGCTGCACTCATTGATGCACTCGGGCACCAGCAGCATATGGTTGCGGAGCTTTCCGCTGTAGCTCGGTGTGGGCGTGGGGGTAAAATCGCTCATAGAAGCACCTTCCTTTCCGCAGGTAATGGATGACCGTGAAAAAATGATGTGGGGGATCAGTCGACGTGACTGCTTGCGCGCATGGCGAGGATCGTCCGCTCGATGAGCGTGTCAAGATCCCAGCCGAGCATTTCCGCGCCGCGCTCGATGACCTCGCGCGAGCAGCCGGCGGCGAACTTTTTATCTTTATACTTCTTCTTGACGGACTTGACCTCGAGATCGCTGACGCTCTTGCTCGGGCGCATGAGCGCGACCGCACCGATGAGCCCCGTGAGCTCGTCGGTCGCGAAGAGGACCTTCTCCATCTCGTGCTGCGGCTCGGGAAGGCCATCGAAATGGAGGCCGTAGCCATGGCTGGCGGTGGCACGGATGAGGCGCTCGTCAAGACCGTTTTCCTGCATGATCTCCTGCGACTTGATGCAGTGCTCGTCGGGGTACATCTCAAAGTCAAGGTCGTGGAGAAGTCCGACGATCTCCCAGAAGTCGGCCTCGTCGCCGTAGCCGAGCTGTTCCGCGTACCAGCGCATCACGTCGGCAACGATGCACGCGTGCTTTAAGTGGAACTCACCTTTGTTGTAGCGCGTGAGAAGCTCCCATGCCTGATCCTTGGTGTATGCCATAAAAATGCCTCCCTTTGCTTATGGCTGCTCGTCCGTAAAGTGAACGTGATTGAAGATGTGATCGGAGCAGAAGCAGTGGTAGCCCGCGCACTTGCTGCAATAGCGGAACTGCAGCTCGGGATTCGTCACATCGGTGCGGCCGCACACGGCGCACTTATGGCGGAAGCCCTGCGTCTGCTGCTGGTACTGCTCCTGGCGCTGCTGATTGCGCACGGTGTTGTGGAAGTGCGAGGCCTGCCGGCTCTGGTGGCGCTCCAGTTTGAAGAAGTTTTCAAGCTCGGGCCAGAAGAAGATGACAAAGTTCAGAAGCGCCACGACCGGCAGGATGGCGTAATAGCCGACGCCGGAGGAAATGTAGCGGAAAATGTCGAAGAAGAAGTAAAATACGTCGATATAGGCGAGCCACTTCATGCGGATGGGGATGATGAACATGAAGAGCACGCGCGTATCGGGATAGAGCAGGGCGAAAGCCATGAACATGGCGAAGTTGACGTAATTCGCGCTGTAAACGGGAATGCTGTAGCCCGTGATGAGGCTGACGATGCTCGCGCCGATGACGGTGAGCAGCATACCGCTCAGATAATAGGTGGTGAACTTGGCCGTGCCCCACTGACGCTCAAGCGTGGAGCCGATCCAGTAGTAAAAATAGCAGGTGATGAGAAGGTAGAACGGGCTCGAGCTTTCAGGGATGAGGACAAAGGTGATGAGCCGCCAGATCTGCCCGTGGAGCAGGCCGTCGAGCGTGTAGGCAAAGAAGCCTAAAAAATTACCGGTGGAGAAATTGGACAGAAGACCCAGCACCACATTGCCGATGACAACATAGAGCATCAGGTTGGGAATGCCGAAATTGGGGTGCAGGATACAGAAACGGTCGATCGCACGGTTGAGCTTGTTCAAAACGGGATACCTCACTTAATTCAAAAAAGTCAAATTCAACAGTTTAGAACATTATGGCACAGCGGGGGAGAAAAGTCATCAATAAACTTTGAACAAATGACCATTCCCAAACGGAATGAAGAGCAGAAATGCGGAAAGAAACGAATTCTTTCCGCATTCTTAACATGGATTCACTTGAGATCAAGCTCCGGCGGCACGTCGATTTCCTCGCCGACGTATTTGCCGTTCTTTTTCCGCTGACGGACGCACTCGGTGAGCAGATATTCGATCTGGCCGTTGACCGAGCGGAAGTCGTCCTCCGCCCAGGCAGCGATGGCGGCATAGAGCTTGGGGGACAGGCGCAGGGGCACCTGCTTTTTGGCGTTGTCGTTCATGGCAGCCTCCCAAAAAGTAGCGCGGCGCGCTTAATACAGGCTGCCGGAATTGACGACGGGCTGGGCGTCGTGGTTGCCGCACAGCACCACGAGCAGATTCGAGACCATCGCGGCCTTGCGCTCCTCGTCGAGCTCGACCGTGCCATTTTTGGCAAGGCGCTCAAGCGCCATTTCGACCATGCCGACCGCGCCGTCAACGATCATCTTGCGCGCGTCGATGATGGCGCTGGCCTGCTGACGCTGGAGCATGACGGCCGCGATCTCGGGCGCGTAGGCAAGGTAGGTGATGCGCGCTTCGATGATCTCAAGGCCCGCGTCGGCGACCTTGGACTGGATCTCGTCGCGGATGCGCGCGGCCACGACCTCGCTCGAGCCGCGCAGACTGCCCTCGTCGGCGTGGCCGTCGCCGGTGGTGTCGACGTTCGGGGCGATGTCGTAGGGGTAGATGCGCACGATGTTGCGCAGCGCCGCGTCGCACTGGAGGGAGAGATACTCCTTGTAGTTGTCGACGTTGAAGACGGCCTTGGCCGTGTCGGTCACGCGCCACATGACGGCGATGCCGATCTCGACAGGGTTGCCGAGGCAGTCGTTGATCTTCTGGCGGGCGTTGTTGAGCGTCATGATCTTGAGGGAGATCTTCTTATTGCCGCCGACCTCGACCGCGGCGGACGCACCCTGCATGGCGGCGAGCAGCTCGCTGCCCTTGTGTCCGCCGTCCACGTCGCCGGACTGGTTGAGCTTCGTCTTGGCGGCGGGGTTGAAGGACGTGCAGAAGGGATTGACGCAATAGAAGCCCTCGCCCTTGAGCGTGCCGATGTAGTTGCCGAAGAGCGTGAGTACCAGCGCCTCCTGCGGCTTTAAGACGCGCAGGCCGCACAGCGGGATCCAGCCGAGCGCAAGCACGACGACGCAGAGAATGAGCGTGGGCAGGAAGCTTGCCATCACGCTGAGAATGAGGCCCGCGACGGCGGCGATGTAGAGCAGAAGCTCGAGCAGCAGCACGAGCATACCGTTTTTATGACCGGTGATGATTTTTTCTTCCATAGAAAAGCACCTCCAAATTTGATATCAAAATCATATCACAACAATATGGAATGTCAAGAGGGGGAGCGATGAAAAATGACAAAAAATGTGTCTTACACGTAGGCCCTTGCCGGAAAAAACAGCAGCACCTCCGTATGCCGCAGGCATACGGAGGTGCGGGTAGGGGGGCAGGTTGGCGAGCCAAAATTTATATATGCTTTTGTAAATATATCATATCTATTAGCTGTACGCCGCACTCATAAATTGGGTGGTCGTAATTGTCGGTAAAAAAATTTGCGATTTGGTGAGAGCGGACAAAGCCGCATTTTTCATAAAACGGTATTGTCAGAGGACTGTCGCCCGTTCCAACCTGTAAAACGGAATAGATTCCCTTGTATTTACAGGCAATGAAGTCGATCAGTGCCCTGCCGTAACCCGCTCTCTGATGCTCCGGCATAACTGCGATATTTTTGATTTCAAGGATTCCGTTACCTTCATCTGTGACAACGCATTCCGCCTTCACACCGCGGTCGTCAAGAACGTACATTGCGCCTTTTTCGAGATAGCGGTCGACCATATCTTCCTGCTCGTCTGCCAACAGCAGAAGTGAGAGGAATTGCTTTTTATTTTCATTTACTTTTCTGATTTCCACTTCTAAATGCTCCATCAGATCTCAATTTGGCTCACGTTTCCTCTGAAGATACCATATCAGAAGAATACGAAAAAGTCCATCGCTCTCGGTATTACGCATGAAAGGCATCAGACGTAGTGATACTTTCTGCGCCCCGCGAGGAAGAGCGCCGCGGTGACGAGCAGGGTGAGCGCTTCGGCCGCAGTGATGGCAAGCCAGATGCCATCGATCCCGAGCAGCTCCGGCAGGAGCAGCACGGCGGCGACCTGAAGGACGAGCGTGCGCAGAAACGAGATGAGCGCGCTGGCCGTGCCGTTGTTGAGGCCGGTGAAAAACGCCGAGCCGAAGATATTGAAGCCGCAGACGAGGAACGAGAGCGCATAGAGGCGCAGCGCGTTGACCGTCATCTTGCAAAGCTCTGCGTCGTAGCAGACGAAAATGCGGGCGATGGGGGAGGCGAGCGCAATAGACGAGACCGTCATCACAAGGCTTGAAATGAGCGTGATCGTCAGGCTCTTTTTGAGCAGGCTTTTGAGCTCCGCGTGATTCTCCGCGCCGTAGTGATAGCCGACAACGGGCGTGACGGCGATGGAGTAGCCAAAGAAGAACGCCATGAAGATGAAGCTGACGTACATGATGACACCGTAGGCGCTCACGCCGTTTTCCTGCGCGATGGCCATGAGCTGGATGTTGTAGAGCACGCCGACGAGCGAGGTGGAGAGATTGCTGACCATCTCGCTCGAGCCGTTGTAGCAGGCCTTGCCGAGCGCGCGGAAGTCAAAGCGCGGGCGCGTGAGGCGCAGCGGTGAGTCGTTCGGGCGGAGGAAATAGACGAGCGGGATGAGCGCGCCGACGATCTGCGAAAACGCCGTGGCGAGCGCCGCGCCGAGAAGACCGAACGGGAACACATAGACGAGCAGAAAGTCGAGCACCATGTTGGTCAGTCCCGCGAAGACCGTCACGCGCAGGCCGAAGTGCGGCTTTTCCGCCGTGGCCAAAAAGCTCTGAAAGCTGTTTTGCAGCATGAAAAAAGGGAGAGCAGCCAGCAGTACGCGCCCGTAGAGCACGCAGTCGTCGATCGTCAGCTCGGTCGCGCCGACGGCGTAGGAAATGGGGCGCAGAAGGAGAATGCAGGTGCCGCTCAGGATCGCGCCGCCGACGGCGAGCACCACGACGAGCATGGAGAAGATCCCGTTTGCCTCGTCCTTTTTGCCCTCGCCGAGCGTTTTGGCGATGAGCGCGCTGCCGCCCGTGCCGATCATAAAGCCGAAGGCGGCGAGCGCCATGATGACGGGAAAGATGAGATTCAGCGCGGCAAAGGGATTTTTGCCGACAAAGTTCGAGACGAAAAAGCCGTCGACAATGCTGTAGATCGACGTGACGATCATCATCAGAATGCTGGGCGCGACAAAGCGCAGCAGCTTTTGGTAGCTGAAATGATCGGAAAGAGAAACGGTCATAAGACCTCCTTGTCAAGTTCAGGAGAGATTTCCGTTGTATTCCCGAGAGAGGAGACTCTGATAGTCGCGGATGCAGAGGACGACATCGGGCTTGTAGGCTGCGATATAGTCGCTCAGGCTCTGCGCGGTGTAGTGGCGCAGGTCAACAGAACGCAGCTCATCAAAGCTGTAGTAGGCGAGGCTCTCGACAGGGTTGGTGAAGCTGTCGCCGAAGATGAGAACGTTCGGAAGCGCGGGGCGTTCTGTGCGGATGACGGTTTCGGCGATGTCGCCGCCCATGTAGAGCTCATAGGTCAAAGGCTCCGTGTCGGTCGCGGGGAGCGCATAGACCGTGGCGGCGACTTCCCCGCCGTTATCGAAGCGGGTGAAGGGGATATCCTCGCGGAAGGCGGCGGTGAGCAGCTTTTCGTCGTTGCCGCGAAGCCCCAGGAGCTTGCGCGTGCGCGAGCCCATGTAGGGGTTCGGGAGCGCGGAGAAGGTCACGTCCGCACCCTCTTCGGGGAAGGAGAGCGCGAGGCCGTAAGCGTCGTTCAGCGCCTGCACGGCGGCGCGGTAGGTCTCGTATGCACCGAGAAGGCCGTAGTGGTTGTCCACCTTCGAGCTGAACGCGGGCAGATGGCCGAGCGAGTCGAAGACGGGACCCATGTCCACATGGGTGATGCCCTGTGCATCCATAGCGCTGTTGAGCGCCGCGAGCTCGGCGGCGGTGTAGGCGGAGCGGTTTTCGAGATAGGAGGGGTATTCATCCTCATAGTAGGCGTACTGGCAGGGAACGGCAACATAGCAGTAATGCCCGCCGTAGGCTTCGATCTGATCGCGCAGCGCAGCGTTGTCCGCGGCGACGTCCCCGGCCTTGCGCAGGATGTCGTCGGCGGTATCGGGCATGGTGTAGAGCTGCTCGAGCAGCGCGTCGTCCGTGACAACGATATCGTTGACCACGGGGCGGTGGAAAACGTTCAGATCGGCCCATGTGACGGCCTTGAGCGCGGGGGTGCGCCAGGCGGCATAGTCGCAGAACAGGGTCTCAAGATCGCCGAAGGCCTGACCGCTGAGGACCGTTTCGGCGCTAATCTCGGGGAAGGCGGAGAGATTGCGGTTTTCATAGTAGGAATAGCGCTCCTTCGGCAGCAGGACGGTCGCAGCCATCAAAACGAGCAGCGTGCCGGAAAAGAGCAGGGCCATCGCCCATTCACAGATGCGTTTCATGCGGCATACCTCCGGGTGTCAGAATCGGAAATAGATGAAGGGGTTGAACGAGCCCGTGACGAGCTTGCAGTAGGAAAGCACGAGCAGCGCAAGTGAGGCAAGCTTCGGGCCCGCGACAAGGATGCCGCGGGAGAGCCTGCTGTCACGCTTTTCAAGGGCCGTTTCGAGAAGCGCCTTGACCGGAAGCGCGGCGATGCAGCAGAGCAGAAGCTCCGGCCAGAATTCAAGCGCGTAGTACACGGCGCGGCTGTCGCACAGAGAGGGGGCGCGGCCAAACATCGCGGCCATGTAGCACAGCGCAGCGCCGATATCGTCCGCGCGGAAGAGCACCCAGCTCAAAATGACGAGCAGCATGGCGTAGGCGTGCCGCAGGAGGGACGGAAGGCGCGAGAGGGCCTTGCCCCAGACGAACTTTTCGCCGATGAGCAGCACAAAAAACCACAGCCCCCAGCAAACGAACGTCCAGTTGGCCCCGTGCCAGAGGCCCGTGAGCGCCCATACGATGAAGAGATTCAGAATGTTGCGTGCCTTGGAGCAGCGGTTGCCGCCCAGCGGGATATAGACATAGTCGCGAAACCACGAGGAGAGCGAAATGTGCCAGCGCCGCCAGAACTCGGTGATGCTGCGGGAGACGTAGGGATAGTTGAAGTTTTCAAGAAAGTGGAAGCCGAACATCCGGCCAAGGCCGATGGCCATGTCGGAATAGGCGGAAAAGTCAAAGTAGATCTGGAACGTATAGGCGACGGCGCCGAGCCACGCAAGGGCCACCGAGGGGGAGATGGCGGAAAAGGCGGCGTCGGCGACCTGCGCGACGGCATTGGCCAGCAGCATTTTTTTGGCAAGGCCGAAGAGAAAGCGCACCGCACCGGCGGAAAACTCGGAAACAGATTCCTGCCGCTCGTCGATCTCGTCCGCGACGGTGGTATAGCGCACGATGGGGCCGGCGACAAGCTGGGGGAAGAAGGAGATATAGAGCGCGAGCTTGAGGGGATTTTTCTGCACGGCGGCGTCATCACGGAAGACGTCGATGACGTAGCTGAGGCCCTGAAAGGTGAAAAATGAGATGCCGATGGGCAGCGTGACCTGCGGCACGGGAAGGAAGGGCATGAGGGCATGGAGCATCTCGCCGAAAAAGCCCGCGTACTTGAACCACCCGAGCAGTCCGAGCCCCAGCACGGCCGCGAGCGTCACGCCCACTTTGCGGACGGCGGGACGGTGCTTGGGTCCTGCGAGAAGCCCGCAGCAGTAGTTGACGGCGATGGAGAGGAGCATGAGCAGCAGGAACTTCGGCCCGCCGCAGGCATAGAAGGCGAGGCTGAAGGCGAGCAGGATGAGGTTGCGCGCCCCGCGATACCGCTGCGGCACAATAAAATAAAGAACGAGCAGGCAGGGGAGAAAGAACACAAGAAAGCTGACACTGCTGAATACCATGACAAGAAGGCCCCCGTAAGAGAATAGTTTGTGCAGGTGCTGTGCAAAGTTCTCTCACTGTAGCATCTTTTGACGAAAATTGCAAGAGCGCCGCGTTTTGCGCCGGTTTGGGCGTTTTTAGGGAAATGTCACTTGACAATACAGACAAATATGCTACAATACTTTTCAGCGAAAGCGCCAAGTGAATACTTCATCGAGAGTGGTTGAGGGATCGGCCCTATGACACCACGACAACCTGCCCGAAGAGGCAAGGTGCCAAATCCGACGAACGAATCGAGAGATGAGGAAGAGCAGAAAACGCGATACTCTGTCGGTTCGACAGAGTATTTTTTGTTTTTCCCAACAATGAGAAAGGAAGAAATGCAACCATGGCAAAACGTTTATTTACCTCCGAATCCGTCACCGAGGGGCATCCCGACAAGATCTGCGACCAGATCTCCGACGCGGTGCTCGACGCGATCCTTGAAAAAGACCCCAACGGCCGCGTGGCCTGCGAGACGGCTGTCTCCACCGGCCTTGTCCACATCATGGGCGAGATCACCACGAGCTGCTATGTCGACATCCCCAAGATCGCACGCGACGTGATCCGCGACATCGGCTACGACCGCGCGAAGTACGGCTTCGACTGCGACACCTGCGGCGTGATCACGAATATCGACGAGCAGAGCGGCGATATCGCAATGGGCGTCGACAACTCCTTTGAAAATAAGGAGAGCGGCGCGAGCGAGCTCGACAACGGCGCGGGCGACCAGGGCATGATGTTCGGCTACGCCTGCACCGAGACGCCCGAGCTCATGCCGCTTGCCATCTCTCTTTCCCACAAGATGGCAAAGAAGCTGACCGACGTGCGCAAGCAGGGCCTTGTCGACTATCTCCGTCCCGACGGCAAGACGCAGGTGACGGTCGAGTACGACGAAAACGGCAAGCCCGTCCGCGTCGACACGGTCGTGCTCTCCACCCAGCACGCGCCCGAGGCGTCGCTTGAGACCATCCGCAAGGACATGATCGAGCTTGTCATCAAGCCGACCGTTCCCGCGGAACTGATGGATGAGAACACCAAGATCTATGTCAACCCGACCGGCCGCTTTGTCATCGGCGGTCCGCAGGGCGACAGCGGTCTGACCGGCCGCAAGATCATCGTCGATACCTACGGCGGCAGCGCCCCGCACGGCGGCGGCGCCTTCTCCGGCAAGGACCCGACGAAGGTCGACCGCTCCGCCGCGTATGCCGCGCGCTATGTCGCCAAGAACATCGTGGCCGCGGGCCTTGCCGACAAGTGCCAGGTGCAGCTTGCCTACGCCATCGGCGTTGCCCATCCCGTGAGCGTGCTCGTGGAGACCTTCGGCACCGGCAAGGTGGACGACGACAAGCTCGAGGAAGCGGTGGAGAAGGTCTTCGATCTGCGCCCGACCGCCATCATCCGCGATCTGGACCTCCGCCGCCCGATCTACCGCCAGCTCGCCGCCTACGGTCATATGGGCCGCGAGGATCTCGGCGTTGCCTGGGAGAAGACCGACCGCGTGGACGCCCTGCTCGCGGCAGTCAAGTAAGAACGTTCGAAGACGTGGCTTTCGCCACGTCTTCGAGGAAGTTTCGCTGCGCTCTGTGCCTCGGTTGGCCGCTGATAGCGACCAATTCGACACTCACTTCGCGCAAAGTGTTTTCTGCCACGCGCATATCGCGCCAGAAAACGGATCTGAATTGATTTCGTGCCGTGCGCGGCACGAAACTCTGCGAGGCTTTTAACGATCAATAATGGCAAAGCGCCGACCCGTTTTTACGGGTCGGCGCTTTGTGATTGTATATCGGGGAAGGTTACAGGAAAGTCATTTATTCGCGGTGCTCCTCATCCCAGAGCTTTTCCGCCTCGGGCTGCCAGCAGGCGGCGTAGGCCTCACACTTGCCGCACAGGTGCTCCACGCTCTCGGGCGCTTCGAGGTCGGTCGAATGCGCGCCGCTGCGCGCGACCATCTGGGGCAGCAGCTCCGGATTTTCGAGCATCGGGCAGGGGCGCAGATGGTTGTTGTTGAACGGCTGGCCCTTGCGGTACTCGAGGAACAACGGCTGCTGGAGGCACTCAAGGAAGCTCTTTTCGCGGATGTTCGCGCCCGAGTAGTGGATGAAGACGCAGGGCTCCACATCGCCGGCTGCGTTGATGTGGCAGTAGATGCGCCCACCGGCAACGCAGCCGCCGGCGAACTCGCCGTCGTTCTGGAAGTCGATGCAGTAGAGCTCCTTGCCGCCCGTGACGCCGCGGATCTCGCGCACGCGGTCTTTCATGTAGGCGCGCTGCTCGGGATTGAGGAGAAGCTCGGTACCCGCACCCATGCCGACGGGCATATAGTGGAAGTACCAGGCAAAGTAGCAGCCCTTGGAGATGAGAAGATCGAGGAACTCATCGCTCGTGACGTCCTTGTAGTTCTTGCTCGTGTAGCAGATGGAGACGCCGAAGGGGATGCGGTTTTTGTGCATGAGGTCCATCGCGGCCAGCGCCTTTTCAAAGTGACCCTCACCGCGGCGGCCGTCGTTGGCGCTCTCAAAGCCCTCAATGCTGACGGAGACGAAGAAGTTGCCGACGCGCAGCATCTCGTCACAGAAGGCCTGATTGATGAGCGTGCCGTTCGTGAAGGCGTGGAAGGCGATGTCGCGGTGCTTTTCGCACAGGCGGATGATATCGGCCTTGCGCATGAGCGGCTCGCCGCCGGTGAAGAGGCAGGCGTGGGTGCCGAGCTCCTTGGCCTCGGTCAGCACGCGGTCCATCTCTTCAAAGGTGAGGTTCTGCTTGTGGCCGTACTCTGCTGCCCAGCAGCCCTTGCAGCGCATATTGCAGGCGCTCGTCGGATCCATCAGGATGAGCCAGGGAATGTTGCAGCCGTACTTCTCGGCGTTTTTCTGCGCCTGCTGGAAGCCGCGGAAGCCGCCCTCGTAGGCCGCGTTCGTCAAAAACGTCTTGAGGATGTAGGGGTCGCACTCGCGAATCAGGCGCTGAACATAGTGCGCCCACTTGCCGTCGGGCTCATTGGCGATCATGTGGAGACCGGAGAAGGTCTCGGGCTTCCAGACGGAGCCGTGGATCTTCTGTACCATGTCGACAAGGGAGTTGGCGATATCGCCGACGTCCTGTGTCTGTCCTTTTTTGATGAGGGAGTCGAGCATGGTCTCAAAGGCCTTGCGCTCTGCTGCGTGGGCGAGCTTCTCTGCTGCGTTCATTTGCTTCACGATTCCTTTCCTTGCCCGCGATCGATCGGGCATCCTAAAATTCAGGAGGAAAGGGGGTGATCCTTTCCCTCCGTCGCCTGTGCGGCGATCTTTTGCAGTTTTTCCATGCGCGCGTCAAGCTGTGCGCTGATCTCGGCGCACTCGTAGAGCTCGCGCTCCACGTATTCCATTTCGGGGAGATTTTTCTTGTAGCGGATCTTGTGCTCAAGGCTGGCCCACCAATCCATCGAGATCGTGCGGAACTGGACCTCGACCTTCATCAGGCGCTTCTGGTCGTGCAGGAAGATGGGCGTTTCGACGATGAGATGCAGGCTGCGGTAGCCGTTGGGCTTGGGATTTGCGATGTAATCCTTGCGCTCGATGAGCGTGATGTCGTCCTGGCGCAGCAGCGCGTCGGACAGCTTGTAGATATCGGACGGATGCGAGCAGATCACGCGCACGCCCGCGATATCGTTCAGGTTTTTCTCGATGCTCTCCACCGTCATGGGATAACCGCGGCGGCTGAGCTTTTCCATGATGCTCTCGGGGGACTTGAGACGGGTCTTGATCGTCTCGATGGGGTTGCGGTCGTATTGCAGGGAAAGCTCCTCGTTGAGCACGTTGAACTTGGTCTCCACTTCCATGATCGCGCAGCGGTAATAGCTCATCAGCTCGCGATACGGCTGGGAATACTTCTGGACCCACTGCTGCACCTCGCTGCGCGAAAGACGGGAGAGCAGCACCTGCTCGAGCGAGGTGCGGTCCATGAGAGGAAGGATCGGCATGATACCATCAATCTCCTTTGTATAGGCGTTCGGCAGGACGGAACATCCTGCGTGAAAAGCTTAACAAAGAAGCGGCGGTGAATCAAGGTGAAAGTGTAAACTTTTTCGCATTTCGGCGCAAACAGCAGGAAAACACCGGAAAACAGGCGTTTCCTGTTCCGTGATGGTAGCAAGAGCGGCGGGGGAAAACTATGGGCAAACGGCGTGGGGTATCCGATTTTTGGGCAGAAGGGGGAAAAGTGTCACATTGGCGCAAAAGAAACAGGAAGCCCGGAATGCTCCGGACTTCCTGTAAAATATGCGGTTTTGCGCAGCTTATGCACCTGCGGCGCGGGCGGTCATCATCTGCCAGAGGATGGAGAGCTGCTCGGTGGAGACGAGCACATAGGCGAGGATGAAGACAAACCAGAGCTTTTGCATATCCTCGGCATCCTTGGAGAGAAAGAAGCAATAGCAAAGGTAGGCCACGGCATCGACGATGAGGACGATGGCGAACATGGCGAGAAATCCCTCCCCGCTCTGCTCGGCCATGCCGGTGTAGAGGGAAAGAATCGAGTAATATAAAAAGGTGACGGTGAAGGGCCACTTGAGCTTGCGCCAGTCGTGGATGCGGTCTTTCTTATTCATGGAAGCGCTCCTTTTTGCGTTTTCCCCAGTATACCCTGCGGCACGGCAGAATGCAAGGGGAAATGGCCTTGCAAAGCGTGCGCCGGGATGGTAGACTGCGGGAAAGAGGTGATACATATGCTGGATACGCTGATCCGCGGTGCGCAGGTCGTCGACGGCACGGGAAGAGCGGCATTTCCCGCGGATGTCGGCATTCTGGACGGGATGATCGAAGAAGTGGGCGATTTGCAGGGCGCACAGGCCTTTGAAACGATCGAGGCGAACGGCCGCGTGCTGACGCCGGGCTTTATCGATATCCACCGCCACGCGGACGCGGCGGTGTTCCGCGAGGATTTTGGCAGATCGGAGCTTTCGCAGGGGCTCACAACGCTTGTGAACGGCAACTGCGGGATGTCGCTCGCGCCGCTTTTCGGCGCGCACGCGGACGAGTGCGCGCGCTATCTTGCACCCATCACGGGGAATATCGAGCCGGCGCTGCGGTTTGACTCGCTGGCGTCTTATTTCAAGGCGGCGCAGGGGCATGGGCTTCCGCTCTCGTGCGCGGAGCTCATCGGCATGGGAACGCTGCGCACGCTTGCTGCGGGCTTTGCGGCGGGAGAGCTCTCGCCGCTTGCGCTGCGGGAGCTGCATTATCACATGGAACAGGCGCTTGCCGACGGCGCGTGCGGCGTGTCGCTCGGCCTGGGCTACGCGCCGGAGATCTTCTATTCGACCGACGGGCTCATCCGCGCGCTCGCGCCGCTGCACCGCAGCGGCGTGCCCATCTGCGTGCATATGCGGCAGGAGGGCGACGGCGTGGTGGACGCGCTGCGCGAGATGCTCGAGGTCGCCCGCGCGCTGCAAACGCCGCTGGAGGTGAGCCACCTGAAGGTCATCGGCGGACGCAACGCGCGCAAGGCGGTGCCGGAGATGCTCTCGCTCATCGAACGGGCGCGGGAGGAAGGGGTGGACGTCATGTGCGATGTGTACCCCTATACGGCGGGCTCGACGCAGCTCATCCATGTGCTGCCGCCGGAGGTTCAGGAGGGCGGCACGGAGAAGCTGACAAAGCGGCTGCTCGACGGCGAGGCGCGCAGGGAAATGCGCGCGCGGATGGAGACCGGCAGCGATTTTGAAAACATTACGCTGCTCGTCGGCTTTGAAAACGTAGTCGCCATCGGCCTTCAGACGGACGAATACCGCCCCTTTGAGGGAAAGAGCATTGCCGAGGTCGCGCAGGCGCTGCAAAAGGACCCGTTCGACGCGCTTTTCGATCTGCTGGCGGCGGAGAAGTGCGGCGCAGGAATGATCGACTATATTTCGGATGAGGAGGATGTGCGCGACATTCTGCGCGCGCCGTTCTCGGGCGTCATTTCGGATGCGACCTACCCCGGCGGCGGGCGCGTGCATCCGCGCGTGTACGGGACCTTTGCGCGGCTCATCGAGAAGTATGTCGTGCGGGAAAAGCTCCTCACGCTTGAGCAGGCCGTGCATAAGGTGACGGGACAGGCGGCAGAGCGCTTCGGATTTGAGCATAAGGGAAGGGTCGCGGCAGGCATGGACGCGGACCTGCTGCTTTTTTCGCCCGAGAGCATCCGCGAAAACGGCACCTATGCGCAGCCGAAGGTGTGCGCCTCGGGCTTTGACGAGGTGCTCGTGCTGGGGCAGCGCGTGATCGAAAACGGCGTGTACCGCGGCGGCAGGAACGGCGAGATGCTGGGCCTGCGTGCAGACATTTGAAAATCTTAAAAAAGATTTCAAACGCATTTTTCCTGCGGTGTGATATGCTGGACGCAGACGATGGCACGGAGGTCCGGACGCATGGAGCATTTTTGGGATACGATCGAGACGATCGGAGCGGGATACGGCTTTTCGCTCTTCGGGGCGCGGCATCTGGCGACGCTCGCGCTGTTTGTCGGCTTTGCTGCATTGAGCTGCAAGCTCTGCAGGGAAGCGGACGAGAAGAAGCGGGCGGAGCTGCGGAAGCTCTTTGCCCTCCTTTTGCTGGCAGACGAGGCGTTCAAGCAGATCGGATTGCAGATCGGTGGGAATTTTGACGCATCGTATCTGCCGCTGCACCTGTGCTCGATCAACATTTTCCTCATCGCGCTGCACGCGTGGCGGCCGAGCGAGGCGCTCGACAACTTTCTGTATTATATCTGCATCCCCGCGGCGACGGCGGCACTGCTGTTTCCGACGTGGACGTCGCTGCCGGCGATGAACTTCATGTTCCTGCACTCAACGAGCGTGCATATCCTGCTGGCGGTGTATCCAATGATGCTCTTTGCCGCGGGGGATATCCGTCCGAACGCGAAGGGGATCGGGAAGAGCCTGCTCCTGCTGCTCATGATGGCCGTGCCCATCTACGCGGTGAACTGTCTGCTGGATACGAACTTCATGTTCCTCATGTACGCGCCGGACGGCAATCCGCTGGCGTGGTTCCGCGACCGCTTTGGCAGCCATTGGATCGGCTTTCCCGTGCTGCTCGCGGCGGTCGGCGGCGTTATGTACCTGCCGGTGCTGCGGAGGAGAAGACGCGAGACGGCGGCGGAAAAACAGCCGCTTTGACAAAAATAAAAGAGCGGCAGCCCTTGATTTCGGGGCCTGCCGCTCTTTTTCGCGCGTTTTGCCTTGACGAAAGGGCGGGATTCTGCTACTTTTAAGCGTGAATGATTTTGTCCGGGCGTGTTTCCCGGCTGTAGAATAAGGAGGCGGGAGCATGGGCGAGACGAATTTGCTGCGCGCGATCCCGAAGGTGGATGAATTACTGCGCAGACCGGAGCTTTCTGCATTGGAGATGCCCGCGAGCACGCTGCGCGAGGCGGTGCGAACGGAGCTTTCGGCGCTGCGTGAGGCAGTGCTGAGCGGCGAAATGAAGGAGCTGCCGGACGCAGGCGAGATCTGCGCGAGCATCCGCGCGCGTGCGGAGGAGGCGGAGCTTCCCTCGCTGCGCGGCGTGATCAACGCGACGGGCGTGGTGCTGCACACGAATCTTGGCCGCGCGTGCCTGAGCGAGCGCGCGGTGCGCGCCGTAGAGGACGTGGCGCGTGGATATTCGACGCTTGAATACGACGTGGCGGGCGGCTGCCGCGGTTCGCGCCACAGCCATGTGGAGGACCTTCTCTGCCGACTGACGGGCGCGGAGAGCGCGATGGTCGTGAACAACAATGCCGCGGCGGTGCTGCTCATCTTATCGGAGATCGGCTGCGGCGGCGAGGTCGTGGCCTCGCGCGGGGAGCTCGTCGAGATCGGCGGCTCGTTCCGCATCCCGGAGATCATGATGCAGTGCGGCTGCACGCTGCGCGAGGTGGGCGCGACGAACAAGACCCACCTGCACGACTACGAGCGCGCCATCGGCGAGCAGACGCGCGCGCTTTTGAAGGTCCACACGAGCAACTACCGCATCGTGGGCTTTTCCGAGTCGGTGCCGCTGGAGGACATGGTCGCGCTCGGCAAAAAATATGATCTGCCGGTCATTCAGGATATCGGCAGCGGCTCGCTCGTGGACCTTGAGCAGTTCGGCATCCACGATGAGCCGACGGTGCAGAGGAGCATCCGCGCGGGCGTGGACGTGGTCTCGTTCTCGGGCGACAAGCTGCTCGGCGGCCCGCAGGCGGGCATCATCATCGGCAAAAAGGAGTATATCGACCGCTTCAAGAGCCATCCGCTGGCGCGCGCGATGCGCGTGGACAAGATGACGCTCGCGGCCCTGCGCGCGACGCTGCACGCCTATCTCGACCCCGCGGAGGCGGTGCGCGAGATCCCGACGCTTTCCATGCTGGCGGCGGATGCGGACGCCCTGCACGCCAAGGCAGCGCTGCTGCAGAAGGTGCTGAGCGACGCGGGCATCGGCGCAGAGCTCGTGGAGGCGGACGATCAGGTGGGCGGCGGCAGCGTGCCGACGCAGCTGCTTGCGACCTGGGCGGTCGCGGTGGACACGGGGGATAAGAGCGTGGATGCCTTCGAGCGTGCGATGCGCTGCCGTGTGCGGCCCGTGATCGGACGCATCAGCAGGGAGAAATACCTGCTCGACGCGCGCACGCTCTGGCAGAAGGATTTTGAAGAGATCGCCGAGGCAGCGCGGGAGGCTCTGAAATGAAGCACGTTATCATCGGCACCGCGGGCCATGTGGACCACGGCAAGACGCTGCTCGTCAAGGCCCTGACGGGCATTGATACCGACCGGCTGGTCGAGGAGAAAAAGCGCGGCATTACGATCGAGCTGGGCTTTGCCCACCTTGACTTTGAAGACGGCACGCAGGCGGGCATCGTCGACGTGCCGGGACATGAAAAATTCATCAAGAATATGCTCGCCGGCGCAGGCGGCATCGACCTTGCGATGCTCGTCGTGGCGGCGGATGAGGGCTTTATGCCGCAGACGGTGGAGCACCTCGGCATCCTGCAGCTGCTTGGCATCAGGGAGGGCCTTGTCGTCATCACAAAGACCGACATGGTGGACGCCGAGTGGGTCGAGATGGTAAAGGAGGACGTGAGGGAGCAGGTGAAGGGCACGTTCCTTGAGGGCAAGCCCGTCTATCCGGTCTCCGCCTACACGGGCGAGGGCATCGCGGAGCTGCGCGAGGCGCTCAGAAAGCTTGTGGCGCAGACGCAGGAGAAGAGCCTGCGCACGCCCTACCGCCTGCCCATCGACCGCGTGTTCTCGGTCGACGGCTTCGGCACGGTGGTGACGGGCACGCTCATCGAGGGCGCCGTGACCATCGGCGACGACGCGGCCGTCATGCCCGACGGACTGGAATGCCGCGTGCGCAATCTGCAGGTGCACGGCAGCGACGTGAAGACCGCCTACGCCGGGCAGCGCGTGGCGATGAATCTTGCGGGTATCAAAAAGTCCGATATCACGCGCGGCGACACCATCGCAAAGCCCGGCTCGATGCGCGTTTCACTGATGCTGGACGTGCGGCTGCAAAACCTCAGAAATTCGCAGCGGACGATCGTGAACGGCTCGCAGGTGCACCTGTACCACGGCAGCGCCGTGCGTCTTGCCAAGGTCGTGCTGCTCGACCGGGATGCCCTGCAGCCCGGCGAGAGCGCCTACGCGCAGCTTCGGTTGACCGAGGAGATCGCGACGCGGCAGGGAGACCGCTTCGTCATCCGCTTCTATTCGCCGCTCGAGACGATCGGCGGCGGCGTTATTCTGGACGACCATCCCTACCGCCATAAGCGCAACGACGCGCAGGTGCTGAAGATGCTCGCGGTGAAGGAGAGCGGCTCGGACTCCGACAAGCTCGTGCAGGCTGTGGCGGAGTACGGTACGGAGCTCGTGCCGCTGCAGAAGCTCGCCGACCGGCTGAGCATGGACGCCGGCGAGCTCGAGGGCTCGCTCGAGGACCTGTGCGGCAGCGGTAAGCTCATCGAGCCGCTCGAAAAACGCTATATGGCTTCCTCCGAGTTCGACAAGGTCTGGGCAAGCTGCGAGAGCCTGCTGGCCAAATACCATAAGGACAACCCGCTGCACGGCGGCATGAAGGTCGCCGAGCTTCGCCAGAAGCTCCTCAAGGGCGCGGACCGCCAGCGCGCGGACGCCATCCTCGACTGCCTTGCCCGTGAGGGGAAGATCAAGGCCGTGGCCGACCGCTACGCGCTCGCGGACTTTGAGGTCCGCCTGACGAAGAAGCAGAACGCGCTGAAGACGAAGCTGCTGCAAATTTACCACAAGATGGGCCTTGAGGTCGAAAATCTGGACGATGTGTACGTGCAGTTCGAGCGCAATGAGCTCGCAGACTGCAAGCAGGTGCTCGAGAGCCTTGTCAGCGGCGGCGAGCTCGTGATGCTGACGCCGCAGCTTTGCATTGAGCGGAGCATCTACGAGGATATCTGGGAGAAGACAAAGCAGCACTTTGCCGAGCATGAGGAGCTGACGCTTGCGGAGTTCCGCGATATGCTGGGGACCTCGCGCAAATACGCGCTGGCGGTGCTCGAATACTATGATAAGAATAAAATCCTCAAAAAGGACGGGGATGTGCGCCGTCCGGGACCGGAATTCTGAGCGATTCAGGGGAAATTTCGATGAGAGCGAAAAAAATATTGAATTCGGTTGCAATCGTCGGAATTGTGTGTTATGATGACGCCCGCACCTGGGAGTAGATGGGTGCTGGTGTGCCCCCTGGTCTTCAAAACCAGTGATAGGGGTGAGGAGCCTCTTAGGTGGGTTCGATTCCCACATATTCCCGCCAAGCGTCCCGCAGCAGAAATGCTGCGGGACATTTTTTTCGTCGGGGAGGTCAGGAATGAAATTCCGCATTTCCGGCAGGAATACGGGGGATTTATCCCCCATCGATTTTTCTGCTTGCGTCTTATAAATGCTTTCAATAAATGGAGGCACTGTTTGTAAAAAACCATGGGTAAGCCCCTTTACAAATCAAAAGAAGTGAGATATATTAACATCAGAAATTTGGCGACGGCTGAATATTGCCATCGAAATTTCACATAATAAGCCGGATGAGGCTTTTCGGGAAATCCGCATGGAGCGGAGCCGAAGGAATAAGGGGAAGGACAGCCTACAACTTCTCCGAATATCTCAGGCAAACAGACCGGAAGCGGACGGCACTCTGGAGAGCGAAAGCGCCGACGGAGCAACCTGCTTTTTGCAAGCGGGGAATCTCTCAGGTTAGAAAACAGAGCAGACCGGTGGCGGCGCCTCGGTTTTGCTCTATTTTTTTGTGACCGGATACGGAAGGGAAGTGACCGCAATGGGAATGATCGGCAATCCGCATGACTTTTTGATCCTGACGAATAATCCGCTCGTGGTCGACTGCCTCGACGGGCGCGGGGACTATACCATCGCGTATCATCCTGAGCTCGACCACCGCGCGATTCTCGTCAAGGCGCGCGACCTGATCCACAAGGGGCACATTTTGTATACGCATCCGCTGGCCGGGAGCGTCAAGCCCAACGAAACACCGTACAAATCCCTGATCGTCTCGCTCGAGCCCCACGGCATGGAGAGCGAGCACGAGATCATGATCGGCAACGCCATCGCGGTCTACGACAAGTTCTGCAAGATCGACTGGTCGGACAACGAACAGGCGCTGCGCGATTTCCAGCTAATCGACTATACCTTGCTCTGCGGCGCGATCGGCTATGACGCTGCGGCAGGTCTTAGTAATAAAAATCATTGAGAGAAGGAGGTGCTTTACTTTGAAATTGGAACTTGGTTTTATCCAGATCAGCAATATCCAGATTTCAAAGGAGTGCAAGGTAGAAAACGGTACTCTGTACGTTGACCCCGAGGCTGTCAAGGCCTTCATGTACGAAGACGATGACGTCAAGGCATGGGTCAAGGACTTCAGCTTTGACGTTGCCAAGCCCGGTGAGAGCGTTCGCATCACCCCGGTCAAGGATGTCATCGAACCGCGTGTGAAGGTCGAGGGCCCCGGCGGTGAATTCCCCGGCGTCATCTCCAAGGTCGACACTGTCGGCAGCGGCAAGACCCACGTCCTGCGCGGCATGGCTGTTGTCACCGCCGGTAAGATCGTCGGTTTCCAGGAGGGCATCATCGATATGTCCGGCCCGGGCGCTGACTACACGCCGTTCTCCAAGCTGAACAACTTTGTCGTTGTCGCCGAGCCTGTGGAGAACTACCAGGAGCACAAGCACGAGTATGAGCACGCCGTCCGTATCGCGGGTCTCCGCGCTGCGACCTTCATCGGCGAACTGGGCCGCAATGTGACCCCCGACGAGGTCAAGGAGTTCGAGACCTACGGCATCAAGGAAGGCATCGAGAAGTTCCCCAACCTGCCGCGCGTGGCCTATGTCCATATGCTGCAGTCCCAGGGCCTGCTGCATGACACCTATGTTTACGGCGTGGACGCCAAGCGTTCCCTGACCACCATTCTCAACCCCACCGAGACCATGGACGGTGCGATCATCAGCGGCAACTGCGTTTCCGCCTGCGACAAGAACACGACCTATCATCACCAGAACAACCCCGTGGTCGCGGATCTCTTCGAGCAGCACGGCAAGACGCTCAACTACGTCTGCAACATCATCACCAACGAGAACGTCTACCTCGCCGACAAGCAGCGCTCCTCCGACTGGACCGCGAAGCTCTGCCGCCTGCTGGACCTCGACGGTGCGATCGTTTCTCAGGAAGGCTTCGGCAACCCCGATACCGACCTGATCATGAACACGAAGAAGATCGAGCAGGTCGGTGTCAAGACCACCATCATCACCGACGAGTACGCCGGTCAGGACGGTAAGTCCCAGTCCCTGGCGGACGCCGATCCTCTGGCCGATGCCGTCGTCACCGGCGGTAACGCCAACCAGGTGATCGTCCTTCCCGCGATGGACAAGGTCATCGGTACGCTCGACTATGTCGACAAGATCGCCGGCGGTCATGCCGGTTCTCTGCGCGAGGACGGTTCCATCGAGGCGGAGCTGCAGGTCATCACCGGCGCTACCAACGAGATGGGCTTCAACTGCCTGAGCGCCCGATAAGCAAGGAAAGGAGGAAAAAACAAGATGAGTTTCAAAGTTGTTCATTATATCAACCAGTTCTTCGCCAACATCGGCGGTGAAGAGATGGCTCATGTCGCTCCCGAGCTGCGCGACGGTATCGTCGGCCCCGGTCTTGCGTTCCAGCAGGCCTGGAAGGGCGAGGCGGAGATCACCAAGACGGTCGTCTGCGGCGACTCTTACTTTGCCGAGCACGAGAAGGAAGCCAAGGCGCAGATCCTCGAGTGGGTCAAGGCCGAAAAGCCCGACCTGTTCCTCGCCGGTCCCGCGTTCAACGCCGGCCGTTACGGTTACGCCTGCGCCACCATCTGCAAGGCCGTTCAGGATGAGCTGGGCATCAAGGTCCTCACCGGTATGTATGAGGAAAACCCCGGCGCCGATCTGAAGAACAGCATTCTGATCGTTTCCACCGCCAACTCCGCCGCCGGTATGCGCAAGGCCGCTCCCGTGATGGCAAAGCTCGCACTGAAGGTCATGAAGGGTGAAGCCCTCGGCGCCTCCGTTGAGGATGGCTACATGAACCAGGGCATCCGCGTCAACTTCTTCGACAAGGATCGCGGCTCCAAGCGCGCCGTCAAGATGCTGCTCAACAAGCTCGCTGACAAGCCCTTCACCACCGAGTATCCCATGCCGTCTTTCGACCGTGTGGCTCCCAATCCCGCTATCAAGGATCTGAGCAAGGCGACCATCGCCCTGTGCACCTCCGGCGGTATCGTCCCCAAGGGCAACCCCGACCACATCGAGTCCTCTTCCGCCTCCCACTACGGTGAGTACAGCCTCGCCGGTGTGAACGAGCTGACGGAAGCGACCTACGAGACCGCTCACGGCGGCTACGACCCGGTCTACGCCAATGCTGACCCCAACCGCGTCCTTCCTGTGGATGTGCTGCGCGACATGGAGCGCGAGGGCAAGATCGGCAAGCTGCACGAGATGTTCTACACCACCGTCGGTAACGGTACCTCCGTTGCCAACGCCAAGAAGTTTGCTGCCGAGTATGCACAGAAGCTGCTCAAGGCCGGTGTTCATGCCGTCATCATGACCAGCACATGAGGTACCTGCACGCGTTGCGGTGCAACGATGGTTAAAGAGATCGAGCGCGCTGGCATCCCCGTGGTGCATATGTGCACGGTCACCCCGATTTCCCTGACGGTTGGTGCGAACAGAATCATTCCCACCATCGCCATTCCTCACCCGCTGGGCGATCCCTCCCTCCCGCATGACGAGGAGAAGGCTCTCCGCCGCAAGCTGGTTGAGAAGGCCCTCAAAGCCCTGACCACCGAGGTCGAGGACCAGACTGTTTTTGAGGACTGATTTCCCCGCGTATCCAGCGATCCCGCGCGGCGCAGCCGCGCCGCGCGGGATGATATCGAAACCTCTAAGGGGGACATAGAACAATGAGCAAGATTTACGACGTTATCGTTCTGGGCGCAGGTCCCGCAGGCCTCACCGCCGGTCTTTATTCCGGGCGCGCCAGACTCTCTACCCTTGTGATTGAGAAGGGTCAGGATGGCGGTCAGATCGCCATCACCAATGAAATTGAAAATTATCCCGGTCAGGTCGAGGGCGACAGCGGCCCGAGCCTGATCGCGCGTATGACAAAGCAGTGCGAGCACTTCGGCGTGGAGCGCGTGAGCGACATGATCAAAGAGGTCCAGCTCACCGGCCCGGTGAAGAAGCTCATCGGTGTGAAGGGCGAGTATGAGGCCAAGTGCGTCATCATCGCCACCGGCGCGTTCCCGCGTCCCATCGGCTGCAAGAACGAGGGCAAGTTCGTCGGCAAGGGCATTTCCTTCTGCGCGACCTGCGACGCCTCCTTCTTCCAGGATCTCGAGGTCTACGTGGTCGGCGGCGGCGATGCCGCTGTGGAAGAGGCCATGTATCTGACGAAGTTCGCCCGCAAGGTGACCGTTATCCACCGCCGCGACGAGCTGCGTGCCGCCAAGTCCATTCAGGAGAAGGCCTTCAAGAACGAAAAGCTCCACTTCATGTGGAACACCGTTGTTGACGAGGTCGACGGCGAGGACGACATCCTCTCCAAGATGATCGTGAAGAACACCAAGACCGGTGAGCTGACGACCATCGAGGCGGACGAGGACGACGGCCTGTTCGGACTGTTCGGCTTCATCGGCCTGCTGCCCAAGAGCGACCTCTTCGAGGGCGTGATCGACATGGACAAGGGCTACATCAAGACCGATGACAATATGCATACCAACGTTGAGGGCGTCTATGCCGCGGGCGATATCCGCGTCAAGAGCCTGCGTCAGGTCGTCACTGCCGCTGCGGACGGCGCCATCGCCGCCATGCAGGCTGAGAAATATATTGCGAATCTTGAATAAAAAAAGGAGAAATTATCATGCTTGAACTCGATAAGACTACCTTTGAAGCCGAAGTGCTTCAGGCTCCCGGCAAGATCCTCGTTGACTTCTATGGCGACGGCTGCGTTCCCTGCGCTGCCCTGATGCCCCACGTCCACGGCTTTGCCGACGTTTACGGCGACAAGATCAAGTTCTGCGCCCTGAACACCACCAAGGCCCGCCGCCTTGCCATCTCTCAGAAGATCCTCGGCCTGCCCGTTATCGCGATCTATGAGAACGGCGAAATGATCGACTCCTGCGTCAAGGACGATGCTACGCCCGAGAACGTGGAAGCGATGATCAAAAAGTATATCTGATTTTGCGATAGTCCGCTTTTCGCAAGGAAAGCTGCTATAAAATTCTGAGGAAAAGGAGGAAAGAGTAATGAGCATCTTAGCTGGTAAGAAAGTTGTCATTATCGGTGACCGTGACGGTATCCCCGGTATGGCGATCGAAGAGTGCGCAAAGTCCGCCGGTGCGGAAGTCGTATTTTCCTCGACGGAATGCTTCGTCTGAACGGCCGCAGGTGCAATGGATCTGGAAAATCAGAAGCGTGTGAAGGAATTCGCTGAGCAGTATGGCCCCGAGAACGTCGTCGTTCTCCTGGGTGCTGCCGAAGGCGAAGCTTCCGGCCTCGCTGCTGAGACGGTCACCGCCGGTGACCCGACCTATGCCGGTCCGTTGACAGGAGTCTCGTTGGGACTCACGGTTTATCACGTGTGCGAGCCTGAGGTCAAGGCTGAGTTTGATCCTGCCGTCTATGACGAGCAGATCAGCATGATGGAAATGGTTCTGGACGTTGATGATATCATCAACGAAATGAGCGCCATCCGCGATCAGTACTGCAAGTATCTCGGCAAATAAGCAAACTGCACAATCAGACAGGTGTCTATGAAGGCGGCGGCTTCTGCCGCCGCCTTCCGCAGTTTGGCCGCTTTCAATGGCTGCAGCAGCCGGAGGCCGCGGTGTGATATGCAGCGATACCCTCGCTGCAGCGATTTAAGGCGATCAACAGAAGAAGCAGGACGATTCCGAAGAATCGACCAAACCGAAACAAATTTGAAGGGAAGGACTACACTATGAAAGCAGTGATCAAGGGCGCCGGCTACATTCTGGCGCACACACCCGATATGGTGCTTCACAATGGTACCACCCAGACGACCGAGCGTATCGTCAACCCCGACAGCGAGTATCTCAAGGAGCTGCCGAGCCACATCCGCTCGTTCGATCAGGTGCTCTCTTATTGGCCCAACCAGGTCTACATCGGCAACAAGACCCCCGATGATCTGGCCGCCGTTCCCCAGCCTTGGTGCGACAAGACCTGCGATGTCAACGACCGCTACGGCAAGTTCGGCCAGATGATGCCGCAGGAGGAGTTCCTGCTGCTGATGCAGGCGTGCGACGTGTTCGACCTTGTCAAGCTGGATGCAAACTTTGTCGCCGCTCACCGCGGCGAGCTCGCGGCCAACCCCCTCATCGACGAGTCCATCATGGCCCGTATCCCCGAGGCGCAGACCGAGAAGGCTGAGATCGAGCGCCTCGTTGCCGAGGAGCATTCCGAGGGCCTGTACGACAACGGCGAGCTGGTCGGCTGCGTCAACCGCGCGCATGATATCGACGTGAACCTTTCCGCTCACGTCATGCACGAGAATATCGTCTCCAAGGCGTCCTCCGTGCTGGCGCTGCTCGCGGCGCTCAAGCAGAGCGGCGTTGCCAAGGAAGATGTTGAGTATGTCGTCGACTGCTGCGAAGAGGCCTGCGGGGATATGAACCAGCGCGGCGGCGGCAACTTTGCCAAGGCTGCGGCCGAGATCGCGGGCCTGAGCCATGCGACCGGCTCCGACGTGCGCGGCTTCTGCGCCGGCCCGTCCCATGCGATGATCGACGCGGCGTCCCTCGTCGCCTCCGGCGCTTATAAGACGGTCGTCGTCACCGCCGGCGGCTGCACCGCCAAGCTCGGCATGAACGGCAAGGACCACGTCAAGAAGGGCCTGCCCATCATGGAGGATATGGTCGGCGGCTTCGCGGTCGTCCTGACGCAGGATGACGGCGTGAGCCCCGAGGTCAACCTCGAGATGATCGGCCGCCACACGGTCGGCACGGGCTCCGCGCCGCAGGCGGTCATCTCCAGCCTTGTCACCGATCCTCTCGACAAGTTCGGCATGAAGATCACCGATATCGACAAGTATTCCCCCGAGATGCAGAATCCCGATATCACCAAGCCGGCCGGCGCGGGCGATGTGCCTCTGGCCAACTACAAGATGATCGCGGCTCTCGCTGTCAAGCGCGGCGAGCTGCAGCGCGCCGACCTTGCCAAGTTCCCCGAGGAGCACGGCCTGACCGGTTGGGCGCCCACGCAGGGCCATATCCCCTCCGGCGTGCCCTACATCGGCTTTGCCCGTGAGGATATCCTCTCCGGCAAGTGCAAGCGCGTGATGATCATCGGCAAGGGCTCTCTGTTCCTGGGCCGTATGACCAACCTGTTCGACGGTGTGTCCTTTGTCATCCAGGCCAACAGCGGCGAGGAGAAGTCCGGCGTCAGCGAGGCTGAGGTCAAGGACATGATCGCCAAGACGATGCGTGATTTCGCCGCGACGCTGCTTGCGCAGGCGGAGTAATGGAGGAATCGTCATGAGTGATTTGCAGAAGACCATTGCAAGGACCTTCCTGGAAATGGCCGAGGGTCTGGAGAGCGGCTCCTATGGGCCGCGCCCCAAGATCGCGCTGACCGGTATGGGCAGCGAGCATGGCGAAGAGAACGCGATGCAGGCGGCTATCATGGCCAGCAAGCGCGGTGTGGACGTGTACTACATCGGCTCGCTGGAGGCAGAGGGCATCACGACCATCCATGTTGCCGACGATGAGGAAGGCCACAAGAAGATGGAGCAGATGGTGGAAAACGGCGAGGTCGACGGTGCTGTGACCATGCACTTCCCGTTCCCCATCGGTGTTTCCACGGTCGGCCGCGTTGTGACGCCCGCGAAGGGCAAGGAGATGTTCGTTGCGAACACCACCGGCACCTCGAGCGGCGACCGCATCGAGGGTATGATCAAGAATACCATCTACGGCATCATCACCGCCAAGGCCTGCGGCTTGAAGGACCCCACGGTCGGCATTCTGAATGTGGACGGCGCGCGCCAGACCGAGATGGCGCTCAATCAGCTGCGTGAAGGCGGCTACGACTTCAAGTGGGCCACCTCCGCGCGCGCGGACGGCGGCGCAGTGATGCGCGGCAACGACGTGCTGCAGGGCACGCCCGACATCATGGTCATGGACAGCCTGACCGGTAACGTCATGATCAAGATGATGTCCGCTTACACCACCGGCGGCAGCTTCGAGTCCACGGGCTTTGGCTACGGCCCCGGCATCGGCAAGGATTACAATAAGCTGATCCTCATCATCTCCCGCGCCAGCGGCGCGCCGCTGATCGCCAACGCGATCGAATACGCGGCCCAGCTCGTGCGCGGCAAGGTGTTCGAGGTCGCCAGGCAGGAGTTCGAGGCCGCTGAAAAGGCCGGCCTGAGCCGTATCCTCGAGGCACGCAAGGCCGCTGCCAAGGGCGCCTCCGCTGCGGCGGAGGAAGAGGTCAAGTGCCCGCCCGCCGAGCCCTGCACGGCCAGCATTCCCGGCATCGAGGTCATGGACCTTGAGGACGCCGCCAAGGTGCTGTGGAAGGCCGGCATTTATGCCGAGACCGGCATGGGCTGCACCGGCCCGCTCGTCATGATGAGCGAGGCAAACCATGAGAAGGCCGTCGAGCTGCTCAAGGGCGCGGGCTATATCGGCTAAGGAGGAAAACGCAATGCTGGTGAAAGACACCGTGAAGAAGACGGAGCTGGAGCTGACCACGGCGGAGCTGATCGACCTGGTCGCCAACGGCAACCGTCAGGTCGACCTGGTATTCGACGAAAAGCAGAGCGATGAGGACGGCTATCTGCACTGGGACCGCGAGAACTGGACCAGCGTGGACGGCAAGCGCTTCATTCGCAGCTATTTCCTCGATGGCCGCGCGCTGAGCGACTACAGCGGCTACAACAAGTACGACATGAAAGGTTATTTCCAGCCGGAAAAGGCCAAGGAAGTCCTGCTTGGTTAAAAGGAAACGAGCGGCGCGCCGGAGGGCGCGCCGCTTTTCTAAAAAATCTGGTTTTCAGACTTGACAGAAGGGAAGAAAACACTTATAATATTACTGTTCTGCGATGCAGAACAGGTAATTACATATCCGGGTGTAGCGCAGTTGGTAGCGCGCATGGTTCGGGACCATGAGGCCGTGAGTTCGAATCTCGCCACTCGGACCATAAAGAATTACCGGTATAGATGCGTCTGGCGCAAAGCCAGGCGCATCAACCGTTTCCGGGCTTTTTTGAGCCCGGATTTCTTCTTTTGAACCATAGATTTTTGTAAGCGTCAAATAGTCCTGAACCTTTCCTTGCGTGGTAAGATGGAAGAAACACGCAAGGAGGATGGCTTCATGGCAAATGAGCTGGCTTGTTTGAACTGTGGGAAGGGCTTCATTCCAACCTGCCACATTACGCGGCAGAAATTCTGCAGCAGTGAATGCCGTGTGAGGTACAATAACGCAAAGCGGTACTACACGGACACGCCGGTCAACGAATGCCCGGAATGCGGAACGCCAATTGAGCAGAGCGGCGAGGCCGGGCGCTGGCGGCGGTTTTGCGGAAAACGCTGCCGGCAGCTGTACCATTATAAGAAATGGAAGGAAAAGCGGCAGGCGAATTATCAACCGCCCATTCAGATCTGCCCGAATTGTGGAAAAGACTTTCAGCCAGAATGGGGTCCCGGCACACAGCGCCGCTTCTGCGGCGACGCTTGCCGTATCCAGTGGTGGACAGATTACCGGAAAGCAAATCCATCCCTGGAGGAAAAGCCCCTGTGGTGCGAATGCTGCGGACAGGCGCTGCGCGCAGATCAGAAAAAGTATTGCAGCCGTGCCTGCTATCTCAGAGCCATGGAAGAAACACACCGTCAGCAGATATGCGCGTGGTGCGGAGAAGAATTTTCAATCTATGCAGGGGAAGAACGCCAGTATTGCTGCCGGAACTGCGCCAGCGCCGCACAGACTGCGCCAAAGAATTTTCGCAGAGGCATCCGAAGGATTCAGCATACAGAACCGGAAAGCTGGACAGAGCATATCAAGCAGGCAGCGCGAGAAGCAGAGCTGGATCGTGACAGCAAGCGCGTCAGGCTTGTATGCGGAGAGACCAGCATGTACGCAGGGATCGACAGCCTGACCGCAATTATTCGGTACCGGCTCCGCTTCAATCCATACGACGGGAGCATCTATGTATTTCGGGATCAAAGCGGAACGATGCT
>ENA-UOJV01001274-UOJV01001274.1-human-gut-metagenome-genome-assembly--contig:-C82-NODE-1274-length-29102-cov-101.635246_pt1 | contig 29102 bp, 26 predicted proteins | sample MGYA00242356_ERZ723903 | MGnify/ENA metagenome assembly ERZ723903
TATTTCTCTCGGAAAGAGATGTATCGGCAGAGGGAATCCGCCAAAGGAAATCACAAACAGCCTGCGACCGGTAAGAATGAGGTGCAGAGGCATTTCCGACGGACAATTCCGACTGACCGGGAGGGTGGGAAGAAAGATAAGGTGTTGTGTGATAGACTACTTCTCTCCGCAAGAGAAATATTGACGAACGCAAAGTTATGCAATTTAATGGAAATAACGACCAAAACCGGATGAAATTTTCGTCTGCCGAATTCGCCAAAAGATTTTTGGCCGACAAATGTTGTGCAAGCAAACAGTTTTCCGAGTGCAAATTTTGCATGGTTTTCAGATAGTTATAACCAATTATATCCATTGCTCTTTCTCTTGCGGAGAGAAAGAGCGTAAAACGAGCAGAATATCTTTTTACGGATTTGCGGAATAGATGATTGGTATTCCGGCGGAAATAAACATAAACGACTGTAATACATGCCAATATACAGATTGGCATGAACTAAAGGCATGTGCCTTTACAGAAAGGACAAACATAAGTAATGTATGGACATCGCCTCGCCCAATACAGAAGAACTCACGACCGCCCGCTGGTTCGTCATGCGGGCTTACAAAAGCGAAAAGAGAGCGGAGGAAAAACTCAAAGGTAAAGATGGATTGGAATATTTTATTCCGAAATATTATGCTGTAAGAGTCTATCACGGAGTGAAATCGAAACGCCTCGTTCCGGTCATTCCGAATCTCGTATTCGTACATGCCAGTCGCATACAGATTACGGAATTTAAGAAACGCTATAATTTCCTGCAATTCGTGATGTGGGAGAAAAGTACGGGCTTGGAATATCTCGTTGTTCCAGATGACCAGATGGAGAGTTTTATCAGGGTTTCATCCCAATACGAAGAAAATATCTCCTACTACAATCCGGATGAGCTCGACCTTCGAAAAGGGCGCCGGGTACGCATCCACGGAGGTAAACTCAATGGAGTAATGGGTGTATTCATGCAGGTGCAGGGCAAAAGAAACCGCAGGGTCGTCGTCCTGCTGGAAGGTGTCATGGCCGTAGCCGCAGAGGTGCATCCCGACTTGATCGAGGTTATCTCCTGACTGTAGTTTATCCATTGAGCAAAGCTGATACAATCGAATTAGAAAACTATGAACGGCAAACCGAATGTCGAGCCACCTTGGATGTCGCTGAAACGTCTGATCGAAACCCGTATGGTCGAGATACTCTGCAAAGAACAGGGCAACAGAAAGTATATCCGCTTATACGGCGCCGGAGAATATTGGCACGCCTACGAAGAGTCGGCCTGTCAGTTAAGCCGGATATTCACGGAATGTGAAACGGCACTTTTCAGGCATAAGGACTACCCCTTTCCAGTGGTTATGGTCAGCATCCCCGACAGTGAATTACGGACTTACATCCGGCAGCATATCCCGGTATGCGACAAGCCTGATTACAAAAAACTGCTGGTCGCGGAACTTTCCGTCTCGGAATACCGCGCATGGCATGAACACGCGGTGAAAGAGTTTTTGTAATTCCTTACGATTGCCGATGACTGATCCGAAAACCGTTATTTTCAACGAATATGGAAACGATACGTGCATTCATTTTATTCGTCATTCGAATATGCTAACTGACCGGAATCGCTATCTTCGATGGATCGACGGACTGTGAATTCAAACAACGAGTAAAATCGAACATTTTCACGCTTCTGTATGCTTTACCGCTTGCTGTCACGGCTGGGTGCTGAAAAGTACCTGTCGTCAAGTTACTTTTCGTCGTGGTTGATTTTGGCCATCGATACCGTTGTATCTGTTTTTTCGACGTTTGTCGCCTACCTTTTGATCCGGGGGCTTTTCCCGCATCCTGTTTTCACGGTCTGGTACGGCGTGTGGCTTCTGGCTGGTTCGTGCGTGTTGAGCGTCATCACGTTCATTCTGTTCCGTACGTTCCGGAGCGTCATCCGCCACACGACCCTTCGTGAAGTGTGGAAACTCGGCGCCGCGGTCCTGCTGAAAGACGTGCTGATGTTCGTCTATGTGCAATTGTTTCCGCAGTCGCCGCTTCCTCCCCAGACGGCTATCGCCCTGGGGTTCATGCTGGATGTGCTGGTCACGCTTTTCCTTTTGCTGGCCCTTCGTCTGGGGATGATCATCTTTTACGACCTGCTGAAACTCAACCGCACACGCCATGCGAACTGCCGTCAGGTTCTGGTCTACGGGACGGGGGACAAATCGGTCTCGCTCGTTACGCGTCTCCAGAACTCGCCCCATTACCGGGTCATCGGGTTTCTGACCTACGGGAAACGACTCAAAAACCATGCGATCGCCGACCGTCCGGTGTACTACTTCGAGGATGAAAGTAGCATCGAATATCTGCGTGACCGAGTCGATATTGATGCCATACTTTTCGCCACGAACGACGACGCACAGTCGGAACAGGAACGGCTGATCAAGTACTGTACGGAGAAATCGGTGAAGATCCTGATCACCCCTCCGATCGACGAGGTTATCGACGGTAAGATCATGAAGCAGTCGATCCGCGAGATCAAGATCGAGGATCTGCTGGGCCGCCCCGAAATCAAGATCTCGATGGAGGAGATCGTCGCCAACTTCAAGGACAAGACGATCTTCGTTACGGGCGCCGCGGGATCGATCGGCTCGGAACTATGCCGCCAGCTGGCGACGTTCGGGGTTAAGGAGCTTATCCTTTTCGACAACGGGGAGACCCCGATGCACAACCTTCGCCTGGAACTGGAGGAGCGCTATCCGGCATTGAAATTCATCCCTGTCATCGGCGACGTCCGGATTCCCGCCCGTCTGGACTTCGTGTTCCGGACGTACCATCCGCAGGTGGTGTTCCACGCTGCGGCTTACAAACACGTCCCGCTGATGGAGGAGAACCCATGCGAGGCGGTTCTGGTAAACGTCGCGGGAACGCGCAACGTCGCTGACAAGTGCATCGAATACGATGTTGAGAAGATGGTTATGATCTCGACGGACAAGGCCGTGAACCCGACGAACGTGATGGGTTGCACGAAGCGCCTTGCGGAGATCTATGTGCAGTCGCTGGGTCTGTCGATCGAGCAGGGCCGCACGCCGGGGAAGACGCGTTTCGTCACCACGCGCTTCGGGAATGTGCTGGGCTCGAACGGTTCGGTCATTCCCCGCTTCAGGGACCAGATCTCCAAGGGCGGTCCGGTGACTGTCACGCATCCGGACATTACGCGCTTCTTTATGACGATCCCCGAGGCGTGCCGTCTGGTCATGGAGGCCGCCACGATGTCGACGGGCAATCAGATCTTCGTCTTCGACATGGGCGAATCGGTTAAGATCGCGCACCTGGCGCGGCGGATGATCTCCCTGGCGGGCTTCGAGCCGGAGAAGGACATCAGGATCGAATACACGGGTCTGCGGCCGGGTGAGAAACTTTACGAGGAAGTACTTTCGAATAAAGAGAATACGGAGCCTACGTTACATGACCGCATCCGGATTGCTAAGGTGCGGGAGTATGATTACCGGGAGGCATGTGAGGTAGCCGAAGAGCTGGAAACTTTGTCCCGGAAAGTCGAGATTCCCGATATGGTCAGACTGATGAAAAAGACAGTTCCCGAGTTCAAATCAAAGAACTCAAGGTTTGAGGTGTATGATAAATAGAGTGTCGTTACATACATTTTGCGAACGTCTTAAAAGTAGTGATCTATTCAAGGACTCGTTTTGGGCCCTTGCTGGTAGTGCCTTGGGTAAAGGTCTTTCTTTACTTGCAGGAATTGCCGTAGCACGATTTCTCGGCAAAGAAGTATATGGCGAATATGGAACCATTAGGACCACACTGTTCTATATTGCGATAGTTTCCACTTTTGGATTTGGCTATACAGCAACTAAATTCGTTGCCGACTATATTTCGGAAAAGCCCGAAAAATTAAAGTCATTGGTTTGGACTTTTTTAAAAATTACTTTAGTTTTTAGTGGGTTATTAGCATTAGTTCAAATAATTTTTGCCGCTTCTATTGCTCTATTCATTGATGCACCAAATTTAGAATTTCAACTGCGTTTTTTTTCATTGTTAATTATTCTGAATGGATTACAAACAACCCAAATCGCTATTTTATCAGGATTTAAAAAATTTAAAGAAACTGCAAAAATAAATATTTACACCGGTTTTGTCGTATTTATTGGTAGCATTATCATGACATGGTTTTGGGGACTAACCGGAGCTCTTGGAGCATTAATGTTGTCATTTGTGGTTCAAGTTATACTGAATCAAATAATTATCCGACACGCTCTGACTCAGTATAATTCAAATGAAAAAGTTTCAAGATCAGAAATATACTCTATGTTAGGTTTTTCAATTCCTGTAGCCCTTCAGGAGAGTTTGTACACAATAGTACATTGGATAGGTTTGCTCCTACTGATTCATTTTGCCAATTATGGCGAAGTCGGTTTATCGTCAGCTGCAGCATTATGGCAAAGTGTTGTGATTTTTGTACCGGCAATGTTAAAAAACGTGATGTTTTCTTATTTATCAAGCTCAGATAACCATTCGTCTCTGATCAATAAACTTCTTTTAGTCAATTTTTTATCCTCATTACTCCCCGTTTCAATCGTCATTCTTTTTTCTGGATTTATCAGTTCTTTTTACGGTGTGAGTTTTGTTGGGTTACCAAAAGTTTTGAATATCTCAGCAGCAGCAGCTCTTTTCATCTGTTTATCGGAAGTTTATTGTTATGAGTTTATATCACGGGGAAAACCGTGGATAGTTTTCATAGCGCGCCTTGTTCGCGATATGTTCATTCTTATTCTCACCTACATTATTTTGCAACAAATTAATGAAAGTCAAGCTTATTGGTTTGCACTTATCTCACTAATTGCGAATGGGATATTTCTAATTTTACTACATCTAAGATATAGATATGTTAAGTAAAATACATATTAATAATAAATATTTTGTCCTATTCGTACTAGGGCTATTGGGATTTGCAGCAATAAAAGCAATGCAAGGTCTAGCTAATATAGATTCCACCTCACACAATAATACTAATTTTATTTATGTAATTATCGGAGTGTTATCTGTGATCTATATATTATCGCATTGGAGAATTGCTTTTGCAAATAATATATATACAAAAACGATATGTTCATTTTTGGCATACTTGATTTTAAGATATGCATTTTTTTATGATGATACACCAATAATAAGACTTATTGCAAATTGTGTATGGCCAATTATTGCAGTGTTAGGTTATACTATTGGTTATAAGAACTATACATCGGAGAACCTATCTGCCATAGCACGAGTTTATCTTACATTTATTGTTCCATTTTTTGTTTATAATGTCTTTCTTAGTTTTACATTGACATACGATACAGATGAGTTTGCCAAAGATGCTTTTTTTATTTGTCTAATTTTTTTACCATACATTTTTCTATTGAAATCTCCCAAATGGAAATACATATTATATATCATTTTTGCAGCAATTGCATTCATTTCGACCAAAAGAACCATTCTAATCGCAACAATATTGTCGGGCGTATTATTTTTTCTCAAAACAAAAAGAGGTAAGGAGTCTCTTGCATTAGTGATCCTCTTTGTTATTATTTTTTCATTTTCACCGCTTAGTAAGGATATTATTGCAAATACATCAGATCGTTTTCTAAGTATCGGTGAGGACGGAGGTAGTGGTAGGAATACACTTTACTTTCAAATATGGACTGATATATCTAGTAATTATTCGACACAAGACATATTAGTAGGCAAAGGATTCAGTTCGGTCTCGCATTTAGTTGGAATGGATGCGCATATGGACATATTGCAGATTCTACATTCATTAGGTTTTATAGGATTGATTATTTATCTAACTATATATATCATAATACTATATAAGTTGAAAATGTATAAAAACATAGTTGATTATAATGATCATTTAGGTTTGATAACTTTTATTACATTTATTTGTTTTGTTATAGTAGCTAACATGAATTGTTTTATATTCAATCCATCGTTTAGCGTTCCGATGTTTTTTCTTATTAGTCTTTTTATCGGAGCTATTTCATGCCGGCTGCAATATTATCAAAGATTTCACATATAAATATTTATGGCATTTTATTTAATTGGATCGTATATTAACTCTATTGACGACTCGACGATGCAGCAATTGAATGCTATGTCGGATCCAGCTGCAAATATCTATCAAGAATCTTTAATTAAGGGTTTTTTCAATTGTGGAATTGAATTAATTCCATACTCATTCAAGGTTGTATCAAAGAAGTTATACTCTCAATATAGCCTATTTTATAAGTCCTGGTGTTCATTATATCCAAATGTATCAATCAAGCCTCGGTCTTATATTAAAAATTTCATCGAATGCTATTTCTTTCTTTATAAATCATTAAGAAGTAAGCTACAACGAAATGATGTGATTATTTTATATTCATTGAATATTGCAGCAATTATTTCAACATTGGTAGCTTGTCGAAAATACCATAATAAAATATGTGTAATTATTACAGATCTACCATTGCACATGTCTACAAATGGATCCATTTTTTACCATATTATGAAATGGGTTGCTAATAAAATAATAAAATCGTGTATGCGGAAAATAACATGTTTTGGTATTTTGAGTGAATATATGTCTGAGTATCTCCCGAAACATGCAAACTACGTAGTCATTGAAGGTATTTATTCTCCTTGTAACTTAGTTAATATTCCTCAACCTAAAATAGACGGTCGAATTCTATATTCTGGAACCTTAGCAGAAAGATATGGTATCAAAAATTTGTTATTGGCTTTTAATTTATTAAAAAATGAAAATTATTCTCTGATTATATGTGGCAGAGGTGATTCAGAAGAATATGTAAAAAATATGGCAACGAAAGATCGTCGAATACAATATTTAGGATCTATACCTCATGATGAAATATTACAGCTACAACGGACTGCATCTTTATTAGTAAATCCAAGAACTCCAGAAGGTATATATACAAAATATTCGTTTCCATCTAAAACAATGGAATATCTTGCCTCAGGAACTCCTACTCTTTTATATGAATTGCCAGGAATTCCCAAGGAATATTACCATTATTGTTATTCATTAAATGATCAATCGATAACTGCTTTGGCCGAAAAAGTAGATGAAGTGCTTTCTCTATCTATAGAAGAACGGACAAAATTAGGGGAAAAGGCACAACAATTCATATTAGATACCAAAAATGCAACAATACAATGCACTAAAATTTTAGAACTAATTAAAAGAACATGAGTATTTTTACAGGAAAAGTCCTATTAATCACGGGAGGGACGGGATCGTTCGGTAACGCCGTGCTACGTCGCTTCCTCAATAGCGACATCAAGGAGATCCGCATTTTCAGTCGGGATGAGAAGAAGCAGGATGACATGCGTCATGCGTTACAGAACCCGAAAGTGAAGTTCTACATCGGCAATGTCCGCGACAAGTCATCGGTGGATATTGCGATGCGTGGCGTCGATTATGTTTTCGCAGCCGCAGCATTGAAGCAGGTTCCGTCGTGCGAGTTCTTCCCGATGGAGGCTACACGTACGAATGTCATCGGTACGGGTAACGTGCTGGAATCGGCCATTGAACACGGTGTGGAGAACGTCGTAGTCCTTTCTACAGACAAAGCCGCTTATCCGATCAACGCGATGGGTATCTCGAAGGCACTGATGGAAAAAGTGGCTATTTCCAAAGGCCGTGAATTAGGGGAAGGTGCCGCGACGACGATCTGCTGCACGCGCTACGGCAACGTGATGGCGAGTCGGGGAAGCGTTATCCCGCTTTGGGTGGAGCAGATGATGGAGGGTAAACCGATCACGATCACCGATCCGAACATGACCCGTTTCATGATGACGCTGGACGATGCCGTGGATCTGGTCGTCTATGCCTTTCAACACGGCCATAACGGGGATTTGTTCGTTCAGAAAGCCCCTGCTGCCACATTGAGTACCCTTGCCGAAGCCCTGAAGCAGATCTACGCAAAAGTGAACCCGAAATACGGTGAGACGGAGGTGAGGGTTATCGGTACGCGGCACGGCGAGAAACTCTATGAAACGCTCGTCACGCGTGAAGAGATGTCCAAGGCAATCGATATGGGCAACTACTACCGTATTCCGTGCGATACACGTGATCTGAATTATGACAAGTTCTTCACCAAAGGTAGCGAGGATATCTCGAAGATCGAGGATTACCACTCGCATAATACGCATCGTCTGGATATAGAGGGCATGAAGCAACAATTACTGCGCCTCCGTTTTATTCAGGAGGATCTGGGTATGATCGACCGCGCCAAGCCGCGTGACATTCGTTCGGAGTAACCTCTCTATATAAGAATACAGGCCATGCGTCCGGGCATAAAACGGATTGCGATCCTTACATCTCATTTCTTCGCGGCATTTCTTTCTGACAACCAGCCGCCCCACACAAAATGAACATATTAGTTACGGGAGCCAAAGGCTTCATAGGAAAGAACCTCCTTTCCCAACTGCGTAATATCCACGACGGTAAGGCGAAGAACTATGCCGTAGAAGGAAATCTTACGCTCTATGAATACGATCTGGACAGTACGCCGGAAGAACTGGACCTGTACTGCAAGAATGCGGACTTCGTTTTCAATCTTGCGGGTGTGAACCGTCCGCAGGACCCTGTGGAGTTTATGAAGGGCAATTTCGGCTTCGCGTCGACGCTGCTCGACACACTGAAAAAACACGGCAATACGTGCCCTGTGATGATCTCATCGTCGATCCAGGCGGCGCTGGACAACCCCTACGGAGAGTCCAAGCGTGCCGGCGAACAACTGCTGTTCGACTATGCAAAGGAGACCGGCGCCAAAGTATTGGTTTATCGCTTTCCGAACCTTTTCGGCAAATGGTGCCGTCCGAATTACAATTCGGCCGTAGCGACGTTCTGCAACAATATCGCCAACGACCTTCCGATCACGGTGAACGATCCGTCGGTGGAACTGCATCTGGTCTATATCGACGACGTGGTGGACGAACTAATCGGAGCGCTTACGGGCGATGAACACCGTGACGGGGATTTCTGTTATGTCCCCGCATCGCACCGGATTACATTGGGTGGGATCGTAGATCTGCTGCATTCGTTCCGGCGAATGACCGAAACGCTGGAGATTCCCGACACGACGAAAGACGGTTTTGCCAAGAAACTCTATTCGACCTATCTGTCGTACCTTCCGGCCGACCGGTTCGCTTACGACCTGAAGATGAATACGGATCCGCGGGGAAGCTTCACGGAGATTATCCGCACTGCTGACAGGGGGCAGTTCTCGGTGAATGTCTCCAAACCGGGTATCACCAAGGGCCAGCACTGGCATCACACGAAGAACGAAAAGTTCGTGGTGGTGCACGGACACGGATTGATCCAGCTGCGCAAGGTGGGTAAAGACGAACACGGCAACGATTACCCGGTGGTCAATTATGAGGTAAGTGGCGAAAAGATCCGGGTCGTGGAGATGATTCCGGGTTATACGCACAACATCGTCAACCTCTCCGATACGGAGGATCTGGTTACTTTCATGTGGTGTAACGAGTGTTTCGACCCTGCAAAGCCCGACACCTATTTCGAGCCGGTAGAATAACAACAGTACAATGAATACAATCAAACTTGACTATTCGGACGTAAAGTTTGCGGATAACGGCAAACTCAAATTACTGATCATCGTAGGCACACGCCCGGAGATCATCCGTCTGGCAGCGGTCATCATGAAATGCCGCAGGTATTTCAATACGGTTTTGGCGCATACAGGGCAGAACTATGACTATAATCTGAACGGGATTTTCTTCAAAGACCTGAGCTTGGAAGACCCGGAGGTGTATATGAATGCCGTCGGCGACGATCTGGGTGCAACGGTTGGCAATATCATCAACTGTTCCTACAAGCTGATGGTCACAATTAAGCCCGATGCACTGCTGATCCTGGGCGACACGAACTCCTGCCTATCGGCCATTGCCGCCAAACGGCTCCATATTCCGATCTTCCATATGGAAGCGGGTAACCGTTGTAAGGACGAATGCCTGCCGGAGGAGACCAACCGGCGGATTGTGGATATCATCTCGGACGTGAATATGTGTTATTCGGAGCATGCACGACGCTATCTTGCTGAGAACGGGCTTCCGAAAGAGCGCACCTATGTTACGGGCTCCCCGATGGCTGAAGTCCTGCACGCGAATTTGAAGGAAATCGAGGCCTCGGACATCCACCGGCGTCTTGGACTGGAGAAGGGGAGGTACCTGCTGCTGTCGGCCCACCGCGAGGAGAACATCGATACAGAGAAGAATTTCCTGAGTCTGTTCAACGCAATCAATGCGCTGGCTGAGAAATACGACATGCCGATTCTCTACTCGTGCCACCCGCGCTCGAAGAAACGTCTGGAGCAGTCAGGGTTTGAACTGGACAAACGGGTAATTCGTCATGAACCGTTGGGCTTCCACGACTACAACTGCCTTCAGATGAATGCCGCAGCGGTGATTTCGGACTCGGGGACGCTGCCCGAGGAGTCATCGTTCTTCCTGTCGGTAGGCCATCCCTTCCCGGCCGTCTGCATCCGCACCTCGACGGAGCGTCCTGAGGCGTTGGACAAGGGCGACTTCATCCTGGCAGGCATCGATGAAAAATCGCTTTTGCCGGCTGTGGAAACGGCGATCGGAATGAACGACGCGGGCAATTATGGAATCCCCGTTCCGGATTACACCGATGAAAACGTCTCGACGAAAGTCGTTAAGATCATTCAGTCCTACACTACTGTCGTAAACAAAATGGTCTGGAGAAAAGAATAGAATACGATTATGAATATGAAATTGAGAAACGTACCGTTCTCGCCTCCAGACATGACCGAGGCGGAAATTACAGAAGTTGCGAATGCTCTTCGCTCAGGATGGATTACTACCGGCCCGCGAACCAAAGAGTTTGAAAGACTGATCTCGATGTGTTGCCAGACTGAGAAATCGGTTTGTCTGAATTCTGCAACTGCTTGTATGGAGTTGATTCTCCGGGTACTTGGAGTTGGACCAGGTGACGAAGTCATCACGTCAGCCTACACTTATACAGCTTCAGCCAGTGTAATCTGTCACGTCGGAGCCAAAGTTGTTTTAGTCGATACAGCTCCTGGGACGTTTGAAATGGATTACGACAAACTCTCCCAAGCAATAACCGAAAAAACCAAGGTTATTATTCCGGTTGATTTAGGTGGTGTCATTTGCGATTACGATAAAATTTTTGCCGCCATAGAAAATTACAAACACCTTTTTAATCCTGCCAACGATATCCAAAAGGCTTTCGGTCGCATAGTCGTAATGGCAGATGCCGCCCATGCCTTCGGAGCACAGTGGCATGGCCGGATGTGCGGAGAGATTGCAGATTTTACCTCCTTTTCATTTCACGCTGTGAAGAACCTTACGACCGCTGAAGGCGGGGCGCTTACATGGCGATCTATTTCTGGTATTGATAACGAGTGGTTGTATAAGCAATTCCAGTTACTCTCATTACATGGTCAGAATAAGGATGCTTTGGCCAAAACCCAACTTGGAGCTTGGGAGTATGACATTATTGCCCCCAATTTCAAATGCAACATGACCGATATTATGGCAGGGATCGGATTAGCACAGTTAAAACGTTATCCGGAAATGTTGCACCGACGTCGGGAAATAATCGGTCGTTATGACGAAGCGCTGAAGAATTCGAATGTACAAGTCCTCAATCATTACGATCCGGATCATTCGTCGAGCGGCCACCTTTATATCGTGCGCCTGCTGGATATGGATGTGGCAGAACGCAACGAAGTTATTGTCAAAATGGCAGAACACGGAATTGCCTGCAACGTTCATTACAAACCGCTTCCGATGATGACTGCTTACAAGGCTCTCGGGTTCGATATTACCAATTATCCGAATGCCTACAATCAATACCGCAACGAAGTAACGCTTCCATTGCATACCCGTCTCACCAACGAAGATGTGGAATTCGTCATCTCAAATTTTGTCGATATCATTTCCCGATAAAGTTATGTACAAACATTTCTTCAAGCGGTTGTTCGATCTGATAATTGCTTTGTTTGCATTACCCTTTGTGCTGCTTCTTATTCTAATCATGGTACCATTGATTTGGCTGACTGATCGAGGACCGACTTTTTATAATGCGCAACGTGTTGGATTGAATGGTAAAATATTCAAAATGTTCAAATTCCGTTCAATGAAAGTGAATGCTCCCGATATACGTAATACAGATGGGTCTACATTTAATTCCAGTGATGATCCGCGTGTGACTCGTATAGGACGTTTTATACGGAAAACCAGTATAGATGAAATTCCTCAGATTCTCAATGTCTTGATTGGTGATATGAGTTTTGTCGGTCCCCGCCCTGTATTACCGGGCATACCTTATGCCGAATACGATGACGTTCGGCGCAAACGCCTAACCGTACGACCCGGTATTACAGGATATAGCCAGGCCTATTTTCGTAATTCTGTTGGTCAAGAGGAAAAATTTCTGCAGGATTGTTATTATACCGATCATGTATCTCTCCTTTTCGATTTGAAAATCTTATTTCACACGGCATATTCGGTGTTAAAACGAGAAAATGTTTTTGTAAAAGATAAAAAGGCTGAATAAAATGAGCCGTCTATTAATTCTTGGTGCATCCACTTTGCAACTCCCTGCAATTCTGAAAGCCAAAGAAATGGGGCATTATGTTGCAGTTGCCGATTATAATCCGCAAGCTATTGGGATTCTTTTTGCAGACGAGTTTTTCCCTGCTAGTACTATTGATATAGAGGCGATTTGTCAAGTTGCAGAAACATTCCATCCTGATGGAATTATGACTCTAGCAACAGATATGCCAATGCGATCGTTGGCGGCAGTAGCCGAAAAATTTGGCCTACCCGGCATTTCTGTACAAACAGCTTTACGTTGTACTGACAAAGGTGAAATGATTCGAGCTTTCAAAGCTGACGGCGTAGCTTCACCTTGGTATCATATAGTTGAAAATGAATCAGTATTAAAATCCATTATTTCGGAGTTAAGTTTTCCATGCATTATCAAACCTACGGATAATGCCGGTAGTCGAGGAGTCATATTGGTTCATGCGGTTGAAGAATTGTCAAGAGCATACCGATACAGCCGGGAACAATCCCGCCATGGTACCGTAATCATTGAAGAGTATATGCAGGGGCCGGAGGTAAGTGTAGAGGTGATGACTGTTGACGGAATACCTCATATTCTTGCTGTTACAGACAAGTTGACTACGGGAGCTCCCTATTTTGTCGAAATGGGGCATAGTCAACCATCCCGATTATCCAAAACAACAATTGATACTATCAAGGATTTAGCGGTCAAAGCAATTCGAAGTGTCGGAATCAATATGGGACCTGCTCACGTTGAAATGATTGTTACCGCTCAGGGGCCGAAGATGGTCGAGTTAGGAGCTCGAATGGGAGGGGACTGTATCACGACGCATCTTGTACCTCTTTCAACGGGAATAGATATGGTAAAGGCAACTATTGACATTTCCTTAGGATTGTATCCCGATATTGAACCCAAATTCGAACAGGGTAGTGCCATTCGTTATTTTCAAGTTTGTCCAGGGAAAATTTATTCTATTGAAGGTATAAATGCTGCACGAAAAATTGCGGGTATATGCGATATCATCTGTACAAAAAAAATCGGAGATCTTGTCACAGATATTCATAGTAGTATCGACCGTATGGGATGTGTAATTGCTCAAAGGGGAGATGCTGCTGCGGCAATCGAGGCATGTGAACAAGCGATGAAACAAATCAAAATAGAAATATATGAAGAAAAATCTGGCAAATAAACGATTGTTGCTGCTCGGCGGCAGTCTATGGAAAAAAGCGATTCAGGATTTCGCCCAAGAGCAAGGAATTATACTGATCGCTACTGGGAATAACCATAATGCTGGAATATTTGAAATTGCAGATGAGTGCTATGACGTAGATTCCACAAATACAGAGGCTATGAAACAACTCATTCGGGAGAAACGGATTGACGGAGTTTATATGGGTGGGAGTGAATCAGTCATTTCGACGGCTTGTGGTTATCTTCAGGAACTTGGTCTGCCATGTTACTGTACCAGAGAACAGTGGGAGTATTTGCAAAACAAAGAGCATTTTAAACGATTATGTATCGAGTATGGCCTGCCGGTTGTTCCGAAATATGATTATGAATTGGAGAATCCCAAACGCAATATTCCCGATAGTGCATTTCCTGTAATTACCAAACCAACGGATGGTTGTGGTAGCAGTGGCTTTTCCGTTTGCCGAAATTCTGAAGAGTTGAGAAAAGGTTATGCGATTGCACGTCAGGCATCGCCCACAGGCAGCGTCATTGTGGAAAAATTTGTAAAAAACGATGGCGTTGTGGTGTTCTATACTTTCAGTAACGGCAAGATGTATTTTTCTGGTTTGGAAGACAAATATCCAGTGAAATACCAAAAGCAAGGTAGCTATGTTGGAGGTTTGTTTGTATTCGAGAGTAAACTTACTCAAGAATTCCGTCTACATTTTGACGAAAAAATTGCAGAGATGTTTCAATCTATCGGCATTCGAGAAGGCAGTGTTTGGATTGAAGTTTTTCATGATGGAGAAAATTACTATTTTAATGAAGTAGGATTTAGATACGGTGGATCGGTTTCAATATACCCAGTCGATTATTTTTATCAAATTAATCAAGTCGCAGCGGATATTCATTATGCATTAACTGGCGAAAGTTGTATCTCCGAACACACCTCATTAATTCGGAGTACCCTGCCTCGAAAGAAATATTATTGCATATATCCGGTTCATATCAATGCTGGAACAATTTCTAGTATTTCAGGTTTAGATAAAATTGCTCAGTTAGAAAACATAGTTTATCTAGCCACGACTAAATATCTTCATGATCGGATTGAATCCTCGGGATCATTCTCTCAAGTTTTTGCATTGGTTCATTTTGTTTGTAATACAACTGAGGAATGTATACAAACCATAGATCGGATTCACCAAATGCTGGTTGTTTTTGACGAGCATGGGAATAACATGGTGAATCGAATGCTGGACGTCGGAAAAATAATTTTCTAATGGAAGGGCAATGAATAATACTATATCAATAAAAATTATAACTCAAGAAGATGTAGCTGCAATTTTTGATAGTCATGCAGATCGACTCTTCGAAATTGTTGAAGACGCTTTTCTTAAAGCTTCAAAAGGAGAGGTTCTTTTTCCTGATAAAATATCTCAGATTTTTGACACACAGACACAAAATCGGATTAACTGTATGCCGGCTACTTTATTGGGAAATAAAGTAGCCGGATTAAAGTGGGTTTCCGTTTTTCCAACCAATGCTCCGAAAGGCATTCAGAATGTGACGGGGGTTATGTTGTTGTCAGAAATCGAAACCGGATTCCCAATCGCTGTAATCGATGGAACACTTTGCACACAACTTCGGACAGCGGCCGTAGGATGTGTCGCAGCCAAATATTTGGCACCCAAAAAGGTGGAAACAGTTGGATTTATTGGAGCCGGAGAAGAGGCTCGGATGCACTTTACACTGCTGAAACATCTCTTCCCATCGATCAGAACCTGCAAAGTTGCTTCCCGGCACAGTGCAACCGAAGACCGATTCATAGCCGAATTTGATAAAATAATTCCGGATGTTCATTTTATCGCCTGCCGAGGCGATAATTCGCAGGCCGTGGCAGATACCGATATCATCGTAACAGCCATTAGCGGACAAGCACCGGTACTGAAGGCTCGGGATGTTCGGGCCGGAATGCTTTATATCCATGTAGGAGGTTGGGAGGATGAATATGGTGTGGCCCTCAAAGCCGATAAGATCGTATGTGATGATTGGAATGCTTCCAAGCACCGCACCCAGACGATTTGCCGCATGTATAAAGAGGGATTACTCAAGGATAAAGATATTTATGCCGATTTAGCGGAAATTATCGCTGGTCAGAAAAAGGGACGGGAGAGTGACGAGGAGTTTATCTATTTCAATTCAGTAGGTCTTTCTTACATCGATTTGAATTTTGCCCATGAAATCTATCGCGAGGCTAGCTTATTAGGTTTAGGGCGTGATATCGTGTTGGCAGAATCGGATCGAGTGGACTACCGTTGTTTTATTTAAAAATACTGCGAGTGAAAATACTTTATCTGCCAGCTTATTTTTATCCGGAGCAGGCGGCAAGTGCTTATTTAAGCGACAACCGAAATCAAGCTTTTGCTGATGCAGGGTTCGACATGGTGGTTTATACACCGGTTCCGACACGAGGTATTTCCATCGAAGAACGAAAAAAATACAAACACCGAAAGGCTGATTCGATGTATGGCGGCCGAATGATCGTATATCGGTTCTCTCTGATGCGTGAAGGTGGAGGTCCGATAGTGCGTGCGTTACGCTACAGTCTGTCGTGCATCCGACAATTTTATTGGGGATGTTTTGCCCAGGAGGCTCGGCAATGCGATGTAATGTTTATTTCCAGCACACCACCTATCCAAGGAGCAATGGCTGCATTGATTAAGAAAATACGGCGCATCCCACTCGTTTACAGTCTTCAGGACATTTTCCCCGATTCCTTGGTTGGAACGGGCATGGCAAAAAAAGGTGGGGCATTGTGGAAAGTCGGTCGGATGATTGAAGATTTTACCTATCGGAATGCCGACCGGATCATCGTCATCTCTGAGGATTTCAAACGCAATATTATGGCCAAGGGTGTCCCAGAGTCCAAAATCGAGGTCATATACAATTGGGTTGATGAAACTGCTATTATCCCGATACCACGGAATGAAAATCCCCTTTTTGCCGAATTTGGATTGGATCAAAACAAGTTTTATGTTGTATATGCAGGGAATTTGGGTAGTGCTCAGAATATTGATATTTTACTTGAGGCTGCAAACTTATTACACGATAATTCTGATATACAATTTTTGGTTTTTGGGGCAGAGAAACAAGCTGAGCCATACATCACAAAGGCCAAACACATGCAACTCTCCAATTTAAAATTTTTACCACTTCAACCGTATGAAAAGGTTTCGTGTGTGTATAGTTTGGGTGATGTCGCAGTTGTATCATGCAAACAAGGATTTGGAGACATTGCAATGCCTAGTAAAACATGGAGCATTATGTCTGCAGGAACTGCTGTATTGGCTAGTTTTGATAGAGGGACTGATATGCAATATATTATCGAAAAGAATCGTCTTGGAGTATTTACAGAAGCTGAAAATATTCAGGAATTTGTCAAGGCAGTACATATTTTATATTCTAATCCGGAGGAGTGCGTTCAAATGGGAAAACGAGGTCGTTGTTATATTCTAGAACATCTAACTCGGGAAGTTGGAACTCGTAAATATATTGGCGTTATTGAATCTATTGTTGGGCACTAAGTTTACAGTTTTCATTACATTCACATTAGCTGTCGATAATGTATGTTAGCACAACCCAATTTTCCAATAAATTGATATTTGGAAACATCAAAAATAATTCGTATTTTTACATTTCTAGCATAGAGATGTAATGTGGAGTAAAATGGCCGCTACAACCTCGTGACCTCAAAAACAAAGAATGGCCATAACATATTGATACATAAAGAACAAAGGTAGTAGATCCGAGTTTGTTTTCGATTCAAAAATCAGTAATCTATTGTAAATACCTTCTTTGTAAAAATAGAATCAATCAAGCTGATTGTGTGACCTAATCAATTGTATATTTAAGGGGTAAAATGACTTGTGTAGCCTAGTGGAGTTGATTAGCATATTGAGATTTTCGGGAAGTGTATCAAAATTCACTTGACTCATGAAAGGCCTAGTATTAGCGGGCGGGAGCGGCAGCCGCCTGTATCCGATCACGAAAGGTGTCAGCAAGCAGCTGCTTCCGATTTATGATAAGCCTATGGTCTACTACCCGCTCTCGGCTTTGCTTCTTGCGGGTATCCGCGATATCATGGTTATCTCTACACCGGATGACCTTCCGGGTTTCCGACGTCTTCTGGGCGACGGCTCCGACTACGGGGTTCGTATCACGTATGCCGAGCAGCCGTCCCCGGACGGTCTTGCACAGGCATTCCTTATCGGCGCGGACTTCATCGGCGACGACTCCGTGTGTCTGGTTCTGGGGGACAATATCTTCCACGGCTCGGGCTTCACGGGTCTTCTTCGCGAGGCCGTCCGCACGGCGGAGGAGGATGGCAAGGCTACGGTCTTCGGCTACCGTGTCGAGGAGCCCCAGCGCTATGGCGTGGCGGAGTTCGATGCGGTGGGTAACTGCCTTTCGATCGAGGAGAAACCCGCACACCCGAAGTCGAACTACGCAGTGGTGGGCCTGTACTTCTACCCGAACAAGGTCGTGGATGTCGCGAAGGGTATCAAGCCCTCCGCACGTGGGGAGCTTGAGATCACGAGCGTCAACCAGTCGTTCCTGCAAAGCGGCGAGCTGAAGGTGCAGACGCTTCAGCGGGGCTTCGCGTGGCTGGATACGGGCACGCACGACTCGCTGGCCGAAGCCTCGATCTTCGTGGAGGTCATCGAGAAGCGTCAGGGTCTTAAGATCGCCTGTCTGGAAGGCATCGCCTACCGCAACGGTTGGATCACGGCCGCGAAGCTCCGTGAGCTTGCGCAGCCGATGCTCAGGAACCAGTACGGGCAGTACCTGTTGAAACTCACCGACGAAAACCGACGCTAAAGCCATGAAAGTCATCCCTACCGAAATAGAAGGAGTGGTCATCCTCGAACCCGAGGTGTTCGGGGACGCTCGGGGTTATTTCTTCGAGAGCTATTCTGAGCAGTCCTTCGGCAGGCTCGTACGCCCCGTGCGGTTCGTGCAGGACAACGAGTCGATGTCGAAGTACGGCGTTCTTCGCGGTCTTCACTTCCAGCGGGGGTCGCATGCGCAGTCGAAACTGGTGCGCGTTGTCCGGGGCCGCGTGCTGGACGTCGCTGTGGACATCCGCCGGGGCTCGCCCACGTTCGGGCGGCACGTCTCCGTGGAGCTCTCGGGGGACAACAAACGGCAGTTCTTCGTACCGCGGGGCTTCGCGCACGGCTTCTCGGTGCTGAGCGACGAGGCTGTATTCCAATACAAGTGCGACAACCTCTATGCCCCCGAATCGGAGGGCGCCATCGCGTGGGACGACCCCGCGCTGGGCATCGACTGGCACCTGGCACCGGGGGATGTCGTCCTCTCACCTAAGGACAGTTGCCACCCGCGGCTGGAAGAGGCCGCGGAACTGTTCGACTATAATACGGACTACTATGCTTAATATCCTGATTACGGGCGCCAACGGACAGTTGGGGAGCTCGCTGCGGCAGCTTGGGAGCGTGTCGCCCAACAACTACCTGGCCACCGACGTCGCGGAGCTGGACATCACCGACGCCGGGGCGGTGCTTCAAACGGTCAAGGAACAGCGTATCGACGTGATCGTCAACTGTGCGGCCTACACGAACGTGGAGCGTGCCGAGGAGGATGAACCGACAGCCGACCTGCTCAACCACAAGGCCGCGGCATACCTCGCGGCAGCGGCCAAGGAGACGGGTGCGACGCTGATCCACGTCTCGACGGACTACGTCTTCGACGGCACGGGGCACAGGCCCTACACGGAGGATATGGCGACCTCGCCGCTGGGGGCCTACGGGCGTACGAAGCTGGCGGGCGAGGAGGCCGTGAAGGCCTCGGGGTGCCGCTACCTGATCCTGCGCACGGCATGGCTCTATTCGGAGTACGGGAACAACTTTCTGAAGACGATGCTGCGTCTGACCTCGGAGCGCGAGACGCTGCGCGTGGTCTTCGACCAGGTGGGCACTCCGACCTACGCCGGCGACCTGGCGCTTGCGATCTTCTCCCTGATCGAGGCGGGGCGCTATGCGGGCAACGAGGGGGTGTACCACTTCACCGACGAGGGCGTGTGCTCGTGGTACGACTTCGCGGTGGAGATCGCCGCGGCCGCGGGACATGACACATGCCGCATCATCCCCTGCCACACGTCGGAATACCCCACGAAGGCCACCCGCCCGGCCTACTCGGTGCTGGACAAGACCCGCTTCAAGGAGACCTTCCAGATGGATATCCCGCACTGGAGGGAGGCTTTGATCTACTGCATGAAACGACTCACAGAAAAATAACCCATGAAACGCACTATCCTGATTACGGGCGGAGCGGGCTTTATCGGCTCGCACGTAGTACGCCTGTTCGTGACGAAATATCCGGATTACCGGATCGTTAACCTGGACAAACTGACCTATGCGGGCAACCTTGCCAACCTGCGGGACATCGAGGATTCCCCGAACTACGTGTTCGAGAAGGGTGACATCTGCGACCTGGATATGCTGCGGGCGCTGTTCAGGCAGTATGACATCGACGGGGTCATCCACCTTGCGGCCGAAAGCCATGTCGACCGCTCGATCAGGGATCCGTTCACCTTCGCGCGTACGAACGTCCTGGGCACGCTCTCGCTGCTCGAGGCTGCGCGGGAGTACTGGAACGGTGATTGGGCAGGCAAGCTGTTCTACCACATCTCCACCGACGAGGTGTACGGGGCGCTGGAGCTGACCCGTCCCGAGGGAGATGCTGCGGGCGGGGAGAGCGGCGGCGGGCCCTTCGGCGAGGAGTTCTTCACCGAAGAGACGAAGTACGATCCTCACAGCCCCTACTCGGCCTCGAAAGCCTCGTCCGACCACTTCGTACGGGCCTACCACGACACATACGGCATGCCGACGCTGGTGACCAACTGCTCGAACAACTACGGGCCCTACCAGTTTCCGGAGAAGCTCATCCCGCTGTTCATCAACAACATCCGCCACCAAAAGCCGCTGCCCGTGTACGGCCGCGGGCAGAACGTGCGCGACTGGCTGTACGTCGAGGATCATGCACGGGCCATCGACGTGATCTTCCACAGGGGCAAGGTCGCCGACACGTACAACATCGGGGGCTTCAACGAATGGAAGAACATCGACCTGATACGGGTGATCGTACGGACGGTGGACAGGCTGCTGGGCAACCCCGAGGGGTCGTCGGAGAAGCTCATCACGTATGTCACCGACCGCGCAGGCCACGACCTGAGATACGCCATCGACTCGCGCAAACTCAAGCGGGAACTGGGCTGGCAGCCCAGCCTGCAGTTCGAGGAAGGAATCGAGAAAACTGTCCACTGGTACCTCCAAAACCAATCGTGGATGGACGACATTACCTCAGGCGAGTATGAAAAATACTACCGGAGTATGTATAAGGGAAGATAAATGACCCGTGACGAGAAAATATATTTTTCCTTACTAAGGATAGGATTGGGAACTGAAAGCCCGAGAGAAATTTTACCGGAATTGGCTAAACTCCAATGGGGTGAAATTTATCGTTTGGCTGTCCGGCAGGGGACGGGGGCATTGATCTGGGATGCTTTGCGGCAATTGCATGCAATGGAATATTTACCATTGTCTTTGCGTGTGCAATGGGCCTATAATGTCGAACAAATTGAAGATCGTTATCGAAAACAGGAAAAAGTATTGGCTGGATTGTCAAAATTCTATGCTTCCCATTCCATTTCGCTGATGCTCTTGAAAGGGTATGGACTGAGCTTTTGCTATCCGTGCCCCGAACATCGGGAATGTGGCGATATCGATATCTGGCTTTTTGGTCGACAGCGTGAAGCGGACGAGTTGTTATGTCGTGAATGGGGAATTCGGATCGATGAAGACAAACACCATCATACAGTTTTTCTCATCGACGGAATTATGGTCGAAAATCATTACGACTTTCTGAATGTTCATGCCCATGCATCGAATCGTGAGATCGAGCAGTTGCTGAGGACCTATGCCGAAATCCATGGTGAAACGATCTGTCTGAAAGATACGGAAATTCATCTTCCGTCACCCTCTTTCAATGCATTATTTCTGTTACGGCATGCCGCAGCACATTTCGCTGCAGCGGAGATTGGGATGAGGCATATAGCCGATTGGGGCATGTTCATCCTCCGTTACTGTGATAAGATTGATTGGACGGAGCTTTATGCGACGGCCCGCCGGATGAACATGCATCGATTTCTGAATTGTATAAATGCTATTTCAATAAATAACATAGGGGTAGATGCGAAACTATTTCCTTCGTTCGAACGTGATTTAAAACTCGAAGAACGGGTTTTAAATGATATTTTGCATCCTGAGTTCAGCGAGAAATTTCCTGAAAAAGGTTTTATCCGGATAATGCGGTTTAAATTCCGTCGTTGGTTGGCGAATCGTTGGAAACACCGGATCGTTTACCGGGAAGGTTTGATACATACGTTTTTCAGGCAGGTATACAGCCATCTGTTAAAGCCTAAGTCCATAGCGCATTAGGTCGTGGACACTGTTTTGGGTGTAATGATATGTTTATTATGAAATGGCTACTTCTTTGGGCGGTATTCCTCGCTCTGTTTTATAATTTCCTGTGGTGGGTTATCCGCCGGACGCCGGTGACCAAAGACGATGAGAAAGAGGGCTGGATAGATTGAAATGATAATATCGTACTAAATTATGATATATCAAGTGTTTCTAATTATTCCAATTTTTTGTACTTTTGCAATGGTTATTTGAAGTAAAGAAAATTAGTGCAAGATACTGACAAAAAACCGTTGCCTTCTCGTCACCTGTTATTTATATAAAAACTGTAACGATCCGATAAATCGAATCGTTACGGCTGTTTAATCCCGCTCTCGGAAGAACTTGGACAAAAATCAATTTATCGTCATGCTTGACACACTGCTTAACCGTCGATTGTCGGATGCGGAGTGCACAGCCTTTCATGCGGCTTATGAAAAGTTCATCGACCTGCTGCACGGTCTTACGGCTCAATCCTGTAAATCGCCCCTTGACCTGCTGCACGAACTTGCCCGCCTCCAATCCCGCCTGATGCGGTTGCAAGCGCGGATTGTTTGAGAAGGAATCTCCGCAAGCGTCGCTGCTCAAATCGGAGCTTCTGCTGACGAATTTCGAGATCCGTTTAGTCTTTACCCGGCTTCGTTATCCGTCCATCGCCGCCCCGGTATCGGTCGAAGTCCCTAAATCGCCGCTGTTCCTCTCCGAACAATTCACGCCTACGGATATCATGGAACTGAAAACGGCACTGCATCTCTCTGGAGCCATACGCCGCATCGACGGCACGCGGATCGATCTGGCGACACTCGTCGATGTGCTTTCCAGAACTTTCAATGTCCGGATCAATAATCCGGAACAGTGCCACCATACGCTCATCAACCGCAAGTTGCGGGACGCATTTTCTTGACATCTTGCGTAACAATCAGATAGAATATAACCGTTGATAGCTGGAACGCCTAAGTAGAGAAAAAGCAAATGAGAGAATTCTCATTTGCTTTTTTATCGGCTATTTTTTATCTTTGCATAAGAGTCTTTGAAAAGCTAATGAATGCAAAGGACACGGCCTTCAGAGTTAACAAATCATTACCTCGACTTTTGTCATATACTGTCTATCATATAGTTAGATTAGATTAGCACTTTTGGTGGCAAAAGGTACCCAAAACCATCCGCATGCCGTTTTCGCGGGAGCAACTGCGGAGCCTCGCTGAACGGGCACGAAAGACTGCGCTTTTCGCACGCCCGTTCCGGGCGCTCGGCGCCGCAGCCGCTCTTTATCCGCTGCAAACGAAATGCGGAAAATCCTGCTGTCCGGAATTCTCGCTGTGCGGCAAAAAACAGAGAAACACGATAACAAAAATCCCGACTTGATGCCGGAGCCGTCGGCGGACGGCGGACTAAAAGCGCGAGAAACGGGGCAGGTTTGCTTGCAAACCCGCGATTAGGCGCCCGTTTCCAGCGTTAGGACGCCAAGAGCAGGCGAGGCATCCGTCGGAGAGTTTTTGGTACTTTTTGCGGAAAAAAGTACATGGCGGAATTTGCAAAAAAACTCTTGGAACCAAAAGAATCGTATACATTTCCCCTCCAAAGATACCAAAAACAATAATTCCGGCACAAAGGCCGTAGTACACCGGCTTAATAACTACCTATACATAGGCGAATTTAAGTTATAACTATACTTTCACAATGGCATAATTTTTAGTTTTACATCATCTAAACAGATGCTTGTGAAACCGAAAAGTGCTTTCGACATATACGTCAGTGCCGCAGTTCGCAAAGAGCGGATGGCTCAACGTGTTTCACAGGCCACATTGGCTTATGGTATAGGAGTAAGCGACGGATTCATTTCACAAGTTGAAAGCCCGAAAAATCCTTCAAAATACAACCTCAACCATATCAACGAGATCGCCCGGTTCCTGGGCTGCTCGCCGCGCAAGTTCCTGCCCGAGGAGCCGTTATAACCCCGGCCTATGTCGCTGCGCCGCATCATAACCGCCCTCGCCGCAACCGGCCACGCACGCTCCGTCCCGGGCAGCCGGACTTTACGCGCCTTGCAACGGCTGCCACGCATCATAACCGCCCTGCTGCTCTTCCTGGCAGGCATCCCCGCTCATGCACAGCCGCGCACGGGCATCGTCTACTGGGATCTCGACCACCTCTACGACACTGTCCCCGCCCTGTTCTACAATGACACCGACTACACGCCCTCGGGACGCCTGGCGTGGGACACGGAGCGCTACCGCCGCAAGATACGCCATACGGCGGCCGTCATCGACTCTATGCGCATGCCGCTCGTGGCGCTGTGGGGCGTCGAGAACGAAGCCGTCGTCCGCGACATCGCAGCCGCCTGCGAGGGCGATTACAGCTACCTGCACCGCACGCTCAACTCCCTCGACGGCATGGATTTCGCACTGCTCTATTACGGCGACCTCTTCGAGCCCCACTACGACGAGCCGGGGCGCCGCTACCTCTACATCGAGGGCCTCCTCTACCGCCGCGGCAAACCCATGCGGCAAGGATCCGGACGCGTCGTCCGCCCCACGCGCACCGACACCATAGGGCTCGTGCTGTGCAGCGACACCCGCATGGCCGAATGGGTCGTCCGCGACCTGCGCGAAGAGCGCCCCGGGGTGAAGCTGCTCGTCGCGGGACGCACCTCGTCGCTCGCCCCCGGAGCCTTCGGGCTGCGCGACGCACTGGAGCGCCCGGCACGGCTCGGGCGGGGCAACGTCCGCCGCCGGGGCGGCTGGCAGATGCGCGACCGCATTCTGGCCGACACGGCGCTCCGCACCTCGGCGGGCGATGTCTATGCGCGCCGTTATCTGATTGACCCCAAGACGGGTACCCCGCTTCCGACCTACGAAAAAAGGCGGTACAGGGGCGGCTACGGCTACGCCCTGCCGGTATTCGTTTACTTGGAGTAGATTTTTTTGGAATTCCGGAAAAGTTTTTATATATTCGCATTCCCAACGGCGAATATGAATTCTTTGACGAGGCGGTAACAGGAATGTCACCGCAATTTTCGTCTGTGAAAAGCAGCGAGTTGACAAAAAATTTATAAATTTATATACCAATTAAATTAACCAGGAAAAATTATGGCAGACGTTAAACGAGTCTACACCTTCGGCAACAAGGAAGCCGAAGGCAACGGCAAAATGCGTGAGCTGCTCGGCGGCAAGGGTGCGAACCTCGCGGAGATGAACCTCATCGGCATCCCCGTCCCCCCGGGCTTCACGATCACCACGGAAGTATGTTCCGAATATTACGCCCACGGCAAGGAGGCCGTGATCCAGATGCTCCGTCCCGAAGTGGAGAAGGCGATGAAAAATATCGAAAAGCTCACCGGGATGAAATTCGGCGACAAGGAGATGCCGCTGCTGGTGTCAGTACGCTCGGGTGCCCGCGCTTCGATGCCCGGCATGATGGACACGATCCTCAACCTGGGTATGAACGACCAGGCCGTGGAAGCCGTCGCCAAGCGCACGGGCACCCCCCGTTTCGCATGGGACTCGTACCGCCGTTTCGTACAGATGTACGGCGACGTGGTGCTGGGCATGAAACCCGAATCGAAAGAAGACCACGACCCGTTCGAGGTACTCATCGAGGAGCAGAAGCACAAGCGCGGCGTGAAGAACGACACCGACCTGACGACCGACGACCTGAAGGAGCTGGTCAGGAACTTCAAGGCTGCCGTCAAGAAGCAGACCGGCGAGGATTTCCCGGCATGCCCGTGGGATCAGCTCTGGGGCGCCGTATGCGCCGTATTCGGTTCGTGGATGAACGACCGCGCCATCCTCTACCGCAAGCTCAACAACATCCCCGCCGAGTGGGGAACGGCCGTGACCGTTCAGGCCATGGTATTCGGCAACATGGGCAGCAACTCGGCGACGGGCGTAGCCTTCTCGCGCGACGCCGCGACGGGTGAAAACCTCTTCAACGGCGAATACCTCATCAATGCCCAGGGCGAGGACGTCGTGGCCGGCATCCGCACCCCGCAGCAGATCACCCTCGAAGGGTCGAAGCGCTGGGCGGCCGCACAGAACATCTCCGAGGAAGACCGCCGCACGAAATACCCCTCGCTCGAAGAGGTCATGCCGGTGGTTTACAAGGAACTCGATGAGATCCAGCACCACCTGGAGCAGTATTTCAAGGACATGCAGGACATCGAGTTCACGATCCAGGACGGCAAGTTGTGGATGCTCCAGTGCCGCAACGGCAAACGCACCGGCGCGGCCATGGTCAAGATCGCGATGGACATGCTCCGCGAAGGGCTGATCGACGAACGCACGGCCGTGCTTCGCTGCGAGCCCGCGAAACTCGACGAGCTGCTCCACCCCGTATTCGACAAGAAGGCCATCACCAATGCACAGGTCATCACCAAGGGCCTTCCCGCATCGCCGGGCGCCGCGACGGGCCCCGTGGTATTCTTCGCCGAAGATGCCGAGAAAACCCTCGCCCAAACCGGTCAGAAAGCGATCCTCGTGCGCATCGAAACTTCTCCCGAAGACCTCAAAGGCATGCTCGACGCCGCCGGCATCCTCACCGCCCGCGGCGGTATGACCTCGCATGCGGCCGTCGTTGCCCGCGGCATGGGCAAGTGCTGCGTATCGGGCGCCGGGGAGCTGGAGATAGACTATAAAACCCGCACGATCAAAGTCAACGGCTTCACCGTCAAGGAGGGCGACTGGATCTCGCTCAACGGTTCGACGGGCGAAGTTTACCTGGGACAGGTAGCCACGATGGCCGCCGACCTGAGCGGAGACTTCGGCCAGCTGATGGATCTGGCAGGCAAATACGCCGTGCTGAAAGTCCGCGCCAACGCCGACACGCCGAAGGATGCCGCACAGGCATTCGGATTCGGCGCCGAGGGCATCGGCCTCTGCCGCACGGAGCACATGTTCTTCGAGGGCGACCGCATCAAGGCTTTCCGCGAGATGATCCTCGCCGACGACGAGGCCGGACGCCGCGTGGCACTGGCCAAGTTGCTGCCCATCCAGCGCGGAGACTTCGAAGGCCTGTTCAAGGCCATGAACGGCTTCCCCGTGACCGTCCGCCTGCTCGACCCGCCCCTGCACGAGTTCGTGCCGCACGACGAGAAAGGCCAGAAGGAGATGGCCCGTGAGATGGACGTCCCCCTCCAGAAGATCGTCGCCAAGGTCGAGTCGCTGGCCGAGTTCAACCCCATGCTGGGACACCGCGGCTGCCGCCTGGGCAACACCTACCCCGAGATCACCGAGATGCAGGCACGCGCCATCATCGAGGCGGCCATGAATGTCCGTGCGCAGGGCATCCCCGTGCACGTCGAGATCATGGTTCCGCTCGTGGGCAACCACAAGGAACTGCGCTACCAGAAAGGCATCATCGACTCGACGGCCGAACAGGTATTCTCGGAGCGCAACGACAAGATCGACTACATGGTCGGCACGATGATCGAGGTTCCCCGCGCAGCCGTGACCGCCCACCAAATTGCCGAGGTCGCCGAGTTCTTCTCGTTCGGCACCAACGACCTGACGCAGATGACGCTGGGCTTCTCGCGCGACGACATCGGCAAGTTCCTGCCGATCTACCTCGACAAGGGCATCCTGAAGAACGACCCGTTCCAGATCCTCGACCAGAACGGCGTGGGACAGCTGATCCGCGAGGCCGTATTCAAGGGCCGCGGCAAGCGCCCGATGCTCAAGTGCGGCATCTGCGGCGAGCACGGCGGCGAACCTTCGTCGGTCGAATTCTGCCACTACGCGGGCCTGAACTACGTGAGCTGCTCGCCGTTCCGCGTGCCCATCGCACGCCTGGCGGCCGCCCACGCAGCCCTCAAGGAGAAATAAGCCTTCACCCGGCAACCGCCGGAACACCCATACCAGCGAAAGCCTGCGGCGTGCATGCCGCGGGCTTTCGTTTTTAGCGACAAAAAAGTCCGGTTCGTTGAAAAATTTTTGCCGTGGCGGATAAATTTTGTATATTTGTTCTAGCAAACAGTATTATTCGCAACTTTTGTTAAATTAAAGCAACAGACATGAAAAAGATTTTTCTTACGGTGATCGTCGTGCTTTTAGCAGTAACGACGGTTTCGGCACAGTACAAGGGCGACTGGGGAGTTGGCCCCAAAATCGGGGTATACACGAATGCGGGTGCCGACGGAGCCATCTTCGGTATCGGTGCGGCCGGACAGTACAGCATCACCGACAACTGGCGTGTAGCTCCCAGTATCCTGGCCCTTTGCAAGACGGGTTGCTCGGTGGATATCAGCGCCGACGTACAATACCTGTTCAACATCGCCCCCGACTGGCATATCTATCCGCTGGCAGGTATCAGCGCCAACGACATCGGCGACTGGTCGTGCGGTATCAACCTCGGCGGCGGCGCGGACTTCTCGATCACCCGCAACTGGGACGTTTCGGCCGGCTTCAAATGGATGATCCAGACCGCCAAGGATTATGTACCCGGCTTTGTGAAGCGCAGGAACCCCATCGTTATCAATATCGGCGCGACGTACAGGTTCTAAGCCCCATCCCGAGAGGAAACAAAATCCCGGCACTTATATATAGGCTTCGGAGTTTTTTAAATCATCGCTGTAACTTAATAAGTTATGGCGATGATTATTTTATAGGTAATGATTTGGCAACGGAGGTTCCCCGTTTCTCAGCCAGTTCTTCAACTTGTCAAAGACTCTGTTGCAAAAATACGAAATATTCGTCAAACAGGCAAATTGTCCCGTCCTGAAAAAGGTTTACAGTGATTGATAATTAAAGATAAACATTTT
>ENA-UOJV01001285-UOJV01001285.1-human-gut-metagenome-genome-assembly--contig:-C82-NODE-1285-length-28853-cov-8.545246_pt1 | contig 28853 bp, 20 predicted proteins | sample MGYA00242356_ERZ723903 | MGnify/ENA metagenome assembly ERZ723903
TGGTCTGATACACGATGGGAGAGGAAAACCACTCAAATACGGTGGGGTTGGATTTATGGAGCAACTTCAGTGTCTTGTCCACATCCCAACCGTTGATGTCCAGAACACCATTGATGGGCAGCTCGATCACATCACGGACCCGGTTGAGCCTGAGATAGCTCTCTCTGGGGCGCACATAAATGAAGCGCACATCATAGTCGCTGTCCGGAGAAGCAAAGCCCCAAGCACGGCTACCGGACTCCACGGCCAAAAGGATGCGGCAGTTCTCCCGCTGCTCGATTTCATGAAGCTTTTCTTTGATCAATGCTTCCACGGTCAACACCGCCTTTCATCATTGTATTTCAGTCTGCTGCCTTAAAGTTATAGACAGGACGGATCCGCTCAATAATCTCCGCAGTAGGGCCGATTTGAGCGACGATCTCCTCCATGCTCTTATAGGCCATGGGAGACTCGTCCAGCGTGTCGGGCACAACACAGGTGGTGTAGATACCCTCCATTTCCTTCTGGAACTCCTCCATGGACAGAGCATTGAAGGCCGCCTTGCGGCTCATCAGCCGGCCGGCGCCATGAGGTGCGGAGCAATTCCAATCCTCGTTGCCCTTGCCGCTGCAGATCAGGCTACCGTCACGCATGTTGATGGGGATCAGCAGCTTCTCGCCGGCCTTGGCGGAGACAGAGCCCTTACGCAGGATCATGGCGTCCGTATCAATATAGTTGTGGATGGTGGTGAAGGTCTCCACCGCCGTGAAGCCCATGCCAGTCATGATAACATCCACCATGGCCTTGCGGTTGAGCATGGCGAACTGCTGTGTCAGCTTCATATCGTGGATATAGTCCTCGAACAGCTTACCCTCCACATAGGCCAGATCTTTGGGGATATTCAGCTCATGCTCCTTCTTGAGCGCCTTGATGGTCTTCTGGATCTCCTGGAACCGGCCCTCGGCCTTCAGCTGGTCAATGGCGGCTCGAACTTGATGCTGGGCGCCGCCCCAAAGGGCACGCCGACCCTCATTCTGGTAGTGCTCAGCCACCTCGGTGCCCAGATGACGGCTGCCAGAGTGGACCACCAGGAACAACCGGCCATCCTCCGCGCGATCCACCTCAATGAAGTGGTTGCCGCCACCCAAAGAGCCGATGCTGCGCATGGCCCGGTTGAGATTGACTTGATCTGTGCAGCGGAGGTGAGTCAGATCGATCTCAGCGTTCAGTGCATGAGGAATGTCTCGAACCTCACGGCCATAGGGGATCTCCCTGCGGATTAGGGCGTCCAGCTTCTCAAAGTCGACCTCCCACTCACGAAGCTCAACAGTCTCCATACCGCAGCCGATATCGACGCCAACCATACCGGGCACGATCTTGTCCTGGATGGTCATGGTGGTACCGATGGTACAGCCCTTGCCAGCGTGGACATCGGGCATGATCCGGATCTTGCAGCCGGCAAACTCGGCTTGATCGCAAACGGTCTGGATCTGCTTGCGGGCTGCCTCCTCCAACTCGGGGGTGTAACAGACCGCAGTATTATATAAACCTTGAATCGTAATCATAACGATCTCCCTTTCCTTCATACTCTTTATTTTACGGTTCATCTCTGCCAACAGCAACACTTTTGTTGGGAAAGAAAAAGCAGGAGGCGATAACATACCTGCTATCACCTCCTGCGTCAGCTCTATTATGCCACGATCGCCGCGTAACGCTCGGAACCCAGAACATCCATCATGAAGGCATAGGGGGAAAGAATGCCGGCTTTCAGCATGGAGAAGATTCGGGGATTACAGCCGGATACCAGCGCAACGCCCTGGTCGTTGATCTTGACGGGCTGCTGCTGATTACGGCTTGCCACATTCCAGAACATCACCTCGGGCAGCTGGTAGCCATGTTCCTCGAAGAGCCGCTGCGTATACTCGAAGTTGGTCAAGGAGCAATCTTCAGTACAGTAGTCGAACTCCATATCGGAGATAATGAAGATCTTGGCAGGCATATCCTTCTGGGGCACACGGTTCTTCACGGCAGTCTTGAGGATCAACTCAAACACACGCTGGATATTGGTGTTGGCGACCTCGTTGAACTGGTGACAGTACCGCACCTTTTCGTAGATATCCTTGCCCTTAATCTCCACCAGCTTGGGATTCTCAGAGAATGTGATGAAGTGGTTTTGGAATGCGCCGGTGTTGCGCTCGGCATAGTAGATACCAAGAGACAGCGCCACAGTGGCGGGGATGGGATCAGCACCACCGTACATGGAGCCGGAGCCATCAATGACGACCAGAGCGTTCTCACCGCCAGTGAAATCCTCCTGTGTCTTCCATGTTGCGTCAATGGCCTTGCGCTCCTGATCGGAGATATCGCCGCGACCGAAGAAGGGCTTGATCATCTCATAGGGCATCAGGGTGCCAGTGTGGAGCTGCTCCGTACCCTCGGCGACACGGCTCATGAATTCATCATAGCGGTCTCCATCATTTCGCATGAAGGCCTTACGATACTTGAACATGGCCTTGGAGGGCTGCTTGGAGTAATCGAAGGTGTAGTCTTTTTCGCGCAGGTTGTTCTCGATGATGCTGATCTTGGTGCGCAGGGCGCTCAGCGTTTTGCGGTACTGGGCGTCGTTCATTCCCAGTGATCGGGCAATTTGTTTTGCCTGCCGGATCGCATCCTCGTTGGAGGCATTGACGGAAGGAAGCCACTTGGCCAGCAGCGACACGGACTCGCCAGCCTCCAGAGCGGCACAGTCGGCTGCCAGCTGCTTTTTGATCAGATGCAGCACCTTGCCTTCGCATGTGGTGCCCATCAGGACCAGCAGGTCATCGTAGCGTCCATACTCTGCAATGTACTGGATGTTCTTCTCCAGGGATCGCGGCTCGTTGTTGGCCAGCCACTTCAGAATGGTACGGAAGACACGGCGCTCGCCGATACCGCCACGAATATCTCTCGCAAAGAACAGGGTCTTCATGGCCAGATCAGCGTCTTCGGCATAGGCGCGGAGGAAGCGATTCGTGATCTCCTCGTCACGCTCTCTGCGCAGGGCGCCGATCGTAGCGAACAGATCCAGACATTCAGACTGGGTGGAACGATATGTAACTGCGCCATTTTCCGTATGGGTCATATTTGCTTCTTTCTTTAGAAACTTCAGCATGGAAATCACTCCTCCGTGATGAATTGGTTATACAAGGCACCATCAGGGATTTGAACCCGAAAGTACGATTTCTAGTCGTAGTTGTTACCAAGAATTGCTGTTGGTGCCTTTCACAAGATGCCTGACATATCGCAAGTCCTAAGCCGCCAGTTGACCGGCGCCCTGACCTCTGCATCGGATCGGATTCAAGACCGTTGGGTGTTGCTGTGGGCATCTTTATTGATAAAACAAGGCACCATGTGAAGTGGGAATCGAACCCACGAACGACGGGTATGAACCGCCTGCTATAACCATCTTAGCTATTCAATCTTTGCTGTTGGTGCCTTTTTGTCTAAGGAGTGAATACATCATCCGGGTGGGGCTCGAACCCACGACACAGAGATTGGGGTCTCCCGTTCTACCATCTGAACTACCGGAGATGTATTCGACAAGACGCTGTCCTTTATCATCATAAAGGGGGTCTCACCCTTTGTCGGCCTGCCCCGAAAGCAGGTGCTCCTTCGTTGAGCTAATGTTAATAGATAATGCTGTTAGCGTCTTTTACAAAGCGCATTCTTTATTCCGGAGAGGTTACTACGCCAGACCAGAACAGCGTCTATGATTAAAAGTCATATGCATGGGTTTGCTGTATGCGCTTTTCGTGATTTAAGAATACTGCCTGTTCAGAGGAAAAACACGGAAAAAAAGTTGCGAACTCAAGAGCAACTACCTAAAAGTCTGCGAAAAATTGGTTCAAACCCATTCCAGACCGCAGTTGGCAAGGAGCTGTTCTTTCATTTGGACACCTCCTGTGGTAAAATGAGGCCATAAACTGCAGGAGGTGGATTTCGTGGCATATAGTGAGTTGGTCAAGAGTTTTGAGCGTATCCGGAGCTACATGCGCGAATTCTATGTCTATGGGTTTAAGAGTCGGGAAGAGTACAGCATCAAGAGTGCCCGCAGCTACGATAATGAGCGGCGAAGAATTGAGAGTTGGATCGGCGACTTTATGTCCTTCCATCAGGACACATCCGGCAAGAATGTATTCCTCTCGGTTGACAGCAGGCGGATCCCACACAACCCGCTCCACAAGGCTTTTAAAGCCAAAAGCTTTACCGATAAGGACATCACCCTCCACTTCTATGTGATGGACCTGCTGGCCGATGGCAGCGCGCTTTCTTCCAGAGAGATTGTCGATTGCATCAATGATGACTATCTCTCTCATTTCAGCGGCGCCTTCTCTCCAGACGAATCCACCGTGCGGAAAAAGCTCAAGGAATATGAGGCGCTTGGTCTGCTAAGCTCCGAGAAATGCGGTCGTGAGGTACTCTACCGGAGAACGGATGATAACACCGTTGATTTGAATACCTGGGCAGACGCCCTATCCTTTTTCTCCGAGGAGGATCCACTCGGGGTGATTGGCTCCTTCTTGATCGATAAATTGGAAAAACCTTCTGATAGCTTCCGATTCAAACATCACTACATGCTCCACGCCCTGGACAGTGATGTCCTCTGTGATCTGTTGGCGGCAATCGATGAAAAAAGAGCTGCGGAACTGACCGTCAGGAGCCTGCGGAGTGGCCGCGACTATCAAAGGACGGTTTGTCCTCTGAAGATCTATGTCAGCACCCAGTCCGGGCGCCAGTATCTGCTCGGCTACCATTACCGGGGGCGGCACTTATCTTTCTTCCGGTTGGATGCCATCAAAAAGGTCACGATTGGGAATGTCGAGAAACACTACAGCAAGTACTTAGGGTACCAGGAGAAGTTTGACCAGCACCTTTGGGGTGTCTCAACGGGTCCCGACCATAATTTGGATCATATTGAAATGACGGTCCATTTTGACCCGGGCGAGGAATTCGTGCTGCACCGCCTGGAGCGCGAGAAGCGCCATGGTACAGTCGAACTATTGGACTCACAGACTTGCAGGTTTTCAGCCGATGTCTATGATGCCTCAGAGATACTGCCCTGGCTGCGCACCTTCATCGGCCGCATTGTAGATCTCAAATGCTCCAGCCAGTATGTTTTGGATATGTTCCAAGAAGATTTGGCTCGGATGGACGCTCTGTACGGAGGTGGCAACGATGTTATTCAGTGAGATCTACGGAAGCTATTTCAATGTCGTCGCAGCTGTCCTTTCCGAAGCATCCGATGGGAAGTTGACAGATCGAAGAATGACCGAGCTTGTCCGGGAAAAGGCTTTCGCGGAAAGCGCGCTTGCAATTCCGGCAGCGCTGAAATCCGGAACCTGGCCTTTACTCGATCAGGAGTATCATTCCATACTTCACCACAAGCCAACCATGCCTTTGACAATGCTCCAAAAGAGATGGCTCAAAGCGCTGCTGTCTGATCCCAGAATCGCTCTGTTTGATCCGGACACGACCGGGCTGGAAGATGTTGATCCGCTGTATGCTCAGGACACCTTCATTCTCTTTGACCAGTACGCGGACGGAGATCCGTATGGGGATCCCGCCTACATAGCTTGCTTCCAAACAGCACTGAAGGCAATTCGAAAGAAGAGAAAACTGCGTATCCGGTTCCGTGGCCATACCGGCGCCCGCCATTCGATCGAGTGTATACCTTACCGCCTGGAATATTCCGCCAAGGACGATAAGTTCAGGTTACTGGCAACCGGCAAGCGACGGCTCAACACGATCAATATGGCTCGTGTGCGTTCATGCGAGTTGCTGGATGCCTATGATCCCAAATCCATCACGCTGCCTCAGGAAAATTCCGAAGAGCTTGTAATGCTGCTTCATGACGAGCGCAACGGGCTGGAACGTGTGCTGCTACACTTCTCCCATTTTGAAAAAGAGACTCAGAAGTTGGCCGATCGGCTCTATCAGATCAGGCTCCGTTACGACAAGGACGATGAGACCGAGCTGCTTATTAGGGTGCTGTCCTTCGGCCCGGTGCTGGAAGTCATTGAACCAAGCGCTTTTGTCACGCTGATGAGAAAGCGGATTGCCGTTCAGAAACAGCGCTTCTGCCAATAATTCTCCTAAGCACAGAAAAAACCATCATTCGTCAGAAAGGCTGCACGAGAAATGACTGATAACGAAACCAATTTGACCTTACTGAATGTGAATCAGATTGTGAGCCTATTGTCCCGGGCCTATATCAAGCTCATCAAAAACGGTACCCCACTAAAATCTTTTCCCTCCGTGATGCTGTGGGGGCCTCCGGGTATCGGCAAATCCCAGGGTGTTCGTGAGATAGCGGGCAACATCCAGGCTAAGACCGGAAAAAAGGTTTCCATCACAGATGTACGCCTGTTGCTATTCAACCCGGTAGATCTCAGAGGCATCCCGACGACCAACGCGGATAAAACCCTATCGGTGTGGCTGAAGCCTCAGATTTTCCAGATGGATGAAAGTGAAGATGTGATCAACATCCTCTTCCTAGACGAGATCACCGCCGCACCGCAGTCGGTGCAGGCCGCTGCCTATCAGATCACGCTGGATCGCGTTATTGGTGAGCATAAGCTGCCGGAGAACTGTATCGTCATTGCCGCTGGCAACCGCGTTACCGATAAATCCGTTGCCTATAATATGCCACGCGCATTAGCCAACCGTCTCTTGCACATTACTGTGAAGGGCGATCCTGACTCCTGGCACGACTGGGCTGTCAAATCAGGCATTCACCGCTTTGTCACCAGTTTTCTGGAGTATAACCCAACCGCTCTCATGCGCTCCGATAGCCCTGAATCCACCTTGGCTTTTCCAACACCTCGTTCCTGGGAGATGGTCAGCAACATCCTTACCAATATCTCAGAAAACATGGACGCAATTCAGCCTTTGATATCCGGCTGTATCGGGGCAAGCGTAACTTACAATTTTGCGAAATGGTGCACTCTGTTTTCAAACCTGCCTTCAATCGAAGACATCTTCGCCGGGAAAAAGACTGCTGTTGAGAAGTCTCCGGAAATGCAGGAGGCCCTTAGGGCTGAGATGGTCGCCTATGCGCGTCAGCATCCGGGAAAGGAGCTCATCAACAACTCTATAGTATTCGCTTGTGATCTTCCTTGGACTTTCCGCACCAACCTCCTCCATGATTATCAGCTCATCCCTAAGCTCTGCCCCATTCTTGCAGAAAACGCAATATACCTGGATGCGGTTAAGGCAGGCATGAAATGACTGATAAGCGAATCAATAAGCTCAAAAGAAAACTCCAGGAGGCCCGGTATCGGCTTCTGACACGGGAGCCGGAGTTGGCGGCGCCGCTGGTAGAGATGTTGTTTGTCACCAATGTGGATGTGCGCCGGATGTCAACAAACGGGAGTTGCATCTACTTTGACGCGAGCTGGTTGGAAAAGCTCGACGACAACAGCTTGGATTTTGCGCTCTGCCACCAGCTCATGCATATCCGGTTAGGGCATCTCTCACGCCCGCAGTTTTATAAAGGTGACCGTTTTCACTTTGCCTGCAATATCGTTGTCAACTCCTCGCTTATCCGGTATGACTTCACGGATGACAAGCTCCCTGGAATCGGCGAGATCCACCATGAGACTTTTTATCCCAAAGTTGAAGGCTGCGAGTTGACGCCTTACGAGGCATTTCAGATGACACCTTTGGATCCTTCCACGTTGAGTGATGCGCAGCGCCGCAATCTCCTGCTGGATTCAGATGAGTGGTGGGATAGGCCGAACGCCCGCACCGAGGATGGGGTCCTGATTCTCAGCCCGGATGACCCTGATCCCGATGACCTAATTCCATCTGAGCGCATTCGAGGAATCATCGAGCGAGTGTGCAAAGGGTTCCGCAAGCAGGAGATGCCTGAAGTATATCGCCCGGAAGCAGATGATGATGACGAACTGGACGATCTCATCTTCGAGTATACAACACGCCCGAGTGCGAATCTCAAAGAGGCAATTCGGGAAATCCGGGGTTCAAAGGACCGCGATGCAGAAAACTATGACAGTAGCACCCTTTGTGAGCGCGTCCTTCACCGATCGAAAATCACGACTCACGATTGGCAATCTCTCTTGAACCACTTTATCATGGACGAAACAAGGGACTACAGCTTTACCCCTCCCGATCGCAGGCTGCAGGACCTGGACTTCTTTCTGCCGGATTACAACGAGTCTGAAACGCCCAGGCTCAATGTTTTGTTCATGGTTGATATCTCTGCCTCTTTGAAAGATCAGGAAGTGGCCATGGCCGCCGCCGAGATCTGCGCAGCTATTGAGCAATTCGGCGGGATGCTTAGCGGCTCCATCGGTTTCTTTGATTCGGAAGTCCGACGGGTAGTTCCCATTACCAGTGCGGAAAACCTGCTGCAACTGAAGCCATATAGCGGAGGCGGGACAAGTTTCCAGTGCATTTTTGATTATGTTCGGGAACATATGTCTGACAATGTTCCTTCAGAAATCGTCATCATGACAGATGGGAAAAGCGATTTCCCGGAATATGAGGCCTCATCCGGCATACCTGTGCTCTGGCTGCTCACCAATAACCGTGTTAGGATCCCCTGGGGGCAGGCGGCGTACTTCCGAAAATAGGAGGTATTTGTGCATACACAGGAACAACGTATTAGTCAAAATGCATTGACTTGCCAATTCCGGCCATTAACGGTACAATATGAGCACAGAATCATCACCATGGAGGTATTGCAATGGCAACGGATAGCACCCTTCAAAAAATAGCCGATAATCTTCTCGCGCAATTCGACAAGACTCTACTTGATAATTCAACAGATTTTTCTTCTTGCGACCAAATATTGAACGCAGCTCCCTCTGAACACAAAGGTGGGTTGGAGTCCCTTTACTGTGATCTACTTTTGGACGCACTTATTTCGGGTTACTACAGGTATTCCGAGATGGACACCAAGCAGTTGGTCGATGACCCACTATATACAAAATTCAAGAAAATGGTATATGGACTCGATAGATCGGATCCATACAATTTGCTGTACTACGCCATTATTGATTTGGTATCCGGAAAGAAAGAGAATGTTCTTCAGTACTTGTCGGCTTACCTAGATGAAAAAATCAAAAGCCTCAAAACAGAGTCTGGGATATTCACAGCTGAGGATTTCACATACATTCTGGTGGTTCCACTGAAAGAGGGCTTTCCCGGTATGTGGAGCGCCATAGGAAGAATGCTGGATAGAGACGATGTTGAAGCAGGAATCCCTGAAATGTGTGCTGCTCTGGATCACCTGTATTATGACTCTAAGAATGAGAGCATCATCGAGTCACTTACCCAGGTCTTACAGTGTAATCCGAAGATCCTGTTAGCAAAAGAACTCCTCGGATATACCTACTACAATATGCAGATGTTGGGAAATGCACTCTCATATTTTGAGCAATTTGAAGATGGAAAACCCACATCTCGCATTTTCCTTGAGGGCACCGTCTACTTCTGGATGGCATGGTGCTACGGAAAGAAAAAGGACTGTCTCAAGGAAGAAGAATACTATCGGAAGTCACTTGAGGCTCTTCCTGTCGGCGAAAATACCCTAAATAATCTAGGGTACTCGCTGTATAAACAGAGGAAATTCAAAGAAGCCCAAAGCGTATTTGAAGACTGCCTGCGGCAGAATCGAGATGTGCGCTATGCCGCAAATAATCTCGTGCGAACCCTTCTCGCCCAAGGCAAGAATGGAGAGGCTCAGAGAGTCATCCAAGAGCATGAGCGTTTTGTCTCAAAGGATTTGAAGAAGAGGGCTGAAAAGCCAGTTGGCAAAGTAAAAATCGCTGTCCCAGAGCCTGCCGTTACTGATGTTGAGGCGGAAACGATCGTAGACATCGGCGTAAAAAAACAGCAATTCTCCAGCGAAAAGCTTCTCGAAGATGAACTGGTGCAGCGGATGGAAATTGGCATTCCTGTATTTGGGATGCCGCTCCGTATATATCAGAAGCGAGGTGTCTATGGCAGGCAATTTGTTTTGAGGAATGGCAGGCTTGATATCCTTGGGATTGATACCGCTGGAGACCTGTATGTTATCGAGTTGAAAAAGGACTCTGGCTATGATGACGCTTATGCACAAACGCGAGAGTATATCGATTGGATTGAGGAAGATGTTGCAGTCAAAGGACAGCGTGTATTTGGCATAATATGTTTGAATGATCCGACAAAAGATCTCATTGAAAAAGTCAAGGCTGACGATCAGATGCGGCTATTTGAGTACTCCATTTCCTATTCAGAGATTATCTAACGAAGAAGGCATGTATCCAGCAAGACCGTCCGATCAACTAGACAATCCTCGTTTCCTTGAATGAAATATGTTTTATTCCTCTAATCGGTACGGATAAAGGCAAAGAAGTGATGAAGAATCTTTTCAAAGAGCAGCTTAAACGCCAGAAAAAGTAATGTCAAAAGGCATACCTTTTGACAGAGTGAACTGAACATGAAAAACACGCCCCAAGAGTGCACCAAAACATCGGCGTTCACTTTTGGGGCGTGTCATTTTTATTTGATATGTTTTGGGTCATCGAGGAGGATGAGACCCGTCTACTACTGCGCTATCATGATGACCTTTAATCTGTTCGCCAACTGACCACTCTTCAGCTCCTACAGATCGATAACTGCAATCCCAAGCTGTGCGGCTCTGTGCCGTGCTGCAGCATTGCAACATCACTTCACCATTAGTCCTCGACTTTTGTAAAGATTATCCTGTTCTTTCCGTGCGATGAACAATTTATGGCAAATCTTATTTCGGAGTGAAGGCACCACCCTGCATGGGCAGCTTGTTGACACCCTTGTAGTCCACGAACTTGTTGGCAGATGGTTTTGCAGCCGGCACTTTCTGTACGGTGCTGCCCATCATTGCCTTCATCTTTTCAATCTTCTTATCGAGCTTAGGGGTGGGTTGTCCATTCCGGGTTGCCTGCGCCTTGGCCTGCGTGAGCCGCTGGTATTGTTGTTTCAGAGAGAGTTCCTGCTTTGCCATGCTGTGCTCCTTTCTATTACAAGACTCCTATTTTCTTTATAATATCAAATAATATGCTTTTCTTCAAGCAATGGCCAGTTTCTTATAATACTCCTTATGAGAAAATCGGCGATGAAGTGCGGTCGCTGGCAGATGAGGTACCGTTCGACATCCCCGATTCATGGGAGTGGGTACGATTGGGCAATATCGGTGATTGGGGGGCTGGCGCTACCCCAAGCCGGACTCACCCGGAATACTATGGTGGGAACATACCTTGGCTAAAAACGGGTGACCTTACTGATTCGTATATTGATGCTATTCCAGAAACTATTACGGAATTAGCTCTTGAGAAAACATCGGTTCGCCTCAATCCTGCTGGCTCTGTCCTGATTGCTATGTACGGAGCAACTATTGGAAAACTCGGAATATTGAGCATCGCCGCCACGACCAACCAAGCCTGCTGCGCGTGTTTTCCTCTCGGCGGTTTGGATAACAAGTATCTGTTTTATTTCCTGATGGCACAAAAACCGTTGTTTATAAAACAAGGTGAAGGCGGCGCACAGCCAAATATTTCCAAGGAAAAAATAGTGTCCACATTAATGCCCGTACCACCTTTGGAGGAGCAAAGGCGAATTGTTGTTATGCTTGGACGCATATTTCCAATTATCGATGCGTACTCCAAGTGCAAAACTGAACTTGACTTGTATAATACCACCTTTCCAGAACGCCTTAAAAAGTCGATACTGCAAGAGGCAGTCCAGGGTAAGCTGGTACCACAAGACCCGTCTGACGAGCCTGCAGAGGCTCTGCTGGAGCGTATCCGGGTGGAGAAGCAGCGGCTTATCAAGGAAGGCAAAATTAAAAAGGACAAACACGAATCCGTCATTTTCAGACGGGATAATTCTCATTATGAAAAGCGTGGCTCAGAAGAGGTCTGCATCGACGATGAGATTCCGTTTGAAATCCCCGAAAACTGGGTTTGGTGCCGTTTGGGTTCAATTTTGGAGAAACTAACGGATGGTGCTCACAGTACACCCAAATACACTGATAGCGGAGTACCATTTATCTCTGTTAAGGATGTAAGTTCTGGTGTTCTTTCATTTGATAGTGCCAAGCACATATCAGAAAGTGAGCATCGTGAGCTGTATAAACGGTGCGACCCCAAACGTGGTGATATTCTACTCACCAAGGTTGGAACAACCGGTATTCCTGTGATTGTCGATACAGATGAAGAATTCAGCCTGTTTGTGAGCGTAGCGCAGTTGAGGTTCTTACATTCGCTGCTTGACAAGAATTATCTGCTGCTCCTAATTCAGTCCCCGTTGGTACAACAGCAATGTACTGAGCACACCAGAGGCGTTGGTAATAAGAATTGGGTTATGAGGGATATTGCAAACACTCTCGTTGCTATACCTCCACTTGCAGAGCAGAAGAGAATTGTTGCGTTTTACACTTCCATTACGCCATTGATTCAATCCGTCGGCACTGTCTAATTCTCATTATGAGAAGTTGGACGGCGTGGAGCGCTGCATCGACGATGAACTGCCATTTGAGATACCGGAAAACTGGTCATGGCAACGAATTCCAACCATCTCACTGAGTATATCTGCTGGCGGCGACAAGCCAAGTGTTTTTTCAAAAGTGAAAACAGAAGAGTGTTCTGTACCTGTATACTCAAATGGCGAAAAGGATGACGGACTATTTGGGTACACGGATGTGGCAAAGGTGTTCGACAAAAGCGTTACAATTTCAGGCAGAGGAACTATTGGCTTTAGCTGTGTTCGCAATGAGCCTTATGTTCCAATAGTGCGCTTAATTACTGTTGTACCGTGCGCTGGAATTGATTTGCAGTATCTGCATTTTGTTTTCACAGCTTTATTCGAACAAGGGGTAGGAACGAGTATTCAACAGCTTACAGTGCCTATGTTACAGGTTAAACTGATCCCTGTTCCGCCACTCGTCGAACAGCACCGCATCGTCCAGCGAATTGAGGAATTACTTCCTCTGGTCAAAGGGCTGTAAAAGGAACACGGTATAATATCATAGTGAAAGGAGGTCTTTCACTATGATAGAAGAATTCGAAAGACACTTGAGAGGCACAAACCTCTCGGAAAACACGATATCCTCGTACCTTTTTGCCATTCGGCAATACAGCTCGCAGTACGACGGTATCACGAAAAAGAACCTGCGGGCGTATAAGGTGTGGTTGATAGAGAACTACAAGCCAAAGACCGTCAATCTGCGTCTGAGGGCAATCAACTGCTACTTGGAGAGCATCGGCAAAGAGAGCTTGAAAATGCCGTTTGTGCGAGTGCAGCAGAAAGCCTTTCTGGAGAATGTCATCAGCGAGGCCGACTATGAGTATTTCAAAACCTGCCTCAAACGGGATGACGAGCTGTTCTGGTATTTTGTAATACGCTTTCTGGCCGCAACAGGCGCACGGGTCAGTGAGCTCATACAGATCAAGGTGGAACACATCAAGCTGGGGCATTTGGACTTGTACTCGAAGGGCGGTAAGCTCCGACGAATATACATACCCAAGGCTCTGCAAAATGAAGCCCTTTCTTGGCTGAACGATAAGCACCAAGAAAGCGGCTTCATTTTTTTGAACAAATACGGGGACAGAATCACCACCAGAGGCATCTCAGGACAGCTAAAAAAGCTGGCAGTACGATATGGCATTGACCCAGTGGTCATTTACCCGCATTCCTTCCGTCACCGCTTTGCAAAGAGCTTCTTGGAGCGCTGCAACGACATCGCATTCCTCGCCGACCTTATGGGGCATGAAAGTATTGAAACCACCCGCATATACCTCCGCAAAACCTCGACCGAACAACGAGCCATTGTCGATGAGGTCATAGACTGGTAAAAGGAAACCAGGCATACGCACGGCTATGGCGTATGCCTGGTTGTTACATTTTCTCTATTATGGTAAATGTGCGTGCAAGGTTATCAACAATCCGTAATTGCTCATTCGCCGGAGGAAGTGGAAGCAGCATCTTTGCCAATGTCTGTCCATTGCAGTTCGGCTGTGCAGTAGCGGTTGTCCCGCTTTTTAACTGTTGCCAATATAGCGGCGATTCCATGAAATACTTCAAGTATTGCGGGCAAAGGAGCGAACTATAGCGAGTACGGATCAGATATCCAGCATAGATGGATTCACACGGCACTTCACTAACAAGGAATGATTTTCCTACAGTTCCGCCAGTTCGTGCAAATAGAATGTCGTTTGCCTGAAGCAGATATGTAGGAATGTCAGAATCGTCAATATCACAAAATGGAACAGAGCTCCATGCTACAGTGTTTTCATGGATATCGCTTATGCGAACCATTCTGATGCGCCCCTCCTGCTTTGCTGGTGCATTGTACCCATATTGGATGGATTCTGCGATTGATCCCCATCGCACCCAAGCCCAAGATTCCGGTATCTCAAATGGCAGTTCATCGTCGATGCAGCGCTCCACGCCGTCCAACTTCTCATAATGAGAATTATCCCTTCTGAAAATGACGGATTCGTGCTTATCCTTTTTGATTTTTCCTTCCTTGATGAGCTGCTGTTTTTTCGCTCGGATACGCTCCAAAAGAGCCTCTGCAGGCTCGTCAGTCGGGTCTTGCGGTACCAGCTTGCCCTGGACTGCCTCTTGCAGTATCGACTTCTTGAGGGCTTCTGGGAAGGTTGAATTTAGAGCCTCGCTTTTTTGGTACGTCACGTCGTATGCAGAAACAGCAGAAGCAACCTCATCAATCTTCTCAACGATACGCCGCTGCTCCTCAAGTGGGGGTATTGGTACTAATAGAGAGGTCATTGTTTCTGTGCCGACTCTGGGCATCTTCACTCCATAGGTGATGCTGTTAATGAGATTATCGACATAAGGGGATTTCAGATAATTGACGATGTAGCTCGGATCGATTCCACCGTATACACGGAATGGTACGATTTCCGGCGTACAAATGCCGTCATCTGGGGCGACAAGAATTTTCAATAGATATGGGCGTAGCTTGCTGTAGAGAATGTCACCCTTTGTAAATACGGTCTTATCACCAACTGCTTTGCGTTCACCGACTGTTTTATACTCTAAAAGTCTGCCGCCCTTTTCGATGTCCTCTAAATCCAGTCCCCAAATCGAAGGATCGGCACTTGTTGCATTTACTTTTTGCTTTGTTTCTGCATAGGACGAAATATTGCCTAACCGCACCCACTCCCACGAATCGGGGATGTCGAACGGCACCTCATCTGCTAGCGACCGCACTTCATCACCGATTTTCTCATAAGGAGTATTATCGGCACCTTTGAAGATGACGGAGGGGTTCTTTTCGCGCTTGATTTTCTTCTCTTTGATGAGCCGCTCTTTCTCTGCATGGATGCGTTCCAGCAAAACGCTAGCGGGTTCGTCATTTGGGTCCTGCGGCACAAGCTTGCCCTGAACAGCCATCAGGAGAATGGAGTTTTTCAGTTGCTGCGCAGTCATTCGGCGGCCTCCTCCGTGATGTCAATGCCAAGGATATCGGTGATCTGGGCAAGGATGCGGTCAATGTCAGCATTCAGGCTGGCCCGTTTTTCTTGATACTGCAGAATCAGTTCCTTCGGCGGAAGGATCTCCTCCTCTTCATGAGGATAGCCGCAGAGATCAATATTGTAATTCCGCGCCTTCAGCTCTTCAACAGAGTATTTCTTCGCCTTGTCAAAGCCGCCAATAGTGATCTCCTCACGATTGTCCCACCACTCAACGGCCGGAGCAAAATGCTCCAGCTTCATGGGCTTCGTCTTGGAGAAGTTCTTATATCCTTCCGGCATATCCAAGCGGTAGAACCAAGTTTCCGTCGTGGGATGCGTCCGATCGAAGAACAGAATATTTGTCGTGATAGAGGTGTACGGTGCAAAAACGCTATGCGGCATGCGTATAATAGTGTGAAGGTTAAATTCAGATAGCAGTTTTTCCTTAATTGCAATCTTTGCATTATCAGTGCCGAACAGGAAACCATCGGGGAGAATGACAGCGGCACGGCCATTCTGTTTGAGCCGATACATAATCACGGACATGAAGAGGTCGGCAGTTTCACTACTTGCAAGATCTGCAGGAAAGTGATTCTTGACCTCTGTTTTTTCATGTCCGCCGTAAGGGGGATTCATAAGAATTACATCGAACTGATCTTCCTCGGTATAATCAAGCACATCCCGTAGAAGTGAGTTGTCATGATACACCATCGGAACATCAATACCGTGTAGCAGCATGTTCGTGATGCACAGAGTATACGGGAAAGGCTTCTTCTCAATCCCATAAATAGAGGTTGCATACTCCTGCTGGTCTTCTGCCGTTACGACCTGCTTACTCAGTTCATTCAACCAACTAGTCAGAAAGCCCCCTGTGCCGCACGCAAAGTCTGCGACCTTTTCGCCGAGCTTCGGTTTAATTGTCTTCGCCATAAAATCAGTCACAGCACGAGGCGTATAGAATTCACCAGAGGATCCGGCGCTCTGGAGTTCCCGTAAAATGGACTCATATATTTCCCCAAACGCATGGCTCTCCTCGTAATCATCCAAATCCAGGTCATCGATGATATTGATCACTTGGCGCAGCAAAACGCCGTCCTTCATGTAATTGTTCGCATCCTCAAAGGTTGTCTTGACAATAGCTTTTTTGATGGGTGTTGCTGCAGTCACATTAAGCCCCTTCAGAGTTGGGAAGAGTTTATTATTCACAAAATCAAGAAGCGTGTCGCCCGTCATCGCCTTACCCGACTTATCATCAGCGGCCCAGTTATTCCAGCGGCATTCTTCTGGAATAATTGATGTATAGGGCCGATCTGTATATCGCCATTCCTCTTCCTTTGTATTGTAGACTTTCAAGAAAAGGATCCAGGCCATCTGCTCAATGCGCTGAGCGTCACCATTCACTCCCGCATCATTCCACATGATGTCCCGAATGCGCTTTACAAAACCTGTTAAACTACTCATGATTAACCCGCCTCATATAATTCATTCTCAAGTTCATGAACAGCTTCGTTATACTTATCCTCGCCGCCGAAGAACTTGAATATCCTCTGGATCTTCCCAAATTTTGCGAATTGTGGAGTTGTCAGAATAGCTTCATGCTCTAACTCGTAGATTCCGACATTCATATACTGATCCAGAAGCGCTTCCAAGACTTCTCTTGCCACCCCGCTATACTTGCTGAGGAAATCCCGCTTCTTCACATTGTTGGCTCTCTCTTTTCTGGTAAGTGGCTTTTTGTCAAAGGCAACATGGCAGATGAAATCGAAGTCATCTACATCGCTCATATGCTGATCCGCTTTCAGTGCTTCAAGGTCAATCCCCTTGCTGGCCAACAATTCTTGAATCTTCTTTTTCTTTTCCTCGGATGTCCACTGCCGAATAAAGTTGTCGAGGGAAGCGTATGTACCAATAATATTCGTTTTGGTGTAATCGACGATGCTCTCCTGCCGCAGGAGTTTCCCATTCGTATCATACACAGAGACCGTTTTATTGATTATGCGGACACGACACCCATTTTCATCAACAATGGGCTTTTCTTCTGGTGGATATGGTGGATCAACTGGGTCAGGGTCGGGATTTGGTTTAGGTCCAGGAGGACAGGGACCACGCTTTTCTCTCCCATAATCTTCATCAATTTCAATCGGGCCATCCCAATCAGGATCAGCAAAAAGGGCTGTAACACCGCGAATGTCCATAACTATAAAATGGGTCTTTCCATCTTTTTCGCGTATTCTTGTGCCTCTTCCGATAATCTGCTTAAACTCAGTCATTGAGTTGATCCACTCGTCTAAAACGATGAGCTTTGTCATCTTGCAGTCGGCTCCAGTTGACAACAGCTTAGATGTCGTTGCAATGACCGGCGTTTTCGACCCGACCGAAATGAAGTAGTCGAGTTTATCCTTGCCAAAAGTATCGTTGCCGGTAATGCGTACAACATAGTCGGGATACTTTTGCATCATATCAGGATTCTGCCTTGCGAGCTCATTTCTCATACGAAGTGCAGCATCTTCTGTTGCGCAGAACACAATGGTTTTGGACATCCGATCAGTCGCTTTGAGGTAGTCTGTTATTTCTTTTGCGACTTGGACAATGCGGTCTTTAATTATGATGTTATAGTCATAATCCCTGTTATTATAAATTCGGTCAGGGATCTCATGCCCGTAAATATCAAGTTGACCTTTCCGTGGGCGCCAACCATCGCCAATGTCGGTCGTTATATTGATGACTTTGAAAGGCGCCAGAAAACCATCCTCGATGCCATCTTTCAGGCTATAGACATATACCGGCTCGCCAAAATAATCTATGTTGGAAACATACTTAGTCTCTTTTGGGGTTGCGGTCATGCCAATCTGGGTTGCCGAGGAGAAATACTCCAAGATCTTCCGCCAATTGCTTTCCTTCTTGGCTGAGCCGCGATGACACTCATCAACGATTACGAGATCGAAAAAGTCTTTGCTGAACAGCTGAGCAAGACGTTCGACAGTCTCATCCCCATCTTCTGTATCGTCATCGTCTTTTCCCGCAAGTTGTTGGTAGAGTGAAAAGAATATCTCGTGCGAGGTAATCGTAAGAGGATCGTCCTTCACAAAATTGACTTTATGAATCGTTTTTTCGAGCGGAGCAAAATCCTGTTGGATTGATTGATCGACCAAGATGTTACGATCAGCCAAATACAATATTTTTTTCTTCATTCCGCTCTTTAGAAGGCGATATACAATTTGGAATGCAGTATAGGTTTTGCCTGTACCTGTGGCCATCACCAGCAAGATGCGATCTTGACCTCTGGCAATCGCATCAAGAGTCCTATTGACAGCGTTACGCTGATAATAGCGAGGGGGATATGTATTCTGCCCTGAATAGAACGGCTGCCGAATGATGGATTCCTCTTGCTGTGTGAGCCCTTCTCCATGGTTGGCTCCAGCCTTGAATCTCGCATAGAGAGCATCAGGAGCTGGAAAATCCTCCATAGAAATGCTGCGCTCTTCTCCGGTGAGGAAATCATGCTCCATAAAACCATCACCATTAGAACTGTAGGCAAATGGAATGTCCATCATTATGGCGTATTGCATTGCCTGCTGCAGCCCATCTCCGACAGCATGCTTGTTATCTTTCGCCTCAACGATTGCAATCGGAGTGCTTTCGTTCAAATAAAGAATATAGTCTGCTTTCTTGGCTTCCTTGCGGGAGACCATATTTCCTCTCAAGTTGATTTGTCCATCTGTAATTCTTGTCTCCATTGTAATAAGACTAAGCGCCCACTTTTTTGTTATGGCAGGCGTAATAAACTGAAGCTTGATATCCTCTTCAGTCATCTTCCTTTTCGATAAGACTGCTGCCATGCGATTATCCTCCAAACTTCCGATAGTTGCTGATTATCAGAACTTGATGCATATAAGAATTATTCTACGATTCTGCAAATTTCGGCAACCTCATCCAAGGTTAAGAGGCTGCTTTCCTGTAGCCTCATTACTTCCATCAGAAACGGTCTTGTGACGCTGCTTTCAAAACGATTCAAGCGGAAAAGAGACGACTTCAACTTCGCAGGAAAACTTTGATGAACGATCAAAATCGGCCGGATCACCCCAGAGGCGATCGTATGCGTCCTGGTCACCCTTGATAGGTTTCAATTTGACCTTTCGGTTCTTGGGGTTAATCTCATCCACCAAATATTTCTTGGTGATCTGCGCATAAAGAGTATCGTCCTCAGGGACAACCTTTCCATCTTTGATCAGGTTGGCCATAGCCAAAAGGAGCAGGGAAACGGTCGCAATGCGCTGCTGGCCATCAATGACAAGGTAGTCAGAACTACTGCCCATAGGGTCGCTTACAGACACGATGCCGCCAAAGAAGTGCCACCGCTTCTTGTTTTGGATCGTCCGAACAAGATCCTGGTACAGCTTTTTGCAGTGCTCTTCGCGCCAATCATAGTTTCGCTGATAGACAGGAATGATCAGCTTGTCCGCATTTTTCAAATAATGAGTAAGAAGTTCTCCTTGGCCGTTCATGATTTTCCCTCCAGCCCATCAGTGGCGTTCTTCTTGCCGGGTTTCTTATATTTCTCGGAGTAACCGATATACTTTCCGCTCTTTATTCTGGCATCCACTGGCTTTTCTGCGTCTTTTGGAAGGAGCCAACAATAACCAGCACGCTCTGCGCCCGGTATCCGCCCTTGAGAGCAAAGCGTTTGAATACGCCTGTTAGATAGGTTCCATTTAGTTGCTGCTTCGCTTATGGTCATATAATCCATCTCGACACCTCACACATAACAAAGAGGTCCTGTCGTGGCAGAACCTCTAAATGGCTGCCAAAGTACGCAGCTGTAAAACTATCAAGTATCAAGTTAATAATACACCATCATGCGAATAATATCAAGCCAGTTATGTGGATTAGCTACGACCATTTCGTGAACAATCGGCACAGACTCCCCGGTTTGCACCTCCCTTGCCACCGTAATAGGACATCTGCGCATCCTGCTTAATTCGGCCGCAAACCGTACACATGATCCATCGCCGATTGTAGCGATCCACTGTCCATTCATCAGAGGTCGGGTCATAGCTCTGGCAGATCCGGATATATTCCGCATCCAGCTCCTCTTGCGTAGGACCGGCTGGGACCACATGCCTAGCAGCATACGGTGTTGGACGAGTATAGACTGATCTTTGCTCGAAAGATCTTTCTCGCTCTTCGCGCAGCAGGATCTCTTCTTCATTCGTTCTCCTGATCTTATCGATGTCGGATAGCCGATCTTGCAAATCTCTCTTGAAGTCTTCTTTCTTCTGGATGCCGGCCTTGGCGACACAGAGGCAGGCTGGGGGCTCATCCACATTGAATCTGCAGTATGCGCAATCGCCCCACCTTGCGGAGTATTTACCCTTGTAACGACCAATGGAGATGGGACAAAGGTATCCGCTCCCATATTCCTGAGGTTCAACGGCAACTGCGTAGTATTTCTCCTTCCAGTGCTGCTCCAGACGACTGAATACCCACTCCGCTTTCTTATAATCCTGTAAAATGGCCATAATGCGATCAGGTGTAAATTCCCGGTCCTCATCCAACTTCGGCATAGCATACTTGAGCAGTGAGTAACCTTCGTTCTTCGCCTCGGTAGCCAGAGCAGTGAGATCCTCACTGTCATAATAATGGTTGAAATCGAGGAGGATCCGTAAGCAACTACCCTGCACCTTGATCATTAGGATGGGTGGATAGGCGAGTGGCTCACATTTGAACTCCACAGAGTCAACATGGACAGTTTTGACGTTTTGGAGCAGCTCATCTTTGGACCATGCAGGGAAGCGTAGCGTCACGGGAGGAAGGGGCAAACAATCCGTCTTTTCCAATTCGGCTGTCAAAGCCTTATAGATAGCAACCTCACTGGCATACATGCACTCATAGTTGGAGACATGCGCAAAGTGATGTCGCCGAATCGAGCCCTTTCTCGCTTCGAAGGGCTGCCCGCAGGCAGCACAAACACAGTTGCACTTCTGGCCGCTCGGAACTTTGGAAATGTGCATGATCTCCCCTGATTTGCTATGTACGCCAAAGTAAATATGGCTTGCAGATCGCTTTTTTATATCATGAGCCATTGCAGGATCCTCCCGTAAACCCGATGGAAAGTATCTCCGTCATATGATCATTATGCAGAATCAAAGCTTTCTGTCTGACTAGACAATCACGCCTCAAAAAGAGATCTGTACTGCTCAAGCGTCGCTAATACCTCAGTGCAAATCGTTATGTTATATCCGTCATCTCTGAACACCTTGCCGTGGCTCTTGCCTGCATCCGTTTTCATCGATGTAAAGTTCCCTCTAAAGTCCCTGACATACACATCTGCGTGCCCCTCGGGATCCTGACAGCGAGCTTCCAACTCTGGCCTACACACAAAGCCACGTTCCTTCTGCAGTTGCAAAAAAGCACGAATAATTCTATGGTTATTCTGATTTGGAGCAGCTGCCCAATCAGGAATCTTACGAATTGCCTTCCACTCCTGTTTATCTGCTGGTGGCATTGAAGTAGGCTTCAATTTGCATTGTGAGGTCGTAACCGCGGAGACTTCCTTATGCGTTGGTTCAACTTTTGTGGCCAGATTATAAAGCTGAAGTCCCCTCATGAATAATTCTGAAGTGTCTGCCACAGCTGATGCCTTTTCTACCACTGGATACATGACCTCGGAGCTAAAACTATCATTGCAATGCAGGATTGCCTTTATGTTCAGCCCGTTGTCATGCAGTAGTTTAGAAATCTCATCAAAGAGAGGAACTAAAGCCGTTTCGATGGCAGGAGTTATTTTGGGAGATACGAAAAGCACTTCCCCAGTAGACATGCAGAAATAGCCATACAGGCAGAGCGCTGTTCGGATACACTTTTGGGCGATCTTTGTTATCGTCTCATCCTTTCCCCCATAATTCAGGCCGCCCTCATGATAAGCTACATCAACCGCATAGATATACGGTGCTTCCGTGGAATACGCAATACCAATTCCATCAATTTCTGCCTGCTTGAGGAACTGTTCCAGACTGCATCCTTTTGAAATATCAAAACTATGTTTTTCGAGGAAATAGTTCCTACATATGACGAAAAGATCCTCAATTTCTTGACGATTTTCAAGTTCCCAGAAGGGAGAGACTTTCCAATTAGTTTGCACCAACTGACACAGCTTCTCATGTCTTAGCCAGGAGTAAATTAGGGATTCGCCCATTTCAATCTTCATGTTCCGTCCCTCCATTGTGATGTGCTCGATTCCACGGAGAAAGGTTAATATATAGTTTTTTCAACACGTCCATATTCCAATTCTCCTTGTGAATCGTTTCAAATAGCTCCTCTTGCCGAGGCTGACCAAGCGTAAGCCGATAAACTGAGAGCACATCCATCAGATGGTCATATCTGCAACGATCCTGACTATATGGGTACATGGGAACGATGCGCTCTATTTTATATTTAAAGGGAAAATCATCAGGCAAGCACCAGTAGGGGATCAAATCTGAATGGTTCTGCTTCAAGGCCACTGTCGCACGATCCATGGTCTCCTTCCAAACGCTCTTTTCAAATGGGAAAGCTCCGAATTCGCTGTCTGCCAGGTTCTGACGGATCGCATGGCAGAGATAACGGTTGATCCGGCCTTCCCGTTGCTCCAGATCAATTGGGTTTGATGGCAGATTCCAGTGCATGATTTTTCTGCAGTAGTTATGGAAGTCCAGTCCTTCTTGCCCGATAGATGTTGTTGCCAGCACAAATGGACGGAAGGGGGAGTTGAAGGCGCTTCGGATGTTCTCAGTTCTCTGCATGGTCTTCTCATTGACCTGAGCGTTAAAGTAGCCCACTGCAAAGTGTGTGCGCAGCCTGGATTTCTCCCGATGGCCAAGGAAGGATTCCCACGTTTCAATCTGGATGCTCGCAGTATCAACAAAGCCTGACTTCATCTGCCGCAGCAACTCCAAGTCACTCCCGCCCCCCAAAGTAAAGGCATATTCGTCAAGAACGGCCTGTAGGTTTCCCTCAACACAGTAGCTGGCCACATTCCAGTAATAGGCCTCATCAGAATCCTTCTTGCCATATAGCACATCGATGATTGCCATCGACTCCTGCTTATTAAAGAGGGCAATGAATTTGTCCGCGAGGTCCATCGCCATCGTACCTGCCATAGATGCCCCTTTGAACAATCGATATGCGCAGATCGCCGGCGAGCCAATGGCCAGTTCTGTCAGCAGCTTCTCCGTACCAGCTGCAATACCATTCAGTTCATAGCTCGGCTCTTCGCCATCTAAGGTCTGCATGAGTGCCACTACTTGTGCAGCGCTCTGTCGAACAGCATGAAGTTGGTGCGTCTGCCGGAATTCCTGTAGAAGCTCCTGGACACGGCCACAAACGATCCGGCGTACTTCATCGACCGACCTATCAGCCAATTCCAGCGGCTCATAGAGCTTTGCCAGGGTTCTACATGGGTAAGTAAGAACCTCCTCCATCTCATCGCGGAGTCGCACAACCACTTTGCGCCGTTTTCGCTCCCCTTCAGAACTGTCCTGGGCAAAATATCGCATTTGTTTGGCATCTTCTCGGTTTCCGAGCCTGCCTACGGTAAGCCGCTCCGCCTCATATGAGGTAAGTCCTGCAATCATGCGGGGAACCATCTCCCAGCTGGAGAAGACCAGTGTCTTCGAATATCCTTTATTTTTATCGAAAACACTTTTCGTCGAATAATATGGACGAGATGCAGGAATCCATAAGAGCAATTCAGCGCCATTCCGTTCTCTGCTAAATGCCTCATTAAAGAGTGTCTGCAGGCGGCCATTGTTGCAAGGGATCTTTTCGTAGCGATTGATTCGGATTCTACGCAGCAGCATGCTTGTGGTTTGCTCTACAAGTCGATAGTCTCCCTGTTTCTCCAACGCATCGACAATCTTATCCTTGACCCGGTAATTCATAAATGACAACAGATATGGTGCCGACTTCACATACTCGATAGGAAACTTTCCGAGTGACAAAGAATCCATCAGCATCTGCAATTCGGTATATGACCGAATATCCTCGGTGGTTATCTCGGTCATCTCCGTAGCTTTGCTGCGGTCGAAAATAGCATCGCTCAATCGCTCTGTCCGGCAGACGCAGCGATACATTTCATCCTCTGCCCGCGTCTTTTCTGCGACCAGCACGGTGTAATGTTCTGTCTTAATTTCAGCCAAATGGCGAGAATAGTCACTCCATACCTGATGGAATTGATGTTTCTTTTGGTCATCATTCATCAGGAAATCCATGACCTGCATGAATTCCTGATAATGCCCTTCGCCTGTTTCTGAGAGCTCTTCAAGTGTGGAATAGGGCTTGTAGGGCGTCGCAGACAGCAAGAGCACCTTCACATCATTATCTTCGATCAGGAACTTCCTTGCCAGCATGCCACTTTCCGAATTGTCTCCAGCAATCAAATCCTTGAATCTCTGGAACTCATCCATGATGACCAGGTCGGGTTTAAGTCGATCCAGACTAATACTCGCAAACATCCGGCGTAGCCCATTAACGGCTTCTCGCCGACGCCGGTGAGGCAGTTCCATCACCTCCGGCTGCTTGCAGATATCCAAAATTTCATCCAGAAAGGCAGGCTCAAGTTTGAAATATCTGCTGATTGCATCCATCATATCAGAGAGGTAGTTTCCGGTCTCTGCATCGCATTCATCAATGCGTTTGTTATACTCGTCAATATTCCAATCCCACCACTGCAGCGTATGTTCATATTGCAGCAGTTGTTTCAATGGGTCCTGATACGACTCGAATACGGGATAACGATGCAAAACAGCATAGATCAATGCACGCTCATGCTTTGACCCTTGGCCACCCGTCATGGAAAAGGAGGTCGCCGGGGTCATTGGTATCAACTGCATGTAACTGTGATCTCTCCCTGCGCTCTCATAGATGCGAAGGTGCTGCATCGACAAACGACTCTCCTGAAAATCAAGGCAGTCCTCTTCCGGTATGCCCAGCTTCCTGCAGTTCTGATTTGCGATGTTGATATTGGAGCAAATATAGACGACCTTGAAATGGTCATCCCAAGCAGCATGCAAATCCGCTACCTTCTGGATGACCGCGCTGGCGATGATCGTTTTTCCAAGGCCAACCTCATCTGCCAGCAGAACGCGATACTGTTTCTGCTGGTAAAGCTCCAGAATACGATTTGCAGTAGCCTCCTGGAAATCCAACGGTTTCAATGCCGACATGATCGATCACCTCCTCTTCACAGCTTCCCGGAACGTTCTGATCAACATGCGGAAGGAATCATCAACCAACTCAGGTGATACCCGTTCCATGATTTTTTCTACTTCATCAAGCCGTTTCGGATAAAACGCTGCGGTGCGTAGCAGACGTTCGTAAAGAGCAGAAGGGATCACTGTCTCCGTGGTATCCGCGCCAATGGCCAATCGTTTCATCAGCTCCTGCTGCTCGATACCAGCCTCCGTGTAATTGTCTGCCAGCAGGAATGCCACATAAGCCAAGAATCCGCTCTTGCTCCCTATCACTGCGTTATAGATGGCAGAATCCCGATCTTCCGGAATTCCCTCAGTTGGAATCTTAGCAATACAGTATTGATTTCCACGTCGAATGACATATAGCTCACACAATTCCCGAAGCAGCATATTGTGAAACTCAACTTTGTCCTGCAAAGGCACAAAACTTGCACTACGGTATATCGGTGCAATTTCTGCCGGTTTCTGAAGACGGCCGCAGGAGATCGTGAGTTCGTATTGTTCTCCTTCTGCCTGAACTGAAGCTCCTTCTATGGAATCCAACACATCGCGCAGGCCATCCATCGTTTCCTCACTCTCGGGAATCACCGAGATAGTCGGTAAATCCTCCAGCTGTTCGAACATCGGGTTTCCTGTCACCAGGTCATCAAGCACTGCGCTGTAAGAAGCATAATAGGGCTTGTACTTCAACTCAAGCATAAACTCGACATTGTGGTAAAATGCGTTAGCTGAAGCGTTGAGAGATCCAAGGTAGAGATAGTGCTTGCTCCCAACCGACTTGAAATAGATTTTTGCATGCAGATCCCGTTTTGCTACGGATTGCTGATCTGCATCGCCCAGCAGTTCATCATCCAGGAGCATTTCAGAAGGTACATAAACATGCTGGAAGGAATCCCATGCTTTCTGTGTTACTGAATTGAGCCGGGTGACGAGGGTTGTTTCATAAGGCCCGTTTCCCAAGCGCTCTACGACACTATCACTCAGGAATGGTGATACCACGATAAGGCTCTGCGCATCATCCACCATCTGCGAAGCCTGGCTTTTATAACGAGGAATGCCAAAGGGGAGAAATCTACAGGACTCAAAAGGATCCTCACATTGGAACTTTTTAACCCTCAGGACATCACGCGCTAAGCTGGAGATTGCGTTCTGCTTTCCAGCCACTGCATACTTCTTAACGAAGTAAAGCATGTCGGCCAAAGGACGATTCTCTTCCTTTGTTTCCTGCCCAATCGTACCTGTTACCTCAACGGCAATATCCATGCTCCGATCAAAAGTCAGATTTCGGCTAAGTACAATCACCTTGATTACCGCAGCTTCCGTCTCGCTGTGATATTTAATCACCCAGAGCTTTGGATGGAAATTTGCGTTGCGTTCCAGGCTCACAGGAAAGATGCTGTTTTCCAACAAGGCGTAGACAGGGCGGATGTTTTGCGGCATCTTAATTCCATCTGCATTGCAGAAAATTGCAAGTTTATCGCTGCACTTCCGAATCGCTTCCAACAGGAAGAAGGGATTCTGTGTGGCTGAGCTGTCATAATCCTCAAACATCCCCAGCGACACTGGCACTCCCAAGAGAGCCTCCATGTCCAATGAGTAAGTCATTCCCACAGCGAATTCCAGGTCATATCCCGGAGGCGGGCAGAGCATTTGGCTGTAGTCCAGTCGGTTTTCTTCGGGGTTAAATTGTCGCCTTGCCATGCTCACGCCTCCAATCCTGTCAGAATGTCATTGATAATTGTGGATGCCGTGCCAAAACGGTAGTCCAGCTTGTAGTAATGGATTGGTCTCTCAAAGCGGTAGCTTTTAGGGTTGTTGAGCTTAGCACGATTCTGCTTTACAAACCGTTCGCGCCGGATCAATAAGTCTCTTGCTGCATCGATGTCACCCTCTTGCAGAGCAGTATCAAAGGCCCTGAGAAATTGGCTGGTCATTGGGGGGCACTTTGAAATTGCGAGCACATCTTCCAAGTGAATTGAGTGATAGTGATCACAATAGCCTTTGAACTCAGCTCGAATAGCTTCTACTTCATCGTCATGGATACCACATCCATCTGCGTAAATGATGTTGTAAAGAAGATGCGCGCCATAAATGAACTCCGCGAATTCCTGCGCCAAATGAACGGCGTCGCTAATGTCACTCGGTATCGTCGCATAGGGGATTTCCCAGAAGGAAGGAAAGCGGATTTTTTCACGCAGCATATATGCCGTGAGAGAATTGCAAGTCGCTGGGCTATCAAGGAAATGATCGTAAAGATACTGTGCCTCTTTTTTGGTAAGTTCAATAGTCGCGTCCTTTTGAACATCGTAGTCTGGCACGATTGGAGAGAACAAAACAGTTTTGCCGGCTAATGCGTCCGTATCATCAGCCGCCTCATCTGCGCTTTCTGTTTTTAGAGTAACTTCACATTTTATCCTTTCATTCCGAAGGACTATTTCACACGCTTCATCCAGAGAAATGTTTGGATATCGAAGGATACCGACTGTCCGCAATCCATTCCAATAGATGGAACTTGGCTTCATCTTCACCATCTTTTCCATGTTGCGGCTACCGACGATCCCATATGCCTCCGGCCCGGAATTCTTCACTAATGTTTTGACTAGTGTGAATTCTTCATTATGGATATAGGCAAGAACATCCCGCCGGTGCTTAAACCGATGGGTTTCGGCTTGGGCAAACAAATAAGGAAGAATCACAAAATACTTTGCTCGTGTCTGCAATGTAGAGATCCCCGGGAAGAGCATATCGGAGAAAGCATCCCGAACAGTTCCAATCCCCAACTCATCCAGTGCTGTTTGGGTCCCAAGTAGTCGTAGAATGGATACGACTTTGTCACGCTCTGTTTTAGAAAAATCAACCCATCCGATCTGCATGAACCCAAATCCTCCTCACGAACACTGTGCAAAACACATGAATGATGTCTATTCCACATGAATCTATAGAATAATTCGTCTTGTTATTATTTCTCCCTTGTAAAAACGCGCTGGAGTCGGTCTTGATAAGCCGGCAGCTGCTCCAAATAAGGATGGATCCGCCGTTCAATTTCTCTGCGCTCCAATAGCGTTGCTTCGGTGGGATCAATGGTATGACCGACTTCCTCCATGATATCCACTGCCATTTCATACAGCAGCTTATCCAGAAGCTCTTC
>ENA-UOJV01001294-UOJV01001294.1-human-gut-metagenome-genome-assembly--contig:-C82-NODE-1294-length-28682-cov-18.175010_pt1 | contig 28682 bp, 24 predicted proteins | sample MGYA00242356_ERZ723903 | MGnify/ENA metagenome assembly ERZ723903
CTCGTCCCGCGTGGGCCTGACCGGCACGCCAGTGCCTCTCCCTATGGGAGAGGTGTCACCGAAGGTGACGGAGAGGGCAAGGCCGCTGACGAGGAACCACGGGCACAGCGATAGTATCGCTCTGACAGAGGGCCTCCACCCCGACGAGTTTCCTCTTATTATGTACAACTTTTTCGAAATGTGATATACTATAAATCAAGTGATTTATCCAGAAATGAACGAAAAGAACAGGTGAAACAATGGCAACAGATCTCGCACAACAATTCTGCGCTTTGCGTGATACCTATATCGAAAAGCAGTTCGGACGGCTGAACGAGATGCAGCGGCAGGCGGTGTTCACCACCGACGGCCCGCTCCTCATCCTCGCGGGGGCAGGCAGCGGCAAGACCACTGTGCTGGTCAACCGCATCGCCAACCTCATTCGCTTCGGCTCGGCCCACGGCTCGAAATGGACGCCCCGGGAGGTCACGGAGGAGGACGTGAAGGCCCTGCGCACCGCCATCATGACCGGCACCGACGCCCCGGCGTGGCTGGACGGGATGCTCCGCCAGAACGCCGTCCGCAGCTGGAACGTCATGGCCATCACCTTCACCAACAAGGCCGCCGGAGAGCTGAAAGAGCGCCTGCGCCGGATGCTGGGCGGGGAAGAGGGGGACGAGGTCTTCGCCTCCACCTTCCACTCCGCCTGCGTCCGCATCCTCCGCCGCTGGGCCGAGGAGATCGGCTACCCCCGCAGCTTCACCATCTACGACACCGACGACGCCCAGCGGGTCATGAAGACGGTGTACAAGGAGCTGAGCGTGGACGACAAGTTCTTCCCCATCAAGAGCGCCATCAACCAGATGAGCCGCTGGAAAGACCAGCTCATCAGCCCCGAAGAGGCCCTGCGCACCCCCGCCCGGGACACCAAGGGCGCCCTCGCGGCCAAGGTCTACGCCGCCTATGAGCGGAAGCTCAAAGAAGCTGGTGCCTTCGACTTCGACGACCTCATCTACCAGACGGTCATCCTGCTGTCGGAGCACGAGGAGGTCCGTGAGTTCTACCAGAACAAGTACAAATACCTGCTGGTGGACGAGTATCAGGACACCAGCGTGGCCCAGTTCCGCCTCGTCAGTCTCCTCACCGGCCCGGAGAAGAACATCTGCGTCGTGGGCGACGACGACCAGAGCATCTACCGCTTCCGGGGCGCGACCATCGAAAACATCCTCAACTTCGAGCGCATCTATAAGGGCACCAAGACCATCCGCCTTGAGCAGAACTACCGCTCTACCTCCAATATCCTGAACGCCGCCAACTGCGTCATCCAGCACAACACCGAGCGGAAGGGCAAGACCCTCTGGACCAAGAACGGCGAGGGCGACAAGGTGCAGGTCTACACCGCCGAGAACGAGCAGGATGAGGCCATGCACATCGCCGACGTCATCGGCCAGCACCTCAAGGCGGGCGGCCATCTGGCCGACCACGCCATCCTCTACCGGATGAACGCCCAGTCGGCCCCCATCGAAAGCTATTTCACCCGCGCCGGCATCCCCCACAAGATCGTGGGCGGCCAGCGCTTCAACGACCGCAAGGAGGTCAAGGACATCCACTCCTATATGTCCATCGTGGCCAACCCCCGGGACGACATCCGCCTCCGCCGCATCATCAACGAGCCTGCGCGTAAAATCGGCGCAACGACTGTCGAGGTCATCGCCGACCTCGCGGCCCAGCAGGGTGTGAGTATGCTGGACGTCATCTCGCAGGCCGACCAGTACGCCAAGCTCAGCCGCGCCATCGCGCCGCTGTATAAATTCTGGGACATCTACCAGAAATTGCAGGAATCGCTGGAAACGAAGACGCTGGATGAGTTCGCCGCCGATGTCATCGAGCTGACGGGCTACCGCGCCATGCTGGAGGCCGACGCCGCCAAGGGCCATGAGGACGCCGCCGACCGCCTGCAGAACCTCGGCCAGCTGGTCAACAACGTCAAGAGCTACTGCGACCAGCACGGGGAGGAGGCCTCCCTGGAGGGCTACTTGGAGGACATCGCCCTCATCAGCGACATCGACAGCTACAACGAGAGCGCCGATCAGGTGGTGCTCATGACCATCCACTCCGCCAAGGGCCTCGAGTTCCCCTATGTATTCCTCATTGGCATGGAAGAGGGGGTCTTCCCCAGTGAAATGAGCAAGTATTCCGAGGCCGACCTCGAGGAGGAGCGCCGCTTGGCCTATGTCGGCATCACCCGCGCCAAGAAGGAGCTGTACATCTCCAACAGCGTCACCCGGATGCTCTATGGCCGCACCCAGCGCAACGAGCCGAGCCGCTTCCTCCGGGAGATCGAGCCGGAGTACCTCGAGGAAACCCGCAGCCCGGTGCTGGAGCAGCGCTCCCGTCTGGGCGGCTGGGGCAGCAGCTGGGGCAGCGACACCGTCCCGGGCGGCGCGTCGGGCTACTCCGGCCCCTCCGGCTGGGGGCGTTCGGCCTCCGGTCGCGGCGGCTACCTTAATCAGGAATACAACGCCCCTTCGTCCGGAAACCGCGGCTTCGGCGCGGACTATGCGGGCCGGGGCAGTACCGCGTCGGGCTATGGCAGCAGCTCCGGCCCGTCTGGCTTCGGCAGCGGCTATGGCCGCCCGACGGCCCCCAAAGCGCCGGTCCGGCCCGCAGGCGGCGGCGTAAGCCCGGCTCCCGCGCCCCGTCCCGCCTCCACCGGCCCCAAGCACTACGAGCCGGGCGACATCGTGGAGCACAAGGTCTTTGGCCGGGGCGAGGTGCTGAAGGTCAAGCCCGCCGCAGGCGACCAGATCGTAGAGATCCGCTTCGAGAAGGTGGGCGTGAAGAAGACCATGGCAAACTATGCGCCCCTTGTGAAGATAACGACGGAGGAATGAGAAAAAATGATGACTGTCCGATTGATCGCACACACGCCGGAGCCGGAGAAGGTGGTGGCGGCGGCGGCGAAGCTCTGCTACTCCGACGCCCACATCACCGACCTTCTGGACGGGCTGGATGAGGAAAAGACCGCCCGCTTCCTGACCATGCTCAGCGACGTGGGCCACGCCAGCCCCATCGAGCACGCCAGCTTCACCTTCGGCATCGAGGGGGTGAGCCGCACCCTGCTGGCCCAGATCACCCGCCACCGCATCGCGTCCTTCAGTGTCCAGAGCCAGCGGTACGTCCGTCTGGACGATTTCCGCTACGTCATCCCGCCCGAGATCGAGGCCATCCCCGAGGCAAAGGCGGCCTTCCTCGAGAGCATGGACGAGGATGCCAAGCGCTACCTCGACCTTGTGCAGAAGCTGGAAGAGGGCCACACCGCCCGCCTGATGGCCGAGGGCCTGCCCGAAAAGCAGGCCCGGGCCAAGGCCTCCAAGCAGGCCAACGAGGACGCCCGCTTCGTCCTGCCCAACGCCTGCGAGACCAAGATGGTCGTGACCATGAACGCCCGCAGCCTCCAGAATTTCTTTCACCTCCGCTGCTGCAGCCGCGCCCAGTGGGAGATCCGGCAGCTGGCTGAGGAGATGCTGCGGCTGGTCTACCCGGTGGCACCCCATCTCTTCCGCACCGCTGGCCCGGCTTGCGTGTCCGGCCCCTGCCCGGAGGGCAGGATGTGCTGCGGCCGCACCGCTGAGGTCCGCGCCCGGTACGCCGCGCTGAAAGGGGAGAGGGCAGAATGAGTAAGGGCAGGCTTCTTGTCCTCGAGGGTCTGGACGGCTCCGGCAAGGCCACGCAGGCAAAGCTTCTGGCCGCCCATCTGGCCGGGAGCGGCCGCAGGGTGATGGAGATCACCTTCCCGGACTACGAGAGCGATTCCAGCGCGCTGGTAAAGATGTACCTCTCCGGCCAGTTCGGCAGCAGGCCCGACGACGTCAACCCCTACGCCGCGTCCAGCTTCTACGCCGTGGACCGGTACGCCAGCTATAAGACCAAATGGGGCAGCTTCTATGAGGCGGGCGGCATCGTCATCGCCGACCGCTACACCACGTCGAACGCCGTCCACCAGTGTTCCAAGCTCCCGCCCGACCAGTGGGACGGCTTCCTCCGCTGGGCCTTCGAATATGAGTACCAGCTTTTAGGCCTGCCCGCGCCGGACGCCGTCGTTTACTTACAGGTAGACCCCGCCGTGAGCCAGAAGCTCATGACCGGCCGCTACCACGGCGACGAGAGCAGGAAGGACGTCCACGAAAAGGACACCGAATATCTGGCCCGCAGCCGCCGCGCCGCCGAGTACTGCGCGGAGCATCTGGGCTGGGCCACCGTCCACTGCACGGTGGACGGGGCCATGCGCACCATCGAGGACATTCAGGCCGAGGTGCAGGCGCTGGCCGGAAACGTGCTCGGATAACCGCGAAAAAGGGAGGGATACTATCGATGTATCGTTTGATGCAGCCGTCTGAAGAGGCGGCAGTCGTGGCACTGTGGCAGGCAGAGCGGGGCGACAGCGCCGCCTTTGCCAAGACCGCTCTGGAACAGTTCGCCGGGGTGGAGAATGTCTATGTCGCCGAGGAGAACGGACGGCTCGAGGCCGCTGCGCTGGCCGTGCCGGTCACCCTCAGGGGCCGCAGCGGCAGCTATCTTTATGGCCTGTGCGGGAAGGGTGAGCTGCTCCTAGCGGGCCTCGTGGACTATCTCTGCGCCCAGCAGAAGCTGCGGGGGGCGGGCTTCACGGTGGCTGTGCCGCAGGGGCAGGAGCAGGCCGCTCTGCTGGAAAGCAAGGGCTTCCGCTGGGCCTTCCCCCTCCGCTGCCTGCCCCGGGAGGTGTCCCGCAACCTGTGGAGTCAGGCCGAGTTCGACTCCGTCACCGCCCGCAAGCTCTGTGAGCTGCGGGAGCGCTTCTGCCCCGACACCGTCCAGCTCCCGCCGGAGCGGATGGCCGTCGTGCTGGGCGACCTCTACGCCCGGGGTGCCACCATCGTGTCCAGCGGGAAGGGCTACGGCGTCTATTTCCGCCGGGAGGACACCCTCTACTTTGTGGAGATGATGGCCGAGGACGACCGCTCTGCCGAGGTGCTGATGGAAGCCGCCCGGGAGAAGGAGGTCATCGTGGAGCGCGCCGTCATCACGGTGGGCGCGGCCCAGAACCTCTTCCTCGGCGAGGGCAGACGGCAGGATTACGGCATGATCCGGTTCGACGCCGAACCCTTCGACGTGGAAGAGAGCTATATGCGGCTGATGATGGAGAGCTGAACGGACGATAAAGGAGTGCGTATGGCACAACAAGGAAAGAAGAAAAAAGGCGGAGCAGCGAAAGTCATTTTGGCTGTGCTGCTGGTCGTGATCCTGACGGCGGGCGGCATGGCGCTGTTTGCCTATCGGGAGATAAACGGAAACGGCCTGAAATCCGGCACCGAAGTAACGGTAAGCATCCCGCAGGGCAGCGGCGTGGCCGCGATCGCCAACAGGCTCAAGGATGCCGGAGTCATCCGCTCTGCCTACCTGTTCCGCTGGTATGTGGGGCAGAAGGGCGCAGCAGGGAAGCTCCAATATGGCGATTTTACGTTGCAAACAGGGGGATATTCTTACGATGGACTCATCGCGGCCCTCTCTGCCTACGCGCAGGCCGACAGCGTCCGGCTGACCTTCCCCGAGGGCACGACGGCCATCGCCATCGCCCGGAAGATGGAGGACGCGGGGCTGTGCAGCGCCGAGGACTTCCTTGCGGAAGCCAACACCGGCGATTTCAGCTCGTACCGGTTCTGGCAGTACGTCCCGGACGACAAGGACGCCCCCGACCGCTTCCTCAAGTGTGAGGGCTATCTTTTCCCGGACACCTACGACTTTTTGAAGGACGACACCGTCCATCATTATGTGGAGACGTTCTATGCCCACTTCGATAAGCAGATCACCGACGAGATGTATGCGGCGATGGAAGAGCAGGGGATGACCCTGCCCGAGGTGGTGACGCTGGCGTCCTTCGTGCAGGAGGAGGCGGGCAACGCGCAGGACGACAACGTGGCGCAGGTGTTCCGCAACCGTCTGGCCGAGGGTTCGCCCTACCCCAAGCTCCAGAGCAACACCTCCAGCTACGTCCAGAGCGACGCCGACAACAACTATCTCTGGAACTGGGTCGCGCCCTATTACGGCAGCTGGGACAGCATCCCGGAGAACATCCGGACGGCCTACGACACCTACACCTGCACCGGCCTGCCTGCCGGACCCATCTCCAACCCCGGCATCGCGGCCCTCCGCGCCGCCCTCGCCCCCCAGCCCGACGAGGAGGCAGAGGACGCCTATTTCTTCGTCACCGACCGCAAGGGGAACTACTACTACGCCCGCACCTACGCAGACCATCAGAAAAACTGCGATGCGGCGGCGAAAGTAAATAAGAATCTGAAATAAGAAGCGAAGCCCGCAAGCCTGACGGAAAAGGCAGCCGCTGACCGGCCTGCCAATGGGTGCTTTGCACCCCGGGTTGCGGCTCCCAGCGTCTGCTTCGCTATCGCTTGCATACCGCTGGCCGCTGCCCCAACAATTTCTCCCTGTATCCGCCACTGGCGGCGGTCGAAATCGTTGCCCCCTTTGGGAGAGCTGTCATATCAGCAACCGAGAGGGTTAATATGAAATGAGGAATATCATGTTACAGATACCGGAACTTCTGGCCCCGGCGGGCGACCTCGAGCGCCTGCGGTACGCCATCAACTACGGCGCGGACGCCGTCTACTGCGCCCTGCCCGAGTTCGGGATGCGCTCTGCACCCACCAACTTCACCCCCGAGCAGCTGACAGAGGGCGTCATCTACGCCCACGCCCGGGGCCGCAAGGTCTACCTGACCATGAACACCCTGCCCACCAATGAGGAGGCCGACCGCCTGCCGCAGGCCATCAAAGACGCGGCCGCCGCCGGTGTGGACGCCTTCATCGTGGCCGACCTCGGCGTTCTGGACGCCTGCAAGACCTTTGCGCCCGACATCGACGTCCATATGTCCACCCAGACCGGCATCACCAACTGGGCCGCAGCCCGCGCCGCCTACAACATGGGCGCGAAGCGGGTGGTGCTGGCCCGGGAGATGACCTTACAGGACATCGCTACCCTCCGGGACAAGACCCCGCCGGAGCTGGAGATCGAGGCCTTCGTCCACGGTGCCATGTGCATGAGCGTGTCGGGCCGCTGCCTGCTCTCCAACTACATGGCGGGCCGCGACGCCAACCGGGGCCAGTGCGCCCAGCCCTGCCGCTGGAAGTATTATCTCAGCGAGGAGACCCGCCCGGGCCAGCTCTACGAGATCGGCGAGAACGAGGACGGCAGCTACATCCTGAACGCCAACGACCTGTGCACCGCCCCCTTCCTCGACCTTATCTGCAAGGCGGGCGTGGACAGCCTGAAGATCGAAGGCCGCGCCAAGACCTTCTACTACGTCGCCAGCGTGACTGCCGCCTACCGCCGCGCCCTCGACCAGTATCTGGCCGACCCCATGAACGAGAACTTCGAGCTGCCGGAGGAAGTGCTGGCCGAGCTGACCCGCACCAGCCACCGCCACTACTCCCCGGGCTTCTACTTTGGCCGGGAGCAGGCCCGTCAGGCCACCGACAGCGCCACCTACATCCGCGAGTGGGAGTTCGTGGGCACCGTGGACGGCTGGGAGAACGGCGTCGCCAGCTGCCAGCAGCGGGGCAAGTGGAGCCTCGGCGACACGCTGGAGGCCCTCTGCCCGGATGGCCGCAGCATCCCGCTGACCCCCGCGTGGATCAAAAATGAGGCCGGTGAGCTGGTGGAGTCCACCCCCCACGCCATGGAGCACTACACCATCCCCACCCCCGAGCTGCCGCCCCTGAGCCTGCTGCGGCGGAAGGTCTGAGGGATACTGCAAACATAACGGATGTACTAAAGCAACAGAAAAAGAGGGTCTGCTATGAGCAGTGTGGTAAGCAGCAAGATAACCGGAAAAGAATATCCGCTTTCCAAGATATTCAGCTCGGATTTTGAGTATCATATCCCGGGCTACCAGCGCCCTTATGCATGGACGGAAGATGAAACGGGCGCGCTGTTCGATGATTTATATGGATTTTTCCAGACAGAGAACACAGAAAATTTCTTTCTGGGTAGCATCGTCCTTATCAAGGATGAACAGAACCGCTATGCCGATGTCATCGATGGACAGCAGCGCCTGACGACACTGTCCATCCTGTTTGCAGTTCTTGCCGACACATTTGACAACGAAGACTATAAGATGGACTGCAAAAAATATTTGCAGGAAAAGGGCAATGTGTTGGAGGGCATCGAGGCCCAGCCGAGATTATTCCTCAAGGAAAAAGACCAGCCGTTTTTCCATAAGTACATTCAGAATATTCAGCTGGACGCATTGGGGCAGCTGGATCCGGCGGTGTTGGACACCGAGGCAAAGCTGCATATCCAGAAAAACTGCGCTGTGCTTCGCAAGAGTTTTGCTGAAATGTTCAGCAATGACGATGATCGGCTAAGATTTACACAGTTTTTGCTGACCCGTTGCTATCTGGTGGTCGTTTCGACGCCGAGTCAGGAATCCGCGTTCCGTATTTTTACGGTCATGAACAGCAGGGGACTCGACTTATTGCCGACAGACATCATCAAATCGACTGTTATTGGAAGTCTTCCCAAAGAAAAACAGCAGGGCTACACGGAAAAATGGGAAGGGCTGGAGGAGTTGACAGGACGTGACGGGTTCAATGAAGTGTTTACTCACACCCGTACTATATTTGTAAAGGAACGCCAGAAAAAGACCCTTCGGGAAGAGTTTGAAGAGTACGTGTTAAAGACGGTATCCCCGGAACAGCTGATCGATGACTATCTTGTACCCTATACGAATGCCTACGTTCAGCTGAAAAATTGCGAGTTCACTGCTACGCATCATGCAGACGAGGTAAACGGGCTGCTTTTCTGGCTGAACAAGACCAATAACTCCGACTGGATGCCACCTGCTATCAAATTTCTCGCAGAGCACCCGAATGATTCGGAATATGTTCTCTGGTTTATCCGAAAGCTGGAAAGGCTGGCATCTTATCTACTGGTGACCGCGCAGGATGTCAACCACCGCGTAGACCGGTATAAATGGCTTCTGGTGGAAATGGAAAGTCGGCCTGACAGCACGCTGGCTGATCCACTGAGAAACATTGAGCTTACTGACTGGGAAAAAGAACAATTCCAGCAGACACTGGATGGCGAAATTTATACGATGACCGCACAGCGCCGTAACTACATCATCCAGCGGCTGGACTCTTTCATGAGTGACGGTGGGGCATCGTATAATCAGAAGCTGTTTACCATCGAGCATGTCCTGCCGCAGCATCCTCCTGTCCATGGCAGTTGGCTGGAACTCTGGCCGGATGAGCAGGAGCGTAAATATTGGCTCAACCGCATCGCAAATCTTGTGCCGCTGACCCGGCAGAGAAATTCTGCGGCACAGAATTATGGCTTCGCGACCAAGAAGGAAAAATATTTCCAGTCAAAAGGCGGCACGAGTTCCTATGTTCTTACGACGCAGGTCATCAATGAGCCTGTATGGACGCCGGATGTTGTGAAAAAGCGGCAGGCGATGCTGAGCGACGTGTTTGCAGAAAAGTGGGAGTTGAATCCTTCCCGGCAAAGTGGGACGGACGAAGGTCTGTTTTTGCTGGCTGGTCGCGGGAGCAGCGCTATGGGGTATCCTATCGATAAAGACTGTTTTCTGGTATTGAAGGGCAGCCGCATTGCCCCAGATGTGACGAGTGGATTGCCGCAGAACTATGTGGAACAGAGAAAAACTCTGCTAGGGATCGGTATAATACAGAATAACGTATTTGCCGAGGACAATGTATTCACCAGTGCCTCTGCTGCGGCATCTATTATACTTGGCCGTTCGTCCAATGGCCGCAGAGAATGGGCGAAGCTTGATGGCCGCACGCTGGCACAATCTGGACATTAAAAATCACATCATAACGTAAAAGCGCCCCCGTCAGTGCATGGCTGACGGGGGCGCTTTGATCAGTAGGAGATCATTCCGGCTTGACCTGCAGCTCCTGCTCACAGTAGATGCAGCGATACTTGCCGTTGGAGCTGAGCTCGAAGATCTGGTCGCACTCTTCCTCGATGGAGGAGATGCAGCGGGGGTTCCTGCACCGCACGATGTTGACCAGACGCTTGGGGGGCTGGGGCTTTTCCTTCTTGATGGCCCGGCCATTTTCGATGACGGTCACGCTGATGTCGGGGTCGAGATAGGCCAGCACGTCGAGGTTGAGCCAAGAGGCATCGCCCTCCACCTTGATGATGTCCTTCCGGCCCGATGCAGCCTTGTGGCTGCGGGCGTTCTGGATGAGGGCCACACTGGAGGTGCGGTTGCCCTTGATGCCCAGCAGGTCCATCAGGCCGATGGCCGTGCCTGCCTTGATATGGTCGATAACGATACCGTTCTGAATCTCATCAATGTTCAGCATTTCAATTGTCCTCCTTGTCTGCCTTGGGGTCCTTGAGGCCCAGCAGTGTCATGATAAGTGCCATCCGGACGTAGACACCGTTCTGCACCTGCTCGAAGTAGGCGGCGCGGGGGTCGTCGTCCACATCCAGCGCGATCTCGTTGACGCGGGGCAGGGGATGCAGCACCGCCATGTCGGGCTTGGCGAGGGCCATCTTGTCCTTGGTGAGGATGTAGCTGTTCTTCAGGCGGACGTAGTCCTCCTCGTTGAAGAAGCGCTCCTTCTGGACGCGGGTCATGTAGAGGATGTCCAGCTCGGGCATGGATTCCTCGAGGCTGCGGGTCTCCTTGTAGGGGATGTGGTTGGCCTCGAGGACGTCGGTGATGATGTAGTCAGGCACGCGAAGCTCCTCGGGGCTGATGAGGACGAAGCGGATGTTCTCGCAGCGTGCCATCGTCTTGATGAGGGAGTGGACGGTGCGGCCGAACTTCAGGTCGCCGCACAGGCCGATGGTCAGGTCGTGGAGACGGCCCTTGCGGCGGCGGATGGTCATCAGGTCGGTCATGGTCTGGGTGGGGTGCTGGTGGCCGCCGTCGCCTGCGTTGATGACAGGGATGCGGGAGTACCGGCTGGCCCGCAGCGGTGCGCCCTCCTTGGGGTGGCGCATGGCCACGATGTCGGCGTAGCAGGACACGACGCGGATGGTGTCGGCCACGCTCTCGCCCTTGGATGCGCTGGACACGTTCTCACTGGGGAAGCCAAGGACATGGCCGCCGAGGTTCAGCATCGCGGCCTCAAAGGAGAGGCGGGTGCGGGTGGACGGCTCGTAGAACAGGGTGGCCAGCTTTTTGTGGGCGGCCACATCCTGATAAGCGGCCGGGTCGGCGCAGATGTGGTCGGCCAAATCCAGCAGAGAGGTGATCTCCTGCTGGCTGAGATCCAACGGATCGATCAGATGACGCATATTGTTTTGTTTCCCTCCGTCAAAGAAGCTTTCGAAGAATCGAGAAGTCGAAGAAATTCGTGTAGTAGCTCAGCGAACGCATGACGGGATGGCAGAGCCGGTTGTAGCAGATCTCATCCAGCAGCAGCATGGCCTCGCCGGGGGCCAGACGCATGGCGGCGCGGATGGATTCGTCCCCGCAACTGGCCTTGAGGTGGGCCACATTGGAAGCCACCTGCTGGCGGCACTCCCGCTCCAAGACCTCGAATACGTCGCCCGACAGGTCGATGCGGGTGAAGTCCCGGCTGCCGAAGAGGGCGCGGGGCAGGTAGTCGATGGAGTAGATGACGGGGGTGGTGTCGGCGAGGATGCGCTTCTTGATGCAGATCACCTCGTCGCCCGGCTCGATGGCAAGCTCCCGGGCCAGCTCTTCGTTGGCGCGGACGGGATAGATCTGGATGCCGTCGGCGTGGGGGTAGCTGCCAAAGCTGCGGATAAGCGGGTAATACTCCAGCTTCTGGTCCAAGCGGCTGCGCAGGCCCAGCACGCTCCGGTTGACCACTGTGCCGATGCCGCGCACCCGCTCGATGTAGCCCGCACGCTCCATCTCACTCAGTGCGTCTCGGATGACGGTGCGGCTGACGCCGAGTTCGGCGGCAAGGTCCACCTCCGCAGGCAGACGGTCGGCCTGTGCATAGCGGCCGGTGCGCAGTTCCTCCAGCAAGGCGCTGACGATGCGGTCGCTGATGACAGCGCCGCCCAAGCGGCTGGAAGGGGATAAGCTGGGATCTCTCATGGTTCGTTTCCTCCGGTACACGGGCAGGGCGGCCCTGCCTGGACTTCAGAAAAAGCCCTGCCCGGACACACAAGGAGGCCCGGCAGAAACTTTTTCTACAAATATTATAACATAAATTGACAATGTTTCAAACGGCATTTATACTGGAATCGACCGGAAAGTATGATTTTATTTTGGAGGGATAGAGCAAGAATGGAAGTTCTTCTGCACAAAGGGTGCGGCAGACCCGAAAGCCGCACCATGACCCTGCGCCCCGCCGGGCCGGAGGATGCCGCCGCCTTCTACGCTTTGCAGAACGAGGTGCGGGCCGGGATGCCCCATCCGGAGCAGTTCGTGCCCGACACGCTGGAAAATATCGCCCGTTATCTGCGGGACGACCTGTGCATCGGCGGCTGGGACGGCGGGCGGCTGGGGGCCTACTTCATCCTGCGCTACTGCGGGCAGGACGAGCACAACTATGCCGCCTTCATGGGCATCCCCAGACCCGCGTGGGACGGCTGGGCCAACGCGGACAGCGCCATCGTCCACCCCGACTACCGGGGCAACGGCCTGCAGCGGAAGCTGCTGGAAGCAGCCCTGCCCCGGCTCCGCCCCGGCATCGTGGGCATCGGGGCGACCGTCAGCCCCGACAACCAGTACAGTCTCCGCAACGCCCTCGCCTGCGGCTTCGAGATCGTCTGCCGCCGGGAGATGTACGGCGGCTATGACCGGTATCTGCTGGCGAAGAGATTAAAGTAGGCGGGAGCCGTCAAACAAAAATAGCATTTAAGACAAAAGAATAGTATAAATACAGGAACCCAGAACCAGTTTGAATGCCAATCGAGGTGTTAAACGGTTTCGGGTTCCTGTGCTATTTATTCAGAGAAGTACGCTGAAACAGGAGTATTTTAACAATGTTGCTTATAGTCCGTTAACTTAAAAGCCGGTTACCTATATACTTCAAATGAAGGGGGAATTGAGTTGATTACGGTCGAACTTGGAAAGAAAATCAAACAACTAAGGATGAAAAAAGGACTTAGTCAAGAAAAATTTGCGCTTGAGATAGGAATGGATAGAACCTATTTTGCGTCTGTAGAAGCGGGAAAACGGAATATATCCATCTGCAATATTAAGAAAATTGCAGATGGACTTGAGATTTCGCTCAGTGAACTGTTTGAAGGCTTATAAATGTAACAAAAGGAGAAAAACAATGGCTTTGAATGCAACGAGTCCAGAGCACCAGATGCAAATCATTGCAGGAACAGAAGGTCGGAAGAAGGGACATAAATTTGAAAAAACACTGACAGAGCACATCAATGAGCTTGACAATAAATTGTTTTATCCGGTTGAAGGGAATACACTACATGTTTTTTGTGGAAGTCCAGCAGAGATTCTTTTACAATATATAGCAAATGACAGGAATGTCAATGTTTATGATGTAAAAGCATGGTGGCTGGGTGGACTTGCAACATCAGGAGTAGGGGATGCTCTGCAGGACGAAGAAGGAAATCCTATTACGAAATGTAAGTCGGATGTCCTTTTGCAGATAACAAGTAGCAGGGGATTGGAAACTATTGGTGTGTCAGTAAAAAATTGCAATAAGAAGACTCCAACAAACGACCAAATGTACTTTACTACTGCAAAAGCATTTTGTTATCTGCTCAGAACAAATGGAATAAGTGTCAGTTCGATGGGAGAGCAGGGAATGTCGATGTTCTGTGGAGATATAGGATTTCGTCCACTCGATATTATGACTGCCCAGCAGTTGAATTGCCGTAATTCAGACCCGAATCGTTTCTATTGGGAAGAATTGCCTTGCGAAGCTCAGCAGGAGTGGAAGGAAATTTTTACCGTATGGCAGGACTATATTACGATGCTTCTTTTCCAGAAAGCATACAAAGATGACCCGTATCCACCGGATTATTTGCTGCATCAAACAGTTCGGTATAGTGATTTTGAACAATGTGATATAGCAGTATTTTCAATGGAAGAAATCGTTGCCATATCAAAGGCATATAGTGGTTTTGAGCTTTCACCGTATGTGATAAGGAAGGGAACCTATAAGAACGATAACAAAATCCATTATGCACCTAGATTTGGCTTTATTCAATTTCAGAGAGGTGGCCAAAGACAGCATCCGACACAATTGCAATTCAATTTGAAAGCAGGATATTTCAGAAAGATTTGATGTCAAAGAATTGTTGATATAAAGCTTTTGCGATGCAGGCAGCCAAAATAGGGGGAACAGCATTGCCAATGGCCCTTCGGATGTCTCCCCATTTTCCGGTAAAAATGAACTCGTCGGGAAAAGATTGTGCACGGGTAGCTTCCCGGATGGTAAGAGAACGTGTAGAAGAAGGATGAACATTACGACATCCGGAAATCATACTGAAATTTGTGGAGATTGTAGAGCAAGGTTCGTCCCAACGGATGCGTTTATAGGTGGTATTAAATCCACTTGGAGGTCTAAGTGCAGGGTCGATGTTTTCGTGCGCACTATGACCTTCAGGAACATTTTTTAGCCACTGGATGACATGAGTTGGATGAGAAATGCTCCAATGAAGCGGGTCAAGAGAAGATTCTCCAGACTCCAAGAAAGGCAAATCAAAAGTAGCATCACGAAAAGTCAATTTTTGTGTATCAGAAGGTATGCTGTCAGGAAAAATAAATTTCTTGTTTAAGTCGCTACGGACGCCAACGAGAAAAAGGCGTTCGCGGGTTTGGGGAACGCCATAATCAGAAGCATTTATTTCATGTCGTGTAATACTGTAACCGGTTGAGGAGAAGGCGCGAAGAATGCAGTCTATAAATAATTCTCCATCCGATGTTTTCATTGAAGTAAGGAGGCGTACATTTTCCATTACAAATATTTTAGGACGCAGAACAGATACGATGTGAACATAATATTTGTAAAGCTGATTTCGCACGTCTTCTGGATCACGTTTACCGGCAAGACTGAATCCCTGACATGGTGGACCGCCGATAATCAAATCAATAGGCCCATATTGCTGTTGCCAAGAGAATAAATCTTTGTCAGTTATGGAGCATATATCATGTGCGAGTAAAGTGCTGTGAGGAAAATTGTGATGATAAATCTGGCACGCAGATTCATCAATTTCAACATGTCCGATGATGTTGAAGCCGGCGGAAGCAAAACCCAATGACATTCCACCACACCCGGAGAAGAGAGCAATAGCCTTTGGCGAAGCGCTAGATTTTGGACATTGAGCACATTTGTAAAGCTCAGATAGCTTTGCACGATAGGGGTTGTAGGATAAAGGAGAATATGCAGAAAGCAGAGATTTGTATTCTTCGGGCGATTCTATATTTTTGGGAAGCGCATGGGAAGCGAATTGAGAAGGACGAATTGATTTTTTTTGAATATTTAAAGTGCCTGCATTGATGGCGTCGATAAGTTGCGTTAAAATAGCATTTAGCTTTTCTAAATCGTAAGGGGAAGGAATAACTTTATTTCGTTCCCAAGAGGAAATAGCGGCTTTTGTATAGCCAGAAGCAACAGCTAATTTCGATTGACTGATATGGTATTTTAATCGTTTTGCTTTCAAATCAGCGTAGCACATTAAAAGAAACTCTCTTTCATTTATGAAGGAAATACTGTATAGATAATATTATACAGAAAATCAGGAAGGAATCAATAAGGGAATAGCTACAAAAAGACCGGAGACTTCTATTGCAGAGGTCTCCGGCCTTTATCGGTTATCAGTTGAAAAATATTATGCCGCTTTTGTCAAGGAAATCTCCTGCTTCATCTTATGCCGCACCACCAGCAGGCAGCCGAGGTGCACCAGCGCCGTCAGGATCCAGCTGATGGGGTAGCTGAGATAGAGGGTGGTGGTCGAGCGGAACAGCTGGAAGATGGTGGCGATCCAGACCAGACGGAGCAGGCAGCTGCCCACGAAGCTGACCACCATCGGCAGGACGGAGTAGCCCCGGCCGCGCAGACAGCTGGCCAGCACGTCCATGCAGCCGCAGAGCAGGTAGGTGGTGCAGATGATGTGCATACGGGCCAGACCGGCCGCGATCACGGCCTCGTCGGAGGAGTAGAAGTGGAGCAGCTGTTCGCCCAGCAGGGAGGCACCACCGCCCAGCACGAGGCCGGTGACGGCGGCGCAGAGCAGACAGTTGCGCATGACGCGGTCGAGGTTGTCGTAGCGGCGTGCGCCCATGTTCTGGCTGGTGAAGGTGACGGCGGCCTGCGCGAAGGCGTTCATGGCCGTGTAGACGAAGCCCTCGAGGTTGGAGGCGGCCGAGTTGCCCGCCACGATGGTGGAGCCGAAGGAGTTGACCGCCGACTGGATGACGACGTTGGAGAGGCTGAACACGGTGCTCTGCAGCCCGGCGGGCAGGCCGATGCGCAGGATCTGGCCCAGCGCCCCCGCGTGGAAGCCCAGATGGCCGAGGTCGAGGTGGAGCGGGCCTTTCTCCTTCACCAGCAGGGCCGTGACCATACAGGCGGAAACGGTCTGGCTGATGATGGTGGCCAGCGCGACGCCCGCCACGCTCATGGAGAAGAGGATGACGAAGACGAGATTCAGCACCACATTGATGACGCCCGCCACGGCCAGACAGAACAGAGGCCGCTTGGTGTCGCCCACGGCACGCAGCAGCGCCGAGCTGAAGTTGTACAGCATGGTCATGGGCATCCCGATGAAGTAGATCTTGAGGTAGAGGGTGGACAGGTCGATGACGTCCTCAGGGCAGCTCATCAGCTCCAGCAGGCCCCGGGCCGCGAAGATGCCCACCACGGCCAGAAAGAGGCCGCTCACGAGGCCCAGCGTCACCGACGTCTGGACGGTGGTGTGGACGCCCTCCTCGTCCTTTGCGCCGAAACAGCGGGCCGCGACGACGTTCGCGCCCAGCGACAGGCCCACGAACAGGTTGACCAGCAGGTTGATGAGTGCGCCGTTGGAGCCCACGGCCGCCAGCGCCGTGCTGCCCGCAAAACGGCCCACGACCACCACGTCAGCCGCATTGAACAGCAGCTGCAGGATGCTGGATGCCGCCAGCGGCAGGGAAAAAAGGATGATCTTTTGCAGCATGGGGCCGCTGGTCAGATCGCCGGTCCGGGAATTTTGTGTCATGGAAATACTCTGCCTCCTCGAAGATCAGAAGATCACTCACGAAAAAACGCGCCGTCCAACAGCGGACGACGCAGATATATCTATATTATAATACAGGCTTGTGTAAAATACAAGCAAAAAACAGGTAAATTCGAGTCGTTTCCGTACAAAAAAGCACCCCCGCAGATGCAGGGGTGCCATTGCGAAACAGAAGCTTACTTCTGGGTCTTCATGTAGATATGGTGAGGCAGACCGGCGATGTACAGCGGGGTCAGCTCAGCCTGAATGAGAGGCCGTGCGTAAGCGAGGAAATCTTCGGTCATCTGGGTATGATTCTCGTTCATCCAGCTCAGCGGCACCTTCTTCTCGAGGTTTGCCACTTCGCTGATGGGGTGCAGCTCGGTGGTGCACTGGTAGGGGCTGTTGGAGATGCGCTTCAGGGCCACCATCTGGCCGGTGACGCCCTCAAAAGCAGCCTTGGCGGCAGCACCGCCGACCTGATAGGCCTCGGTGATGTCGGTGCGGCTGGTCAGGTGGCCGGCGCAGCGCTGCAGGGTGGAAAGCTCGATGCAGCGGGTCTTGGTGTCCAGATTGCGGGCCACCACGTTGGCCAGATAGCGGGCGGTGCCGGTCAGGGCCTTGTGGCCGAAGGCATCCACTGCGTGGACGTCATCTGCCAGCTCGCAGACGTAGCGGCCATCCTCCAGCTTGACGCCCTCCGACACAGCGATGACGATGCTGGGCTTCTTCTCCTGCATCGTCCGCACCTTCTCGACGAAGTGCTCCACGTTGAAGGGGACTTCCGGCAGGCAGATCATATCCACGCCCTCGCAGTCGTCGCTCTTGGCCAGCGCGGCGGCGGCGGTCAGCCAGCCGGCGTTGCGGCCCATGATCTCCACGACGGTGACATACTTGGTGCCGTAGACGGTGGCGTCACGGATGATCTCCTTCATCACCACGCCGATGTACTTGGCCGCAGAGCCGTAACCGGGGGTGTGATCCGTGACCATCAGGTCGTTGTCGATGGTCTTGGGCACGCCCATAAAGCGGATGTCGCTCTGGATGCGCTCGCCGTACTCCGCCAGCTTGCCGATGGTGTCCATCGAGTCGTTGCCGCCGATGTAGAAAAAGTAGCCGATGTTCAGCTTCTCGAGGATGGCGAACAGCTTCTTGTACACAGTCTCGTCGGTGTGCCAGTCGGGCAGCTTGTAGCGGCAGCTGCCGAGGAAGCTGGAGGGGGTGCGCTTGAGCAGCTCGATGTCGAGGTCATCGGTCAGCAGGGTGGACAGGTCCACGACCCGCTCCTCCAGCAGACCGGCGACGCCGTTGCACATACCGTAGACGATGCCCGCGCCGCGGCTCTTGCAGCTCTCGAACACACCAGCCAGACTTGCGTTGATGACAGAGGTGGGGCCGCCGGATTGGCCAACGATTGCATTTTTACCCATGATGATTTCTCCTTTTTTGTTTTTCTGTTTCGGCATTATTTTATCGCAAGGCAAGAAATTAGTGCAACAGTCAAACAGCATATTTGCGATATGCAATTCAACGCTGTTGCTGTTGCATTAAAAAGTTGAATTGCTATAAACGTGCAGGTGCACGAAAACAGACGCGGGGAAAGGAAAAAGGCGATCCCTTACAGATGGATGTGGCGGGGCGTGCCGTTGACGTAGACGGGAGTGACCTCGTCGAGGATCAGCGGGCGGGCGTACTCCTCGAACGCCGCCGTCACCTGCATCCCGTCGGGGGCGATCCAGTCCAGCGGCACCTTCTTCTCAAGGTTTGCCACCTTCTGGACGTCCACTGCCTCGGTGATGCACTGGTAGGGATATTCGGATACGCGCTTGAGCGCGATCATTTTGCCCGTCTCACCGGCAAAGGCTGCTGCCGCCGCAGCGCCGCCCACGGCGTAAGCCTCGTTCACGTCGGTGCGGCTGGCCAGATGGCTGGCGCAGCGCTGCAGCGTCGAGAACTCGATGGCGCGGCTCTTGCAGTTCAGCTTGTCGTGGATGAGGTCGGACAGATAGCGGCTGGTGCCGCTGAGGATGGCCTTGTGGCCGAAGGCGTCCAGCTGGCCTGCCGTGGAGACGAGGTCGCACAGATAGGTGCCGTCGGCGGTCTTGACGCCCTCGCTGGCCGCGATGATGACATTGGACTTCACCCGCTGCAGCTCGTCCACCTTGGCGAGGAACTTGTCCGGCTCGAAGGGGACTTCCGGCAGAAGGATGAGGTCGGGGCCGTCGCAGTCGTCGCCGCCCGCCAGACAGGCCGCACCGGCCAGCCAGCCGGCGTGACGGCCCATGATCTCGGCCACGGTCACGCTCCGGATGTCGTAGACGGAAGAGTCGCGGATGACCTCCTTGAGGATGGTGGCGATGTACTTGGCCGCAGAGCCGTAGCCGGGGGTGTGGTCGGTGAGGCAGAGGTCGTTGTCGATGGTCTTGGGCACGCCGATGAACCGCACCGCGCTGCCCACCTGTGCGCCGTAGCGGCTGAGCTTGGCGATGGTGTCCATCGAGTCGTTGCCGCCGATGTAGAACACTGCGCAGATGTCGTACTTGTCAAACAGGGTGAACAGCTTGACGTAGGGCGTGGAGTCCGCCTCTGGCTCGGGGAGCTTGTAGCGGCAGCTGCCCAGATAGCTGGACGGCGTGCGCTTGAGCAGCTCGATGCTGAGCCGGTCGTCCAGCAGGACGTTCAGCTCCACAAGCTCCTCCTTCAGCAGCCCCTCGATGCCGTGCTTCATGCCGTAGACTTTGTCTGCGCCCAGACTGCAGGCGGCCTTGTAGACGCCCGCGAGGCTGGAATTGATGACGGCGGTGGGGCCGCCGCTCTGGCCGATGATCACATTCTTGGCCATGAGAACCTCCTTGTATCATTTACCGATAAATTGGACTTCCTGTGCGCCGCAGCGCCGCTCCGCGCCCTGCCCCTTCCGAGACCCGCACACCCTGCACAGTGTACAGGCGGGGGCAGAGCCAACAACCGGCAGCCGCAACTCGCACAAAAATTCTAGCAGGTCGTGCAAGCACTTCGAGAAATGTGTGCAAAAACCTGCTCTACTCCTATTGTAACCGTTTTGCCTGTTGTATGCAAGCCCTAATTGGTTGCAGAGGCAAAAAAATTATGATAAAATAGGGTTCACACAGCGCTGACGGGCCGCAGCGGGGGGATAACCCGCCCCATCCCGGGCAGACTATCATCAGAACCAAACGAAAGCGGGAACACCTTTATGGGCATTTCACATGAGTATCACAGCACCAGCCGGAGACGGCGGGGCGGCGCGGGAGGCTTCGCACGGCTCGCAGGGGCCGCAGCGGGCATCCTGCTGGTGAGCTTCGCCATCACGGTCATCCTCGAGCACGGGCAGAAGCAGACCGAAGAGCTGCCAACAGTGACGGCCAACGGCACGGCGCAGAATATCCTCGCCCCCCTGCCGATGCAGGGCGGGGCGGACAGCAGCGCCGACAGCACCGCCCCGGCAGCAGACGGCACCGCCGCCGTGACCTTGGAGCAGTTCGGCCCGGCCCGCCAGACGGCGGGGGCCTACAGCGTCAGGGCCTACGACAGCAGCGTCATCCGCCAGCCCGCCTGCGGGCAGGTCGATCTGAGCTACTTCTCCGACGCGGCCTTCCTCGGCGACAGCCTGACCGTGGGCTTCTCGGATTACAGCATCAACCTCGGCGGCGCGCTCATCTGCGGCTACACCGGCGTCGGTCCGGACGCCATCGTCAACCGCAGCGCGGTCAAGAGCAGCGTGCGTGGGCCGGAGGTGGCGCTGGATGTGCTGGCCGCCGCCCAGCCCAAGAAGCTGTATATCCTGCTGGGCACCAATACCCTGACCACCGTGGGCGCGGCAGACCGCTTCCTCGCCTATTACGGTCAGATGCTGGATGTCCTGCGCCAGACGCTGGGCGAGGGGTGCGTCATCTATGTCCAGTCCATCCCGCCCGTCCGCCCCGAGGCGGCCGCGGAAAAGCCGGGCCTTGCCTCGGACATCATCCGCTCGGTGAACGAGCAGCTGGCCCTGCTGGCCGCAGATAAGGGCTGTGTCTACCTCGATTTGTGGGAGACGCTGGCCGACGGCGAGGGTAACCTGAAAGAGGTGCTGGCTGCGCCGGACGGCGTCCACTTCTCGGCGGGCAACGGCTACGGCGCGTGGGTGACGTATCTGCGCAACCACGCCAAGTACGCGGCGGACAACGTCTGGACGCCGGGCAGCGCCTACGCAGGCTGAACATTAGAATAAGAAAAAACATCCGCAGTGCGCCCGTTCCGGGCCGCCGCGGATGTTTTGCTGCAAAAAGATCCCGCCCTCTGCATCCGGGATGCAGGGGACGGGATCGCTGCTTTTATAGGGGAAGAGCTTACTTCAGCTTGCTCTTTGCCTTCATGCGCTGCTCGTGATTGAGGATCTGCTTGCGGATGCGCAGGTTCTCGGGAGTGACCTCCAGCAGCTCATCCGGAGCGAGGAACTCAAGGCAGCCCTCAAGGCTCAGCTTGCTGATGGGGATGAGGCGCAGGGCGTCGTCAGAGCCGGAAGCACGGGTATTGGTCAGGTGCTTGGTCTTGCAGACGTTGACGTCCACATCCTCGCCGGAAGCGGTGTAGCCGATGACCATGCCCTCGTAGACCTTCTCGCCCGCGCCCACCAGAAGGGTGCCGCGCTGCTGGGCGTTGAACAGGCCGTAGGTGACGGCCTCGCCGGTCTCGAAGCTGACCAGAGAGCCGGTGGAGCGGTTGGCGATCATGCCAGCCCAGACATCATAGCCGTCGAAGATCTGGTTGATGATGCCCTCACCGTGGGTGTCGGTCAGGAACTGGTTGCGGTAGCCGAACAGGCCGCGGCTGGGCATACGGAACTCCAGACGCACACGGTCGGAACCCAGAGACTCCATCTGCTGCAGGATGGCCTTGCGCTGGCCCAGACCGGTCATGACAGCGCCCTGATACTGAGTGGGGACGTCGATGACGACGTGCTCCATAGGCTCGTAGGTCTTGCCGTCGATGACCTTGGTCAGAACGTGCGGGGGAGAGACCTGCAGCTCATAGCCTTCGCGGCGCATGGTCTCGATGAGGATGGACAGATGCATCTCGCCACGACCCATGACGCGGAAGGAATCGGTGGTGGCAGAGTCCTCCACCTTCAGGGCGACGTCCTTCAGCAGTTCCTTCTGCAGACGGTCGCGAATCTGGCGGCTGGTGACGTACTTGCCCTCGCGGCCGGCCAGCGGGCTGTCGTTGACGGAGAAGGTCATCTCGACGGTGGGGTCGTTGATCTTCACGAAGGGCAGCGGCTCCACGCTGGAGGGGCTGCACAGGGTGTTGCCGATGGTGACGTCCGGCAGGCCGGAGAAGGCCACGATGTCGCCTGCGGTGATGTTGTCGCAGGGCTGGCGGCCATTGGCCTGGAAGTCATACAGCTTGGTCAGACGGCCGCGCATCTTCAGGTCGGGGTTGTGCCAGTCGCAGACGACCACTTCCTCGCCCACCTTGGCGACGCCGTTCTGGATGCGGCCGATGCCGATGCGGCCAACGAACTCGTTGTAGTCCACAGAGGACACCAGCATCTGGAAGGGAGCCTCGGGGTCGCCCTCAGGCGGCTTGATGGTGCTCAGCAGAGTATCGAACAGGGGGATCAGGTCGGTGCCGGGCACATCCGGGTCCAGGCTTGCGGTGCCATCACGGCCGCAGCAGAACAGCATGGGGCAGTCCAGCTGCTCATCGGTGGCGCCCAGATCCATCAGCAGGTACAGCACCTCATCGATGACTTCCTTGATGCGGGCATCGGGGCGGTCGATCTTGTTGATGGCCACCACCAGGCTCAGGTTCTGCTGCAGAGCCTTCTGCAGCACGAAACGGGTCTGGGGCATGCAGCCCTCGGCAGCATCCACCAGCAGCAGAACGCCGTTGACCATCTTCAGCACGCGCTCGACCTCGCCGCCGAAGTCGGCGTGGCCCGGGGTATCGACGATATTGATCTTGACGCCCTTGTAGGTGCAGGAGCAGTTCTTGGCCAGAATGGTGATGCCGCGCTCACGCTCGATGTCACCGCTGTCCATGACACGCTCTGCCACAGCCTGATTGTCGCGGAAAGCGCCGCTCTGGCGCAGCAGGGCGTCCACCAGCGTGGTCTTGCCGTGGTCAACGTGAGCGATGATAGCGACATTGCGCAAATCGTTACGAACCATAAAATACAACCTCTCTATTTTGAATCTCAGTAGAAGTTACGTCATACAATTTAAGTTTATATCATCCGGGGGTGGTTTGTCAAGATTGTATAAAAAATTTTTGATGAATTCGGCGTTTTGCCCGAGAATCGGCTGTCGATTTGGGCGGCATTACAGCGCGAAACGTGATATACTTAATGTACCAAAGTTGGATAATCTCGTTGGAGGTGTGTCTATGAAACTGACGTTTTTGGGTGCCAACCACGAAGTGACCGGCAGCTGTACCCTTTTGGAAGCGGCGGGACAGCGCTTCCTCATCGACTGCGGGATGGAGCAGGGCAAGGATGTCTACGAGAACCAGCCCATCCCTGTTGCACCGGGCGAGATCGACGGCGTGCTGGCCACCCATGCCCATATCGACCACACGGGCCTGCTGCCCCTGCTGGTGCGCAACGGCTTCCGAGGCCGAATTTATGCCACCAAGCCCACGGCAGAGCTGTGCAGCATCATGCTGCGGGACTCGGCCCACATTCAGGAGTTCGAGGCCGAGTGGAAGAACCGCAAGGGCCAGCGCTCCGGTGCGGAGCCGGTGGAGCCGATGTACACCATTCAGGACGCCGAGGCGGCCATCGCGCTGTTCCGGGGGTTCGACTACAACAAAGAGGTCGAGCTTGCCCCCGGCCTCGTCATCCGCTTTGTGGATGTGGGCCATCTTCTCGGCTCGTCCAGCATCGAGATCTGGGTGACGGAGAACGGCGCGACCACCAAGCTCGTCTTCTCCGGCGACATCGGCAATCTCCATCAGCCCATCATCAAGGACCCTACCTACCTGAAGGATGCGGACTATGTCTTTATGGAGTCCACCTACGGCGACCGCTGCCACGGCCCCAAGCCCGACTATGTGGGCGAGCTGGCGAAAATTTTGCAGCGCACCTTCGACCGGGGCGGCAATGTGGTCATCCCGAGCTTTGCAGTGGGACGCACGCAGGAGCTGCTCTATTTCATCCGTGAGATCAAGGAGAAGAACCTTGTCACCGGCCACGGCTGCTTCCCGGTCTACATCGACAGCCCGCTGGCCATCGAGGCTACCCGCATCTTCAAGGATACCGACCCCTCCTGCTTCGACGAGGAGGCCAACGCCCTGCTGGCCAAGGGCATCGACCCCATCCAGTTCCCGGGCCTGAAGGTCAGCGTTACCAGCGACGAGTCCCGCGCCATCAACACCGACCCCGTGCCCAAGGTCATCATCTCGGCCAGTGGAATGTGCGAGGCGGGCCGTATCCGCCACCACCTCAAGCACAACCTCTGGCGGAAGGAGTGCACCATCCTCTTCGTGGGCTATCAGGCCGTGAGCACGCTGGGCCGCTCCCTGCTGGAGGGGGCAACGAACGTCAAGCTCTTTGGCGAGTCCATCGAGGTGCAGGCCGAGATCTGTCAGCTCACCGGCCTTTCGGGCCACGCCGACAGGGAGGGCCTGCTGAAGTGGGTCAACTCCTTCGAGCCGAAGCCCAAGCGGGTCTTCGTCATCCATGGCGAGGACGAGGTGGAGAATATCTTCACCCAGACCCTCACCGAGCAGGGCTTCACCGCCTGTGCGCCCTACAACGGCGAGCAGTGGGCCATCGGGGCCGAGGGTGCTGTCTGCCTGAAGGAAGGCACCCGTACCCGCATCGAGCACCGCGTCAGCGAGGGTGCAGCCCGTGCGGCCACCGTCTTCCAGCGGCTGCTCAGCGCAGGCAAGCGCCTGCTGCGGGTCATCGAGCACAACGAGGGCGGTGCCAACAAGGACCTCGCCAAGTTCGCCGACCAGATCAACGCCCTCTGCGACAAGTGGGACAGATGAGCAGGATGCCCCGGCCGCAGTAAAATCGAATCAGATGCCCCGGCCCGAGCCGATGTGTACGCACACGGCCCGGGCCGTTTTTTTGCCTGCGACAGGGGCAAAGCGCGATTTTCTGCGCGTTTTCGCACAAGTTTCCGACTATTTCGCAAAATCTGTTGACTTCGCAGCGGCGAGATGCTACCATATGGAACAAGAAAAGACGGAAATGACAAGCAATGGTTGTTAGCTGCGCCCGGGAGCCGCTTGGCATTTTTGTCCCGGCAGGTGCGATGGCAGAAGCGCCCCTGCCGGAAAAGCATCTGCCGAATCAAAAAAGGAGGTCTCTGGATGATAGAATACAAGCTCTCGCTTGCGTCCTCCGGCGCAGTAAAGACGCCGGGCAGCATGGATGCGCTGCAGCTCGGCTACAGCAGGAACTGCGGCGTCTACCGGCTGAGGGTGAGCACCGCCGACGAGTGGAAGGGGATGACCCTCCGGGCGTTCTGGCACACGCCGGGCGGCAGCCCGCCCGCATCGCTGGTGGAGGATGGGGTGGTGGAGGTGCCTGCGCTGGTCACGGCAGTGCCCGGCGAAGGATGCATCACCTTCGAGGGCAGCGACGGCGTCCGCACCCTCACCAGCGCCGATCTGCGCTACCGGGTGGCCGCAAACTCCGGCACAGAGGACGGCACTCTGCCGCCGCCGGGCACTCCGGCATGGCAGCAGCTGGTGGGTCAGCTGGAAGGGGCCGGTGCCGACGTGGAGAAGAGCGCTGCGCGGGCCGAGACGGCCCAGAGCAGCGCGTCGGACAGCGCCGCCGCTGCGGCCCGCAGCCTGAAGACTCTGCAAGAGGGCATCGCCTCGGGAAACTTCAAGGGCGAGAAGGGCGACCCCGGTGCACGGGGCGCACAAGGCCCGAAGGGCGACACAGGCCCGCAGGGGCCGAAAGGCGAAAAAGGCGATACTGGCCCGGCAGGCCCCGCCGGTGCGACCGGCCCGCAAGGCCCGAGGGGCCAGACGGGCGCGGCGGGAAAGGCGGTGGAGGTGGATGCCACCCTCGCCGTGTCAGGCGCGGCGGCAGATGCCAAGGCCGTCGGCAGCGCGTTGGCCGGGAAAGCCGCTGCCAGCCATACTCACAGCTACGCCGGTTCTTCCTCGGCGGGCGGTACGGCCAACAGTGTCAACGGATTCACCTTTGCGGCCCAGACGGCCGACCCCGGTGCAGGCAGCAGCCTTGCCACCAACAAGGTGCTCATCGTGTATGCGTAAAGGGGGCAGAAGATGGCAAAGGGGATCTATGTAGGTGCGGGCGGCGTCGCCCGCAGGATGAAAAAAGCCTATGTCGGGGTGGCGGGCAAGGCCCGTACAGTCCGGAAGATGTACGTCGGCGTCGGGAACAGGGCGCGGCTGTGCTACAGCGCAGAGCCGGAGTATGCCGGGACGGGTGTGCCTCTCGCGGCCCCGAAGTACGGCGCAAAGGCCGCGACGGCAGGGAACACTGCGCTCATCGGGGGCGGACGCTTCGCTGGCACGGCCTCGAACGCGGTCTGCAATACGGTGGACGCTTACGACACCTCCCTCACCCGGACGGCCCCGGCGGCGCTGGGGGACAAGAGGTATCTGCATTCCGCCGTGCCGCTCGGGGCGTATGCTCTGTTTGCGGGCGGGACTGCTACGCCGACCGCCCGAGGGGGCCATAACACGGTGGATGCCTACGACGCCTCCCTCACCCGGACGTCAGCCGCCGCGCTGAGCAGGATGCGGACGAGGATGGGCTGCACGGTGCTTGGCTCCCGTGCGCTCTTTGCCGGAGGCGGTCAGGGCGGCCTTACCACGGGCGGCGCTTTCACGACCATGGACGTCTACGATGAGGCCCTCACCCGGACGGCGGGCACGCCGCTGTCCACCAAACGGTTCTTTCCGGCGGGCGCGACCGTCGGGAGTCATGCCCTCTTTGCAGGCGGCACCCCCAGGGATGGCAGTCTTGTGGTGGACGCCTACGACGCTTCCCTGACCCTCACGGCAGCGGCAGACCTGAGCAGTGCCCAGAACAGCTATGCCGCGGCGGCGGTGGGCGGATATGCCCTCTTTGCGGGCGATACGGCCGATGCGGATGTCTACGACGCCTCCCTCACCAAAACAACGGTTGGCATCCTCAGTGCGGCAAGACAGCCGGATGCGGTGACGGCCGGTGGGTATGCATTTTTCGCAGGCGGCGATGAGTCCAGCACGGTGGATGTCTGCGACGCCTCGCTGACCAGAACGACCCTCACTGCTCTGAGCGAGGCGAGGAACAGCATGGCTGCTGCCGCCGTCGGGGACTATGTGCTGTTCGCGGGCGGCAGGAACACGGAAAGCCTCTACCATGACACCGTTGACATTTATACCATATAAGGAATAAGGAGGAAACTCAGAATGGCACGTTACAAGATCTACGACAACAGCTCCGATGTGATCACCCCGGTGGGCGAGGTGCTCACCGCCGAACAGTGGCTCGACCGCTACCCGTGGGGCCGCTTTGCGAAGATGATCGTGGGCGGCGGCGTCATCAACGGCAGCGTGGCCCTCATCTTCGACGAGGCCGTGGAGCGCTGCCGCAAGGCAGGCTGTGACTTCAGCGGCTGCACCACCGACGAGGACTACCTCGCCGCCATGGAGGCCTTCGAGGATGCCCCGCCTGCGGACACCGGCGTCTCCGACCAGACCCGCATTGCGGACGCGCTGGAAGACATGGTGGCCCTGAGCCTGCCGGATGCAGAATAAGAAAGGAGACGAAAACATGAGCAACAAGGAAAAACTGGCCGAACGCTGGGAGCAGGGCCGCATCTCGGAGGCCATGCTGCGGGTGTATGTCCGCAAGGGCATCCTCTCCAAGGCGGAGCTTGAAGAGATCTGCGGGAAGAAGGGCGGAGCGGAGGACTGAAGATGTCGATTTGTGAATACAGCCTCCGCCGGGACTCCGCCCGGCAGCTCTCGCCCAGCTTCCGGGTGCGGGAGTTCGGCTGCAAGGGCAGCGACGTCGTGCTCCTTGACGAGGAGCTTGTGGTGCTGCTCCAGTGCATCCGGGAGCACTTCGGAAAGCCCCTGCATATCACCAGCGGCTACCGCACCGCCGCCCACAATGCCGCCGTCGGCGGCAGCAAGTCCAGCCAGCACCTGCTGGGCCGGGCGGCGGACTTCTGGGTGGAGGACACCCCGGTGGCCTCGGTCGCCGCCTACGCCGAGACTCTGCTGCCCGCCCGGGGCGGCATCGGGCGCTACCCGAAGGATGCCTCCCACCCGAAACGCCGCACCGGCTGGGTGCACATCGACACCCGGGCGAACAAGAGCCGGTGGAGTATGTGAGGACAATAACATTATAATATAACAGAAAAGCGGCCCTCTCCCTGTTTTTCGGGGAAAGGGCCGCTTTTGGGTCTCCGGAATGGAATGCGGGTCAAAAACTGGGTCAGAGCATAAAGAAAGACGCTGGTTCTTTACGAACCAGCGTCTTTTCTGCATGGAGCGGGCAATGGGAATCGAACCCACCTCCTCAGCTTGGAAGG
>ENA-UOJV01001300-UOJV01001300.1-human-gut-metagenome-genome-assembly--contig:-C82-NODE-1300-length-28494-cov-11.931854_pt1 | contig 28494 bp, 17 predicted proteins | sample MGYA00242356_ERZ723903 | MGnify/ENA metagenome assembly ERZ723903
GACTTTGTAACTATTAATCTGTAGTCATCATTGACTACACCATTATTATACTAGGGAGGAAAGTTTATGAAAAAACGATTTTTAAGTTTATCACTGGCTTTGTGTATGGTTTTGACGGCCTGCGGAAGCGGAGGTGAAGAAAAGCAGACTACGGATGGATCCTCACCAGCCCCTTCAGAGACCTCATCAGAATCCGCATCCGCCGGAGTGGAAAAGGGACCTGTGCAGACATCAGACACTGAGAAAGTCTCGTCCAAGGATACTCTGGTAGTTGCCTTTGATAGAGAGCCTGCAACTCTGGACCCTCTTGGAAGCAATGTAACGGTAAAGCGTATGATCGAAGGCAGCATTTTTGATACGCTCTTAGAATTTAATGAAAATATGGAGCCATCCCCTTGTCTTGCTGAAAGCTGGGAGCAAATAGACGAGCTGACCTGGAAATTCAATCTTAGAAAAGATGTGAAGTTCCATAATGGTGATCCTCTGACCTCTAAAGATGTAAAATTCAGTTTCTTAAGGGTCGGCAACGGAACTTTAGGAAATGATGCTGCCACACAGTTCGATCCAAATGGATACGAAACTCCTGACGATTACACATTTATCTTAAAAACCCTGGAACCATGGGCATTCACAGAAGCCCAGGTATGTTCCGAAGCTCTCAGCATTGTTCCAGAAAAAGTAGTAACCGAAATGGGGGACGATGCATTCGGACGTGCTCCTGTCGGAAGCGGCGCATATAAATTTGTCTCCTGGACCGCTGGCGATAATATTACGGTAGAAAGAAACGATGAATACTGGAGAGATAAATCCATCTTAAAAACAATCAAATTCCGGATCATCACCGAAGCCGCCAGCCGTACCATCGACCTGGAAAGCGGAGGCGTTGACATCACTCTTGGGCTTCCTACCACTGACGCAGACCGTATTGAAGAAAATCCAGATACCCAGCTTATCGTCAGCACTGGTGCTACGGATCGTTATATTGCCTTCAACTGCCAGAAGGACGTTTTTAAAGATAAACGCGTCCGCCAGGCATTAAACTACGCAACTGATAAAGAATCCATCCGTGTGGTATGCTACGGAGAGAATACCTCAGAAACTATGGACAGTGTGGTTCCAAGCACACTTCCAGGACATATTTCTTCTCTTAAACAGTACGATTATGACATTGAAAAAGCGAAGGAGCTTTTAAAGGAAGCCGGTATGGAAAATGGCTTTGAAGTAGAATTTATGTATCTTGCCAATTCCACCAATAATATGCTGGCAGAACTCCTCCAGCAGATGTGGAGCCAGGTAGGCGTTACGCTTGTATTAAAGCCCACTGAATCCGGAGCACTGACCACATCCTTAAATAAAGGGGAGCAGGAACTGTGCTGTGCTGGTACAAGTTACAGCCTGTTTGAAGCAGGCGCCGGATTATATAATATGTTCCACACTGAAAGAATGTATTCCGGAAGTGCCCGCTCCAATCTCTCAAGCCCGGAAGTGGACAAGGTCCTCGATGAGATCAATATAACCTCAGACGCAGAAAAGCGTGCAGAGCTTGTTGGACAGGCCCAGGAACTGATTCATGAAGAATCTCCATTTATTTATATTGCTTTTACAAAAAACATCATCGGCGCTGGAAGCAAAGTACGCGGATTTGTTCCTACTCCCACAGCCATGTATGATTTCAGAACTGTATACTTCGTAGAATAATCTTACTAATCTGACTCGGACTGACTGATTCTGGGAACCTTTCTGGGATAGATGATATTCTTTTATACCAGAAGGTTCCCGGCTATTACAGAGAAAGGAGGTTCCAACATGCTGAAATACATCGGCCGGCGGCTGCTCATGATGATCCCAGTCATGCTGGGAGTTATTCTGATTGTTTTTACTTTAATGTATATCACTCCCGGTGACCCTGTGGATACACTTCTTGGAGATGATGCAACTCCTGAAATGGCAGAACAGCTGCGGGAAGAACTTGGACTCAACGGTACCTATATTGAACGGTTAGGTAAATATCTGGTAAATCTGGCCCACGGAGATCTCGGGATCTGTTACTCCACAAAGCAGCCTGTCATGGACCGAATTATCCAGACCTTTCCCAATTCTCTAAAACTTGCGGGATGCTCTGTGCTTCTTTCTGTTGCGATCGGGCTGACTCTTGGTATCGTATCTGCTGTAAAGCAGTATTCTCTTTTTGATAATATCGCTATGACTCTGGCCATGATCGGAAATGCCATGCCGAACTTCTGGCAAGGACTCCTCCTGATGCTTCTGTTCGCGCTGCACTGGAAGATACTCCCAGCATCTGGCTTTGATGGATGGACCTATATGATCCTTCCCGCGATTACCATTGGTACCAGTTCTGCAGCGGCTGTCGCCAGAATGACCCGATCCAGTATGCTGGAGGTCATCCGGCAGGACTACATTACAACTGCTGAGGCAAAGGGCCAGACGGAACTGAAAATCATTATCTTCCATGCCCTTAAAAATGCCTTGATCCCTGTTATTACCACCATCGGCATCCAGTTTGGCCATCTTCTTGGCGGTGCTGTTCTGACAGAATCCATTTTTGCAGTGCCAGGCGTTGGAAAGATGATGGTTGATGCCATCAAGGCAAGGAACTATCCCGTTGTCCAGGGCGGTGTACTTATGGTAGCCCTTACATTCAGCCTTGTAAACCTGGCCGTGGATATCCTGTACGCTTTTGTTGATCCACGAATCCGTTCACAGTACAAGTAAGGGGGTGGCAATATGGAAAAAACAAAGGAATTAACATCATCCTCTGAGGCTGGTTCCATCAAAAAACGAAGTCAGGTCAAGGAGGTATGGAGACGGTTCTGCCGAAATAAACAGGCCATGGTCGGTATGTGCATGCTTCTTCTGCTGATCTTTGCCGCTATTTTTGCTGACATCATAGCGCCCTATGATCCCGTGGAGCAGGACATTATCAACCGTTTAAAACCACCGTCATCTGCCCATTGGTTCGGAACCGACGAACTGGGACGCGATATTTTCAGCCGTATTCTCTATGGAAGCCGTATTTCCCTCACTGTCGGTCTGATTGCCGTAGGACTCTCCAGCATTGTTGGCTGCGCCCTTGGAGCCATAGCTGGATATTATGGCGGCGTACTTGACAATATAATTATGCGATGTACGGACGTACTAATGGCAATTCCCAGCATTCTTCTAAATATTTCCATTGTAGCAGCGTTGGGAACCGGACTCCAGAATGTAATGATCGCCATAGGAATTTCCAGTGTTCCTGCCTACTGCCGTATTATGCGTGCATCCCTTCTTTCGTTGAAGGAACAGGAATTTGTAGACGCTTCCCGTGCAGCCGGGGCCAGTGACGTTCATATTATCATCCATCATATTCTTCCAAACAGCCTTGCCCCTCTAATCGTTCAGGCGACTTTAAAAATTGGCGGTGCGATTCTTTCCTGTGCCAGTATGAGCTTTATCGGACTCGGAATTGTACCTCCTACACCAGAGTGGGGCGCAATGCTCTCCACTGGCAGGGATTTTTTAAGGGATGCGCCGCATCTGACTGCTTTCCCTGGAATGGCTATCATGTTCGCTGTATTTGCCATGAACTTAATGGGTGATGGATTACGGGATGCGCTGGATCCCAAGCTGAAAAACTAGGGGGTGAATCTGAATGAATGAGCACACAAACCTTTTAGAAATCAAGGACCTTACAGTGCACTATGTGACTGTGGACGGTACCGTCCATGCTGTTGAAAATCTGAATCTTACTCTTCCCGAAGGAAAAACCCTGGGACTGGTGGGGGAAACAGGAGCGGGAAAAACTACAACCGTTAAAGCGATCATGCAGATTCTCCCGGATCCGCCTGCAAAAATCCTAAATGGAGAAGTGATTTTCTGCGGGGAAGATCTTCTGAAAAAAAACAAAAAATCCATGAGAAAAATCCGTGGAAAACAGATTTCCATGATTTTCCAGGACCCCATGACCTCTCTGAATCCTGTGATCACAGTTGGAGAACAGATTATGGAGGTAATCCGGCTCCACGATAAAAAAATGAGTAAGAAGGATGCTTATACCAAGGCCTGCGAAATGCTGGAACTTGTAGGAATTAAAGCGGACCGGGCTGGCGATTATCCGCATCAGTTCTCCGGAGGTATGAAACAGCGTGTGATCATTGCTATGGCTCTGGCATGTAACCCCAGACTTCTTATTGCAGATGAACCCACCACTGCTTTGGATGTTACGATCCAGGCGCAGGTGCTGGAGCTGATGAGAAAACTTAAGGCCAAATACCAGACCTCCATGATCATGATCACCCACGATCTGGGAATCGTAGCAGAAATATGTGACTATGTAGCCGTTATGTACGCCGGTGAAATTGTAGAATACGGAAACAGAGAGCAATTATTCCATCGTCCATCCCATCCTTATACAAAAGGCCTGTTTGCATGTATTCCAAATCTGATGGAGGAAGAGACTACATTGATTCCCATTGAAGGGATGACCCCTGATCCTACAAATCTTCCAACTGGCTGCCGTTTCCATCCCCGCTGTCCATATGCGACAGAAGAATGTTCAAAAACGAATCCTGCCAGTAAGGAAATCGAAAATGGGCACCATGTCAAGTGTCTGCACATATAAAGGAGGGATTGACCATGAGTGAAAATATATTGGAAGTCCGTCATTTGAAAAAATATTTTCCGACCAAACGCGGACTGCTCCATGCGGTTGACGATGTAAATTTCTCCATTAAAAAAGGTACTACCATGGGGTTGGTCGGAGAATCCGGATGCGGAAAGTCAACGGTTGGCCGTCTGATCTTAAGGCTTACGGAAGCAACAGATGGGGAAATCCTCTTTTATGACGACGATATCAGAAAATACGACCGTGAAAAAATGCGTCACACACGGAGAAGGCTCCAGATTGTTTTCCAGGATCCCTACGCTTCTTTAGACGGAAGAAAAAGCATTTTTGAAAGTATCGCCGAGCCTCTCCAGGTTCAAAAAATATATCAGAACAAAAAAGAAATGGAAGAAAAAGTTTATGAGCTCATGGCTACTGCCGGCCTTGCCAGACGCCTTGCCAATTCATACCCTCATGAACTGGACGGCGGCAGAAGACAGCGTGTTGGAATTGCGCGGGCCCTGGCCTTAAACCCAGACTTTCTTGTTCTCGATGAGCCGGTTTCCGCATTAGATGTCTCTATTCAGGCGCAGGTATTGAATCTGATGGAACAGCTCCAGGAACAGATGGGACTCACCTATTTGTTTATTTCCCATGATCTAAGCGTTGTAAAACATATCAGTGATGAAATCGCTGTTATGTATCTGGGACAGATTGTTGAAAAAGCTGAATGCAAGGATCTTTTTAAGCATCCATCCCATCCTTATACCCAGGCTCTGCTGAGTGCAGTTCCAATCCCATCGATTGATTATCATGTGGACCGGATCGTGCTGGAAGGTGATGTCCCAAGTCCCATCAATCCATCCCCTGGCTGCCGCTTTGCCGGAAGGTGCCGTTTCTGCAAGGAAAAATGCCGTCACGAAACACCCGAATTAAAGGATATTGGAAATGGTCATATGGTTGCCTGCCATTTTGTGGGTGAATTCTAAATCAAAAGATGAGAAAGGAAGAAAATATGGAACTGCGATTGGAATCTTTCGTTCAGGATACAATTAAAAGAAAGCTGGATCTATACCATGTAGTCGTCCGTCAGCATGGAGAAATCATTGGTAAATTTGACTGGCGTGAAAACCGCAGGGAGGACATTCATTCTGTCAGCAAAAGTTTTCTCAGCATCGCCATCGGTATTGCCATTGATGAAGGGATCCTCCGGTTGGATGAAAAACCAGCTGAGATATTTTCTGATAAGCTTCCGGAAAGTCCATCCGAAAACTTACAGGCAATGACGATCCGAGATATGATCATGATGGCTACCGGACATGACCATTTTATTCTGCAAGGCTATTCTGCTTCTGATGACCGGCCTGTCAGGGATGCCATTGAAAATGACGACTGGGTTCAGTATGCTCTGGAATTTGACGTTCCGTATAAACCCGGGACCTACTGGAAATATAATAATTTCGGCCCATATCTGGCATCCGTTATCATTCAGGAACGGACCGGGGAACGTCTTGTGGATTGGTTAAAGCCCCGTCTGTTCACTCCCCTCGGCATACGCAATCCTCAGTGGCTGGAATCTGTAAAAGGATATACTCTGGGATGCGGCGGGCTTCATCTTTCCACAGAAGAATTATCCAGATTTGGGCAGCTTTGTCTTAATAAAGGCCAATGGGAAGGAAAGCAGCTGGTTTCTGCCTCCTGGATCGAGGAAGCCACTGCCTGCCAGATTTCTAATAAAATCGAGGGAAAAGTCCAGCATCCCGATGAATGCGCCGGATATGGATACTTTTTCTGGAGATGTTCCAGAGATAATGCATACTGTGGAAATGGTTATGCCGGACAGAGAATTTTTGTCTTACCGGAGCAGGATGCCTGTATTGCTGTTACTGCCCATGAATTTAACTCTGGATCTGTTTCTGACTGCGTATGGAACCATATCGTTCCCCAGCTAAAATAAAACCTTACATAGACGGATCCGATGTCCCCAGTTCCTTCCCAGGCACTGGGGACAATCTGTATATTTCCATCCATAACATATCTATCTTTATTTGCAGGAATACTTACGATCCATATCCGCAGCACTAACAGGTCAATCATCTATAATCCGTGCAAATCTTGCATAGGGTTGTGCTATCTGCTACAATAACACTACTATCTAAATTCCTTTTTCATAATATATCAGCCAAAGGAGGACTCCCTATGTTCCGCAGTATGAGGCGTTCCAGACAGCAGCTGGAAAACGATGAAACCATTAAAATCCTGCGTTCCGGCACCACCGGCGTTCTTGGACTGACCGGTGACGACGGCTATCCCTATACGGTTCCCATCAACTATGTATACGAGGATGGGAAAATTTATTTTCATGGTGCGAGATCGGGCCACAAATACGATTCCATAAAAAACCATGACAAGGTGTCCTTATGCGTAATTGAAAAAGAGGACATTATAAAGGAGGAGCTTACCACATATTTTCGCAGCGTGATCCTGTTCGGACGTGCCAGGATCCTGGAAACAGACGAGGAGATCCTCCATGCCGCCAGGGTCTTCAGCCTCCGATACAACGCAGACCGGGATTTTGTGGAAAAAGAGATCCAGAACGAATGGAACAATCTGTGCTGTGTGGAGATTTCCATTGAGCATATGACCGGGAAAGAGGCCATCGAGCTGACCCGTGCCCGCAGCAATAAAATTTAAACCGGAGGTAGTTTATGTGTACAGCAGCAGCCTATAAGACAAAAGATTTTTATTTTGGCCGGACCCTGGATTATGAATTTTCCTTTGGCGACCAGGTGACCATCACTCCAAGGAACTATCCCTTCCGCTTCCGTTTTCAAGGGACCATGGAAACCCACTATGCCATGATCGGCATGGCCCATGTGGCTGACGATTATCCGCTCTATTATGAGGCCGTAAATGAAAAAGGCCTGGGAATGGCGGGGCTTAATTTCGTTGGAAATGCCTACTATGGGGAAAAGGCGGACGGAAAGGATAATGTTGCCCAGTTTGAATTTATTCCCTGGATCCTGGGACAGTGCGTTTCTGTAAAAGAGGCCCTCCGTCTTCTGGAACAGGTCAATCTGGTCAATACGCCGTTCAGTGAGAGCCTTCCACTGGCCCAGCTCCACTGGATCCTTGCTGACCGGGATGAGGCCGTAACAGTGGAATCCGTTCTCTCTGGAATCCATGTATATCCCAATCCGGCGGGAGTCCTTACCAATAATCCGCCGTTTCCAGAGCAGATGTTTAACCTCAATAACTATATGCACCTGTCCCCAAAGGATCCGGAGAATTGTTTTTCTGACAAGCTCTCTCTGAAAACCTACTGCCGGGGCATGGGCGCGCTGGGCCTTCCCGGAGACTTATCCTCCCAGTCCCGCTTCGTCCGTGTCGCCTTTGTAAAGCTGAATTCCGTATCGGGCGATTCTGAGGAAGAAAGCGTCAGCCAGTTCTTCCATATCCTGGGCTCCGTAGATCAGCAGAAGGGCTGTTCGGATCTGGGAAATGGAAACTTTGAGATGACCCTGTATACCTGCTGCTGTAATGGGGATAAGGGGATCTACTATTACACCACCTATGGAAACCATCAGATCACTGCCGTGGATATGCACGGGGAGGATCTGGAAGGGGACCGGTTAATTCCGTATCCCCTTGTACAGAAGGAGCAGATCCTGTACCAGAATTAGCCCCAGGCAGACGGAAAACCTTTTGGGAACCCCCGGAAAGTGAAGTTCCCTGATCGGATGAAAAACGGCAGAACCCCTGCAAATGGCAGATTCCGCCGTTTTTCTTTCCGTTTTTATGCTTCTTTTTTCATTTTCCTGAACACTGGCACATACATGAGCAAAGCTGCCGCCATGACCGCCATCATAAACAGGATCAGACCGTTTGCAGCGGCCTCCGGCATTCCGTACCACAGGAACAATACCAGCATTCCCACAAACAGCAGGGCCGTACAGACCTTTCCGAACCACATTGCGCCGTCCAGCTTCTTTCCCCGCTTTAAGAGGATCAGTCCCATAACTGCCATATACCCCTCCTTCACGGCCAGAAGCGCCGCCAGCGCCCACATCAGAGGATACTTGAACGCCAGACAGAGGGCCAGGGCTCCGTGGGTCAGTTTATCCGCCAGAGGATCCATGAACTTCCCCAGCTCTGTGACCATATGAAACCGCCGGGCCACCCAGCCGTCCAGAAGATCTGTCACACTGGAAATAAAGACCACAGCCGCCGCCCGGTAAACATCTTCCCTGGTACTGGCGGTAAGATACATCCAGCTGAATACTGGTATCATGAGAATGCGAAAATAGCTCATCAGATTGGGAATCGAAAAAATTTCTTTTCTGCTGATCTTTGCCATATGCTCCACCCCGTTTTCTTTTTTGGATTCCGGCAGCCAAGGCTGCCATTCTTTCCTTTATCCTCATTATAAACGGACTGGTCTCCCAATACAACCCCGATCAGGCCATGCTCCCCGCCAGAACAATACTGGCGCCGATCCCGGCGGCCGTAGCTGCCAGGGCCCCCGGAAGGGTCCACCTGGTCTTCCGGATCCCCGCAGTCATAAAATATACACTCATGGTATAGAAGATCGTCTCCGTGCATCCCATCATAATGGACACCATATTCCCTATCAGTGAATCCGGACCGTATTCCTTAAAGATATCCAGGATCAGCCCCGTGGCCGCAGAGCTGGATACCAGGCGGACCAGGACCACAGGGACCAGAGGGACCGGGATATGGAGCCAGCCCGCCGGGGTCCTTAGAGCTTTTGCCGCGGCTTCCAGGAAACCGGACTCTCTTAAAATCCCCACTGTGGCCATAAGACCGATCAGAGTGGGAAGGATGCCCGCAACTGTCTTCATCCCCTCGGAAGCCCCCTTTAAAAAATCATCAAAGACCGGCCGGCCAGACAGTATCCCAAACCCCACAATATAAAAAACCGCCAGCGGAACCATAAATTCCGACAGAAAAACCAGTATGTCCATAAGCTCTGCTCCTCTATGCCTGCTTTGAACCATTGTATTCTCTCCGGAAATCAGATATACTTATAAAAAACAACAGGAGGTTGTGCATATGAGTCTGTTATTTTTAGAGTATCCGCCCTGTTCCACCTGCAAAAAAGCAAAATCCTGGCTGGACGCCCACGGGGTCCAGTATACCTCCCGCCACATTAAGGATCAGAATCCCTCAAAGGAGGAGCTGAAGGCCTGGTATCAGAAAAGCGGACTGCCTTTAAAGCGCTTCTTCAATACCAGCGGCCTTCTTTATAAATCCATGGCCTTAAAGGACAAGCTGCCGTCCATGACTGAGGAGGAGCAGCTGGAGCTCTTATCCACCGATGGAATGCTGGTAAAGCGTCCCATCCTGGTATCTGAAGATTTTGTTCTCGTAGGTTTTAAAGAAAGCGAATGGAGCGAAGCGCTCGGCTGATCAGGAGCCTGGACCCTTGTCCGGGCTTTCGCTTTCTCTCTTTTCTCTTCTTCTGGACATCCATAAAAGCGCCGTGCCTCCCAGGATCATAATGAAAAAACCAGTTCCAAAAACCACTTTGGTCAGATGTTTTTTTATCCAGTACAGGAACCTCTCCGCCGCACTGAGCGTTTTTTTCTGCTCCTCATGCGGAAGCGTTTCCATTTTCTCTGTTTTTATTTCTGTTTCCCGGCTCTTTTCTTCCTCCTGGCTGCTTTCCGGCTCCTGGCGGATCTCCTGGTACAGTCCGATATATTGTTTTCCCTTTACCTCCGGTGTTTTTACCTGTCCGCCGTACCGTACCTCCACATTTCTCACCAGCTTTTCCCCGGTGGCCCGTGCGTCCCGGCACAGGATCCCTTCTTTTTCATAGGTTTCCCCGCTCCATTCCACATTCTCTACACGATAGCACTCTTCCGGAAGGCCCAGGTACTCCAGAAATTCCGTTCCATAAGAGGACAGCTCCGCATCTTTCGGTATTTCCGCGTTCCCCAGCTGGAATACATCTGCATCATAGCCGGACACTGTGATCAGGAACTGAAAGCCGCCGGTCCACTGGGCGCTGGTCTCCTCCGTCTCCAGCCTGGGGATCTCTCTTTCATATTCCTGTCCGGTCTGCTCATCTGTCAATGTGACCCGGGCCGTTTCCGGGGGCTCCTGCCTGCCCTCCAGGACATATGGAACCGTGACAGAAGCATACGTCATGGTCCCTCCCTGGCTGACCTGGCGGATCCGCCTGGAAACGAGCCGGTACTGCTTTCCATCCCGTTCCAGGATCTCCTTTAGCTCCGGGGCCTGTCCCGCATCGGTAAATACCGGGCCTTCAAGGGTAAGCGTCTCCGCCGCCGGTGTCTCTTCTGTACGGTCCGGCAGGTTTTCTGCACCATAAGCGGCGGCTGCTCCGCTTATGGCACAGGAACCGGACCATATCCATGCCAGGCAGAAGCTTATCCCAAAAAGCACAGCCCCGGGGACTGATCCCTGCCTCTTCCATCCTTTATTTTTCAAATGTATCCCTCCTCCAAAGGATCAGACAGATGCTTCCGCCCAGGATCCCCAGAACAGCCAGGGCTCCATATACCCAGGGCCTTTGCTGGTCTCCTGCCCTTGGGATCTTTGTCCGGATCCTGGATGGGCGGCTGATCCGAAGCTCCCCTCTGCCATCCAACTCGATCTCATACCGGGCAGTTATGATTCCTTTTTTCCTGGGCTCCTCCGTCGGCTCAGTTTCCGGAGTCTCTGTCTCATCTGGCGTTTCCGGTTCCGTTTCTCTGTCATCATCCGGTACCGGCCGTTCCGGTTTTTCCGGTTTTCCTGGTTTTTCTGGTTTTTCCGGCTCCTTTCTTTTATCCTCCATGACCACCCGGTCTATGGTCCCATCCTCTGATACTGTAAACGTCACCTCCTCTGCGATCTGATATCCAGAAGGCGCCGTCACCTCTGAAAGTGTATACGCTTCTCCTGCGTTGAGTCTTCCCATAATCCTGTGAGGCGTATTCCCCGATGTCCACCGGTCCACCACATGCCCATTCTTATCCTTCAGGACCAGGACTGCTCCAGGAAGCTCCTCCCCAGTGACCATGTCGGTTTTTCGGATCTCCGCCTGGGTGGGCCTGTCCTCCATCCTCACCCTGTGGATGCCTCCATCCCCGCCGACTGTAAATGGGATCTCCTCCGCCCAGGCATAACCCGTGGCAGGTAAAACCTCGGCTAAAAGATACGTTTCTCCCGGCTTCAGGATTCCCGTGATCTGGATCTCCTCTCCGGATACCCATTCCTTTAGCAGCTTCCCATCCAGGCTTTTTATGGAAAGCACTGCCCCGGAAATCTCTTCTCCTGTGATCAGATCCGTCTTTCGGATCCGCACGTCTGTCTCCTTATTTTTCAGATCTGCCAGGATCATTTTTCCGTTTTCACCAATGGAAACGGATACCCGTCCGGATAAAAATTCGGTTCCATCGCTGAAGACTACAATTTCCTCCAGGGTGTATGCCTCTCTCTTTGCGAAAAGCAGTTCTCCCTGTCCGTTTTCTTCATTCACGATTTCATGGGTCAGTCCTCCTCCCTCTGTTTTCCAGGTATCCAGCACCGTATGTCCTTGTCCGCAGAATACGTACCGTGTCCCGACAGGCACCCTCTTACGGCTTTCCAGGATACGCTCCCGGTTTTCATCCGAAAGGCAGATCGTTTCCCTCTCTAAGAGCATGCTGCTGCCATCGGAAAAACCGATCGCTTCTTCCCAGGTAAGGACCGCTCCTGTATTTTCCTGTTCCACAGCCTCTCTAAAAGCCGTAAGCTCTCCTGTCATGGGAGCCGTAAGGATTTCCTTTCCATCCCTTTTTAAGGTGATCCATCCTCCCTGGACCCTGCGTCCCCTGACAAGAATCGATCCGATCCTGTCCTTTTCTGCGTCATACAGGATCTGGATCAGACTGGATGCGCCGGATATCTCAGCTATGCTCCGTCCGTCAGCCGATACGGTAAACATCACCGGATCCGCTGCGGAGTATCCCTCTGGCGCTTCCTCCTCCACAAGGAAGTACGTTCTTCCTCCGGATAATTTTCCCGATACCAGGTGGGGCTCCGGACCGGAGATCCATGTTTCCAGCGGTTCTCCCCAGGGCTGCATTTTTCCATTTTCTGCCTTTGCATTATAAATGGACAGCCGCGCCCCCTTTACAAAGTGATCCGTATGAAAGCTGCTTTTGGAAAACCACAGCCTGGTTTCTTCATTTTCTGCCTTTATTTTCTGCACGGCCACCGGCGTATGGTCATTGCTAAACCAGAATTTCCATACCCTATGGTCCAGACAGAAGCCCTCCGGGGCCTGGATCTCCCGTACCTGGTATTCATACGGCACAGCCCTTCCATCATCTCCCAGATATGCCGCCGGAAGTTCTCCGGACACCGCTTTCCCATCGCTGCCGGTCACCATACGGAAAAGCTCCCCGGTCTTTGCATTTTTCACCTCAAACCATGCTCCCGGAAGCGGTTTCTCGTGCCACTGGGCATCCAGCTTTAAAATCTCGATCCGTCCTCTGGAAAGACGGTTCACCGCCTGGATGATCCCACCGGAATCCTTTCCGATCTCGATCTTCTGCGGCTCCATGGCTGAAAAATGATCCGGCGTCCTAAGCTCTGTCAGATAATAGGTCCCCTCCCTTACAGGAGGGAGCCGGTGCAGACGCAGGTCGCCTGGTCCATACTCCTCCGGGATCCTTCCCTCTGCCAGATCATCCGCCGTATAGGTCCCTTCCCCTCCCGACGTCCAGGTATCTTCCAGAAGCTCTTCCTCTGTGGAAAATCCCCCGTTTTCGTCTGCCCGGTAAAGGGCCAGCCTGGCTCCGCGGATCTGCCGTCCATTCTCATCAGTCTTGTCTGCATACCACTGTCTGCGCCTGTTCTCCATATAATACCGGATCACCTGGTTCTCTTTCTTCACCTGGACCAGCACAGGCTCTGCCGTTTCATAGCCCCCTGGCGTTTCCGTTTCCACCAGAACATAATATCCTTCCGGGATACGGTCGATCCGGTGGAGGCCTCCCCTTGTATCAAAGCTGCATGCCGCCGGGGCATCCCGGAACATACCTGTTTTATAACGGTACTGATATTCAAATTTCCAGTCCCCATCTGGTCCGGTCCGGGATGCAGTCACCCGCAGACAGCTTCCGTCCGAAAGGCTCCAGAGCTGGACGACCGTTTCCCCATTTCCTGTGCTGCGGCTTTCCGTCCGCTCTCCTGCCCCGGTACGCTTTCCATCGTATACCTTCCAGGAAAAGTGTTCAAAATCCTCTCCGTATTCCCGGAACATGGCCTCATACGCCTGGGAGAGCTCCGTTCCGTAAAAGGAAAGATCATCCGCAGTCCAGGTATCCACAGGGTTTCCCTTCTGGTATACATACACTCCGTTTTCCGTCATGACCGTTCCATTTTCCTCCAGAACCGCAGGATAAAGAGCGAGCCCTGCTCCATGGCGCTCCGGCAGAGGCCTCCGGATTCCCTTTTCATCCTCCTCATATTTATAAATTTCCACCTTCGTATGATCGTCCTTTAAAACGAAGCTCTGGAGCTCATCCACTGGCCTTATGGTAATCTCCATGGAGGACGGCAGATATCCGGGAGGGGTCTTCAGCTCCTCCAGGATATAATCTCCTGCTGGAATCCCCTCAAAATACATCGGACGCCCATCCGTTATCCACCGGGCAGTCTTTGAAACCGGGTGATTATCCACAGGATCCTCTGTATTCCACACAGCCGGAGTATTTCCTTTTTTCACAAGGTAATAGCCCTTGGGATACTTCTCCAGATCCTTGGAATATACTCTTCTGGCCGGATAAAGGGCCAGCTCTGCCCCCTTCACCATCTGATGGGAATAAAAGCCCTTTCCCTCCACAGTCCATTCCTCTGTCTGCCCGCTTTCCCCATTTACCACAGGGATCCTGTACGTCTCCGTTCCATCTGTTTTCAGTATTTCTACCCGTATTTTTTCATCCGTCATGGCGGTCCTCTGAATGTCCCGGGTCTCCTCTACCCGGACTGCCTGCGGAAACGCCCGCGTATACCCTGGCGGAACACCGGTTTCTTCCATGATATAGGTTCCAGGGATCACGCGCCGGAGCATATCCGCCTGCCCCCAGGTCATCTCCCCTTCAGACGGATCCTGGGGCGACCTCTCCCCGGATATCCACAGATTCGGAATGATCCAGAACTCCCCGTTCCGGTGCCGGACGGGTTTTCCGTCCCCTTCTGTCTCTGGATCTCCCACATCATAAAGTGTTTCCGGCTCTCCTATGGTATAGGAAGCCTTATGGTACTGCTCCAACAGGTCGTCATACCGGAAATACAGATAATCCCCATCCCTGTCATAAACCGCCTCGCCCTTTTTGTACGTTTCCCCATTGACCGGATAGTAACGCACCATCCCATAAGAGTCATAAAACGGCTTCAGCCTTTTCTCCAGTTTTCCTGTCTCCGGATCCCAGGTTCCCGTAAGATACGCATTTTCTGTTCCGGCGTTGACCTCTCCGGGACGTCCGGTGAGGATCTTTTCCCTGGCGATCCGGTTCCCATATGGATCATAAAAGGAGATCACCGGCCATACAAAATAGTGGGCTTCTTCCTTTCCAAGGGGACCGGTTCCGGATTTTTCCACATAAGCCAGCCCCGTGTATGGATCCACACAGGCATCCCGCTGCATCTCCTGGTTCAGATGGTAGATCTCTGTTCCCGGATCCATGGACAAAAACGCCTTTGCCCCAGGGTCATAGACCAGACTGGACAGATCCCCTCCGGCCAGCTCAAGGAACGGCTGTCCGCCCTGGAATGCGTAAACAGACCGGGTATCCGGAGTGATCCTTATTTTTTCCCCATCTCTTCCAAATCCGTATACGATCCCATCCTCTCCTGTCTCCAGTACCTTAAGATTCCCCAGATCGTAGAACAGTACCGAGGTATCATCCCGCTTCTCCTCCTGTAATGACCAGCGGCCATTGTCATCCTTTTTTAACCGGAAAGCGCTGCCTGCATACCCTTTCTTCACCTGGATATCCAGAACGTTTCCATTCCGGTCTCTCTGGATCTCTACCCCCTCCATCCTGTGATCCCCCGTATCGCCGGAAGGACGCACCTCTATGGCTTCAAAAAGAGCCATTTCCGCCCCGGCCACATACCGGTTCTGATCACCGGCTGTTTCCAGTGTCCTGGTCACATAGCCATAGCCCTGGAAGATCCCATTTTCGTAAACGATCTCCACCCGCTCCCCGGCTGCCTTTCTTTCCTCCAGATATTCCAGGGTCCCTTTTTTCCATCCAAAGCCCTGGTACGTTCCCATGGAATTATATGCAGGCTCCAGGTTTTCCAATCCGTAGACCGCTTCCAGGAAGGAAAGGCTTCCCTCTACGCGTCCCGAGACCTTCATCCCCTCGTAAGACGCCGGGGTCTTCACTTTGGATACCTCCAGGCTGACTCCTGTGTTGTTTACATAGATCCTGGCTGTGTCCTCCACAGCTTCATCCTCGCCCTCCTTCCTGGAGCTGAAACGGACCGCCGCCCTTTTATCCTGGGAGTCTCCGGTATAATACCAGATCCCATCGCTGTATATTTCCACGGGAACAGGCAGACTCCTGGCGTACCCGGCCGGAGCCAGAAGCTCTGCCAGAACGTACACCCCTGCTGTCAGCGGCTCTGGTGTCTCCACATAGCCGGTGATCTGCAGTGGTTCCCCTTCATCCCCGTCATAAACGGAGGAAAGGGCCAGAAAGTCTCCCGTCCTCACTCCGGACTGGTCCCTGAAAATAATACAGTCCTCTTCCCGGCATACAGGCGTTCCTGCGGGCACGGTTCCATAAAACAGACTGCCTGGCCCCTGGATCCTGGCAAAGGGCATGATCCCCCTTGCTCCCATGGCCTCCAGAAACGCCCGGCTTCCCTGGATCACCGTCTCTGCTTCATACCGCTTTACAGCGCCGTCCCCATCCTTCTCCTCATTCCGGTCTGCTTTATAAAGGGCAAATACTGCTTCATCATGGAGGATCTGCTCTCCGGTCTCCGCATCCAGCTTTTCGATCCGCAGCCTGGTCCAGTACAGCCTGTTTAAAAAGGTCCGGAATACAAAATCCTCAGTCTGGCTCCACGGCTCTAACATATGGGCATACTTTCCATCCCAGGACGACCTGTCACGCTCCTCCCCATAGGGATATACATAGAAATCCCCGCTGTGGCCATGGCCCTTTACCACATATTTCCCGTCCGGTTCCCTTTCGTTTCCTTTCTTTACTCCGTCAAACCGGATTCGATACCGCCCGGCTGTTTTTTCCGGCGGCTCCTTACTGTTGTACACCAGCTCCTCTGAAAGACGGTCCGGGATCTCCGCCCATCCGTCCTCATACACCGATGGGAGAACGATCTCCTTCGGCGGATCGATCCGGTAATGCCGGTTCTCAAAATCCATCCATTGGGCTTTAAAGGGCTGCTGCTCTGCCAGGACATAGGTTCCATATGGCAGATACTCCGATATCCCGAAGGCGTACTCCGCTTCTCCCCCCTGCATTTTAAGCTGCCAGGCGGACAGGGTCGTCTTATCCCGGTCAATCCCTCCATTTTCCTCACTGTCCCACCGGATGGAATACAGAGAATCCAGATCATACTTAAAAAATGGCTCCAGATACTCCTCCGCCCTGAGGATGGCTTTATAAAGAGCCCGGTCGTATACCTGGTCCCCATAGGCGGCCTCTGTTCCATTCTCTGCCAGTTCCTCCTTTACCTGGTCCTCCAGATACCAGGTGACTGCAAACTGGCGTACTGCATCGGACCGCTTTGCATTTTCCCTGGCCTCCGGCGAGGAATTGACTGTATTTTCTATTCCCGTAAGAAGACTCCTGGCAAATGGCTTAAAGGAGGAATTTACCACCTGGCCCCCCAGGTCCCACTTGTCCTTATCCGCCATCCGGACCGCATGGAAAAATTTTTCATAATTGTGATCCTCCAGGACTCGTCTTTCCGTCTTTACCGTATACAGCTTCTGCACCAGCTCCGGAAATACCCTGTGGTACTGGTCCACGTCCACAGCCGTTCCGTTTTTATCTGTCCATGTGATCGCTCCGTCCTCGTCACAATACAGCCGTTCCAGATTGGATCTTAAATAAATTTTAAACCGGAAATTCCCCAGGGTCTCCCCGCTGTCCACATCCTTTACGACCTTTACCCTCTGCCTGACGGGGCGCTCCAGGACCTGGACCGGAGCCAGGCCTGTATCGCCATCCTCCGTGATCTTATGCTGGCCTCTGTAAACCAGATGCTTTGCCACAATATATGTATCGGCCCCTCCATCCCCTGTAAAAGCCGAAGCACTTATGGAAATATTTCCAAACCGCGCAAGATATTCTGCAAAGCCGATCGGATCCCCGGCCCGGTAGCCATATACATTCCCTGCTCCCAGGCTGTCGACCTCCGCTTTTGTAAGCACGGTCTGCTTTCTGGGAAGCTTCGCCATAAAGGAAAGCGTCAGCCGGCCATTTTCGTCTGAAAACGCTTTTCCAAAGCTGTCGGTGCCCTTAGAGGCGACCCGGACCCTGTGTATCCCCATTTTCCGGTCATACTCTGCCTGTTCCAGCCTTACATCTGTATCCGCCAGCTCCTTTTCTGTGGTGATCTCAATTTTATCTATGGTTTCTGTGAGGGGGACCTGCCAGCCGTGCTCCGGGTCTCCATCTATATAATCCACGATCCTTTCACCGGCTTCATGATATACCATCACCTGATGGTCCATATCCTGGAGCTGACCTTTTCCATCCACAAGCACCGCCGGGGTCAGGACCACGTCTATGTAATACCGCTTTCCAGCCCCGCTGCCCATATAGTACCGGCGTTCTGTCTGGAAACGGTGGCTTCCTTCCCGTCTGTATTCCTGATACACCCACCGTAAATGGACCGGATCCTCCAGGACGGAATATACCTTATCCACCTCCGCTTTTCCGTTTTCCTCCTTCATGGTAAAAAAACGGCGGCTTCCCCGGACCGACGCGCCCGCATACAGGACCGCACGGCATGTATCTCCGGACATTTCAAAGGCGTCGATGCCGCCAAAGCTCCACTGGGGGTGCTCCGCATACCATAAAAGGATCTTCTCCAATACGGCGGCGATCTCTGCGTCCGGCCCCAGGCCTTCCAGGGAAAGAGTCGTGACCGCTGCTCCATAATGCGTTTTTACTGCTGGTTCCCCGGGAGCGGCTGTCATGCCAAAAATATCCGTCTGGCCCCTTTGGACCCCTCTGCTGTATACCGGAAGCTCTCTCGATGAGCAGGTCCCGTCCGCCATGACAGGGATCTCATATCCATTGCGGTTCAGGATCTCCTCCACCTCTGCCTTCAGATACCGGAACGCCGGGTCCTCCGGATCCGTAAGGTCGTGGTCCGCCGCCTTTTCCCTGAGCATCGGCTCTGCCTCATCCAGCTCCAGATCTGTGAGCCCCATGACCGGCGTCTGCGGAACATGCTCCGCCCTTAAGATCTGCGGCTCTGTCCGGCTCATGGGATGCTGCCCGGTGATCCTGCCGTCCGGCCCATATTCCGGTTCATATCTCACATGGCTCCGGTCTGTGTCCGCAGTTTTCCATACCTGGTCCCCATTCTCATCCTTCACAGGGACCTCCTCTGTGCCAGTCACACGGGGACCCGTCACCTCCTTCTCCCCTGTATCCACCCGGAAAAATTCCGTATCCTCTGGAAATCCGGAAAAAATAAGCTCATATCCTCCGGTTCCCGACTCCGGATCCACAGTCCCGGAAGAGGTCACCATAAATGGAAGCTGGTCAAAGCCGTTTCCGCTTCCACCCTCTCCCTCCATGGAAGCGGAAAGCTCCAGCATGGAGACAACGGACGTCCCCCTTAAGGAGGCTGCCCCCTCTGGCGTTTCAAAGCCAGATCCTTTATTGGTCCACTGCCCGGAGCGTCCGTTGACTGACAGCTCATATCCCTCGCTTCTGGACAGTTCCTTCACATAATACCGTCCCAGGATCAGAGGTCTCCCGATCCAGCAGTTCCCATTGACGGACAGATTTTCCCCATAACGGTTTCCAGGACCTTCCCAGCCTGGATCCGTCCGTCTGACCGTTTTTCCTGCATCATAATCAAAGGTGGTTCCAGGCGCCTCTGTATAAACGGTAAATCCAGCATTTCCATCCCGGTCGGTGGCTGCCACCGCCGTAAGATCATCCTTTTTATAAACAATCCCCGTATTGGTCAGCTGCCCATCCTTTCCCAACTCCGAGTCTGGATGAACGATATCCTCGGCTGCAAACAGGCCGTAAACGGCTCCCTCCAGGCTTCCGTCCCCTTCCGTATCCCCGAAAGAGGAATATTCCTCTGATTCTCCCTTATAAAGGTTCAGATCCCGCTTGTTAATATGGATCTCTCCCTCGGTCCTGTGATCCTTAACGATCCATGAATCCCCACAGCCCTCCTCTCCATTGCAGTGAGAAAAGATCCCAGGATCCCCTGTCTCCAGATGACGGATCCCGTCCGGACGGGCATTCTCCAGATACGACTGGAAATCTCCTCCCCCCTGTTCCTCCCAATCCTCATCCTCCGGCTCCCCTTCGTCTGCCAGCAGCATGGAAAACAGCTTCCAGGCATTGGATGGCGTAAAGATCCGTCCTGCGTTGGAAGGCGTAAGGAGCCTCTCTGTATCAGACGGGATGGAGATCCCAGAAGCCTTTAAGGTCTGCACCTTCCTTCCGGCCGTCTCCGCCTGTATTTCTCCGCTGTCTCTGGAGCCCGTATACCAGATGTTTTCTGTAATGTCCCCGCTGTCTCCCTCTGCCCGGCTACATACAGCCCCGTTCTGGGACGATGTGGTTGTCACCAGCTCCACAGGAATATCGTCGTTATGGAGACCATGAAGGATATAGCCATTCCTGGCCTGTATCTCCTTCCACGTATAGGTAAATCTCAAGGAAGTAAAATTCTCATATGTCTCTTCGCAGTCAGCCCTGCAGCCGGACGCCTCAAAGGCGCTGCCGGACCCCGTATCCTCTTCCGGTCCGCCTTTATCCCGCTCTCTGGCCTCTCCCCCGCCGGTGCCGCTTTCCAGAACTCCGGCCACCTGGTCAAACGCGCTTTCATCAGAAACCCAGTGAAAATGAACGCCCCCCTCTGCCTCTGCTTCACAGGCCTCCACCAGGGACAGCCATTCCTCTGCCGCCGCACGGTTCTTATCCCTTGTGACCTCTGCCGCCTCTTCCCAGGAAGCATCCCCGCTCCTATCCTCTTTTCCTGTGCCGGAGCCTGGATCCTTTTGGGGAATATCTGCCCATTTGGGAACTCCATGGCCGTCGCAGTACGTTTTTGAATACCCGTAGCTCCGGCTGTCCGTATGGGAGATCTCTCCATTTTCGTCTGTGGTCCCCTCGGCAAAGATCTGAAAGCCATCCCATGGAGCAAAGCTTATATTTTCCGTCGAAAGCCCGGCTCCTCTTTCACCGGTCCCAAGGCTTCCCCCATCCTCAAACCGCTCATACAGATAAAACTGGCTCCCCTTTAAGGGCATTCCAGTCTCATCGTCCAGCTTTTTCAGCCGCACGTTATAATCGGACTGAAAGGTTTCCTCGTGGCGGAAGACCTGGAAAGACAGCTCCGGCTCTCCGCCCCCGTAGGCCGGCTCACGGTCGTCGTCCGGGCCGCCTCCATCCCCCTCCTGGCTTACGACTATATAAAAGACCATATCCGACGGAACGATCTCGATCCCGGCCTTATAAAGCCTCTGGTGCTGCGGAGCATTGACACACGCCTTAAAGTCCATCCATTCATGGAGATAGTCGTCGTTCCAGCTTCCCTCCGTATACCAGCCGGAATTTTTCCGCATGGTGATCTTATAGCGGACCATGGTCTTATTGTATTTCTGCTCCTCTGTCATGGTACTGTCCAGAGCATTCTCATTGGCTGTGGCAGAGCCGTTATTATGGATCTTAATGGAGTCTCCGCTCCAGGTGATCTCATATAATTCCTCTCCCAGAACAGACCTGGCGATATTTTTATCCTGGGATGCGTCCAGCCAGCCCACATTTCCTCCCGTGGAGCCGTTGTCCCAGACGCTCTGGGGCTCGATCTTTGCAATATCCCGGATAAACTCACTTCCCAGGAAAAACTCTGTATCCAGGGCTCCTGGACCATCGGAGAAGGGCAGTACCGTAAACGGTACTGCCGTTTCCTCGGAGGTGGCATCCCGGATGGCGTCCGGCGCTTCTTTTCCTTTCTCCCCACCATCCGCTGCCATCTGCTCCATGGCGGCTATGGCCCTTTCCTCGATCTCCGGGTGATCCGCCACCCACGCAAACCTTGTACTGGGATCGTCCTTCACCCGTTTTACCACATTGGGGCCCGATGCCGTGGAGGCGATCTCCCCATAAAGCTCTGGATCAAATTTCCGGGCCGCCTCTTTTAATGCGGTCCAGTTACTGGGATAGGCCCAGAACAGCCGTTTCGTCTGGGTCTCTGTCAGCGGCGACGGCAGGGTATCGTATTCATAGATGTCATACCGGTCCACCTGCTTCCATCCCCTTCCTCCATCCAGACAGTAAAACGGAGCCGTTGCCTTCTGGGGCCATACGCTGGAGGCCCTGGCCGGGAGGGGAAACGGCACAGCCAGAGCCAGCAGGACTGCGGCCATGACCAGGGCTGTCCCCCTTTTTACTGATTTTTTATTCCAAATGCATTCCATCATATCCATGTCCTTTCTTGATCTCCCGGCCAGGAAAACAGCCTGCTGGGACCGGCCTACCGGCCCTCCTCCAGATCCCTTCCCAGGACCTGTACCTTTCCGTTTACGGTCCAGGCTCCGGAGCTGTCCACCGTATACCCGTCGGGCGTCACTGCATCCGACAGCATCCTGCCGCTTTCCGGCTCCAGATAATAGCACCTTCCGTTGATCCAGTTCCATCCGGTCAGCATCCTGCCGCTGGGGCCGAAGGCGTACCAGCTTCCTCCGATCCTGTGCCAGCCTGTATACATACGCCCCAGACCGCCGTCGGAAATATCATGGAGGTAATACCAGTTTCCGTCTGCCGGATCCTGGAACCAGCCAGTCACCATGGCCCCGTCGCTGGAAAACCGGAACCAGGACGTGCTTTCCTGTCCCTCGCCCGCATAAGGATTATGGATATAGGCCCATTCACCGGCATAGGTACGCCCGCCGCTGGTAAAGATCCACCTTCCCGAGCCATCCTGTACCCATACGCCTGTGACGCTTCCTTTGGGAGCCTGTACGTCCGCCGTCTTTTTCCCCCTGGTGGTGATCCCCGAAGAAGCGCTGCCCGAAGAGTGGCCTCCGGAGCTGCCGGAGCCCGATGGACGGTATGTCCGGTCCTCCATTTTGAAATTCAGGACCACTGTGACCTCCTTCTTCTTATCCCCGGAGCCCACAACAGCCGTTGTAGTTTTCTGTGCAGAATACGGATATTTCTTCATGGCCTCCTGGATCCATCTGGCATTCACTGCCGGCGTTACCAGCCCGTCCCCGCTGACGGACAGAAGCTCTCTGTCAGCCTTCCACTCCAGCTCCGGCCAGTCCTCCTCCGCTTCCCCCTCCGGTCTCTGGGGATACAAAACTGCCGTCACCTTCTGGCTCCCTGTCCCGGTCCATGTGAGCACCGGATCCGAACGGCGGCCGGTCTTTGTAAGCACCATGTCAAATTCCAGCTTTTCCCGGTCTGTCTGGATCTCCTCCGCCAGTACCTTTGTCTGATCCACCGTCACAAACGATACCTCTACCCGGCAGGAAGCCGTCTGCCTGTTTCCCAGGGAATCATCCGCCGTGACGGTCACAAAGGCCGTCCTCTTTCCTTCCCCGCTCCGTCTGGAATATGGATCTGCCTCGTGGACCGCGTCATCCGCTGCCATGATATCCCGGATCCACCGGGTGTCCTTCACAGCTTCCACTCTGGCATTTTTATAATCCTCCTCCGTATTTCCCTGTCCGTAGCCTCCGGCGTCCACCCGGATCACATTTTTATCGTCCACAGACCAGGAAACATCCCTTTTATCAAAATGATCCGGAGAAAAAACGGCGCTCAGTGTCTGCGGGCCGGTGACCGTTACTGTATCCACCGGAGTTTTTCTGTCTCCCGTCAGCGTCCTTGTGACCGTAAAGAAAAGATTCTCCCGGTCTAAGGAGGCCCCCTCTGCCGCCACCCGGGTCCTGTCCTTTATCTGGAAGGTGACCGGGATCCGGCAGTTGGCCGTCAGGGGCTTTCCCTCAAAGCTGGCCGCAGGCCTGGTCTTTGCAGTCAGCACAGCCAGACCTCCCAGGGTGCCGTTTCCATATATGGTATCGGGGATCGGATACTTAAATCCCTTATCTGCCTGTTCCTTTTCCGCCTTCTCTATGATGTCCCGGAAGAAACCGGCCTTCAGATCCAGCTCCATGGATGCGCTCATCTCCGTATAGCCCTCGCTGTCCTCATCGGGATTCTGCTTTAAAAGAAGAAGCTCTCCGTCGTCCACGCTCCACTGGACACGGCTGTCTGCCACATCGTTGTTCTTATCCACAACTGCCTCCACCTTCACCTCCTGGACCTTTGTTCCCTCTTCCAGACTTCCATTTATGTATCTGGCGATCAGCTTTCCCGCGTCATTTCTAACCTCTGTGACGATAGAAGGGGACTTTCTGTTCCCGGTCCTCTCCTCTGTCACATGGAAGGCCAGCTCCTCCGGCGTCACCCGGATATCTGCCGCCACCTTTTTATACACGGCCGAAATTTCCGTATCATGCTCCGGCATCACAAAGGCATAAGAGCCGCCGGTCTGATACGCCATGGGTGTTTTCCCGCCCCCGGGTTCCGTATAAAATGGAACTCCGTCCATCTGATATTTCTCCTCCCCGTTATTTCTGGGGGCCGTGATCACTGTGACCGTGTCTCCTGCCGCCACAGCCCCCCGGTGGGACTTATCCAGCTCCTTACTGTAAGCGGATCCGCCCCGGGCCGTCAGCGACGCCACATCATAATAATTCTGTACGTTGGCTGCCGTATCGATCTGGAGCACCGAGACCAGGAAGCCTCTGGCTGGCCGTCCCGTCTTTCCCGGTGCAAAATGGTCCGGGGAAAATTCCATCTCCTTCACCGAATCCTCTGTGTCGATCACATGAAGCGCTCCTTCCTCCAGCTCCTCATAGAAGTACCGTTCCTCCTCCGGCCTGGTGCTCTGTCCCTGGACCAGGGTAAACCCATTGTCCTTCCCGTGCCAGAAGCCGATATGGGCGTCGTAGCCAAACCGGTTATCGTCCGGGATCCCGGAGCCGCAGACTCCGGCCATGATCTTTCCCTCTGTATCCGCAAACAGATAGGCCAGATCTGCCCCGGCCTCCGTTCCATAGCGGAAATGAAAGCCCGTATCATGGGTCCCGATGAACGTTCCCTCCCGGGCGCTGCTCCCCAGGCCCGAGCTGGCGATCCTTCCCTCAAATCTGGCCACCTTCATTTTGCCCGAGGCATATTTTCCTGTTACGCCCCCAATGGCCTGGGACCCGCTTCCTCCAATGGTCCCCATGACGTGGGCATTGAAAATATCTGTATCGTTCTGGAAGCCTGTGATCCCTCCCACATAGCCGCCGCCCTGGATCCTGGCGTTCAGGCTGTCTCCAGTATTTACCGTGCAGTCTGAGATCACAGAGCCTGCGGCCTTTCCGGTAATCCCCCCGGCAAAGGTCTCCTTTCCCTTTCCCAGATCCATGGCCACATGGTCCGCCGTACAGTTTTCCACCACCGTATCCTCGATCTCCCCGGCAACCCCTCCGGTGTTTCCTGCTGTCTTTAAGGCTCCTGCCACAGCCACATTCCGGATCACACTGTCCTGTACGCTGCCGGCCAGAATCCCAGCCGTTTCACCCGCTGTGATCACATGCCCGGGACTCACTGTAAGATCTGTGATCTCGGAATCCCTTACGGCCCCGAACAATCCCATATGGCTCCAGTCCGGGCGGTAAAGACGGAAATTGGAAATGATCTTTCCATTGCCGTCAAAACGCCCCTGGAAGGCCGGGATATGATCCGAATGGATCTGGGAGCTGTTCCGGTAAAAGCCTATGGGGATCCATTCCATCCCTCCCAGATCGATGTCCCTTGTAAGCTCAAAGCAGGCCCCGGAATAGTCGCCCGGATACGTTCCCTCCCCCTCTTTGATCTCCATTTCCATGGCCGCAAGCCTGGAAAGGCCCATGAGCTGTGCCTTTGTGGATATCTGGAACGGCTTTTCCCGGCTTCCGTCCCCTCTGGTCCCATCCAGGAATCCCAGGTCTCCGACCCAGTTTTCCCACAGATCTTTGGACTCCGTCATCAGAAGCGGACGGCCCAGGGCATTGGAGCCTGTGATCCTGCGGACGTGTTCCGTCTGCTCCCAGGCAAATCCTTTCATCGGATCTCCCAGCACCAGACCTGCGCACAGGCAGAATACTGCTGCCCGGCCGGCCTTCCCGGCCAGTCTCATTTTCATTTCACGTTTTTCAAACTGCATACGTTTTCCTCCTGTTACAATAGAAATCCATAACCTCTGTTCCCAGTGCCTGCCAGATCCCGGAGCACCGGCTATGACTGCGGCAGACAGTACGCCGGACGAAGGCCGAAGCTTCCGTCAGAAACCTCTGCCGGGCCTATGGTCCCATCCCTCAGATCCACCGCATATGCCTCCGTTCCATAGATGAAGCCTCCGTTTTCTCCCTCCTGATAAACAGGAGTCCTGAGCCAGTATCCCCGGCTGTACGGACTTTCCTCTGACACTGTGTCCCACAACTCCTCCCTGTATTTCAGCGCCTCCTCCACCGACAGAAGGAACATCCGGTCCGACATCATCTGCGGAAGGAGCGTATATTTCACCAGCTCCGTTTCCGCCGCCTCTCCCTCCGTACCTGGAGACGTCTGCCCGAGAAAAGCCGTGCAGACCCCGACGTTTACAGGCATAAGGGCCCCGGCTCCCATCTGGAGACCGGCTTCTCCCGTACAGCGGTCCCGGAGCCATTTCCGTATCTCCGAGTCCTTATAATTATTGTTTTTTCCAAATGTGATGATCTTTTTCTGGGAATCTGTACTGTCCATATCTGACCGTATGACAGTTTCGCATAAGAATAATGCGTATTTCTGATGATCGGTTCCTGCACTGCTGTAATCGTCGTCCACGCACCGGAACTGGTATGTGTCCTTCCCAAGCCTTCTCGTCTGGATGTCGCCCACGGCCCACCGGCCGGTCTCGATCGGTTCATCCCCGTTCAGAGGATCCCTGCACCGATCACAGAGCCTGTCCCGGTCTGCATCCAGGTGCCCCAGGGCGGCAGGGGACCGGACCTTTCTCAGCCCGCAGAGGCGGCAGGTCAGTTCCTCCTTTCCTCCCCAGAGACAGGTCCCGGCCTCCAGGATCCTGGTCTCCCACCGGTGGGTACACGCTTCCTGGTCCGGCCGCCGCTCAAACCCGATGCGGCAGGTCACATATCTGCGGCCGTTTTCCTCATATTCCTCGATTTTTGTGTTGGAAATATTGACGGCGGCCGGGAACATCTGGGCGATCACCAGGGTCTCCGGCTCGTAATCCTCCCCGGTGATAAAAAACTCCTCCCTCTCCTTCCCGGCTCCTGCGGAAACCAGTTCCATAAGAAGGCGGCGGCATTCCTGGTCTCCGGAAACCATATATTCCGTCTCTCCGGACATCCGCTCCTTATCCAGCAGCCCGGCATAGGATTCCATATCCAGGCAGAAAGCCCTTCCTGTACAAAGCCCCGACAGGACAGCCGCCGCCCCGGCCGCTGCCAGAACTCCCCCTATTCTCTTTTTTTTCATAATACCTCCAGGATCTTCTGGCTGATGACGCCAAAGCATTGTGTGTGTTCAAAGAAATGAATTTAGAATATTTACAGACAGTATACCCCTCCGGGTGAATTGGGCGCCTGGATTTTCGCGGTGTACGCGAAAACCAGATGCGCGATGTTATAATGTCTGTATTTCACAGACATTATAACATTCCCCTTTCCGGTGTGTCCATGGCGGATCCATAAAAAATGCATGGTAAAAACCATGCATTCCGCCAAACCTGATGGTAATAAAAAAACGATTTCCTGTCATTCTGCCAGTCCATCGGAAATCAGCCGATCGAGTAGGAGGCGGTGACTAACCGCCGTCCTCTCACACCACCTAGCATACCGTTCGGTACTAGGCGGTTTCAATAGTTGATGTGCAGAGACTGATAGGCTGTGGCTAAATCATAGAAACCCCAGTTTATCAGTCTTTCTTTGCTTAAGGCCCAATTGACCGCTTTGTTCCCGGCATTAAACCAGTATCCTTTTCGATCGTATGCTATGGTTGCCGCATAGTGGCTGTCTACTCCCAGACCTATGAGTTTCCTCTTTCTCGTCCTCGGATGTTTCCACTGCTTCCAGATACACATCCGTATCCGGCGGTACAGCCATCCGTTCAGGCTTTCGATGTTGGTCTTCATGTCCGCTATTCCATAGTAGTTCAGCCATCCTTGCATATAGACTTTTATCTTTTCCATGGTTCGGATGATACTCCCACATCTGCTCCGGGAAGTAAGCTGACGCAGTTTATCCTTGGCTTTCTTCCATGACTTTCCATGGACACGGATATAGATTCCTTTTCCGCTCTTCCCAAAACAAAAACCAAGGAACTTAAAATTTCGGATTGCGAACACGCTGACTGTCCGGCTCTTTTCCCGGTTCACTTTTAGCTTTAATGTTTCTTCCAGATATTTCGTACTGCTCTCCAGCAGACGTTCCGCCGCCCGTTCACTCTTCGCCAACAGTACGATATCATCTGCATAGCGAATACACGGTACGCCCCGTCTGTGAAACTCCCAATCGAATTCATTCAGATACACATTTGCTAAGAGTGGAGATAGATTCCCTCCCTGCGGGGAGCCTTCTTCTGTCT
>ENA-UOJV01001318-UOJV01001318.1-human-gut-metagenome-genome-assembly--contig:-C82-NODE-1318-length-28206-cov-14.774715_pt1 | contig 28206 bp, 29 predicted proteins | sample MGYA00242356_ERZ723903 | MGnify/ENA metagenome assembly ERZ723903
CGGTAACCCGACTGCCGTTCCCCTATTTCGGAGCGGTCGCCGGTCTCTGGTCTGCGCCAGACCCTCTAAGGGAAAGGGGAGATACACAAGAGGGTGGAAACCGCAGGTGTCTACCCTCTTGTGCGCCCGCGCGGCGTCAGCGCACATTTCGTTCGCTTCTCAAGCGGCGACTATATATAATAGGAATAGGCGAAGAAAAAACACTTGAAATTTCCACACAATATGATATAATGAAAAAAGTTGAAATTTCAATGCCTTGCAAGCTTATGCTCGCAAGGCGTTCTTTTTTTTGCCTTGCGGCATAGACGGGGCAGAAAGAACAATCCAAGTTAGACGAGTTAGGCTTTCTGCTGGCGTATCCGCTGCGGATTTTCGTGGTCGGTCTGTTCTGCTGCGCCGCATTCCGCAGCCGCATGGGCGCGCGCACGCACGCGGCTGATGAGGAGGAACAGGCGATTTCGGAAGGATCTGCTGAATAATGTCAGAAAATAGCGAAACTGGCAGAGTGCACAGAGATTGAATGCGCTGTTTGGTAATTTCGTTCAAAATCACGGAGCAAAAATTGAAATCTTAGCTGGTTCTTTGCGCGAAAAAGAGTATAATATTCTATGCAAAAGGTTATCACATTAAGAAAGGGTGGGAACAATGTCATATGACTTTCTGTTGACGATTGCGATCATCATGTTGTTCACAAAGGTATTCGGCCTTACTTCGGAGCGCGTGCATATGCCGCAGGTTGTCGGTGCACTGATTGCCGGTGTGCTGGTCGGCCCGAGCTGCCTCGGCTGGGTAGGCGAGACCGATTTTCTGGTAAAGGCCGCTGAGATTGGCGTAATCATCCTGATGTTCAACGCAGGTATGGATACCGATCTGGACGAGCTGAAAACCACCGGTTTTGCGTCCTTCATTATCGCGCTGATCGGTGTTATCGTGCCGCTGGTCGGTGGTGTTGCATGCTATCTGGCATTTGACAATGATCCGACCGACCCGATGAACATGCTGAAGGCTGCTTTCATTGGTGTCGTTCTGACGGCTACCTCGGTTTCGATCACCGTCGAGACCCTGCGTGAGATGGGCAAGCTGAAAAGTAAAGTCGGTACAGCAATCCTCGGCGCGGCTGTAATCGACGATATCCTCGGTATCGTGGTGCTGACCATTCTGACCGCACTGACTGACCCGTCGGTAAAGCCGATTCTGGTACTCGGCCGCATCGTTGCGTTCTTCGGTTTCGTACTGGTTGTTGGTCTCGTTATGTACCGCGTATTCCTCAAGATGGAGGAGAAGTGGCATCATCATCGCCGTATTGCAATCTATGCGGTAGCATTCGCATTCCTGATGAGCTATGTTGCAGAGCGTTACTTCGGTATTGCAGATATTACCGGTGCATACTTCGCAGGCATTGTAATGTGCCGTCTGTCCTCTGCGCGTGACTATGTTGCAAGCAAGACCAACGTGCTCGGCTACATGCTGTTCTCTCCGCTGTTCTTCGCTTCCATCGGTATTAAGACCAACCTGGAAGGTCTGACCAGCACCATGGCGATCTTCGCAGTGGTACTGACCATCGTTGCAATCCTGACCAAGATCATCGGCTGTGGCATTGGTGCCCGCATCATGGGCTTCCAGACTTATGATGCATTCTCCATCGGTCTGGGCATGGTATCCCGCGGTGAGGTTGCGCTGATCGTAGCACAGAAGGGCGAGCAGGCCGGTCTGATCGACCCGCACATGTTCCCGCCGATCGTACTGGTCGTTATCGTTACTACGCTGGTAACGCCGATTCTGCTCAAGCTCGGCATGAGCAAGCAGACCCCGGCAAACACGGAGTTCAATGCACAGGAAAAGGTGCAGATGCCCAAGGTAAGCCAGCACTGATTGCTGTCGCGGAACCACGGTTCCACCGGCAAGCAGGAACGGACCGCAGGCCGTTCCAAAGTCGTCCGTTTGGAATTTGCACGGCAAATTCTATTGAACACGCGCAATGCGCGAAACAACCGTCTGTTTTGAACAGGCGGTTGTTTTTATATGCAAATATCAATTATTCGCTGTATTGAAGCCTTGCGGCAAGTATGCTATAATAATAGCGTTTAATACTATCTCTTAATGGAGGAAACAACATGAAAGCAACGAAGCTCCTGCCGATTCTGGCGGTCGTGCTGTGTGTTCCGGGGATTGCGCTGCGCGCGCTGCACCTGCTGAACGGTTTTGACGTAAGCACCGGCTTGCCGACGGCAGGCGATAAATGGATCTGGTTCGTAATCGCGCTGTTCGCTATCAGTGCAATTGTATATGCTGTGCTGGCGCTGCCGCTTAAGACGCGCAATAAGGTACCGTTTGAGCAGCTGCTCGGTACGAAGGAGGCGCTGTTCCGCATGGCGGCTGTCGTTGCGGGACTGATTGTAGCGGCGGGCAGTCTGGGTTACCTGTATCTGACCATCACCACAGCAGAGCAGGACGCGGCTGCATGGGCGCGCGTTCTGGAGATCGTCTACGCAATCATGGGCGTGCTGACCGGCGGCTGCATGATCGGTCTGGCCAAGGCACAGGGCGTACAGATGACGGAAAAGGGCGCTGCAATGACGCTTGTACCGCTGTTCTGGAGCTGCCTGCATCTGCTGGTCAACTACCGCATGACCTGCACCGATCCGAAGCTGGCATCGTTCGGTTTTGGGCTAGTAGCGGATGTGATGATTGTGCTGGCGTTTTATGAGCTGGCGCGTTTGCTGTTTGGCAAGCCGGCTCCGGCTATGCTGGCGTTCTTTGCCGCAGTGGCGGTCACCATGTCGGTGTCGGATATCGGCGGCTACGGTCTGGCTATGCTGATGGGCATTCCGTCCATGTGGTCGATCAAAATGGTGCTGCGCGGCATTCTGGCTGCAGCAGCGTGCGTTATGCTGGCTGCTGAGCTGTTCTGCCTGTGCCGCTCGGACGCAGCGCAGACGGCAGCTGAGAATTAACAGGGGAGGACACCGAAATGCTGTTTGTATGCTATCCCAAATGCTCGACCTGCCAGAAGGCGAAGGCGTGGCTGCAGGAGCGCGGCGTGGCGTTTGACGAGCGTGATATCAAGCAGGACAATCCGACCGAGCAGGAGCTGCGTGCGTGGCACGAAAAGAGCGGTCTGCCGCTTAAGAGGTTCTTTAACACGAGCGGCCTGCAGTATAAGGCGCTGGGGCTCAAGGACAAGCTGCCGGCTATGACCGAGGACGAGCAGTATGCGCTGCTCGCGACCGACGGCATGCTGGTCAAGCGCCCGCTGCTCATCGGAGAGGACTTTGCTCTTCCGGGTTTTAAGGTAAAAGAATGGGAAGAGCGGCTGTAACAGCCGTTCTTCTTGTAAAAAGCTGTTGACAAGCAGGAGAAATTCCTGTATAATAAATCTTGCTTATCGGGCAAGATACGGAACGGTATCGAAGTGGTCATAACGAGGCGGTCTTGAAAACCGTTTGTCCGAAAGGGCGCGTGGGTTCGAATCCCACCCGTTCCGCCAATCACGAGATTGCGCGCGGAGGGTTCGATCGAGGATAACTCCGCGTACAACTCAATACCTTGACATGGAGACATACCCAAGCTGGTGAAGGGGCTCCCCTGCTAAGGGAGTAGGTCGAGAAATCGGCGCGAGAGTTCAAATCTCTCTGTCTCCGCCATGAAAGCTGCACTTTTTGTTGTGGAAAGTGCAGCTTTTCTGCATTTATAGATAGAAGGTGTATGCCGATACCATCGTGTGCGGCTTTGACGGCAATACCTCCGCTATCTCCGCCATCAAGGACGGTTCTCTCGGCATGGATATCGCGCAGCTCGGTTATGACATGGGTTACAAGGCGGTTGAGGCTGCTGTAAAGGCTCTGGAAGGCGAACAGGTTGATTCCTTTATTGATTCCGGTTCCAAGGTCGTTGACTCCACCAACTGCGATGAGTACATCGACGACATGAAGGCTAAGGGTCTGTGGGAGTAATTCACAGACCGGCTGCACGCTGTTAAATCTCTTTTCCTTTGGAAAAACGGTCGGGTCTGACGCTCCAACGTTCCCAATCGTACCGCCTCGGGACGGCGGTATTGCCCAAGGAAGATAATGCTGAAATGTACAGCGCACAGGACGAAGGTCCTGTGCGCTGTTTCGGTTCTTTGCTTGCAAAGCGAATATCAACAAAAAGTATCCACAGCTTGTGGATACTTTTGCGGCTGCACATCATATTATAAAAAGGAATCAGCCGGCTGGCTGATTCCTTTTTGCTCAATATCCCGTTTTAAGCAGCTTTCGCGCAGTCGCAAACGCCCTTTCCTCGCCCTCGTCGCGCAGAATACGCAGCAGGGATTCCAGCGCGGCGGCGGTATCCGGATGGATGATATAGTGATCGACCGAGTGTGCATAGTAATCATACGGATCGCTGTCGCGGTAGGCAGCACCGCGATAGGTCTTGCTGGCGGCTACGCGGTCGCAGAACATCTCTATTACATATTGAATAGGCATTTTCATGCCGCACATACCGGAGCCGTCGGCGGCGTAGTCGATCCAGTACTCCAGATGATGCTTATTCCGGCCCTTATGATGCAGCCATGCCGCGCTGTAGCCCTTTTCGCGGCGTTCGATCTCGTTCGGGCTGCGGTTGCCCTGATAATATTTTGCACCGGCGGAAAACTCCACCGGACTGAACTTGCTCAAATCGTGCGTCAGTCCCTGCCAGTATAATCCAACGCGCCAGCAGTGCCGGAGCACCAGAAAACGATGGTGCTGCACCGTGCGCAGATGTGAAAGCCATTTCATGGCATGCGCCCTCCTTTTTAGGACTGATAGTATTCTACCATGCTGTGCGGAAAAAGAAAAGCAAAAAACAATGTGCAATGTGTGTCACAGGGAACTCGTGCTTTACGTTTTTTGCGCATTGTGATAAACTATAGCAGTTCAGACAGATACTGCAGCGGGTGCATGCATACAGCACACAAATACCATTATCAAGTTCATTTGCCATGCGGCAGCATGCCCGCGTAAAATTTCCGCGCTCTTTACGCGCGGCGTACTCTGCTTTTGCTGCACTATTTATATGGATGGAAAAAGAAAATTCCGTGCATATGGGAAAATATATAGAATCGGATGAATTTGTTTACATACTATCAGGAGAAAAAGAGGAAACTATGAAGGCATACAAGCGGTTGATCGCCGGAACGGCGGCTGCGGTCATGCTGGCGCTGACATGCGGCGGCTGCGGTGCGGAAAAGGAGCCGGTGACGATCACAATCTGGAACTACTATAACGGTGAGCAGCTCGAAGCATTCAACCGGATGGTGCAGAATTTCAACGATACGGTCGGCAAAGAGCAGGGGATCACGGTGGAAAGCGCCAGTCAGGGCAGTGTAAATGATCTGGAGACTAACGTGCTGAACGCCGCGGAAGGCAAGGTCGGTGCGGAAGAGCTGCCGAATATCTTCTCCGGCTATGCGGATACCGCGTATGAGCTCGATCAGCAGGGCATGGTCGTGGATCTGAACGACTACCTGACCGAAAGCGAAAAAAGCGAGTACATCGAAGGCTATCTCACCGAGGGCGACTTTAACGGTGATGGCAGCATCAAGATTTTCCCGACCGCAAAGGCCACCGAGGTGCTCTATCTGAACGATACCGACTGGCAGGCGTTTTCGCAGGCGACCGGCACGACCTATGACGATCTTGCGACGGTTGAGGGATTGACCGCAGCAGCCGAGAAATACTATAACTGGACGGACGCGCAGACCGAAGCGCCGGATGACGGCCGTGCTCTGTTTGGCAGAGATGCGATGGCAAACTATCTGCTCATCGGTGCAAAGGAGCTTGGCTGCACGATTTTTGATGTGCAGAACGGCAAAATGACGCTTGATTTTGATAAAAATGTTATCCGTAAGCTGTGGGACAACTACTATGTGCCGTTTATCAAGGGCTATTTTGAGGCAACCGGCCATTTCCGTAGCGATGACATCAAAACCGGTACGATCCTGTCCTATGTCGGTTCCAGCTCGAGCGCGACCTTCTTTCCGGACAGCGTAATGACCAGTGATGACGACAGCCATTCGATCGAGCTGAAAGTGCTGCCGAATCCGCATTTTGCGGGCTGTGAACCGGTTTCGGTGCAGCAGGGTGCGGGCATGGTTGTCACCAAGGGCGATGAGGCGGAGATCAAGGCGAGCGTAACCTTCCTCAAGTATTTCACCGCACCGGAGAACAACATTCAGTTCTCAATCGGCTCGGGTTATCTGCCGGTCACCCGGGAAGCGAATAAAGAAGAAATGCTGGCTGACAGTGAGGTTGCTATGACACCCGAGGTCAAGTCCGTTCTGCAGATGGCGGTCAAGACGGTAAACGAGAATAAGCTGTACACCACCCGTGCCTTCGAGGGCAGCAAGGACGCGCGCAAGGTGCTGGAATACGCGATGAGTGATCTTGCTGTGGCAGACCGCGACACGGTGGAGCAGCGCATTGCAGCCGGGCAGAGCGCGGAGCAGGCCGAGGCGGAATTCCTGACAGATGCATATTTTGACAGCTGGTATCGGGATACGCTGGCGCAGCTTCAGGCATATGAAGGATAAGAGAAACAGCTCGAGAAATCAGGTTTGAACAGGCGGTGCGGTATGAAGGCTTGCAGTAAGCCAACAGAAAAACGGGAAAGATCGGTCTTTTCCACTATATTTATATCGGTACTGGTCATTCTGGCGGTCGAGGTCACACTGCTGATCGGCTCCATCGCGGTAAGCCGCGTGCCGCAGCAGCTGGACCGGAATGCGGAGGACATTTTAGCCAAACAGGTTGAGAACCGCAGCAGATATCTGGAGGATTTTCTCGTGCAGGCGCAGAATCTCGGCGATATGCCGAATCGGATCAACGAGAAGACCGAAGCGCTGCTGACCTCCGGTCAAATCTCAAAGGATACGCTGGGACAGAGCAGCGCTTCGAGCGAGCCGCTGCTTGAAGCGATTGCGGATGATTTGGTGACGCAGCTGCGCAGCTCGTCGGTGACGGGCGTATTCGTGGTGCTCAATACATGCGATCTGGATGCCCGCAAGACCAATGGGCGTCTGCCGGGCATTTATCTGCGCGATCTGGATCCGGATGCGGCGGCTTCCGAGCGCAACGAGGATCTGATGCTGTCGTTTGCACCGGCAGGAATCGTGAAGTCCATGCGTATTACGACGGACTCCTGCTGGCAGCCCGCGCTGGACTATGAAGAGCTTGATGATTTTGTGTATCAGCCGTTCATGACCGCCTATCAGGACGGCGGCAAGCTGCTGATGGCGCAGTACGGCCGCTGGACGACCTCGCCGTATGTTTTGCCGGGAGACAAGCGGGAAGCAATCGCGTACGCGCAGCCGCTCATCCTGCCGGACGGCACGGTGTACGGCGTTGTCGGCGTGGAGCTGCTGTGCAGCTATCTGGAGGAGCAGCTTCCGCTGACCGAGCTGCAGAATGACGGTACCGGCGCATATCTGCTCGCCGTAATGACTGATGAAAAGCCGGTCGGCAGCATTCCGCTGCAGCCGGTGACGTTTTCCACGCAGGATCGTTCGCTGAAAAGCGCGCAGAGCATTGTCATGCAGGACAGCAGTGCTGCCGGCACCATTGTCGTCAATAAGACAAAATACTTCGTCTGTGCGGAACCGCTGACGCTGTACGACCGCAACGCACCATTTTCGAATGAGCACTGGCTGCTGCTCGGCATGGTGCCCAACAGCACGCTGTATAAAATCTCCAACGATATGCAGAGTCTGCTGCTGGTGGCAGTCGTGCTGACGCTGGGTGTTGGTCTGGTATGCAGCTATCTGGTCAGCCGCGGACTGGCGCATCCGATCCGGCAGCTGTCCGACGAGGTAGCCGCTATACAGGATAAGAGAACGGCGATCCCAAAGCTCTCGCGCACCGGCATCCGCGAGATAGACGGCTTTTCCACCGCAATCACCCAGCTCAGTCAGGATATTCTGGATACCTCCACGAAATTCCTGCGTATTATGGACATGGCAAGTATTGAACTCGGCGGCTATGAAATCCGTGAGGACAGCGATAAAGTATTCGTGACCGACAACTTTTTCTCCATGCTCGGCATGCAGGACGCCAACCCGAATGATGTGACGCGAGAGCGGTTTGAGATGCTGATGGAGGAGCTGGTGCTGCAGAAGGAGAGCTTCAGTCTGCAGGATGGCGGCTGTGTGTTCACCATTCCGCAAAAGGACGGCAGTGAGCGGTTTGTCATGCTGCGCATCACCGGCGAGGACGAGGTGCAGGTCGGTCTGGTCGAGGATGTGACTGCAGCGACACTTGAGCGCCGTCGCATCGAGCACGAGCGCGATTACGATGTGCTGACCGATCTGTACAACCGCCGTGCCTTTGATGCACGGGCGAAAAAATTGTTCCGTATGCCGGAAAAGCTGGGGCATGCTGCACTGCTGATGATGGATATGGATAACCTCAAGCATATCAACGACACGTTCGGCCATGACTGGGGCGACCGATATATCAATCTGGCGGGTCAGTGCTTTACACAGACGCTGCCCCAGAATACCATTTGCGCCCGTATGTCGGGAGATGAATTCATTGTGCTGTTCTATGGCTACGACAGACGGGACGAAATCCGTCAGGTGCTGAACAGGCTTTCCGAAGCAATAAAGGAGCGCACGGCGCTTCTGCCGAACGGCGACACCATGCGCATCAGCATTTCCGGCGGTATCGCGTGGTATCCGGAGAACGGCAGGGATCTGGCTACGCTTAAAAAGTATGCGGATTTTGCCATGTATCAGGTGAAGCATGAGTCCAAGGGCGAAATGGGTGAATTTGATATCGGCGCCTATAATCAGGAGGTCTACGCAGCACAGCTGCGCAGGGAATTCCTGCAGATGCTGCGTGAGAACAGCGCAGGCTACCATTTTCAGCCGATTTTCTCGGCACATACCGGCAAGGTGGCGGCGTATGAGGCGCTGATGCGTGTGAAAATGCAGCTTCTGAATTCGCCGCTGACCGTGATGAAGCTGGCGCGCGAGATGGACAAGCTGTACGAGGTTGAGCGGCTGACCGTCTTCAAGGCGACATCCACGTTTGTGATGATGCAGAACAGGGGGCGGCTGCATAGGAACACCAAACTGTTTCTCAACTCGATTGCCAGCAGCAGCCTGACGGATGAGGATGTTGCGGAATTTAAGGCGCAGTTTGCCGAGCTGCTGAATAATCTGGTCATCGAGATCACCGAGGAAGAGGAGATCGACCGCGAGGCGCTGGAGCGCAAGCGCAGAGCACTGGGCGATCAGGGCGCGCTCGCGCTGGATGACTGGGGCAGCGGCTACAGCAACAGCAACAGTCTGCTCGAGCTGTCACCGGACTATATCAAGGTGGATATCACCATTATCTGCGATATTGATACCGATGCGGATAAGCAGCAGCTGGTCAAGGATATTGTGGAATACGCACACGGACGCGGCATGAAGATCGTTGCCGAGGGCATCGAAACCGAAGCCGAGCTGCGCAAGGTTATTGAACTGGGCGTTGATCTGCTGCAGGGATATTTTCTGGCGAAGCCGGCGGCGTCTCCGAGTGAGATCGCGCCGCAGGCGCTGAGCGTGATTCGGTGGATGAATCGGTGAGCGGGTCGCTTGCAAAGCGGGAGAAGCTGCGGTTTCCATCCGCAATTCCCGATGATGCAACCGGAACGAAAAAATCTTTGGAATATGAAAAGTTTCCTCTTGACAAAAGAGCCGATATAGGATAGAATAATCACGTTCGATGTAAAGGCAAAACACTTTACACTTCGCAGGGAGGATCACCATGAAGGCAACACCGCTTGAAATGAGCCTGCTGTTTGACTTCTACGGCGAGACCCTCACCGAGAAGCAGCGCGAGCTGTTTGATCTGTATTACAATGAAGATCTTTCGCTTTCCGAGATCGCCGAGCACGCCGGCATCACCCGTCAGGGTGTGCGCGACAGCATCAAGCGAGCGGAGCACGCCCTTCATGAGATGGAGGACAAGCTCGGTCTGGTGGCCAGATACGGCGACACCGAGCGGTGCGCAGAGGAACTTCAGCACGAGGTTGAGCAGCTGCATGAATTGAACGCCGCACAACTGCACAGTGCCGAGGCGGACGAGATCGTTTCCCGCATGACGGCACTGCTCGAACAGCTCAGGCAGGAGGCTTAACATGGCATTTGAAGGGCTTACCGAAAAAATTTCATCTGCTTTTAAGCACCTGCGCAGCAAGGGAAGGCTGACCGAGTCCGATATCAAGGACGCAATGAAGGAAATCCGCATGGCACTGCTCGAGGCGGATGTCAACTTCAAGGTCGCAAAGGACTTCATCAAGACTGTTACCGAAAAGGCAACGGACGCGGAGATCCTCGAAAGCCTGTCTCCGACCCAGCAGGTCATCAAGATCGTAAACGAGGAGCTGGTTTCGCTCTTGGGCGGCCAGACCACTCGTTTGACCATATCGCCGAACCCGCCCACCATCGTGATGATGGCCGGTCTGCAGGGCGCCGGCAAAACCACCAACTGCGCAAAGCTGGCCGCTCTGCTTCGCAAGCAGCAGCAGCGCCGACCGCTGCTCGTAGCCTGTGACGTTTACCGTCCGGCGGCTATCGAACAGTTAAAGGTAGTTGGCAAGCAGCTTAACATCCCCGTTTTTGACGAAGGTCAGGGCGATCCGGTCGAGATCGCAAAGCACGGCATCGACTTTGCCCGCAAGAACGGCTATGATCTGGTTTTCCTCGATACCGCAGGCCGCCTGCACATCGACGAAAAGCTGATGGACGAGCTGAAAAACATCAAAGCAACGGTCAAGCCCACCGAGATCATCCTCGTGGTGGACGCAATGACCGGTCAGGACGCCGTAACGGTCGCACAGACCTTTGACGAGGCTCTCGGCATCGACGGTGTGCTCATGAGCAAGATGGACGGCGACGCACGCGGCGGTGCAGCGCTTTCGGTCAAGGCCGTTACCGGCAAGCCGATCAAGTTCATCGGCACGGGCGAGAAGCTCGGCGATATCGAGCCGTTCCACCCGGACCGTATGGCAAGCCGCATCCTCGGCATGGGCGATGTGCTGACGCTGATCGAAAAGGCGCAGGAGTCCTTCGATCAGAAGCAGGCAGCCGAAACCGCCAAGAAGATGATGGCCGGCAAGCTGACGCTGACCGATTTTTACGATCAGCTGCAGAAAATGAAAAACATGGGCTCGATGGAGGAAATGCTCGGCATGCTGCCGGGTGTGGACGCAAAAGCCCTCGCCGGTGCAAAGATCGACGAAAAGCAGATGGCGCATACCGAAGCCATCATCCAGTCTATGACCCCGAAGGAGAGAGATAATCCCTCCATCATCAACTACTCCCGCAAGAAGCGCATTGCAAACGGCTGCGGACTGTCGGTCGAGCAGGTCAATAAGCTGCTCAAGCAGTTTGAGGCCATGCAGAAGATGACCAAGCAGCTTACCAGCATGGCACGCAGCAAGGGCAAAAAGCGCCGCGGCTTCCCGGGACTGGGCAACTTCAAGCTGCCGTTTTAATCGCTATTCGTTTGTAAAGTAAATTTACAATAGATAAATTTCTATAACAGGAGGTGAAATTTCAATGGTAAAGATCAGACTGCGTCGCATGGGCGCTAAGAAGACTCCGTTCTACCGCATCGTTGTCGCTGATTCCCGTTACCCGCGTGACGGTCGTTTCATCGAGGAGATCGGCACTTACAATCCGCTGGCAGAGCCGGCTGTTGTCAACGTAAACGCTGACCGCGCTCAGGAGTGGATCAAGAACGGCGCTCAGCCGACCGATACCGTTCGCGGTATCCTGAAGAAGGCCGGTGTGCTGAATTGAGTGAGGTCGTCGAAATGAAAGAGTTACTGACTTATATAGTCGAAAATCTGGTTTCCGATCCGGCTGCGATTGCCATTACTGAGGAGATCGACGGCGATAACATTACCTACTCGCTGCGTGTAGCACCGGGAGATATGGGTCGCGTTATCGGTCGCCACGGCCGCATCGCAAAGGAAATCCGCACACTCATGAAAGCGGCAGGCAATCGCGAGAACAAGCGCGTCACAGTTGATATTCTCGACTGAGCCTGCGCGGATCGCGCCGAAGTGTTAATCACTTCAACTTGAATGAAGAGCCGGTGCCGTCAGGCGCTGGCTTTTTCCGAAAATCGCCGCAGCGCGGCGATTTTTTGTTTTATCTGCACCGATCCAGCGGGGTGTACGAACTGCGTAAGCGTGTTCGTCACTAACGGGCGGGGTGTTTTTCGCTGAACCTCAGCGAGGAGTGGCGCCGCCTGCGGGCGGCGAGGACGCTGCGGCTGCGCGCCGCGGGCGCACAAGAGGGTAGACAACCTGCGGTTTTCCACCCTCTTGTGAATCTCCCCTTTTCCCTTAGAGGGCACGGCGAAATTTGCAGAGCTGAGACTCGCAAAGGAGCGGCAGAGGATTTTTCCTTCCGTGTCTTTCTCAACCGTTTTGCAGTGCCAGATACCGGACTGCTACACAGGCGGGTTAATCAGCGCTGGGTGCGGCATAACAGTGCCGCACAAACTCTTAACGTGTTGTGTTGGAAGGCACCTACGCAGTTCAGTGGTGGTGAATGCCTAAATTCGCAGGTGCCGTGCGTAGTAACGGGCTAAAGAATTGCGCGCCCCGTCCGCAGACGGTGAAATTCCCGACAGATAAACGAATCACCATCAATCAAACATCGCAGGAATAAAAACGCTCACAGGCAGGAGGAAAGAACGAATATGCCGAAGAAATTTTTAGAGGCCGGCAAGATCGTCGGCACGCACGGCGTGCGCGGCGACCTGAAGGTGCAGAGCTGGTGCGACAGCCCTGAGGTGCTGTGTGACTTTGACACGCTCTATCTGGACGAAAAAACGCCTGTGACCGTCGAAAAGGCGCAGGTTCACAAGAATGTTGTGCTCATGCACATCAAGGGTATTGACACGGTCGAGGCCGCCGAGGCGATGCGAAACAAGGTGCTCCACCTTGACCGCGAGGACGTAGAGCTGCCCGAGGATCTCGTGTTCATTCAGGATATTCTGGGCTTCAAGGTGTTCGATCTGCGCGTTGACCGCGTAATCGGCCGCATCCGTGACGTGCTGACCAGTAATCCGGCGCATGATATGTACGAAATCGCCGGTGAGGACGGCCGCCTGATCTACATTCCGGCTATCAAGCCGTTCCTCAAGGAGATCGATATGGAAGCCGGCATGATCTACGTTGAGAGCATCGAGGGCCTGATCGAATGAAAATCGACATTATGACGCTGTTTCCGGAGATGATCGATGCCGTTATGCGCGAGAGCATCATCGGCCGGGCACAGGATAAGGGTCTGGTCGAGGTCAAGGCGACCAACATCCGCGATTATGCGCTCGACAAGCACCACAAGGCAGATGACGCGCCCTATGGCGGTGGACGCGGACAGGTCATGCTGGCTGAGCCGCTGTATCTGTGCCATCAGGCGCTGAGTGCCGGCGAACATGTGCACACGGTGTTCCTCTCTGCACAGGGACAGCCGTTTAACCAGCAGAAAGCGCGTGAGCTGCTCGCGAAGGAGCACTTTATTCTGGTCTGCGGCCATTATGAGGGCATTGACCAGCGCTTTATTGACGAGTGCGTGGACGAGGAGATCTCCATCGGCGACTTTGTGCTCACCGGCGGCGAGATACCCGCGATGGCTGTCGCGGACGCGGTATGCCGCATGGTGCCGGGCGTTCTGCCGGACGAGGAAGCGTTCACGGCGGAAAGCCACTGGGACGGTCTGCTCGAGCATCCGCAGTACACCCGCCCGGAAAACTGGCGCGGCAGGGAAGTGCCGGAGGTGCTTCTCTCCGGCCACCATGCAAACATCGAAGCATGGAGACGCGAAATGAGCCTGCGCCGCACGAAAAAGGATCGGCCCGACCTGTTTGCACAGTTTGAGCCGCAGGATAAGCGGGATAAGAAGATTCTCGATAAAATGAACAGCGATGAGCGGTAAAAAGAACCCTTCGGGGTTCTTTTTTGTTGCGCAAACGCGAAAAGAGAGCCTGCTTACACAGACTCTCTTTCCAGACAGCTCCAAAAGGGAAATTATGCATTTGTATCATTGGGCTGCTCGAGTGCGGCCTGTTCGTCCGCAAGAGCAGCTTCGCGCTTTTTCTCCAGACGCGAGCCGATAAAGTAGCCGACAGCGGCTACAGCGACCGCCCAGACGGTTGCGCTCGGGGATTTCGCCAGAATATCGCCCAGACCGGTACCCTGCATCTTCTCACTGAGAATACCGACCAGTCCGCACAGGATATAGCCGACAGCGGCGCCCAGACAGGTCAGCTGGAACACATGGCGCTTCATGCCAAAAATCTTCACATCGGCAGGATCAATATCTTCTTCTTCCTCTTCGGGTTCTGCGTCAAGGATGGCGGGTGCATTTTCGTCCTGCGCAGCGGGCAGGGTATCTTCGGCTGCGGCAGGCAGGGTTTCCTGCTCCTGCACATCGGGAACCGCCTGTTCTTCGTCCAGCGGCTGCTGGTTTTCGCTCATAGCGAGCACTTCCTCTCTTTTCCGGAGAAACGGCGATGGGTCACATCATATTGTTATTGCGCGTGCTCTCGGACGGAATGATGATCGCGGCGATAATATACGCCAGGATACCCGAACCGCCGAGGAAGCATACAAGCGCCCATGCCAGACGGATCAAAGTCGGGTCGAGATCAAAATATTCCGCGATGCCGGCACAGACACCGCACAGCATGCGGTTGGATTCACTGCGATACAATTTCTTGCCATTCATCGTAAAGTCTCCTTTTCTTTTATCATACGTTGTTTTGTGGATTTCGTCAAGTTACAGTTCAGACAGGGGTATCAGCGTTCGCGGATGCGACCTGAGAAAGCAGGCTGATCTGGCCGGAGCCGGACACTCTGGCTTGCAGATCGTGTGGAACGTGCTCGGCGCGGTTATCGTATTGTGCAGTGCCGTTTCCGAGTTCGTCCATCTGAACTAGCGGTGTGCCGTTCATTATGACTGTACCCCAGTTGGTAGTGGCCTGTATATGATACTGGTCTGCTGACTCGGGCAGGGTTGCGGATAAGCGGCCATCGGTTGCATCCAGCGTGATTCTGTGACCATACAGTTCATCGGCGGTGAGCGTACCATTTCCGGCAGACAGCTCGATATTCTGCGCGGATAGACGGTCGCGGATAGTCACATTTGCCTGCTGTCCACAGGAAATGCGGATTTGCAGATAGTTTCCGTCACGGGGCAGGGTAATCGTTGCCGGTTCATCGTTTGCCCAGAGCGAAGCAGTCCAATGTGTACCGTTTATCTGCGTATCTGCGAAATTAGCGCTTGCGCTGACGGCAAAGTCCGAACCGTTCTCGATAGTAAATTCTCCGCCATTAAGCGTCAAGTCGATGTAATCGATTTGATCGACCGACTGGATAGGCATATCGCCGTGCTCGATGGCATTTCGGCGGGTTTCGAGGTAATCCTGCACCCAGTCAGTGTCAAAATCGCTGTCATCATCTTCATCGGCGGTGACAATGTGGTCGCTGATGTTCACAAACTTATCGGAAAAATTTTGTGCGGCATCGCTGAACGGATGCAGCGCACCATTATAGTACACGCTGTAAAACTGTCCGCCGAGCACATGACCGACCGTTGTCAGTCCGAGTCCGAGCACCAGCACGGCAGCGCAGGCAATAATGAGCTTTTTCATACATTTCCACCTCCTGTACGGCGGCATCTGTTGCGAATCCAGTTAAACGGCGCACGCAGCACGGCGACAAAGGCGCGGAACACCGGCGGCACAAACAGAATGCTCAGCTTGATGGACAGCAGTCCGAGCAGGATACCGGCGGCAAAGGCAGCCAGTCCGTTGCCGAGTGTGACGAGCGCGTTCGCCGGTGTCGCCCACAGTGTGCAGGACAGCAGGGCAATCACGGCTCCGCCGCAAATCAGCGCAAGCGGAATGCCGTACAGAATGAGCAGTACAGCGAAAATCACCGCGAGCACGGTCGCAACGATCGCCAGAAGCACGCCAAGCACGGTTGCACCTGCGCCGAATACGAGCGGCAATCCAATCGGGATGGCGAGCAGCACCAGCACAATCAGCAGCAGCGGACTGATACCGCGCCAGCGGCGCTTCTCTTTTATCGGCTGTGTATGCGGTACAGCGGTCAGTTCGCGGTAGTCCGCAAGGATTTGCGCCGCAACTTTTGCCGGCTCGCCGAGTTCCTCGATGGCCTTCGCCTCGTTTTCTGGGCCTGCGTCATCAAAATATTCTTCGTAATAGCGCAGAGCGTTCGCGCGTTCCTCCTCCGGCAAAACCGAAAGCGCACGCCGCAGCGCTGCCATATAATCTGCTCTGTTCATTCGTTCACCCCTCCAAAAAAGATCGTGTCGATCCCGCTGCGGTAGTTCTGCCAGTCGATGCGGTGCTGCCGCAGAGCGGCTCTGCCGTGCTCGGTGATCTGGTAGTAGCGGCGGTTGCGGCCCGCATAGGCCTGATCGTAGGTGGTCAGGCAGCCGTCCTTCATCAGCCGCCGAAGTACCGGATACAGCGTAGATTCGGAAATATCCAGTACCTTTTGTACGTCCTGCGTGATACGGTAGCCGTAGGTGCTCTCTCGCTCGACTACGGCAAGCACGATGCCGTCCAGCAGGGAGGACGAGATGGGATAGGACATATGGAATCCTCCTCTCCTGTGTTTCTAATAATATTATATGAGATATAATATAGTCCGTCAACAGGTATATCAAAAATAACTATGAAGGAATTGTAAATTTTGTGGGATCAGTGCAGGAAAAACACTGTTTTCGCATTGTATTCGCGGAAAAGATAGCGTATAATGGTATCTGTATAAGTATGGGCAGAGGAAACGAACGAAAGGGCGAATCTAATAAATGAAACTGGCTGTATTATTCGGCGGTATTTCGAGTGAGCACGACATCTCGTGCCTGTCTGCCGCTTCTATTTTGCGAAACCTGAATAAAGATAAATATGAAATCTATCCGGTCGGCATCACCCGCAGCGGCGAGTGGTTCTACTGCCCGGACTGCGATCCGGACCGTGTAGAGAGCGGTGCGTGGGAGCGCATGACCGGCAAGGTAAAGGTCGTTCTCGCACCCGACCGCGGCATGCATGGCATGGTGCTGCTCCGTGAGGGAGAGATCGAGGTTGTCCGTCTGGACTGCGTATTTCCGGTGCTGCACGGCGTCGGCGGCGAGGACGGCACGATGCAGGGTCTGCTCGAACTGGCCGGCATTCCGTACGTCGGCTGCGGCGTAGCTGCAAGCGCGAACACGATGGATAAGGCACTGACCAAAAAGGTCGTTGAGGGTACCGGCGTCCGTCAGGCACGCTACTATCTGGCGCTGAGATATGACTTTGAGCGCGATGCCGAGGCGGTTGTCGCCGCGGCAGCGGAAACGCTGGGCGCGTTCCCGGTATTCGTCAAGCCGTGCTCGCAGGGTTCGTCCGTGGGCGTTGCCAAGGCGAACAATCTGCTCGAACTGGCCGAGGGCCTGACCGAAGCATTTAAGCTGGATACCAAGGTGCTCGTCGAGGAGTTCATCGACGGTCACGAGGTCGAGTGCGCGGTGCTCGGCAACCTCGAACCGCAGGCCTCCACGGTCGGCGAGATCGCTCCGACGCAGGAGTTCTACACCTTTGACGCCAAGTACAAGGACGAAAGCTCGCGTCTGTACATTCCGGCACATATCACCGAGGAGCAGATTGCGACCGTCCGTCAGGACGCTGTCCGCGTTTACACCGCACTCGGCTGCCGCGGCCTGTCGCGCGTAGACTTCTTTGTCACCCACGACAGCGGCGAGGTCGTTTTCAACGAGCTGAACGCGATTCCGGGCTTTACCTCGATCAGCATGTACCCCAAGCTGTTTGATTACGAGGGCATCGGCTATGCCGAGCTGCTCGACCGCCTGATCTCTCTGGCACTGGAGGAGCACAATGGATAAGCGTGCGATTGGCGTATTTGACTCCGGCTTGGGCGGTCTGACCGCCGTGCGCCGTCTGCACGCCCTGATGCCGCAGGAAAATATCATCTATTTCGGCGATACCGGCCGTGTGCCGTACGGTACGCGCGGCCGCGATATCATTACCAAGTATGCGAGGCAGGATGTGGCGTTTCTGCGCCAGTTTGACCTGAAATCCATCATCATTGCCTGCAACACCGTGTCCGCTATCGCGCTCGACCTGCTTTCCGAGGAGAACGACATTCCGATCATCGGCACGGTCGAGCCTGCCTGCCGCCGCGCCATGACCATGACGCAGACCGGCAGAGTCGGCGTGATCGGCACGGCGGCCACCATCCGTTCGGGTGCATACGAGAAGTATCTGCACAAAAAGGACGGCACGCTCGACCTGTTCACGCAGGCGTGTCCGCTGTTCGTGCCGCTGGTCGAGAATGGCCGCGTGCACCGCGGCGATGTGGTCATCGAAACGATCGTGAAGGAATATCTCACGCCGCTGAAGGACGCAGGTGTGGATACGCTGATTCTCGGCTGCACGCACTATCCGCTGCTCGAGGAGGTCATCGGCGACTTTATGGGTCCGGATGTGACGCTCATTGACTCGGGCGCCGAGGCGGCAAACCTCGCCTCCACGCAGTTTGACCCGAACGAGGGCACGGGCACCACGCAGTATTTCGTTTCGGACGATCCGCAGGGCTTTGACCAGCTCGCCGAGCTGTTCCTGCAGGAAAAGGTCGATGTCGGTGCGGAGCTTGTGGATATTTCCCGTTATTAAAGCTGTTTTACGGCTAAGGAGCATAGAAATATGAAGAAGGACGTTTGGCTGACGATTTCCTCCCAGCAGCAGTTTGCGGGCTGTGACGAGGAGAACATCGACCTGCAAACCGCTGCCACGCTGTACGAGCGCGGCGGAAAATATTACATCGCATACGAGGAAAGTGAGCTGACCGGACTCGAAGGCACCAAGACCACCGTCAAACTGGACGGCAAAACGGTTGCCCTCATCCGCACGGGTACGTTTCCCTCGCACATGCTGTTCGCCGAGGACGAGCGCCATGTCGGTCTGTATCAGACGCCGGTCGGCAGCGAAATGGCTATCGCCACCCACACTTCGCGGGTGCACAACACCATCGGCGAGGACGGCGGACACCTCATCATCGACTACACGGTCGAGGTGGACAACTCTCTCATGGGAGAACACCACTTTGAGATGACGGTATCGACCAAACCGAACATTCAGGTCGTTTAACAAAGTAAAAATAAGAGATTTTAGATATAGGAGTGTACACATGAACGCATATGAGATCGCACGCGCCGAAGCAACCCGCGTTGTAGAAGCGGCGTACCGCAAGGCTGTAGCCGCAGGCGAGCTGCCTGAGGGCACCATTCCTCCGGTTGCGGTAGAGACCCCGAAGGATTCCTCCAACGGCGACTGGGCATCCACCTTTGCCATGCAGTGCGCAAAGCCGCTGCATATGGCGCCGCGCAAGATCGCGGAGAGCATCGTAGCCAACCTCGACCTCGAGGGCAGCTGCTTTGACACCGTGACCATCGCAGGCCCCGGCTTTATGAATTTCACGCTGAATCAGGGTTGGTACGAGCAGGCTGTCCGCGGTGTATTCGCCATGGGTGAGAATTACGGCCGTACCGAGAGCAAAAAGCCGGAAAAGGTCATGGTAGAGTTCGTTTCCGCCAACCCGACCGGCCCGATGCACATGGGCAACGCGCGCGGCGGCGTTCTGGGCGACTGCCTGTCCTCGGTTCTGGACTGGTCCGGCAACGACGTTACCCGTGAGTTCTACATCAACGATGCAGGCAATCAGGTAGACAAGTTCGCGCATTCGGTTGAGGGCCGCTATATCCAGGAGATCCGCGGCGAGGACGCCATCGAGTTTGACGCTTCCTGGTATCAGGGCGACGACATTAAAGCGCTGGCGCATGATCTGGTAGAGCAGTACGGCGACAGCCTGCTCGAAAAGACCCCGGAGGAGCGCTTTGCCATTATCGAGGGCTACGGTCTGCCGACCAACATTGCCCGCATGGAGCGCGACCTCAAGCGCTACAAGATCAACTACGACGTATGGTTCCGTGAGTCCACTCTGCACGAGAGCGGCTACGTTCAGGAGACCATCGACATGCTGACCGCCAAGGGCGCAACCTACGAGACCGAGGACGGCGCACTGTGGCTCCGTTCGACCGACTTCGGCTGCGACAAGGACGACGTTCTGCGCCGTGCAAACGGTTTCTATACCTACTTTGCGGCCGATATCGCTTACCATCGCAACAAGTTCGAGAAGCGCGGCTTTGACCGTGTTATCAACATCTGGGGCGCTGACCATCACGGCCATGTAAAGCGTCTGCAGTGCGCTCTGGATGCACTCGGTCTGGACGGCTCGCACCGTCTGGAGATCGTGCTCATGCAGCTTGTCCGCATGATGCAGGGCGGCGAGGTTGTCCGCATGTCCAAGCGTACCGGCAAGAGCCTGACGCTGACCGACCTGCTTGACGAGATTCCGGTCGATGCAGCGCGTTTCTTCTTCAACAGCCGCGCCGCTGAGACCCAGATGGAGTTCGACCTTGACCTTGCTATCAAGCAGGATTCCGACAACCCGCTGTACTATGTTCAGTACGCGCACGCGCGTATCTGCTCCGTGCTCAAGAACGCACAGGAGAGCGGCATCGCGCTGCCGGATACCGGCAAGACCGACCTGTCCGTGCTGACCGGCACAGATGAGCGTCAGCTCATCAAGCAGGTTGCTCTGCTGCCCGAGGAGATCGTGCAGTCCGCTGTCAGCCGCGATCCGTCGCGTCTCAACAAGTACGCCGTTGCACTGGCGCAGCAGTTCCATCATTTCTACAACGCCTGCCGTATCAAGGATGCCGAGCCGGCTGTCCGTGATGCGCGTCTGACTCTGTGTCTGGCGGCAAAGCAGACCATTGAGAACGTGCTGAAACTCATCGGCGTAGACGCACCGGAATCCATGTAATTCGCATACCCTCAATCGAACCGCGTTATTCACGCGAGGAGACCCACATGAAAAAATTAGCGAAAAGAATAGCGGCACTGGCGATGACGGCGGCAATGATGACTGCCTCCGCCGGTGCGATCACGCAGGACGGACAGAGCGAAACGTGGTTTGACGGCGTTTGGGCGCTCATTGATGCTTTCGGCCTCAAGGCGGAGCATGATCCGTACGTTCTGCAGAACTATATCAATAAATATCTGGAAAAGCATCCGGATGAGATGTATGACGTGCTAAACGACATTCTCTCGCTGCTTGATACGCATTCCATGTATCTGTCGAGCGAGGAGTATTCGCAGGGCTTTTCGACGCTTGAGGGCTTTGTCGGCATCGGTGTCGGCCTGCAGGAGACAGAAAACGGCGTACAGATCGCTGAGGTCATGCGCTATTCAGCGGCGGAGGAAGCCGGTCTGCAGATTGGCGATCTTATCGTGAAAATCAACGGTGAGGACGCAACCAAGCTGAAAAATGCCGATGTAGCATCTAAGCTGCGCGGCGAGGAAGGCACATCGGTCAAGCTGACCGTGCGCCGCTACGGACGGGACATTACCGTTACCTGTGAGCGCCGTCAGGTCAACCGCGTGTACGTTTCCAACAAGACGATGGCGGACGGTGTGGAGTACATCAAGGTCAGCGCTATCGGATCGCAGAACGACTGGTCGGCGTTTTCGGAGATTTGGGACAGCCTGCCGTCCAAGAACACCCGTGCGGTCATTCTCGACCTGCGCGGCAACGGCGGCGGCCTGATCGACGCGGCGCTCAAAATGGCCAATGTTATGACACCGGTCAAGGATGCAGAGCTTGCCGGCGTGCGCTACCGCGATGATATGGGCGGTCTGGAGCAGACCTATTCGACCGGCAATGCGCTGCCGCTTAACAAGATTGTCGTTCTGGTGGACGGCGGCACGGCTTCCGCGGCGGAGCTGCTGGCAGGCAGCCTGCAGGATACCGGCTCGGCGACGCTCATCGGCAGCAAGACCTACGGCAAGGGACAGGGGCAGTTCCACATTGATCTGGTAAACGGCGACAAGCTGGTCATCACCACGCTGGAACTCGAACTGCCCAAGCAGGGCTGCTGGGAAGGCGTCGGCCTGACGCCGGATATCCAGCTGGAAAACCGCAAGGTTACGGTCAATACCAAGGATCTCAAACCGCTCGATACGAGCACAACCCTGCGTTTTGGCGACAGCTCGGACGCGGTTTACGCCATGACCGAGCGCCTGTCGCTGCTGGGACTGCTCACCGAAGCAACCGGCAGGTATGACGGCGACGTAGCGGACGCGGTAGCGTCCTTCCGGGCGGCTTACGATCTGCCTGCGGCGCTGTATGCGTCTCCGGAGATGCTGAGCGCACTGGACGAAGCGGTTACTGCGCTGAACGGCCAGACCTATCTGGTGGACGATCAGCTGCAGAGCGCACTTGAAATGTGCAGGCTGGCGGCGGCAAAACCGCAGCAGTATACCGTTAAGAGTGACGGCAGCTGGACGAAAAAGTAAACTTTATCAACTGAAATATGAATATTTTTCATCTTCTTAGGAGGAAGAACAACCTTGGATATTCCTTTATGTCAATCCGAGCATAAACCGCAGCTTTTGCTGAACAATCCGGCGGCAATTTCGCTGTATCATACCGCGCCCGAGCAGTTTGCAGGCGCGCTTGCACCGAATGCTGAACTGTGCGATGCATGGGCTGAAGAGCTGGCGCCGCTGCCGGTCGGTCTGGCGCTCGAGTGTCCGCCTGAACCCGATGCGGAGCACTGCGAACGCCCGATCACCATGCACTACATTGAGCAGTGCAAGGAGGTCTTCCGTCCTCTGCTGCACGATGATGCGGCGTTCTATTATCTGCATGGTGCGCCGACGTTTCCGGCGCTGCGTGCCGCTGTGCTGGCTCTGGGCGATCTGTGCGGCCGAACGGTAATTGCGGAGCTGCATGTGGAGGACGATGAAGGCCATCTGCCGGACGGCACGGATGTGCGGGCGGCTATCGGTGTGCTGCAGCGCATTGGCGTTACGACTGTGCTGATCAGCGCACACGATCCCGAATCGCTGACGCAGGCGCTCGAAATCGCGGCGCCGTATGCGCGGCTGTCGCTCGGCGTGTGCATGCACGCGGACTGGCTGCCTCAAACCACACTGTACAACACCGAGGTCATTATGCCCGACGTTACGGAAGCATTCGTCGCAGCGCTGCGCGGCAATCAGGTGGCGTGCAAAACGCTGCCGCGCGATCACGATGATTTTATCTGTGCGCCGGACGGCAAGCACGCGCATTTTATCGCTCCGACCATCGACATTTCGGATGAGATCGAGTGCGGTCCGCATCTGGATGAGGATCTCATCGAAGCCGAGGATGATTCGGGTGCGTTCAAACTGCTGCTCGAAACCGAAGAAGATGTTGTCACACTGGAGGAATCCCGCTATATGATCTCGCGTCCGCTGTGCCTGTGCGCGGAATCTGCCGACCTGCTGGAGCAGGGTCTGCGGGTATTTCCGGGACTTGCACTGTATGACGGCACATGGGAGCAGGAAGACGCGGTCATTTCGTACTTCGAGACGAAATACGGCATGATCCGCTTATAGGGGACTTCAAAAGTCCCCTATATACGAAAGACGGTTCCGGAGAAACCGCCTTTCGATACCCGAATGACGTGCCCCAGGGGCACTGGGGCGGGGAAACAAAACCCACGCACATGTCGCGGGTTTTGTTGCGGCGCAATGCGCCGCGGATTGAATGCTGCCGCAGAGCGGCAGTCGCCTGCGGGCGGCCGCTATCCTTGCGCGACTTCTTGGTCGCGCTGCGGGACCAAAGACTCGGTTTTCTGGACGAAAACCGGTCTTGTAGTTGCAATTATGCAAGCAAATTGTTATTGAATACCGCGCGGAGCGCGGTTATCTGGATAGGAAAGGCAGGGTGGAACCTATGGACTGGAGAGAAGTTACGATCTACACGACGACCGAGGGCATCGGTCCGGTCGAAGCACTGCTCGAGGACAATGGCGTAGAAGGCTATGTGCTTGAGGATGCGGCGGATTTTGAAGAATTTCTCAAGGACACCGAAATATACTGGGACTATGTAGACGAGGATCTGGTGCGCGAGAAGCGTGCACAGGAGACCTGTCTCAAAATCTATCTGCCGGACAGCGACGAGGGTGCAAAGCAGTACGCGGATATCCGTGCCGCGCTGGAAAACCTCAAGGCGCGCGATGAGGAGCACGCCTGGGGCCGACTGTGTACCGAAACCGCGCTGACCCGTCAGGAGGACTGGGAGTGGGGCTGGAAGCAGTATTTCAAGCCGTTCCCGGTGGGACGCGGCTTTATGATCAAGCCCTCGTGGGAGACGGTTGAGGACCCGCAGGGCCGCCGTATTCTTGAAATCGACCCGGCGTCGTCCTTCGGCACCGGCAGCCACGACACGACCCAGCTGTGCATGATGGCGCTCGAGGATGCGGTAAAGCCGGGCGACAAGCTGCTCGATATGGGCACTGGCTCGGGTATTCTGGCCATTGCGGCGGCTATGCTCGGCGCGGATGTGCAGACCATCGTCGATATCGACGAGAACTGCCTGAAAACTGCACATGAAAATGCGGAAAAAAACCATGTCGAGATCGGCAGAGGTCTGTGCGGCGACGCGCTGCGCGACCCGAAGCTCGTCGAGGACATCGGCGGCGGCTACGACGTGATCGTGGCGAATATCGTGGCTGATGTCATCATCGGCATGTCGCCCATGTTTGCGGATAAGCTGGTCAAGGGCGGCACGCTGATCTGCTCCGGCATCCTCAACGAGCGTGCCGAGGAGGTGCGCGCGGCGCTGGAAAAGAGCGGATTTACGATTCTTTCGCACGCGAAGAGCGATGACTGGAGCGCTTTTGCTGCGAAAAAGTGATTTGTTTCAGGATTCACGGAATGTTCACTTGCCAAACGGCTGTTTTTTTGCTAAAATAGGAAAGGTTATTTGATTATTATGCCTCGATTTTTTGTCGATCAGCAGCCGCAGGACGGCGTGCTGACCCTTACCGGAGAAAACGCGCATCACGCGGGACGTGTTCTGCGTCTGCGTGTCGGCGAAGGTGTTACCCTGTGTGACGGTGCCGGAATGGATTTTGACTGCACGGTGGAAGCCGTGGAGAAGGAAGCCGTGACCTGCCGGGTCGTAAGCTGCCACGCGGCGGATACCGAACCGAAGCAGGCTATCACGCTGTTTATGGCGCTGCCCAAGGGCGACAAAATGGAATTTATCGTGCAGAAGGCGGTAGAGCTCGGCGTCAGCCGTATCGTGCCGTATCTGTCCAAGAATTGCGTTTCCCGACCGGATAAGACCGAAAAGAAGGTGGAACGCTGGCGTAAGATTGCTGCCGAGGCAGCAAAGCAGTGCGGCAGAGGACGTCTGCCGGAGGTGGCAGCCGTTGTACCGGTCGCTCAGGCGATCGCGCAGGCGGCGGAAAGCGAAACGGCACTGTTTTTCTACGAAAACGAGAAGCGGACCGGTCTGCACGATGCGCTTGCAGGCGGTGTCAGGGACACGGTTTCGCTGATGGTCGGGCCGGAGGGCGGCTTCGATCCGGCTGAGGCAAAGGCAGCCGTGGACGCGGGACTGCAGAGCGTTTCACTCGGCACACGCATCCTGCGGTGTGAGACTGCGCCGATTGCGGCGCTTGCGGCCGTGCTCTATGCCGGCGGCAACATGTGAGAAGAAATAAAGGGAGTGTTAAACATTGGCAAAAAACAATGTGGGTAAAAAGCCAATTTCTCAGGAAGAGTATACCACCAACAAGGTGCTCGCGGTATTCAGCGTGTGCCTGCTCGGCGTGCTGGTGCTGATGATCCTCGAGCGTCTGCTGGGCTACAGCAACACCTGGAAGACCGGCGTATTGGTAACGCGGGTGCTGCTCGGCGTGGGCATTGTCGGCGCGGTAGCCGGCATCATCATGCTGGGACAGGAGCATGCAGGCAAGCGCAGCAGCGTGCGCCGCATCGTGTGCGGACGCAATATGCTGATTGCAAGCATCGTTGCCATCGTATTCCTGACCGCGATCAACTACTACGGCACCATGCCGATCAAGGCGATGTATGTTGTCCTGCCGGTCCTGGCAGTGTATTATCTGGTGTATCATTCTTATGCGCCGGAATTTTTCCTGATTGCAGTAGATACCGGTGTGGGTGTTGCGGCGATGCTGGTGATTCACCGTGCACTGGTTTCGGCTAACCATACGTGGATGTCCACCGTGGCGGTAGCAGGTACCGCGGTGCTGGCGCTGATCCAGATCGGTGTTACGGCTTCTCTGCGCCGCAAGAAGGGCAAGTTCACCTTCCGCGGCAGCAAGATCGACACCCGGTTCAGCAAGAACGCGTACCTGATGCTCACCATTACGCCGATCGTGATGGTAGCGCTGACGGCAGTCGTTGTACTTGCGGCAAGCCATGTCATGATCGCACTGGGTGCGGCAGCGGCATATCTGTTCATCACTGCGGTATACTATACCGTGAAGCTGATGTGATAATTGCATTTTTTCTGTCGAAGCGCGGCGCGTTTTGACGGTTAGACAGCGGGCGGCGCAGCCGCCCGCTTTGTCATACCCGAAGGAGGGGACATATGAGACGTTTTTTCGGCTTTCTGCTGACCATGGCTCTGCTTGGCGGCGGTGTATTCTGGCTGCCGTATCTGCAGGCGGAGCCGGTGGATAACGTCTATCAGGCGGCAGATATGCTCCGGCAGGACGCGGAGAACGGCGGACACGGCGTTGCCTTCCGCGAGGACAACGTGGACGCGGACGAGGTGTACCGGGCGCTGGAGGCGCAGTATCCATACGCATTCGCGCTGCACGCGGTAACGCGGCCGAACAAGACCATCGAGCTGAACGCCGAGGTTTCCCGGCAGGCGCGGCAGGAGCAGGCGTGGGAGTATGCCAAGGTGCTGGCAGCTGGTTCGATCTCACAGACCATGACCGCAGAGGAGAAGCTGCGTGCGCTGCACGATACCCTCATCCGTCAGTGTGAGTACGATGTGGATACGGCAGAGGAGGACGCTCCGGACGGCTCGGCACCCGCTTTCGCGGCAGACGGCGCGTTGCTCGATCATAAGGCCGTGTGCGCCGGTTACGGCCGCGCGTATGAGATGCTGTGCAAGGCGGCAGGCATTCAGGTCATCTATGTCGCATCCGAGGAAATGAACCATGGCTGGAATGCCGTGCGGCTGGGCGGCACAACATATTACATCGACTGCACGTTTGACGACCCGATTCCGGACAGAGGCGAATATGTATCCGATCAGTATTTTATGCTCACCGGAGATGAGCTGGCGCAGACGCATACCTGGAATGAGACGTTCTACGAGCAGCTTCTGGACAGTCTGGAGCAGGGCGGAAAATAGCGGGAAAATCGGTTCCGAAACTTTTTCAAAATTTTTTAAAAAAAGGTGTTGACATTTGATCGATTATGGACTATACTAAACAAGTCGTCAGCGAGCGGGCGATAACAACGGAAAAGGATATGGCGGTATAGCTTAGTTGGCTAGAGCGTCCGGTTCATACCCGGAAGGTCATTGGTTCAAGTCCAATTACCGCTACCATTTTCCCTTGGCCCGTTGGTCAAGCGGTCAAGACACCGCCCTTTCACGGCGGTAACGGGGGTTCGATTCCCCCACGGGTCACCACTTGGAAGTTTAGCTCAGCTGGGAGAGCATCTGCCTTACAAGCAGAGGGTCAGCGGTTCGAGCCCGTTAACTTCCACCACGAAAACCACTCACGAAAGTGAGTGGTTTTTCTTTTTGTCTTTAGAAACCGCCGGCTTTCCAGGGCGCGCGAGTTGCGTCGGCAATACGTCCTATCCGGACGGCAGTTTTTTTCAGCACCGGCTGAGCGGGGTACTCGAACTGCGTAAGCGTGTTCGTCTCTTTCCGGGCGGGAGGTTTTTCGCTGAGATTCAGCGAGAAAATGCGCCGTCTGCGGACGGCGGGAACGTGCCGCGCCCCGCGGCGGGGCAAGAGGGTAGACACCAAGGTTTCTACCCTCTTAACTCCCACTTCCTTTTGGGAGAGTCTGGCGCAGATTGCCGACATGTGACCGCTGCGAAAAGGGGAACGGCAGTCGGGTTACTCTTGCGTTTGTTTCGCAAAATATTCGCAGTTCACAGACAGCGTACTGCTACACAGGCGGTTTACTCTGCGCAGGCGCGGCATAGCAGTGCCGCGCAACTCTTTAACACGTTATACCGCACGGCACCTACGAATTAAGCG
>ENA-UOJV01001330-UOJV01001330.1-human-gut-metagenome-genome-assembly--contig:-C82-NODE-1330-length-27954-cov-8.447285_pt1 | contig 27954 bp, 29 predicted proteins | sample MGYA00242356_ERZ723903 | MGnify/ENA metagenome assembly ERZ723903
AAAAAAGAAACAGTGGTTTACAAAAAAGGAAGTAAACCGCTGTTTCTTTCTATAATGATGTTAGAATTCCCTGTTCTGATAGAATTTTATGGATAGAATCCAGGAAATTATATACAGTAATAAACCTATGAAAAAAAGAATCAAAATATAGTCACTTCGGAAAGGGAAATGTGCAAGTCCGAGAGGCAAATTTTTTATGACAGATTGCAACGAACCAAGCAATGCGAAAAATAAAATAAATCCAATATAATAAGCAAACCGACCTTTCTCAGCACCTAGTTTGAAGGTAAACGGAAACATAAAGGCAGGTGGCAGTAATCCGGTTATAAAGATAATTGTAAAAATAGTAAGAAGACCGGAAATATGAAAGTTGTGTCTTATAATCATGTTGATTGTTTGCACTACTTCAACAATGATGGCAGAAAGTGTAAGGGTACATACTGTTAAAATATATTTGGAGGATACAATTTCTTTTCGGCTACAGGGAAAGGTACAGGCATAGAGACTCCAATTTGATTTTTCATCGTAAGAAAGCAGGTTTACCGGGATAATGCTGGAAATTGTAATAGGATATAATGCAAAAAACAGATTGTTATTCCAGGCTCCGGCAAAGGAAAATACAATAATCAGAATAAAAAATAAACGACAATATTTTATCATCAGATAAAGATCTTTACGAAGTAATCCTTTCATATTCAGTGAACCCCCTTTATCATAAAAATAAACAAATCTTCTATACTGATCGGATGTACCTTAAATCCTTCCGGAATCTGATCTCGAAGAACTACTGCTTCTACATTGTAAGAAGAGTATTTGACTCCGATGACCGCAGATTGATTGAGTTCCAGAAGCTGTTCCTTTGTACATTGAATGATACCGTATTTTTCCAGAAGCCGGTCTTTTTCTTCGAAAAGAACAAGGTTACCTTTATGAAGAAAGGCAACATAATCACAAATTTTCTCCAGATCACTTACAATATGGGAAGAAATTAAAATTGCATGAGATTCATCTCTGGTAAAATCATTGAAAATATCAAGGATTTCATCGCGCATTACAGGATCAAGACCGCTTGTTGCTTCATCAAGGATCAGAAGTTTAGGATGATGAGAGAGAGCAACTGCAATTCCCAGTTTCATCTTCATTCCTTTTGAAAACTTACCAAATTCTTTTTTATTTGGAAGGTTAAATTTTTGGAGATATTGGTCGTATAGAGAAGGATCCCAGTTGTGGAAAATATCCTTCATAATGCGTCCAATCTGTAAAGGAGTCAGGCATTCCTGAAAACCAACTTCATCTAATACAACGCCAATTTCTTCTTTCAAGATAGTAGTAGCAGAAGTGCAGTCTCTTCCCAAAATTCGAATCGAACCGCTGTCTTTTTTTATGATATCCAGAATTAGTTTAATGGTGGTAGTTTTTCCGGCACCATTTTCACCGATGAGTCCTAAGATACATCCACTGGGAAGAGTGAGATTTAGATGATTCAGGGAAAATCCAGGATAGTTCTTATTCAAATCGTTTATTTCTAAAGCATTTGTTTCAAATGTGGTCATAAGCTATTCCTCCATCATGAAATGAAGCATCTCAGTAAGTTCCTGTTCGCTTAGATTACAGGAAGCTGCAAGATGTACTATTTTTTCCATGTAGTCTTCAATTTTTTTCAGATTTGTTTCACGCAAAAGATCCGTATTAAGTGGAGCAACGAAACAGCCCTTTGCTGCAATCGTGTAAATAAAACCTTCTTTTTCCAGTTCATCGTAAGCCCGCTTGGTTGTTACGACACTGATTCGTAGATCTTTGGCAAGGCTTCGAATGGAAGGAAGAGCTTCGTCAGATGGCAATGTTCCACTTATAATTTGCGATTTGAGTTGTGTAAAAATCTGTTCATAGATGGGTGCACCACTTTTGTTATCTATGAATATATTCACGTTTTCACCTCGCTTAAAATGTTATAACTGTATATATACAGTATATACAGTTAGCGAAGGTGTGTCAAGAGAAACAATCCTGCTTGTATAGAAATTTGATTCATGGTATGATAATTTTTATAGATTAAACGGAATTACCAGTCGAATAATATCTGGAGAAATCAATGTATGAAGAGTAGGAGAATAAATATAATGATTTCTCTGATTAAAGTTATGGTAGTGGGAGGAAGGAAAAATGCAGACTTTTGCGAATACAGGAATAAAAACGGAAGTTATAGACGAAATTATTTCATTTGCAAAAAAACATGATATACATTGTGTAGCAGTCATGGAAGATGATGAAAGAAATATTGGAGATACATGGATTTGCAGAAGGAGCAACAGATTCTCCGAAAATGATTCTCAAAACAGCATATAAAGCAGGTATGATAAAGGATGAAGAACTATGGTTATCTGCATTACAAGAAAGAAATAATGTAATACATTCTTATAACCGAAAGATTGCAATGGGGATTATTACGCAGGCAAAACAGAAGTTTTATAAAATGTTCTGTGAATTAAAAGAAGAAATTGACAGGAATTGGATATAGTAGTCAGGAGCATAAAATGAATACAAATGAAATCAAGATCCGTCCGGCAACCGAATCGGACGCAGCAGAAATTTTAAGTATCTATGCACCATATATAACGGACACAGCAATTACATTTGAATATGATGTTCCGACACTGGAAGAGTTTACCGGACGGATTCGTCACACACTGAAAAAATATCCGTATCTGGTGGCAGTAAGAGACAGCGAGATTATCGGTTATGCATATGCAGGAGCTTTTTATGGACGGGCTGCATATGACTGGTCGGCAGAAACTACGATTTATGTAAAGAAGGGTTGCAGGCACGGTGGTGTTGGAAAACTGCTTTATCAGGCACTTGAAACTGCACTGAAAGCACAGAATATCATCAATCTATATGCATGCATTGGATATCCGGAAGAAGACGATGAATATCTGACAAAGAACAGCAAGCAGTTCCATGAACATCTGGGATACCGTTTGATCGGAGAATTCCGGAAGTGTGGTTATAAATTTGGGCGTTGGTACCATATGGTCTGGATGGAGAAGATGATAGGAGAACATCCGGAGAAACCGGAGCAGGTAAAGAGATTTTTAGAAATATAGTGATGGAAATTAAAAAACGGGAGAATGCTGTTTGAAAATGCATTCTCCCGTTTCTCAATATTGTTATGAGAGCATCTCTTCGATCTTTGCCTGCATTTCAGCGACGGTATGCTTTCGTGACCGGGCACATTCCTGTGCCTGACAGCCGCAGATCAAACATTTGCGGTAGACGCCGCGGGAGAGTTTTTCTCCGTCTGTTCCAATCACATCCATATCAAAAAGACGTCCGAAGGGATGGGTTTCTTCGATTTCTGTTGTTAGTTCTTTAATTCTATCTGCCGGATAGTCGACTGTAAGAATAATTTCATTTCCAGTCTTCTCATCAAACTCAGTTTGGGTAAGAATCGGAATGTTCTCTTTTTGTAATACAGCAAAAAGTGCTTCCTTTCCGGAAAGGAATGCTTTTTTGATCTGTTCATTCGTCTTTATAGGTCCCGGAATATTCATGCAGAATGAAATCACTGGGCAATGATATCTTTGAATATATTCATTTTGTATATTAACGCGGCGCTCGCGGCAGGCGAGCATGTCGGTTAATACTACTTCCTGTCCTTTCATAGCAGATCCTCCTAATAATGAATAACATTTTCTTGTTGTCTGATCCGTTCGATTACAGGAATTGCTTCCGGACTTTTGAAATAATCCAGTGTGGTTTGCGGTACCAGCTTCGAAAGGGTATCATAGTCACCATTTTGCAGGGCAAGACGTACATTGGAAGCGCTGATCGGTGTATCCTCACAGGTCTTTCTTGAGACAACGATACATTCGATGCCCTGTTCCGGTAATTTTTCAGACATGATCCGGTTATAGATTCCGGTAACCAGGCTAGTAGGCTCTTCCCCTACGTAACGGCGAGTGATACTGAGCACCTTTGCAATCTGCGTAAATACCGTCAGGTCCAGCATGGCGTGGCTTTCAATCACTGCATTCTCATCTTTCTGGAAATAGCTTGGAAAAGTAGCATTGCTGATAATATATGGACCACTGTCGTGATAACAGATGTTTTTCAAGTGTGCTGTTCCTTTCATGACGAGTTGTTTTCTGATCTTGAATGGAACCAGGCTGGCATCTTCACTGACAATGAAGAGATGAAGCAGATCATTTTCAGCAGCCGCTTTTTCTACAAGATACTGGTGTCCGAGGGTAAACGGGTTGGCGTTCATGACGAGAGCAGCAATCTTTCTGGTGGGAGTCTCAGCAGTCAATTCTTCTGGAAGTGCATCTTTTGCAAAAGTACGCAGATAATTCTGAAATCCGGTTTTTCGGTTTTCCATGAAGACAATCTGTCCATCGATCCGGGCAATTTCATAGAATCCAAGATCACCGAAGAACTTGGCAGAATTACATTTGGTGTAAAGAAAAAGGTGTGTATTCCCTCTTGAAAACTGAAATTCAATCAGATGAGAGACGATGGAATTCATCAGTCCTTCTCCCTGATGTTCATGGCTTACGGCAAAACATCGTAAGGTGTTGCCAAAACAGCTTCCTGTTGCGATAATGTGCATCTCATCGTCATACATGCCGCAGGTGTAATCCAGGTTAGCATCTCTGCGGATCCCTTCTGAGATAAGGAGCGCATCCACTTCATCGTTGGCTCGCTTGTCGGAAGGATAGATTTGAGAAATATAATAATCTGACATAGATAAATTCCTTTCTGCACAATAGCTCAAAATATTTGATGAAATTATTTTAACATGTGTATAGAAAATGTAAAGAGGAGCATGGATTCAAGAAAGAAATCAGGCATTATTCTTAAAAAAATACAAATTGGATTTATGTCATATTGATATGATCACAATATGAATTATGTAATTTACTAATAACCAGGATAACCCTATAATATAGTCGGATAAAAAATAATCGTATGATTTATAGTAAAGGAAGGATAGATATGGCAACCATTTTTCCAAGAGAAGAAAAAGCCGAGATGTTATTTGACAAGATTCTTGCAAACCCGGAGGCATGCAGGCGACTGAAAAGAACTTTTTATGATGCCATTGATTCCGGAGATGAGTTTGTGACAGAGAATCTTCCCGCAAAGCAGTTCACCGCTGCATTATTCGATGCATATGAAAATAAAGATTTGACTGCATTTCTCATGGCTGTGTGCCAAAACAGTATGTTCGATCTTTTAAGAAATGCTTTTCTGATACCGTTTAAATTTAATGCGGATGGACAGACAAATCCTAATTTTTTGACAGATGAAGAGGGAAAGCTTCTGGAAAATCTTCCGATTCATGTAAAGGAAAAAGAATATGAAAAATTTCGAAAAGTTTATCAGAAGCGTGATAAAGTAAAAATGTATCTGGCACATGGATATAAGAAAAGGCATTGTTATGATTCAGAAACAATGGAAACACAGGAATATAAGATGGGAGAGCATGACGGAGTACTTCTGATCTATGAACTTCCGGATACCGTAAAAGAAAAAAAGACGGAGGCTGAAGCTTATGCAGCTGTGTGGGATATTATGATGGAACTTCAAAAGGAACTGCCAAATTCTGTGGTATATTACGGACAGGATTTCTTGCAGGAAGAAGGAAAAAGATTTGATGAAATGGGGGTTTTCCTTCCGCTGGAACACTTTTCTGACAGACTGGAAAGGCATATAGAAAAAGCGGATCAAATTGTATATGGTAAATAAAAAGATGCATCTGGTTGAAAAAAGATCAGATGCATCTTTTTATTTAAAATTCTTTTTTACGTGCAATAACGGAATGTCTTGTCCGTCAGAATTCTTGCAAAGATAAGTCCAAGAGGCAAGGCAAGAATGATAAGTATTGCAGCTGCAAACCAGGATGCAGAGGTTTGCAGAGACATCACTCCAAGATTATAGATTGCCCGGTAAAGATAAAGTCCCGGTACCATGATGACAATAGAAGGTACAGTCAGAGAAATTCTCGGGTAACCGATTTTGCTTTTTAATACAGAAGCCAGAATTCCGGCAGTCAGGGCACCGATAAAAGCTGCGGCTGCAGGAGGCAGGGAGGCCAAGTCTACCAGTTCAAGACGGAGTGTATTGGCAATTGCTCCAATGATACCGGCTGTGGCAGAGAGTTCTTTAGGACTGTTGAACATAACAGAAAAGCCGAACACCCCGCAGAAGCTGGCGAGAAGCCGGAATAGTATATGTTGCCAGAGTGTGAGAGAAAGAGGTGGAAAATCACTTGGCTTTAAATGAAGGATAAGTGCCATGATCCAGGCGGTCAAGGTTGCGACAAGAATGATGATCATTGCGTAAGCAAGTCGTTCCAGGCCGGATCGCATATCCAGTTTTGCAAGGTCGATTCCGCTGGTGATAAATGGAAAACCGGGAATGATGAAAAGCATAGAGCATATATATCCAGCTTCATGAGCAAGAGAAATGCCGAACAACAGTTCAGTTGCTTTTAAAAGTGTAGCATAGATAAGGCAGGCAGCAGCAACAGAGGCAGTAATGCCTAAGAATAATGTGAAATGATGCTTAGTCAGTTTACATCTTACAAAGTTGCCGATACCGGCACCGAAAAAAGCAAGAAGCATTTCTACCGGTCCGCCACCAAGGAGAAAGGTAAATGCCCCACAGGCAAATGCTGCGGCAAATCCGAGTGCAACTGGAGAGTAAAGGCCATGGATCCGTTCAATCTCATCCAGATAAGAATGAATCTGTTCACCGGAAAGATATTTTTCCTTTGTTGGGAAATCGTTGATGAAGTTTTCCAGTCGGTTCAATTTCGAAGTATTAACACCGGTATTGGTCAGACACAGCGACTGTGAAAAACAGTTTTCACCGTCAAAACAGGTGTATTCAATGGACATCAGGCCGATGTCGGCGGTACAGGTGATTCCCAGTTCTCTGGAAAGGGTATTCATGGAGCTTCGAACACGCCATGCTCCGGTTCCACAGGAAAGAAGCATCATGCCACATCTACCGACAACGGAGGCTTTTTCAATTAGCCCGGCCTTTGTGATAGGAATGGTATCTTCTTTATTCAGTGCATAATCATGCCATAGAATGTCCATATGATTTTTTTCTATTATGCCTTGCTGCATAAATTTCACTTCCTTTTGCTATACCAATAATATATGAACAATATATTAAATATGTATTATTGATATTGATTTATCATAATAAAGTATAATCATCGAAATGCAAAAGTCAATAGAAGAGTTGAGAAATCCTGAAAAAGGATACGGATATGTCAATGTGGATTTAAAAACATGACCGAGGCAATGTGCATAAAATGAGAAACCATTTTTTGTCTAATGTGTATAAGAAAAAGTATGTAGAAAATACCGGCAGTTTTTAAAGTAATAAATGCTAATAAAAAATGCTAATAAGCAAGAAAGCCTGTTTTTCTTGACACTCATTATGTTAGGTGTTACGGTTATTGAGAGTTAAGAAAACTCCGTTTATTTATTAAGAAAATGAATCAATGAGGTGTAAGAACATGCAGGAATTAAAACCGATCAAAGAAGGTAAAGTACGTGAGATTTATGACAATGGCGACAGCCTGATCATGGTTGCAACAGACCGTATCAGCTGCTTTGACGTAATTCTTAACAATGAAGTGACTAAGAAAGGTACTGTTCTGACACAGATGTCAAAATTCTGGTTTGATATGACAGAAGATATTCTTCCGAACCATATGATTTCTGTAGATACAAAAGAGATGCCGGAATTCTTCCAACAGGAGAAATATGAAGGAAAATCCATGATGTGTAAAAAGCTCAACATGCTTCCAATCGAATGTATCGTTCGTGGTTATATCACAGGAAGCGGCTGGAAGAGCTATCAGGAAAATGGCACAGTATGTGGAATTAAACTTCCGGAAGGATTAAAAGAATCTGACAAACTGCCAGAACCGATTTATACACCATCTACAAAAGCTGAGATCGGTGATCATGATGAAAATATCTCTTATGAACAGAGTGTAGATCACCTGGAAAAATATTTTCCGGGAAGAGGAAAAGAATTAGCTGAAAAGCTTCGTGATAACACCATTGCTCTTTACAAAAAATGTGCAGAATATGCACTCAGCAAAGGAATTATCATTGCAGATACCAAATTTGAATTTGGTCTTGATGAAGAAGGCAATATGGTGATCGGTGATGAGATGCTGACACCGGACAGTTCAAGATTCTGGCCGGCGGACGGATATGAACCGGGACACGGACAGCCGTCTTTTGACAAACAGTTTGCACGTGACTGGCTTACAGCTAATCCAGATAACAACTGGACACTTCCACAGGAAATCGTGGACAAAACAATTGAAAAATATCTGCAGGCATATGAGATGCTTACTGGAGAAAAACTTGCATAATTATTGCATTTCATATTATAAGAATAAAAATACAAAAGGATCGGCTTTTAATTGCCGGTCCTTTTATTAACTGCTATTATAGTAATAGGAAAATATCAATGAGAAAGGAAGAAGCTTATGAAACGACCATTTAAGAGGATTTTATACGGCGGAGATTATAACCCGAACCAGTGGGAAAAAGAGATCTGGAAAGAAGATATGCGCATTTTCAAAGATGCCCGTATCAATAGTGCAACGATTAATGTATTTTCCTGGGCAAAGATTCAGCCATCGGAAGATACTTACAATTTTACAGAACTGGATGAAGTGATTGCTATGCTCAGCCAGGAGAATTACGATATCGTGCTTGCTACATCAACAGCAGCGCTGCCGGCATGGATGGTAAAGCGTTATCCGGAGGTCGCAAGGACTGATTATGAGGGAAGACATCACAAATTCGGACAGCGTCATAATGCTTGCCCGAATTCCCTTGTGTTTCAGAAGTTTGCATCCCGTCTGGCCGGAAAGCTTGCCGAGCGTTACGGGAACAATCCACATGTAACCTGCTGGCATATCAGCAATGAGTATGGTGGAGAATGCTACTGCGAAAATTGTGAGAAAGCTTTCCGAGTCTGGCTGCGTGAAAAATATCAGACACTGGATGAACTGAACAAAGCATGGAATACCGAATTCTGGGGACATACGATTTATGACTGGGATGAAGTAGTACTTCCAGATGCTCTTGGTGACGGGATTGAAGATGCGGCAGAACCGCATATGACAGCTTTTGCCGGACTATCGATTGATTATTGTCGCTTTAATTCAGACGGAATGCTGAATAACTTCAAGATGGAAAAAGAAGCAATCCGTAAATTTGACAAAGAGACACCGATCACTACAAATATGATGGGAACGTTTAAAGGACTTGATTATTTCAAATGGGCAAAGGAAATGGATGTGATCTCCTGGGATAATTATCCTTCTTATAATACACCATGGAGTCTGGTCGCAATGAAGCATGATTTGATGCGTGGACTCAAAGATCAGCCGTTTATGCTGATGGAACAGACACCGAGCCAACAGAATTGGCAGCCATATAACTCACTTAAACGTCCGGGTCAGATGCGCGCGCAGAGCTATCAGACCATGGCGCACGGTGCGGATACAATCCAGTTCTTTCAGTTGCGCCGAAGTGTAGGCGGATGTGAGAAGTTCCACGGAGCAGTCATTGCTCATGCCGGAACGGAAAATACAAGAGTGTTCCGCGAAGTGAAACAGTTAGGTGAAGAATTGGAAAAACTGAGTAATGTGATTCCGGGAACTGTTAATGAAGCAGAGGTCGGTGTAATCTTTGACTGGGATAACTATTGGGCATTGGAATACACAAGTGGACCATCCATCAGTCTCAAATATGTGGATCAGATCCATCGGTATTACCGCTATTTCTATGATCATAATATGGGGGTTACAATGATTCCGGTAGATGCAGATTTTTCTAAATATAAGATGATTGTAGCACCGGTTCTTTATATGGTAAAACCGGGGATGAAGGAAGCACTGGAGAAATATGTAAAAAATGGCGGTATTCTGGTGACGACTTATATGAGTGGTATCGTTGGTGAGTCGGACAATGTATATCTGGGCGGATATCCGGGACCATTAAAAGAGATGGCCGGTATCTGGGTAGAAGAAATTGATGCTCTTGCGCCGGAACAGTATAATATAGTAACTTTTAAGGACGGAAGCCAGAGTAAATGTAAGATCGTCTGTGATCTGATGCATCTGGAAGGTGCGGAGGCACTGGGCGAATATGCCGAAGATTTCTATGCAGGCATGCCGGCAGTGACCAGACATGATTATGGAAAAGGAAAATTATATTATATTGGAAGCTGTATGGAAGTTGTTGGAACAGATAAGATTCTTTCTATGGCAGCAGAAGATGCCAGGGTAAATCCGGTTGCAGAAAATGGTAACGGACTGGAGATTGTAAAACGTAACGGAGAAGAGAAGAGTTTCTACTTTGTGATGAACTTTAAGGATGAAGATCTGAAAATTCCGGAAGAATTTGCAGGAAAGATGGATCTATTAAGTGGAAATGCTGTAGAAAAGGGAGAAATGCTTCCGAAGTTTGGGGTGAAGATTCTAGAAGAATAAAAAATTTGAGAGAAATATAAAAAGAAACAGGAAGTTCAGACAGATGCAAAAGCAAAGCTGTCTGGGATTTCTGTTTCTTTTTATTTAACAGGAAGATGTCAGGAGAGATGCTGTTTGGATTGTACAAAAATAAAAACATAGTTTTTATACTTGGCATATATGTTATAAGACGATATAATTCAAAACAACAAAAACCTATTAAATAGATAGGTAAACAAGGAAAAGAAATATCTTTCCAGTGGAATTTATTCGGATGAAACGAAGAGATAGAAGAAGAGAGGATTTTTCATGCGGCTGAAAAATCCTCTCTTTTTCTATTCTTCAATTACCTGGATTTCCAGAAAATCAAAATCAATCGAATCCACAAAACTGTCCTGATAGAATCTCGCTTTGGAATGCCGCTTGAATTCGTTGATATTCACATCCAGCCAGATCGGTTTGCTGAGATCAAATTCATAGCAGATCTCATCCAGAGCATTGAAAATCTTGTGGGTTCTTGTATCGTCACTGTCATCACAGATGGTGGTATCTTTGATCATATGATTGTCTTTAAATTCTTTTCCCCATAAGCGGAACATGGTAAAATCCTCCTTATAATAAATATGAAAAATGCCGGTCAGGCGAAGAATGTTTTTGTATCAAGTGATTTTCAGTATAGCGGATTTAGGGGAGAAAGTAAAGGAGACAGATTTTATTCTATGATTCTTTGATATGATGTGCTATATTGATACTAAAGTTTATGAAAGAAAGAGAATCATTCTCAATAACATGGAATAGGATAGAGAAAAAAGACAGGGAATCAGAAAAATGTCTGGAATAAAACGAGAAACTATAATCCGGGTTATACTGGGAATCTGTATGATATTTGTATCGATTGGTATGATATATGGTAAGTCCAAAGCCGGGAACGCAGATGAAAAAGGCAGAACCTATATAGAAGAATCAGAAAAAACTGCAAAGCAGAAGAACACAGAGAAAAGCAGGAAAGACAGCACGGAATCAACAAAGGCAGACAGCACAATTAAAGCCCAGATGGCAGAAGCGCAGCAGCTATCAGACACCGAAACAAAAGGTATTGCCGAGGCTGAAGCGGTAGAGGCATCCATCCAGCCGGGACAGTATCCGGTGATGGGGATCAGCAGTATCCGCGCCTGGCAATTGGTAAATTATTTTAAAGCGCATGGAAGCACTTATCCGGCAGAAGTTTTGACGCAGGGAGGTGCACCGGATATTGAGACATTTGCACAGATGTATTATGAAGAAGCCACGGCAGAAGGCGTCCGTCCGGAGGTTGCATTTGCACAGGCGATGAAGGAGACAGGCTGGCTGCAGTATGGTGGGGATGTGCAGATCACCCAGTATAATTTTGCCGGGATCGGGACGACGGGAGGAGGCGTACCGGGGAATTCCTACCCGGATGTCAGAACCGGGATCCGGGCACAGATCCAGCATCTGAAAGCTTATGCGACAGACGAAGCACTTGCCGGGGAATGTGTAGATGACCGTTACTCTTACGTGACAAAGGGGAGCGCACCGTATGTAGAGTGGCTGGGGCAGAAAGAAAATCCGGAAGGGTATGGCTGGGCAACGGGTGAACGTTATGGATACGACATTGTAGAAATGATTCATGCAATGCGAAAATAAAAGAAATGTGTCAGATTGAGATTATCTAATTTATTAAAATACTATGAAGCTTGCCCGGGCTGTATAGATTTCAAAGAGAAAAAATGGTATACTGATTTTACTTTCGGGACGAAAAAGGGAGATAGATTCCGGAGGGAAGTATACATAAAAAGGGGAGATTACATGCAGTCAGCAATGAAGTATTACGATGATGTAGACAGCTGGAAGACCGTCATGTTTCTTTACAATTCCGCATTGAAAGAAGTAGGGACGAAGCTGGAGATACTGAACGATGAATTTCAACATGTACACAGATATAATCCGATCGAGCATATCAAGACCAGGATCAAATCCGCAGAAAGTATTGTGAAAAAGCTGAAGCGGTACGGATATGAGACAAGTATTGAGAACATGGTACGCTATGTCAATGATATCGCAGGAGTCCGTCTGATCTGTTCGTTTACATCCGATATTTACCGGCTTGCGGAGATGATCGGGAATCAGAGCGACTTAAAGGTTCTGTCGATCAAAGACTATATCAAGAATCCGAAGGAAAGTGGATACAAGAGCTACCACATGCTGGTGTCCGTTCCGATCTTTCTGTCGGACAGTGTGGTGGATACGAAGGTCGAGATCCAGATCAGGACAATTGCGATGGATTTCTGGGCGAGTCTGGAGCATAAGATTTATTACAAGTTTGAAGGACAGGCACCGGAGTATATCAGCCGGGAACTAAAGGAATGTGCGGATATGGTATCGGCACTGGATGACAAGATGCTGTCACTGAATGAAGCAATTCTGGAATGTCTGAAAGAAGGCGGTGAGAAGCCGGTTCCGGAGAAAACAGAAGAAGTGGATGCGGAGATCATTGAGAATCCTATGATCCGATAAAGAAACACAAGAAAGTAATTATAAGAAAGCAGGAGCAGTCAATTGATTGTTGAGGAGTATACTCAACGTTAACTGACTGCTCCTGCTTTTTTGACCCCGAACAGAAAAAAATCATATTTAACAAAAACTTTACACAGCCAGGATTTCAGATTTTACAACCATTTTATATGATAGAGACCGTGAAGAAAAGAAAAAACAAAAACACATAAAACGGAGGATTTTAGTATTATGAAATTCAGAAAATTAATGGCAGTAGCGCTTGTAGCAGCAATGGCAGCAACGATGGCAGTTGGATGCGGAGGATCATCATCTGACAAGAGCGCAGAGGGCGGAAGTGATTTTGATACATCAAATGATATCACAATCGTATCCCGTGAAGATGGATCCGGTACAAGAGGAGCTTTCATTGAGCTGTTCGGAATAGAAGAAAAACAGTCAGACGGAACGAAAGTAGATATGACAACAACAGATGCGCAGATTACAAATAATACATCGGTAATGCTTACAACTGTAGCAGGTGACGAATATGCAATCGGTTATGTATCACTCGGATCTTTAAATGACAGCGTAAAGGCTCTGAAGATTGACGGAGCAGAAGCCACAGCAGACAATATCGAAAATGGTTCTTACAAAGTGTCAAGACCTTTCAATATTGCAGTGAAGAAAGATCTTGATAATGAAGTTGCAAAAGATTTTATGGCATATATTATGAGTACAGAAGGACAGGAAATCGTATCAAATGAAAAATACATTCCGGTATCGGATGTAGAAGCTTATGCAGGATCAAAACCATCTGGAAAATGTGTAGTAGGTGGATCTTCTTCCGTATCACCGCTGATGGAAAAACTGATTGAAGCATATAAGAAAGTAAACCCAAATGCAGACATTGAGCTTCAGACTTCAGATTCTACAACAGGTATGACATCTACGATCGAAGGAAGCTATGACATCGGTATGGCATCCAGAGAACTGAAAGATGACGAAGCTTCAGAACTTGAAGCAACAGTAATCGCAACAGATGGTATTGCAGTGATCGTAAATAAAGCTAACACGGCAGATGAGCTTTCAGCAGATCAGGTAAAATCAATCTATGTTGGGGATGTTACAACATGGGATGAAGTTTCCAAATAAATAAAAGAGGAAATTAAAGAATGAAATCAAAAGCATGGACTGAAAAAGTCATGCAGGGAGTGTTCTTCATTGCCGCCTGCACTTCGGTGCTGGCGGTAGCTCTCATTTGCATCTTCTTGTTTGCAAATGGAATCCCTGCAATCAGACAGATAGGATTTGTAAAATTTATAACCGGTGATATCTGGCGTCCGGGAAATGAACTTTTTGGTATTTTTCCGATGATCATCGGAAGTATCTATGTGACGGCAGGAGCAATTATATTTGGTGTGCCGATCGGAATTCTGACTTCGGTATTTATGGCTATGTATTGCCCGAAGAAAATTTACAGACCGTTAAAAGCAGCAACTGAACTGCTTGCGGGAATTCCGTCAGTTGTATATGGTTTCTTCGGCATGGTGATCGTAGTTCCGATCATTCGGGACTTCGGAAGAACTTTAAAGATGATGGGACTGGTTGAAAAATCCGGAGATGGAAAAGGAATCCTGACTACATCAATTGTACTTGGTATGATGATCCTTCCAACGATCATCGGGACAACAGAAAGTGCAATGCGTGCAGTGCCACCACAGTACTATGAAGGCTCGCTGGCACTTGGCGCAACCCAGGAAAGAAGTATTTTCAAAGTTGTGATTCCGGCGGCAAAGTCCGGTGTGATCACAGGAATCGTACTTGGAATCGGACGTGCGATCGGTGAGACCATGGCAGTTATTATGATCGCAGGAAACCAGCCTAGACTGGTCAATAATATTCTGCTCGGTGTCCGTACTCTGACTGGTAATATTGTAATTGAGATGGGATATGCGACCGGACTTCACAGGGAAGCGCTGATTGCTACAGGAGTTGTACTTTTTGTATTTATCCTGATCATCAATTTTAGTGTTGTGCTGCTTAAGAGGAGGGGTGAACATGAGTGATCAGACGAAAAAACCTGTTTATATCAACCGGGAAAATTTTACAGATAAGATAAAAAGCTATCTGAGACATCCGGGATCCATGATTTTGATGTTTCTTGTGATGTTTGCGACATTTATCACGTTTGCATTGCTCCTGTTCCTGATTTTTTATATTTTGATCAATGGAATTCCGTATATTAAACCGTCATTATTTTCATTACATTATACATCGGACAATGCATCTGTTATACCGGCATTGATCAATACGGTTGTTATGACACTGCTTTCGCTTTTGATCGCAGTACCGTTTGGTATTTTTTCAGCAATCTTTCTTGTGGAATACGCAGGAAAGGGGAATAAATTTATCGAAGTGATCCGCCTGACGACGGAGACTCTTTCGGGCATTCCGTCTATCGTATATGGTCTGTTTGGTATGCTGTTCTTTGTAAATACGCTGAAATGGGGATTTTCCGTTCTGGCAGGTGCATTTACTTTATCGATCATGATTCTTCCGCTGATCATGCGCCAGACAGAAGAAGCACTTAAAGCAGTTCCGGATTCTTACAGAGAAGGAAGCTTTGGACTTGGAGCCGGAAAGCTCCGTACTGTATTCCGTATCGTGCTTCCATCGGCAGTTCCTGGAATCCTTGCGGGTGTGATCCTTGCCATTGGACGTATCGTAGGAGAGACGGCAGCACTGATTTATACAGCAGGAACGGTTGCACAGGTGCCAAAGAATGTACTTGGTTCCGGTCGGACACTGGCAATTCATATGTATATGCTGTCAAGCGAAGGGCTGTATATGAACCAGGCGTATGCGACAGCTGTTATTTTGCTTGTACTGGTTGTTGCGATCAACACCCTTTCCGGTGTGGTTGCGAAGAAACTGACGAAAGCATAGAGAGGAAAAGAAAATGTCGAAGATAAGTGTAAAAAATCTTGATTTATATTATGGCGATTTCAAGGCACTGAAAAACATTAACCTTGAGATCGAGCCAAATAAGATCATCGCGTTTATCGGACCGAGTGGTTGTGGTAAATCCACACTTCTCAAGTCGATCAACCGTATGAATGATCTGGTAGAAGGATGCCGGATTGACGGCGAAATCCTTCTGGACGGACAGAATATTTTTAAAGGAATGGACGTAAATGTCCTGAGAAAAAGAGTCGGAATGGTATTCCAGAAACCAAATCCATTCCCGATGAGCATTTATGATAATATTGCTTACGGACCGAGAACGCATGGAATCCGTTCAAAGGCAAAACTGGATGATATTGTAGAAAAATCACTGCGTAATGCAGCTATCTGGGACGAGTGTAAGGACCGTCTGAAAAAGAGTGCACTTGGCATGTCCGGTGGACAGCAGCAGAGACTTTGCATTGCACGTGCACTTGCAGTAGAACCGGAAGTACTTCTGATGGATGAACCGACTTCCGCACTGGACCCGATCTCTACATCCAAGATAGAAGACCTTGCGATGGAATTGAAAAAAGATTATACTATCGTTATGGTAACACATAATATGCAGCAGGCAGTCCGAGTGTCGGACAATACCGCATTTTTCCTTCTTGGAGAAGTTGTAGAATATAATGATACTGAAAAATTATTCTCGATCCCGTCCGATAAGAGGACAGAAGATTATATTACAGGGAGGTTTGGTTAAATGCGGAACAGATTTGACAGACAGCTGGAAGAACTTAATGAGATGCTTATTCATATGGGAGAACTTTGCGAGACGGCAATTGAGGAAGCAACAGGAGCCCTGGAAGGGCATGATATTGCCAGAGCAAAGGCTGTCATTACAGCAGACAGCGAGATCGATCAGATGGAAAAAGAAATTGAAAATCTCTGCCTGAAGCTTTTACTTCAGCAGCAGCCGGTAGCACGGGATCTGCGAAGAATCTCGGCATCACTTAAGATGATCACGGATATGGAACGTATCGGAGATCAGACTGCGGATATCGCAGATATTGTGATCGCAACAAAATCAACAGAGGAAAAGAATCTGAAGGATATTAACCGGATGGCAGAGGCGACTGTAAAGATGGTAAGAGACAGTGTATCTGCCTATGTACAGAAAGATCTGGAGCTTGCAAGAAGAGTCATGGCAGCAGATGATGAGGTAGATGATCTTTTTGATCTGGTAAAAGGAGATCTGGTAAAATTTATTTCCGATTACAAAGGAAGTGCCGGAGATGAGGCAATCGACCTGATCATGATCGCAAAATATCTGGAGAGGATCGGAGATCATGCAACAAATATTGCAGAGTGGGTTGAATTTTCAATTACAGGTATTCATGCAGGCGGAACTGCAATCTAAAAGAAATTAAAGGAGAACGAGAATGATTTTTTGTGTGGAGGATGAAGCGAACATCCGGGAATTAGTAGTATATACACTTGAAACTACGGGATTTGAGGCCCGTGGATTTGAAGAAGGCACATCATTCTTTGAAGCTCTGGCAGAGGAACTGCCAGAGCTGATTTTGCTTGATATCATGCTCCCTGGAGAAGATGGAATGGAGATACTGAAGAAGCTGAAGACTTCCGGGAGAACCAAAGATATTCCGGTCATCATGGTTACGGCAAAGGGTGCAGAATATGACAAGGTCATGGGACTGGATGCGGGAGCAGATGATTATGTGACCAAACCATTTGGAATGATGGAACTGGTATCCAGAATCCGTGCAGTACTCAGACGGACATCGAAAAAAGAAGAGGATGATACCTATGTGCTGGGTGAGATCCGCATGGACCGTAAAAAGCATGAAGTAACGGTAGCGGGAGAACCGGTAGCATTAACATTGAAAGAATATGAGCTGTTGAGAAAACTTATGGAGAATCAGAATATTGTTCTGACAAGAGATAAATTACTGGAAGAAATCTGGGGATATGATTTTGACGGTGAGACCAGAACGGTAGATGTCCATGTAAGAACCCTGCGCCAGAAGCTGGGACAGGCAGGAGAATATATTGAGACTGTCCGGGGGGTTGGATACCGTATAGGAGAGATCGATGCGAAATAGAATCCAGAAAAGTATGATTTTTGTGGTTACGATGTCACTCCTGATCTCATATATTCTGGTTACTCTGGTTATTTACCGGCAGGCGCTGGATATCCGGCGCAGTGAACTGGTTCAGGAGGCAGAATATATCCGGGCGGCAATAGATATATCCGGAGAAGAATATTTTGGCACCATGGATAAGGTCAGTAGGCGCACCAGGGTAACATGGATCGATAAAGACGGAAAAGTACTTTATGATACCGGAAATGATCAGGAAACGCTGGCAAACCACAAATCAAGAAAAGAATTCAAAGAGGCATTGGCAAATGGCAGTGGGCAGGATATCCGTATGTCAGACAGCAAAGGACAGGAGATGTACTATTATGCGTTGAAGATGGATGATAGCTCTGTCCTGCGTGTGTCAAGAGGCATGGATACGGTCTGGAATACAGCATTTATGATCTTACCGTATATGATTGCGATCGGGGTCATGATGGGGTGTGTTGCATGGTTTATGACAAGGCATCAGGTGAAAAGGCTGATTGCACCGATTAACAATTTGGATCTGGAAGAACCACTGGAAAATGATGTATATGAAGAGTTGCATCCGCTGCTTGAAAGAATTGACAGGCAGAATAAAGAAAAAGCAGCAATTGAACAGATGAGGAGAGAATTCTCTGCAAATGTTTCCCATGAGCTGAAGACTCCTCTGACCTCGATTTCGGGATATGCAGAAATTATGATGAACGGTCTTGTAAAATCGGAAGATATGCAGGGATTCAGTGAACGGATCTATAAAGAGGCAAGCAGGATGATCACCCTGGTCGGTGATATTATCAAGCTGTCAAAACTGGATGAGGGCAGTGTGGAGCTTGAAAAAGAGAATGTGGATCTGTATCAGATGACAAGGGAGATCGTGAGCCGTCTGGCACTTCAGGCAGAAAAACACAGAATACAGGTTGAAGTGGTAGGAGAACATGTGGAATGTTTTGGAATCCGTCAGATCCTGGATGAGATGATCTACAACATCTGTGAAAATGCCATCAAATACAATAAAGAAAATGGAAAAGTAAATATCTGGGTTGGAAATACACTGAACGGGAAAAAAGTCATTGTCCAGGATACCGGAATCGGAATCCCAAAAGAGCATCAGGATCGTATTTTTGAGCGTTTTTACCGGGTGGATAAGAGCCATTCCAGAGAGACCGGCGGAACAGGTCTGGGTCTTTCGATTGTAAAGCATGGAGCACTTTTGCATAACGCAGAAATCCATGTGGAAAGTGAAGAAGGAAAAGGTACAAAAATGGAGCTTATTTTTCATTGTTAAAAAACTGTTTACAATTGGGAAATTAAAGGTATAATGTATAGAAAAAAGCTATGAAATATTATAGCTTTTTTCTATTTTATATCAAAAACAGAATCATGTATAATAAAGAGTAATATGACTAAAATTAAAAAATGGTTGAATTCGGTATGGAAGAGTGCCGGATACAATCTGTGTAGAGATTCACATGGAAAATGAGAGGCAACTATGGAAGAACAGAAGCAGAGTACGAGCAGCAATTATTTTAAAGGATTATCCAGAAGGGATTATATCCAGAAAGCACATGAGATCATTCAGCAAGAAGGGATTCAGGCAGTATCTATCCGCAGGATTGCTAAGGAGATGGGGTGCTCATCAGCAAGTCTGTACAGGTACTTTGATAATGTGTCTGAACTTTTATACTATGCAGAACTCAGAATTTTAACCGGTTACATAGACAGGCTGAATGAGGCTGAGAAATCCTGGAAGAATATGTGGCAGGTATATGTAGGTGTATGGGATTGTTATGCAACGGAGGCATTTCATAATCCGGAAGCATATAATCTGTTATTTTTTGAGTATAACAATGTAAAACTCAAAGAAGCAATGCGGGAATATTATGAAATGTTTCCGGAAGATATTGTAAATGTTAACCGCTTTTTCTACAATATGCTTCAGACACCAAGCTTTCTGGCACGTGATTTTGAGATGTGCAAGCGGTGTATCAATGTTGGTGGTATTACATATGACAATGCAGTAAAATTAAACCGGATGGTGTGCATGCTCTTTGAAGGCTATTTCAAAGATGTATATGAAAACGGGATAGAGGAAGAGCAGATTCCGGAACGTGTAAAACTGATGGTAGATGATGTAGATACGATCGTTATGGCTCTTGCCAACAATCTGAAAGGCTATAAAGGATACCGTAAATAAGGAAAAAACGCCGGTTTTTGGTTATTTTTAAATACAATCCTTGTTAAAAATTTAATTAAATTGCAATCCCAAAAAAACGTGGTAAAGTATATGTGAAAGTATCGAACACACGAAATAAGGAGGCAATTTAATGGACAATATGAAAGGCTTCGGCATGATGATTCAAGAGCTGAAGAAAAATCCAAAAACGATCGTTTTTACAGAAGGAACAGATGAGAGAATTCTTGAGGCAGCTTCCCGTCTTTTAGCAGGAAGCTTCCTTACACCAATTCTTGTTGGAAATAAAGAAGCAGTATTAGAAGCAGCTGAAAAGTATGGATACAACATCCGTGGCGGAGAGATCATTGATCCGGATGATTATGAGAGATTTGACGAGATGGTAGAACTGTTCTGCGAACTTCGTAAGAGCAAAGGTGTTACACCGGAGCAGGCAGCAAAGACACTTAAGAGAAACAACTATTTTGGAACCATGCTGGTTAAGATGGGAGTTGCAGACGCACTTCTTGGAGGAGCTACTTACTCTACAGCAGATACCGTACGTCCGGCACTTCAGCTGATCAAGACCAAACCGGGATCAAGCTGTGTATCTTCCTGCTTCATTTTGGTTCGTCCGTCAGCTACAGGTGAGAACGAAGTTCTTGCTATGGGTGACTGCGCGATTAATCTCAAACCAACAGAGGATCAGCTTGCAGAAATCGCATGGGAAGTTGCAGAATGTGGTAAACACTTTGGTATCGATCCAAAGGTTGCATTCTTAAGCTACTCTACACTTGGATCTGGAAAGGGTGAAGATGTAGATAAGATGCGTAATGCAGCGGCAAAAGCAAAAGAACTGTATCCTTCACTTCCGATCGAAGGAGAGCTTCAGTTTGATGCAGCTGTATCTCCGCGTGTTGCAAGAACAAAATGCCCGAACAGTGAAGTAGCAGGTCAGGCAAATACATTTATCTTCCCGGATATCAACGCAGGTAACATCGGATATAAGATCGCACAGAGACTTGGTAACTTTGATGCATACGGACCGATCCTTCTTGGTCTTAATGCACCGATCAACGACCTGTCCCGTGGATGCAATGCAGAAGAAGTTTATTCTATGGCAATCATCACAGCAGCACTCGTAGAAGACTAAGAGTATTGACAAATATTCAGACGAAAATTATAATATAACAAACAAGGGCGTTTTCAAAATGGATTGAGAACGCCCTTTTTGTGGATACGATGAGGCAAGTGCAGATTTGTGCTTGCACAACGGATCTGCATTTGGCGAATGTACATCACCTGATGTTGGAAAAGGTAAAAAATCCTCTTGCAAGCAATCTTGCATCGGCTTTCTGACCTTTTGACCCTGGTATCATCATTTTATTTATGAGTAGTAAAAACGGGAGGATTTGTATGAGTATGAAAAATTATACGAGAGAAGATATCCTGAATCTTGTCGAGGAAGAAGATGTGGGATTTATCAGGCTGCAGTTCACCGATATTTTCGGAACAATGAAGAATGTAGCGATTACAGTAAGCCAGCTTAAGAGAGCACTGGATAACAAATGTATGTTTGATGGATCTTCGATAGAAGGATTTGCCAGAATCGAAGAATCGGATATGTATCTGCACCCGGATCTGAATACATTTGAAATTTTCCCGTGGCGACCGCAGCAGGGAAAGGTTGCAAGATTTATCTGCGATATTTACAGACCGGATGGAACAGCTTACGAAAGCGATCCGAGACATGTTCTTAAGAAGGTACTTTCCGAGACAAAAGAGATGGGATATGACTTTAACGTAGGACCGGAATGCGAATTTTTCCTGTTTGAGACGGATGATGCGGGAAATCCGACGACGATTTCCAATGAACGTGCAGGATATTTTGATCTGGGACCTTTGGATCAGGGAGAGAATGCAAGACGTGATATTGTTCTTACAATGGAAGATATGGGGTACGGTGTGGAGGCATCTCATCACGAGATGGCACCGGCACAGCATGAGATCGATCTGGAATATACAGAGGCGCTGGATGCAGCAGACAATATCATGACATTTAAGCTTGTTACCAAAACAATCGCAAAAAGACACGGGCTTCATGCTACATTTATGCCAAAGCCAAAGGATGGTATCCATGGCTCAGGAATGCATCTGAATATGTCTCTGTCAAGAGATGGAAAGAATGTTTTTGCAGATGAAAAAGATCCGAATGGTCTGAGCAAGGAGGCTTACTATTTTATCGGCGGACTTATGAAACATATCAAAGCGATCAGCTTTATCACAAATCCGATCGTGAATTCCTATAAGAGACTGGTTCCCGGATATGAGGCACCGGTATATATTGCCTGGTCAGCGAATAACCGGACTCCTCTGATCCGTATTCCAAGGGTATCAGGGGAAAGCACAAGAGTCGAACTCAGAAGTCCGGATGGGGCAGCAAATCCATATCTGGCACTTGCCGTATGTCTGGCTGCCGGAATGGAAGGAATTAAAAACAAGATCCTGCCGCCGGAGAGTGTAGATGAGAATATTTACGAAATGACAGATGTGGTGAAAAATGCACTTGGAATTGAGGAGCTTCCGGCAAGCTTAAGAGAAGCAATCACAGAATTCCAGAAAGATCAGTTTATGCAGGAAGTACTGGGAGAAGAACTGTCACAGAAGCTGATTGAGTCAAAGCGTGCAGAATACAGAGAATACCGCACTCAGGTTACAGAATGGGAAATTAATGAGTACTTACAGAAATTCTAAAGAAACTTTCCAATTCTAAGGGCAGGAGGCTGGTATTATGAGCAGTATTATTGTTGTATTTCCAAAAAAGGAGATTGCAACCAATATTCGCAATATACTGGTACGAAATGGATTTGACGTGATTGGTGTGGGGGTAACCGGAGCACAGGCGGTTCAATTGGCAGATAATCTGGATGATGGAATTGTAGTTTGTGGTTATAAAATGACAGATATGTTATATAATGAATTGAGAGATTATCTGCCGGGTACGATTGAGATGCTTTTGATTGCATCGCCGGAGAAATGCAGTGACAGGACGCCGGGAGTGATCAGCCTGTCGATGCCATTTAAGGTATTTGATCTGATGAACACGATCGAGATGATGGCACAATCGATTGGCAGGCGGAGAAAGAAAAGAAGAGCAGAGCTTAAGAACCGGAATTCGGAGCAGCAGGCACTTGTAAAAGAGGCAAAGAGTCTTCTGATGGAACGTAATAATATGACGGAGGAAGAAGCGCATCGCTATCTGCAGAAATGTAGTATGGAGAGTGGTGTCAATATGGTGGAGACAGCTCAGATGGTACTTAGTATTATGGCGGAATAAAGGAGATTAAAGAGGCAGGATATATGATCTTTACAAAAATGCATGGTCTTGGAAATGATTATGTGTGTATAAACTGCTTCAGAGAAAGGGTGGAAGATCCATCTGGATTTGCAAGAACACTTTGTGACAGGCATTACGGGATCGGAGCGGATGGTCTGATTCTGATATGTCCGTCAAAGGTGTCTGATTTTAAAATGGAGATATACAATTCGGATGGATCAGTTGCCGGGATGTGCGGCAATGGCATCCGATGCCTGGGAAAATATGTATATGATTACGGACTTACCGGAAAGGAAACTCTCAGTATCGAGACGAAATCCGGAATTCGTAACATGCACCTTCAGATTCAGGATGGGAAAGCCTGCGGTGCTATGGTAGATATGGGTGTTCCAAGACTGAACGCACATAGCATTCCAATCCTGAGTGAAAAGGATCTGGTGATCAATGATCCGATTGAGGTACAGAAGAAGAACTACCGCATGACCGGGATTTCGATGGGAAATCCGCATGCGGTAATCTTTTCAGAAGAGATAAACGGGATTTCTCTGGAAGAGACAGGAAGGGAGTTAGAATTTCATCCGAGATTTCCGGAGAGAGCAAATATCGAGTTTTGTCATGTGACTGCGAGGGACCGGATGGAGATCCGTGTGTGGGAGCGGGGGGTTGGTGAAACGCTTGCCTGCGGAACCGGAGCATGTGCAGCAGTTGTGGCTTCTGTGCTGAATGACTTGACAGATGAGGAAGTAATCGTTAAATTATTAGGTGGAGAGTTATCTGTCAGATGGGATCGTAAGGTGAATCATGTATTTTTGGAGGGGCCTGCGGTTAAAGTATTTGATGGTGTACTATAAAGATCAAATCACAAAGGAGACGACATATGTACAGTGTAAATGAAAACTACTTAAAGTTACCGGGAAGCTATCTGTTTTCCAATATTGCCAAAAAAGTTGCAGCGTTCTCAGCAGCGAATCCGGATGCACCGATCATCCGTTTGGGAATCGGTGATGTAACACAGCCGCTTGCACCTGCGATCATCGAAGCGCTTCACAGTGCAGTTGATGAGATGGCACACGCAGAGACATTCCACGGATATGCACCGGATCTTGGATATGAATTCTTAAGAAGCGCGATCGCAAAGAATGATTTCCAGGCAAGAGGATGTGATATTGCTGCAGATGAGATCTTTATCTCAGACGGAGCAAAGAGTGATTCTGGAAATATCCAGGAGATCTTTGGACCTGACTGCAGAATCGCAGTAGGAGACCCGGTATATCCTGTATATGTGGATACAAACGTAATGGCAGGACGTACCGGAACTTACGATCCAAAGACAGAAACATGGAGCAATGTAATCTACATGCCTTGTACAGCAGAAAATGGATTTGTACCGGAACTGCCAAAAGAAGTACCGGATATGATCTATTTATGCTTCCCGAACAATCCGACCGGAGCGGCTATCACAAAAGATGAACTCCAGAAATGGGTAGATTATGCAAATAAAAACGGGGCAGTGATCATTTATGATGCTGCATATGAAGCATATATCACAGAGGAAGATGTACCACACAGTATTTTTGAATGTGAAGGAGCAAGAACCTGTGCAATCGAACTTAGAAGTTTTTCTAAGAATGCCGGATTTACAGGAGTACGTCTTGGCGCAACAATCATTCCGAAAGACCTTAAGTGTGGAGATGTGATGCTTCATTCGCTGTGGGCAAGACGTCACGGAACAAAATACAATGGAGCACCTTATATTGTACAGAAAGCCGGAGCTGCTGTTTATACAGAGGCCGGAAAAGCACAGATTAAAGAGCAGATCGCATACTATCAGAAGAATGCAAGAACGATTTATGAAGGTCTGAAGAATGCCGGATACACGGTATCCGGAGCAGTGAACTCACCATATGTATGGTTAAAGACGCCGGATAACATGACTTCATGGGAATTCTTTGATTTCCTTCTTGAAAAAGCAAATGTAGTTGGAACTCCGGGATCAGGATTTGGACCGAGCGGGGAAGGATACTTCCGCCTGACAGCATTTGGAAGTTACGAGAATACGTTGGAAGCAATCAAGAGAATTGAGAATATTTAATTGAAAATTTGGCTGCAGGGACGGGCGTCGGATCACGGTGTGGATTTGGCGGTGGACTCTGACGTGAACAGCCTGTAACATGAAAAGAAAGAGAAAAGTGTGATACCAGACTCATTCGACGGAAAATCTGATGATTTCCCATCTCAGGAGTCTTCGGAGTTTCGTACTTGGGGTACGAAATCCGATCACACTTTTCTCTTTTTTTCATTAACAGGCTGTAACACGCCGCCATATACCGCCAAATCCACACCGTGATCCGACGCCCTGGGCGCTGCAGACAATTTAAAATGATACCTGGCTTTAAGCTTTATTCAACCGTTATGTGTGTCTATACCAAAACAAAATCACTCATAACATATAAGCCAGAACAAAAGTAAATATAATAAGAATGGATTTCAATTCTGAACAAACAATCCTTCCATCCACAGCGAGGCGCATCTATGATGCGCCAATGCGGAAGCTTTGAATAACGTAAAGGTGAAGTGGGGACGAGGTGACGGTTTCACGCCATTCGTAAGAGCCGTGCAGTCTGTTAATTTAATCGGGACGGAAATTGTGACCAGATTTCGTACTACAAGTACGGAATCTGAGGACTACCTGAGCCGGAAAATCATCAGATTTTCCAGCGAATCAGTCCGATGTCGCAACTTCCGTCCCGATTAAATTTTACAGAATGCAGGCGATGAAGACCGGCGTGAAACCGTCACCTCGTCCCCACTTCGCCCGTAACCTTATTCCAAACTTCCCCTAACCGGTATGAGACTCCGCTCCAATACCCCTTTCAGGTGAGCAATAGCGGTTCCGTAGTTCGTGATCGGTACACCCTGATCTTCGGCGCATTTGAGGCGATACTGCATTTCGCGTTCGTTCAGGGTGCAGCCACCACAGTGAATAATGAGTTTATAAGGTGAGAGATCTACCGGGAATTCGGTCCCGCTTGTAAATTCAAAGTGCAGGTCTTTATTTCCGGTATGCTGGCGGATCCAGCGAGGAAGTTTCACTGTTCCAATGTCATCACATTGCCTGTGGTGGGTGCAGCCTTCACAGACGAGGATTTTGTCACCATCTTCCAACTTGTCCAGCATCTGTGCGCCTTCGACCTGAAGCTTCAGATTTCCTTTGTATCTGGAAAGCAGGATGGAAAAAGAGGTCAGTGGAATATCTTCCGGTGTATCGGCAGACACTTTGGCAAATGCCTGGCTGTCGGTGATGACAAGGCGTGGCTTTTTGCCAAGAGACGAAAGTGTTTCCTTCAATTCTGTGTCACGGGTTACAATAGAGATTGCACCAGCCTCCAGTACATCGCGGATGGTCTGCTGCTGTGGGAGGATCAGACGTCCTTTTGGGGCGGCAGAGTCGATCGGGACGACCAGAACGACAAAATCATTTGGATTTAAAAGATCGCGGACGAGATATTTATCCTGATCTTCTTCCGGAGCCTGGCTTGCGATCAGTTCTTTTAATTCATGAACATGGTATCCGGTTACTGTGCTGACTTCGATACTGTTGGAAGCATCTATATGAAAAGAAGCATCCGGCATAGAATCCAGGTTCGGACAGACTGCGCCATTTTCAGCAGAAGAGCAGAGGTCAGATTTATTTTTTACCACAACGTAAGGGATCTTCTTATCCTGTATTTTCTTTAAGATGGATAAATCTTCTGGTGTCATGCCAAGAGAGGCATCGATTACCAGAACAGCGATATCTGTTTTGTTTAAAATCTGGTAGGCTTTTTTGACACGCAGTTCACCGAGTTCTCCGATGTCGTCAAGCCCCGGGGTGTCAATGATCACGACAGGTCCGAGGGGAAGAAGTTCCATTGCCTTTGGAACCGGATCGGTAGTTGTTCCGAGAACATCAGATACAATGGCAAGATTCTGTCCGGTGATAGCGTTGATGATGCTGGATTTTCCGGCATTTCTGCGACCGAAGATACCGATATGTACACGATCTGCAGAAGGGGTGCTGTTAAGACTCATAGTTTTTGTAATCTCCTTTTTTGTATTCTTTTTGCGCAGGAATTCCTTTGCAGTCAGTTTGGATCTGGAAATAGTGTATCACATATACTATAGAAAATCAATTTTGTGAAAAATTACTTAAAAGAAACATATAAAACTGGCAATTTTGGATAAAAGTTTCATTGACTAAAGTGTGAAAGTGCGGTAAAATAATCACAAGTTCATAAAGAACAGAACAGACAAGGATGTCGCATCAGATGCGGCATCCTTTTTG
>ENA-UOJV01001331-UOJV01001331.1-human-gut-metagenome-genome-assembly--contig:-C82-NODE-1331-length-27926-cov-40.200746_pt1 | contig 27926 bp, 27 predicted proteins | sample MGYA00242356_ERZ723903 | MGnify/ENA metagenome assembly ERZ723903
TCGCATATCTTAAAGGGCATGATGCGCGAGGTGTGCGACGCGGGCGGCGCGATCTTCTTTTCGACCCATGTGCTCGAGGTCGCAGAAAAGCTCTGCGACAAGGTCGCCATCATCAAGGGCGGCAGGCTCATCCGCTCGGGCACGATGGACGAGGTCAGGGGCGATGACTCGCTCGAGGAGGTCTTCCTGGAGCTGGAGGGCGAATCATGCTGAAAACGCTCGTCAAAAAGCAGTTGATGGAGATCTTCCGCAGCTACTTTTACAATGCCAAAACCAACAAAAAACGCTCGGCGGCGGGAACTGCTGCCTATATCCTGCTCTTTGCCGCGCTGATGCTCGGCGGGCTCGGCGGGATGTTTACGGGACTGTCCCTCATGCTCTGCGCGCCGCTTTCGCAGGCGGGGATGAGCTGGCTCTACTTTGCGCTGATGGGGCTGCTTGCGGCCTTCCTCGGCGCATTCGGCAGCGTGTTCAATACCTATTCAGCCCTGTACTTTGCCAAGGACAACGACCTGATGCTCTCGCTGCCCATTCCGGTGCGGACGCTGATGGCCTCGCGCCTGATGACGGTCTATCTCATGGGCCTGATGTACTCCGCGGTCGTCATCGTGCCGGCGGTCATCGTCTATTGGGTCACGGTCTCGGCCGCGCCGACGGCGATTCTCGGCGGCGTACTGCTGACGGTGCTGATCTCGATTTTCGTGCTCACGCTCTCTTGCGCGCTGGGCTGGCTCGTCGCAAAGGTCAGCCGGAAGCTCAGACATAAGAGCTTCATCACGGTCATCGTTTCGCTCGCGGGCTTGGGACTTTACTATTTCTTCGTCTTCAAGGCGCAGACGGCTATCGAGCAGCTCGTCGCCAACGCTGCGGTCTACGGCGAGAAGATCAGGGGCGCGGCGCACCCGCTCTACGTCTTCGGTCAGGCCGGTACAGGCGACGGCCTTGCGATGCTGCTGAGCGCGCTGGTCGTCCTCGCATTGTTCGCGCTGATGTGGGCGGTGCTCTCGCGCAGCTTTTTGCAGATCACGACCGCGACGGGCGCGTCGGGCAGGGCGGTGTACCGCGAAAGGACCGTCAAGCGCCAGAGCGCGGACGCGGCGCTCTTCCGCAAGGAGCTTGCGCGCTTCACCGCGAGCCCGAACTATATGCTCAACTGCGGACTTGGTATTCTGCTGCTGCCGGTCGCGGGCATCCTGCTCTTGTGGAAGGGCGGAGAAGTCGTTCCGCTCCTGGATGCGATTTTCGGTGCGCGCGGCGGCTGCGCAGAGGTGCTGCTCTGCACCGGCGTGTGCGCTGTTGCGTCGATGAATGACATGGCGACACCGTCGGTGTCGCTGGAGGGAAAATCCCTCTGGCTCGCCCAGTCGCTGCCGGTCACGCCGTGGCAGGCACTGCGCGCAAAGCTCAAGGTACAGCTTGCGCTTACGGCACTTCCTGCGCTCGTGCCGCTTGTCTGTATGGCGGCCGTTCTGCCGCTCACGCCGTCGCTGGCGCTCTCGGCGGTCACGGCGCTTGCGTACATCGCGTTTTCCGCGTGCCTGGGGCTGACGCTTGGCGTCACGCGGGCGAGCTTTACCTGGACGAGCGAGCTCATGCCCATCAAGCAGAGCCTGGCGGTGATGATTGCCATGTTTGGCGGCTGGCTTTACGCCGTCGCGCTGGCGGGGCTTTACCTTCTTGCGGGCTGGAGGCTCGGCGCGGCTGCCTACCTTGCGATTTTTGCCGCCCTGACGCTCGCGGCGGCGGGACTTATGTACCGCTGGCTCAAAACGCGGGGCGCGAAGCGATTTGCCGTGCTGTGAAGGAAAAAACAGAAAAGAGGACGGTTTTCTAACCGTCCTCTTTTTTTCAGCTCTCCATGTGCTTGCCGAGAAAGCCCGCGATCGCCTGCGCGAGCTTGTACTCCGTCTCGCCCGCGCCGACGCTGCCATCGGTGCCGATGAAGACGACGAGCCCCAGCGCGTCCCCCTCGGAGATGATGGGGGCGGCGACGGCTGCGCAGTAGCGGTCGAGCGATTCGGTGACGAACACGCTGCGCTCGTTCGGCACGGCGCGGTAGATGCCGCGGTCCTCCATGATCTGCTCAAGCTGGGGACTGATGCGCTTGCCGATGAGGTCGCGGCGCGCGCTGCCCGCCGCGGCGATAACGCTGTCGCGGTCCGTCACGGCGACCGTCGTGCCGGTGGACTTGCTCAGCGTTTCGCAAAGCTGCGCGGCAAACTCATCCACGCCGCCCATGAGGGAGTACTTCTTGAAGATCACCTCTCCGTCCTTGCTCGTGTAGATCTCCAACGGGTCGCCCTCGCGGATTCGCATGGTGCGGCGGATCTCCTTGGGGATGACGACGCGGCCGAGGTCGTCGATCCGTCTGACAATTCCGGTTGCTTTCATCTATCAAAACTCCTTTTATACTCGATAAACTGCACTTAGTCTTTGGAAAAGCCGCCAATTTATCCAAACCGGATGCTGGAAGATTTTACAGCGCGCGGACAGAAAACTTGTTTTTGTGCTGCGAGACGGCGACAGGCGGCGAATTTCATGGCGATTATGACGAAATTTCGCCATTGAGGTGTTTTTGACAGAAATACATATGTCCGCCTATTGAATTTTCTGCCGTCCGAGGGTATAATACAAATCACTTTGCAGAGGTGTATATTTTGAAAAGAGAGAAGATGTTTGTATGAAAACCCTCAAGAAAATTGCCGCCGCATATAACGGCGTCAGCCTGATTTTGCGCATTGCCATCGGCCTTGTCATCGGCGCGATCCTGGCGCTCGTTTGTCCGGGGGCAACTTGGCTGCAGGAGCTCGGAAACCTGTTTGTCGGTGCGCTCAAGGGCATTGCTCCCGTGCTGGTGTTCGTCATCGTGGCGAGCGCGCTGGCGCAGGGCACGTCCAAGCTCGACCGCCGCTTTGGTACGGTCGTGTGGCTCTATATGCTCACGACGTTCCTCGCCGCCATTTTAAGCGTTGTGACGAGCACGATCTTCCCGCAGACGCTGGTGTTTCCCGAGGCGGCCAAGGCGGAGGTCATCCCGCAGGGCCTCGGCGAGGTCATGCACACGCTGCTGGCTAACATCGTCTCGAACCCCATTTCCGCCATTATGAACGGCAATTACATCGGCATTCTGATGTGGGCCTGTCTCTTCGGCGTTGCGATGAAGAAGCTCGGCGCGGACTCCACAAAGGTCTTCCTGAGCAATGTGTCCGACGCGGTCTCGACCATCGTGCGCTGGATCATCAACCTTGCGCCGTTCGGCATCATGGGCCTTGTGTTTACCAATGTTGTGAGCAACGGTCTTGCAATCTTCACGCAATACGGCAAGCTCCTGCTCCTGCTGGTGGGCACGATGCTCTTCATGGCGCTCATCATCAACCCCATCATCATTTTCATCTATCTGCGCTGCAACCCTTACCCGCTGGTATTCCGCTGCCTGCGCGAGAGTGGCCTGACGGCGTTCTTCACCCGCTCCTCTGCGGCGAATATCCCCGTCAATATGGCCATGTGCGAAAAGCTCGGGCTGGATAAGGACTTCTACTCCGTCTCGATTCCCCTCGGCGCGACCATCAACATGGACGGCGCGGCCATCACCATCACGATCATGACGCTGGCTGCGGCCAACACGCTGGGGATGCAGGTCTCGCTGCCTGCGGCCATCCTGCTTTCCATTATGTCGGCCCTTGGCGCGTGCGGCGCCTCCGGCGTGGCGGGCGGCTCGCTGCTGCTCATTCCGATGGCGTGCTCACTGTTCGGCATTTCAAACGATATTGCCATGCAGGTCGTCGGCGTCGGCTTCATCATCGGCGTCATTCAGGACTCTGTCGAAACCGCGCTGAACTCCGCGGGCGACGTGGAATTCGCTGCCACGGCCGAGTATCATCAGTGGCGCAAGGACGGCAAGCCCCTGCCCGAGTTCCTCGGCGGCAGAAAGAAGTAAATAAGACTGCGATATTGTGATAAAACAGCACGCCGGCTCACTGAGCCGGCGTGCTGTTTTATGGATAGAGGCGCCTCCAGCCTTGGCGGGGAAGCCGAGAGGACAAAAGCACATATCCCGAGGATAACTATGATGGCGCGATCATGACTTTCTTTGAGGGCAATGTGCCCTTCTGGGTCTGCGACACGGAAAAGGTCAGCGGTATGAAAAAGCGCGAATCCAAGTCCGAAGCCTTCTCTGCCAATCCCTTCGAGTATGAATTTACCTTTGCGCCCATGGGCGACAACGGCGTTTATAGTACATTGAGCTGTGGTACGGCTTTGCCGTGAACAAGGATGGCAGCAACAGCGACTATGCGCTGGAGTTCCTGCGCTTCATGGCGCGCGAGGATCAGCTCAATACGCCGGCTTCCGTCAAGGGAGTTCCCTCCATTGCCAAGAATGCGCCGGATGAGCGCTACAGCAATCTGAACAGTATTGAGAAGGTCGAAGCGTCCACCGTGTGTGACGGCAGCGTCGCGGGGTATGTGGGCTCCTGCTTCGTGAGCTCCGCGGCAGATCTGGCAGGCGGCGTGACCGCCGACACCGCCGCGGCACTGGAAGAGTTTGTATCCGCCTGCGCAGAGTCCGCGCAGGGCAACTGAGCAAGGGAAATATGATGTGCAGCAAGGCAGACGCTCTGTATCGAGCGTCTGCCTTGCCGATTTAGCGGCGGCGCCTGCGCGAAAGAAGGGGGAGAAGCCTGCCTCGGGAGGAGTGTGCCCGGTACCGGCCGTGCCGGTGCTTGCTTTTTGCTGCGGTCTGCGGTATGCTTGGATAGCGATGTGAGGAAGAGAGCAGAAAAATGGAAGAAAACGGCCCTTGCCTCGCCATTTTATCGGGAAGGGGCGGTGTGCCCGGCCCGGCTCGGCGGACGGCGATTTGCAGATCGAGGAGGAAACGCGGAATGACAGCGAATGAATATCAGAAATTGGCCATGACAACATTAAACCCGGAGCTGACGAAAAGGGACATATTGATCAATAGCGTCATGGGCTTGTGCGGCGAGTCGGGCGAAGCCATCGACATTGTAAAAAAGTGGATGGCGCAGGGCCATGAGCTGGACAGGGAGCACCTTGCGGAGGAGCTTGGCGATATCGCGTGGTATCTGGCGGAAGCTGCCGCGGCGTTGGATCTGTCGCTGGATGACATTTTTCAAGCGAATATTGCCAAACTGAAGAAAAGATACCCGGATGGATTTGAAGCGAAGCGTTCTCTGGGCCGGTCGGAAGGGGAGATATAGGCCCGGCTTATCGGCCGGCACCGGACAGAGCGGGCGGATCTCAAACATACCCCATAAACAAAGGCGGGCAGCCGCCGCGGATCAAAAGAAGGAGAAATAAGATGAATGATTACGAACGCGCCCTGGCGCTGCGGGACGAAACGGTCGCGCACCGCCGCTGGATGCACACCCATGCCGAGGTCGGCTTAGAGATGCCAAAGGCGCAGGCCTATGTGATAGAGCAGCTCAAGCGTGCTGGGCTGGAGCCGCGGCCCTGCGGCCACGGCGTTGTGGCAGAGCTTGGGAAGAAAGGCGGCAGGACGCTGCTGCTGCGCGCGGATATGGACGCGCTGCCGATGAAGGAGGAAAGCGGCGAGCCTTTCGCCTGTCCGACCGGCACCGAGGCGCACGCCTGCGGCCATGATTTTCACACGGCGATGCTGCTGTCGGCGGCAAAGCTGCTCAAGGAGTCGGAGGAGAAACTTGCGGGCAGGGTCCGCTTTATGTTCCAGCCCGCGGAGGAGACTTTCGAGGGTGCGAAGGATATGATCGCAAACGGCATTCTGGACGGCGTGGACGCGGCGCTTGCCTATCACGTCAGCACCGGCCGTATGCCGGTCGGCATCTTTATGTACAACGACAGCGGCACAATGATGAACTCGGTCGACGGCTTTCGGATCACCGTATACGGCAAGGGCTCGCACGGCGCGTACCCGCAGAACTCGATCGACCCGATCAACATCGGCGTGCACATCTATCTGGCGCTCGAGGCGCTTCTCGCGCGCGAGGCCGACCCCAACAAGACCTGTGTGATGACCGTCGGACAGTTCACTGCCGGCGCCGCAGCCAATATTATCCCCGATACCGCCATTCTGCAGGGCACGATCCGCACGAATGACCGCGACAGCCGTGCGCTGCTGGTGCGCCGCATGAAGGAGACCGCCGAGAAGACGGCTGAGGTCTATGGCGGCACAGCGAGCGTGGAGATGATCTCCGAGGTGCCGCCGCTGATCTGCGACAGCGCGCTTACCAAACAGATCGTGGGCTATATGCAGGAACTGCCCATCCCCGGACTCATGCCGTATCCCGGCGTTTCGGCCAACGCGTCGGAAGACTTTGCCTCGGTTGCCGAGCGCGTGCCCTCCGCGTTCCTGTACCTCTCCGCGGGTTTCCTCGACGAGCGCGGCGACGCGCCCGCGCACAACCCCAAGGTGCGCTTCAACGAGGATGTCTGCCCCATCGGTGTGAGCTGCCTGACGCACTGCGCCATCCGCTGGCTGGAGGAGAACAGATAAGAACAAAAACAGACCGGGAAAGGGCGGAATCCCTACACCGCTATCGGTATCTATGAAAAAACATGGCAGGCACCTTTGTGCCTGCCATGTTTTTTTATTGCAATTCAGCAAAGAATATCCGACGTTTTCCGGCGTCTCAGCTCAGGTCGCCGGCGGCCTTGATCTTGACGCGGTTGGTGTTGCCGGGGTAGTAAGCGAGAGGAACATCTTCCATCTCGATGATCTCGACCGTCTTGCGCACGGCGCCGGCCGCGACCGCGAGCTCGATGGCTTCCTTCTTGGCCTTTTCCAGCGACTGCTCGCGCGGCAGCTCGTCGTAATTCATCAGCTTTTCGTACATGCCGCTGACCTTGGAGATGGCCGAGCCGATGGCGTTGGCACAGCCGAAGTGCGCGGGCTTCAGAACAGACGCCGCGCCGCCGATAGTCTCGGGCAGGATGATGGAGCCGCCGCCGACGAGAATGAGATCGACGTCCGCGTTGGAGACCTTCATCGCGTCCACGCTGTCCTCGACGAGGGCGCGGATGACAGCCATGGCCTTGTCCGCCGTCTCCTGCGGGATATCCGCGACCTTGCTCTTGTCGCCGAGCTCCACCATGCCGAGGCGCACGGCAATGTCGGTCGCCGTCATCGTGTCGCCGCCGAAGACGAGCGCCTTTTTCGTGATCTCGTAGCCCACGCTGTCGGGGCCGACGGTCACGCTGCCGTCATCCCTGACGCGCACGATGGAGCCGCCGCCGAGACCGATGGAGATGACGTCCGGCATACGGAAGTTCGTGCGCACGCCGCCGATGGTGACGGCGACGCTCGATTCGCGCGGGAAGCCATTCTGGATGACGCCGAGGTCGGTCGTCGTGCCGCCGACGTCAACGACGATGGCATCCTTGAGCGAGGAGAGATAGCTTGCGCCGCGGATGGAGTTCGTCGGGCCGCAGGCAACCGTCAGGATAGGGTAGCGGCGGGCGTGCTCCATGGTCATGAGGGTGCCGTCGTTCTGGCTGAGGTAGACGTCAGCGTTGATGATGCCTTCATCCCGCAGGCTCTTGGCAAAGCCTTCTGTAAAGCGCTCGGCCACCTGCCAGAGCGCGGCGTTCAGGATGGTGGCGTTTTCACGCTCGATGAGGCCCATGGAACCGATCTCGCTCGAGACGGAGATATGGACATCCTCACCCATGACCTCGCGGCAGAGCTTTGCGGCCTCGAGCTCGTGGTCGTTGCGGACGGTGGAGAACACGCAGGAGATGGCGATGGACTTGACGCCCTTGGCCTTCATATCGGTGAAGAAGGCCTTGGCAGCTTCGGCGTCGAAGGGTGCGAGCTGCTTGCCGTCGTACTCAAAGCCGCCGCCGATGATGGCGCTGCCGACGGCGACCTTCTGAATATCCTCGGCCCAGTCGACCATGGGGCGGATGCCGGTGGTGGCAGGCGCGCCGATGCGCAGGATGCCGATGGGGGCGAGATTCTTGCGCTCTACAATGGCGTTGGTGCACTGCGTCGTGCCGAGCATGGCCTGATGGATCTGCTTGGGGTCCACGCCGGAGACCTCGAGCACGGTACGCATCGCGCCCAGAATGCCGTCATAAATGTCTGCGGAGGTGGGATACTTGATATCCGCGACCACCGCGCGGTTTTCGTCGATCAGGACGGCGTCCGTGTTGGTGCCGCCCACATCAATTCCGAGTTTGTACATCGTTAGTAACCTCCTTTGCAGCGCTCTTCGAGCGGAATGTAATCAGTGTCTACGCCGAAATAGCGCGGGCCGACGAGTTCGATGCCCTTTTCCGTGCGCCAGAGATGGAAGCACTTGAGACCCACCACCATGACGCGCTTGCCATACTTGAGCGCGTCGGTCGTGACAGGGAGGAACGTCTCCGTGTCCACCAGCGAGATGAGGTCGGGCGTGGTGGCAAGGATCTTGCCGTCCACCGTGGCGGTCAGATTCTCGTTCTGGAACTCGACATAGGCGCTATGGCCCTTGCACTCGCCGATGCCATCGAGCACGACCTTGCCGAAGTTGAAGCCCGCGCGCGTCTCGCGCAGCACATCCGCGATCTTGCCCTTGAAGAGCTTGAAGCCCTCGGACATTTCGAGGAAGTGCTCCTCGGGCGTTTTGTCGCCGCAGTCCTTGATGGTGCGGATGGCGCGGCCGAGCTGCTCACTGCGGCTGACGATACCGTGCACGCCGAATTCCTTCATCTGCTTGCCGCTCATGGGGTAGAGGGAGACGGAGCAGGAGGCGCCGCAGCTCATCGTGACCGCGCGGGCGAGCTCTTCCGTCCATTTGTTGGTGATGGTCTCGAAGATGCAGCTGTTGCCCTTCTCATCCACAAGCGCCATGGGGGTAGCCTTCATGCCGCCGATGGTAAAGGTGACCATCTGCAGTTCGGGGAACGCACGGCCCATGCCGTCCACGTCCACCATGGGCATACCGAGGCGCGCCGCCGCCGCGATGGGCAGCATGGAGTTGACGCCGCCTGCCTCGATGGGCATGAAGGCGTAGATCTTCTGGCCGAAGAACTTCGAGACCATGTCAAAGAGCTTTTTGTACTCCGTGCCGCCGATGCCTTTTTCAGCAAGAACGGTGGGCGCGCCCATCATGGCGATGGGGACGACGAGGGCGTCGTCGGGCACCTCCTCGGGCTCGAGCAGTGTGACAGGGCCGCACTCCTGCACCGCGCCGATGGCGACGAGCTTGCCGACATAGGGGTCGCCGCCGCCGCCCGCGCCCAGCAGGGCCGCGCCGGTGGCAATATCTTCGATCTCAGGGATACCGATTTTTCGCATGACCTTTTCCTTCTTTCATTATTATTACAATGCAAGGAGAAGTGGGCGGCTGCTCGCTCCTCCTGCGGGAGAGGGGATTTACGCGGTTTTCTTTTCGGGGAAGACCTTTGCAAGGATGACATACAGCACGAGCGAGACGACGATACCGTTGACCGGGCCGACAAAGAACGGCCGGTTCAGGAACGGCAGAGCCTCGACAAGGCTGGGGAAGCTCGCAAACGTGCCGCCGGTGATGCAGGCGAAGATGGCACCCACGGCAAAGGAGACAACGCCGATGGCGGAGAAGCCGGAGCGGATGGCGAAGTTCTCCTTCTTGCCATTGCCGACGATCCAGTAGGACGCGATCAGCACGCCGGCGAGCGGCGGGATGAGGGCGGACATAAGGGACAAAAAGCTCTGGAAGGCGTTGAGCAGGCCGAAGGCAGCGAGCAGCGTGCCGATGCCGCCGGCAACGCCGGTCGTGATCTTGAACTTGCTTTCATCAAAACCAAGAAGGTTGCTCAGGGCAAGACCGCCGGAGTAGGCGTTGGTCACGTTGGTCGTCCAGGTGGCGAGCACGAGGGCGACAAGGCCGATGAAGGGAACGCCGAGAGAGGCGAGGATGGCCGAGATGTCATACTGGCCGGTGACAATGCTCATCAGCGCGCCGGTCATCAGCATGAAGAGACCGGCGGGGATGACGCCGACGATGGAGGACTTCACCACGTCGCCGCGGCTCTTGGCAAAGCGGCAGTAGTCGGCGGAGATGACGCCGCCGAGGGCGAAGGAGGCGACGACCATGGAGATGCCGAACACCAGGCCGGAGGAAGCCTCGGGCGCATAGTTTGCGATGGCCCTGCCGCCGTCGTTGGTGGTGATGCCGGCGATCAGACCGTACAGGCAGACGATGACGAGCAGGGGGACGGCGATGTAGTTGAGCCACTTTAGGCCCTTGAAGCCCACGCAGGCCGTCAGCAGCATGATGATGCCCCAGATGATGGAGCTGATGGTGACAAATGCGGGAGAGGCTTCGGTTCCCATCATGTTAGCGACCATGTTGGCAAAGGCGCTGCCGCAGGTGGCGGACTGGATGCCGAACCAGCCGACGCAGGCAATGGCGAGGAGGGTACTGATGATGTAGCGCGCACCTTTTTCGCCCAGCGCACCGGAGGCCATTACGGAGACCGGAAGGCCCGTATCGCATGCCTGCATACCGATGCAGATCATGTAAGCGCAGATGAGGCCATAGCCGATCAGGATGGACGCGACGATCTCGCCCATGCTCAGTCCGCCGCCGGCCAGCACGCCGCCGATCATCAGGCAGGGAACGCAGATCATGCCGCCCGCCCAGACTGCCGCGATGGACAGCCAGCTTTGGCGCTGCGACTCTTCTACCTTGAATCCGTTGTTGTTTTCACTCATGGGAAAAGCACCTCTTTTTGGGATATTTTGTGGGGAAAATGAAGAATGGCGCAAGTATATCACCGGAAAACGGAAATGAATATTGTCGCATAGGCAGAAAAAAGGAGCGTTCCGGTTGTCCAAAAGGACAATGGGAACACTCGAGGTTATACTGAATATCAATGCACATCATGAAGCAGGCGGTAGATGGCCGCGCCGCGGTAGAGGTCGATGGTCTCCGGCATCTTGCCGATGCGGTAGCCCAGAAGATCGGAGATGCGCTGCAGGCGGTATTTGATGGTGTTCTTGTGCAGGAACAGCAGCTCCGCCGTGCGGGTGACGCTGCTGTCGCAGTCTAAAAGGTAGACGCAGGCCGTGTGCAGCAGGTCCTGATACTCCTGGTCGGATTGCAGCACGGCGAGCGGCAGGATGCGCTTTGTGGCGGCGGCCTCCCCCTCGCTGATGCGCTTGCGGCACGAGGCAGCGAGCTCCAGCTCGCCCTGCAGGAATACATTTTTGTGGGGGAAAATGCGTTTTGCATCCTCTAAATTGTCGAGTGTCAACAAATATGCGCGGCGACAGCTTGTCGTATTGGCCAATCCGCTGCATCGGACGATCGCGGCGTCCGGGCTGCTTTCGAGCGCAGAGGCAAGAAGCTCGCGCAGCACGCTCTCCGCCTCGCGCAGGGAGTGGGGCGTGCTCAGGAACATGACGGGCTGGCCCTCGTAGATGCCGCCGACAACGGTATCCGCGCATTCGCGCACGAGCGCAAGGTCCTGCTCCATGCGGCGCTCGACCTCGTCGGCGTCTGCACCGCAGAGCATCCAGAGCTCGTGCATGGCGGCAACGTCGACATGGAAAATGTCGGCAAGACGGCGCATCTTCAGCGGCTCATCCTGCAAAATGGCGCGCAGCAGCTCGTGGATGGCGACCGCGCCGTGCTGCTTGCCCCAGATGTTGATGCAGATACGCACGGTGTCGGCCGCCTGATCGATGGCGCGCTCCTCCAGCGGCGCGCCGACCTTGATGAGCGTGAGCTGGAGCGGCTGGGCAAGGTCCGACTGGATGGGGACGGAGGATAGCTCCGCGTCCGGCAGGAACGGGCACGGCAGATGCGTCTGTCCCTCGGGCAGCGGCAGGCAGCGCTCAATGCCCTCGCGGATGGTGTCGTCCATGCCACTGGGCCATGTGGCAAGATTCAGGATGTTGCCCTCGTGCGTGCTCAGCACCGCCGAGCAGCCGAGCTCGGTGCAGAGCATTTGCAGCGCCGTGCCGACCGACTGCTGGCGGTGCGGCGCGGACGAAATGCGCGCGAGAATGTCGGATACGAGCGAGCCCGCGGCCGAGCGGTCGCGGTAAATGCACTCGGTCACATCGGTGATGAGGTCACTGTAGCGCAGATGCCGCTGTCCTTCCGGCATACAGATGAGCACAAAGTCGTGCGCGTCGGCAATGTCGATGAGCCGTTGGTCCACGCGGGGAAGATAAACGCCGACATAGTACAGCACGAGCCCGACCTCGCCGCCGTTGATGAGCCGCATGAGGTTTGAGCACTGGCGGTCGACGTCGTTGATGCAGTTCAGAAAGCCTGTGATGACGATCTCGCTGCCGGAGTATTTGTCGCGCGGGAACACCTCGCTGATGAGGACCGAGGGGTCCGTGGATTCCAGCACGGAGATCGACGAAACGACCTTCTGCAATCCGCCTGCCCCGCCCAGGACCTTCGCCTGCCGCAGAGAGGGGAGCTTCAATAGATCCGATACCGTAACGCTCACGCTGCGCCTCCTTTTCCGTTCGCCGGCCTTGGAATGTATGCAGGAGCGGCGAAGGAGCAATGAATCAAAATTTGCTTCTATTTTAGCCGCAGGAGAGAAAAATGGCAAGAGGAAAGCGCCTTGCGGCAATGCCGCCGCAAGCGCCGCTGCATCACGCGGAGCGGTCTTCGATCGGGACCCAGAGGGGGGATAAACCGGCGCTTGCTTTTTTCGCCCATTTCCGATACGATGGACAGGAACGCGGCGCGCTGCGTTGATTCAGAACAGATCAGACACAAAGGAGAGTTCCCTATGCTGTTTATTTGCTATCCCAAGTGCTCCACCTGCCAGAAAGCGCAGAAATGGCTCGACGCCAGGGGCGTCGCCTATGAGCTGAGAAACATCAAGGAGCAGAATCCCACCGCGGACGAGCTGCGCGCGTGGTACAAGATGAGCGGCCTGCCGCTGAAAAAGTTCTTCAACACCAGCGGCCTGATCTACAAGGACCTCGGGCTGAAGGACAAGCTCCCCGCCCTGTCCGAGGAGGAGCAGCTTGCGCTCCTCGCAACCGACGGAATGCTCGTCAAGCGCCCGCTGCTCATCGGCGACGGCTTCGCGCTCGCCGGCTTCCGGGAGGCGGATTGGGAAAGGGCGCTGAACGGATAAGCGCCGACGGCAATTCCGCGCTGCCGGCTCGTATATGGGAAAAGGCCATTGACCGCTTGCAAGCGGTCAATGGCCTTTTGTGCGATTTTTGGTGAACTCAGAACGACACGACTTCCTGCGCGGGCTTCGACGTGGTGGTGATGCGCTCGACGTACAGCACGGGGCCTTCGCCCTCGTAGGCGTCGAGGTGCTCCTTTTTGACCGTGGCAGTGATATCGACCCAGTCGCGATTCTTGTAGGCCTTCAGGCTGTCGCCCTTGGCGACGATGCCGACGAACTGAATGTCGTTTTCGCAGCAGGTCATCACGAACCGGCCGGGGCAGTGGATGCCCGGGAACTTCTTCGAGTGGCACATGATGAGCTTCATGTGGACCTTTTTGCCATCCCAGCGGTCAGGATGGTCCATCGCGTCGACGTACCACACGCCGTAGTCGTCGTCGGGAATGTCGATGAGGTCGGGCGTCATGTCGAACGGGCACTCGTCGCCGGTCAGGTAATCCTCACTGTTGCCGTCGTTGTCCTCGAGGTAGATGTCCGCGCGGCGGTTGACCATGCGCAGGTTGCGCGCGCGCAAGCTCTCTTTGAGCTTGTCGTCGCAGCGGTTGAAGACGATCATGTCCGCGTTCGTGATCTTTTCCATCATGAGCTGGCCCATGTTCTTGACGAACAGCTCAAAGGTCGGCGCCTGCACGAACGTCATGATCTGATAGAGCACCCAGTTGGCGGGCAGCACCTCGCGGTAGAGCTTTTCCATCTGCCACATCCCGTTGTACTCAATGAGCACCTGCTTGGGGCGGTGCTTCTTTTCCAGCTCCTTGCAGAAAGCGAGCGTCAGCTCCTCTTCGTCGTCTACCGTGACAACGGTGACGTTGTCGAGCGCCTTCTTCTCGTATTCTTCGTCACCCTCTTCGCAGCAAATGAGCAATGTCTTGTCCTCGCGGGCGAAACCGTCCTCCAGAATGCCGTTGATAAAGCTCGTTTTGCCGGAATCGAGGAATCCGGCGACCAGATAAACAGGAATATCCATCCGTTACACCCCAAACAGCTCGGCAAGGCCGTCTTCTCTGAGCTCTGCGCCGATGACACAGAGACGACCCGTGTAGTCGGGATGACCCGCGCGCACCTCGTGCTCTTCGGGCACGTAGTCAAATTCGAGCCAGCCGTCCTCGCCGTTCACGATACCCTTGGCGCGCAGGATGTGGCCGTAGTCGCCGCTGTCCAGCTTGCGGAGCATCTCCTCGAGCGCTTCGCGGCTGAACTTCTTCGGCGTCTCCTTGCCCCAGGAGGAGAAGACGTCGTCGGCGTGGTGATGATGGTGATGGTGGCACTCGCACTCGGGATTGTCGCACTCCTCGCCGTCATGGTGATGGTGATGATGCTCGTGCTCGTCGTGATCATGGTGATGATGCTCGTGCTCATCGTGGTCGTGGTGGTGTTCGTCATGCTCATGCTCATGCTCATGCTCATGCTCGTGGTCATGATGGTGATGCTCGTGCTCGGCCTCTTCAATCTCGTGCTCGCGGCGCATCTTTTCAAGAAGTTCGTCGCTCAGCGACACCTTCTCGACGGCGGAGAGGATGGTCTTGCCGTCCAGCTCGTCCCACGGAGTCGTCAGAATGGCGGCGTCGGGGTTCTTCTCGCGCAGCATCGCGGCGGCGGCCTCGAGCTTTTCCTGCGAGAGCTTCTGCGTGCGGGAGAGGATGATCGTGCCGGCGGCCTCGATCTGGTTGTTGTAGAACTCGCCGAAGTTCTTCATATAGACCTTGACCTTGCTCGCATCGGCCACGGTGACATAGCTGTTGAGCTTGAGCTCGGGGCACTCGTCCACCGTGCGCTGCACGGCGACGATGACGTCAGAGAGCTTGCCCACGCCGCTCGGCTCGATGAGCACGCGGTCGGGGTGGAACTGCTCGACAACTTCCTTGAGCGCCTTATTGAAGTCGCCGACGAGGGAGCAGCAAATGCAGCCTGCGGACATCTCGGAGATCTCGATGCCGGACTCCTTCAGAAAGCCGCCGTCGATGTTGATCTCACCGAATTCGTTTTCGATCAGCACGAGCTTTTCGCCGCTGTAGGCCTCGGCGATCAGCTTTTTGATGAGCGTGGTCTTGCCGGCGCCCAGAAAACCGGAGAAAATATCAATTTTTGTCATAAGAAATACGCTTCCTTCTTCTTTATTGATTTCCAAACCTGTATTATAAGCGGAATTTGTGAACGTTTCAAGTCCTTTAACCGCGAAGATCGCCTGTTTTGCCTGCATTTCCGCCGGCGGTGTGTTGATCGGGCAGCACGCGGCCCATGCACGCGAAGCGGTGAGCGTCCCCGGGCGGGAAAATGAGGTCCGCGGCGCTCTGCGTCCGGTCAAGGGAAAGCAGGCGGACGGCGCCGGAGAGATCGCGGCAGTACTGCCGGCAGAGCACCCTGCCGTCCACGAAGAAAAGGCCGATATCTCCTGCTGCGAGCGGCGCGTGGTCGGCAAAGATGCGGCTGCCGCGGGGAAGCGGCGGCGCTGCGTTCTCCGGTGTCTGCACGGCGAACTCCGCGCCGTGCGGCACGGTGCCGTCGTCGGAGATGTAGTCGAAATCGACGCCCTGCACGGGCGCGGCCTCACCCACGGCGGCGAGCGAGTGATAGAGCGGCAGGCGGCGCGGCGCGGACGGCGGTCCCTGCGTTGCTTCTCCGCACAGGGCGCGGAGCGAGGCGATGAGCGTGCGCGCCGCTTCGCGGCCCCGCGGCGGGAGGGCGCGGTACTGCGCGATGAGCTCGTGCTCCTCGTGCGAGAAGTCCGGCGCCTCGACGCGGAAGAAATCCCGGTAGAGATAGTTCGGGTCGATGCGAAGTGCGTTGAACAGCTTGAGGAGAATGTCCTCCTTTGGCGAGCTGACGCCGTTTTCATAGTTGCTGATCGCGGAGGGGGAGACGCCCAGCTCCTTTGCCAGCTCTGCACGGGAGAGCCCGAGCTCTTCGCGGCGCAGTCGCATTTGTTTGCCAATACTCATCAGGATACCTCCCAAATGGACAAACTTCGACTTTATCGTGCACATTTTAGCGCAGAAGCTTGTATCTGTCAATCAAGTTTAACAAGATTCTTGTAAAAATATTCTTGACATAACAAGAAACTTGTGATAACTTGATTTTGCTGACAAAAACTTTATGCTTTGCAGCGCGCCGCGGAAAGCTGCCCCGATCCCTCCTCCGTCCGCTTGTCCGCGGCGATGGCCGCCTGTCCCGGTGCGGCGGCCGTGACCTACGCGAGAAAAAAGAAAATGCGCCGCCCCCGCAAGGGAGACGGACGCACGAAAAAATAGAGAGAAAGACGATATCGGGTTGGCGCGCAAGCGCCTGCTCGATATTTTTGCGTGGTGGGATAAAAAAGAACGAGCCGATTTTCACCAGCTCGTTCTTGGTGGGGGAAGGTGGATTCGCCTGCCTGCGGGCAGGCCGTTCCGCGGCTCTGATGCGCCGCCGGCGCATCATTCACTTCCGCTCCCCTTCGAATCCACCGGACGAAAAGAAAAACCGTCACACCTGACGGTGCAACGGTTTTCCTTGGTGGGGGAAGGTGGATTCGAACCACCGAAGTCACTGACAACAGATTTACAGTCTGCCCCCTTTGGCCACTCGGGAATTCCCCCATATGCAATTTTGCTGTTTGTTGGTGGAGCTGGTAGACGGATTCGAACCCCCGACCTACTGATTACAAATCAGTTGCTCTACCAGCTGAGCTATACCAGCATCTCAGCAACGAACAGGTTGTATCTTAGCAGACTTTATCCTGTTTGTCAAGACGAAGTTTTGAAAAAAAGGAGGAAAATTCTTGTATCCGAAAAAAAGGCGGCGTGCGGCGCGCTCCGCTGCGTCGCCGCGTGCGGTCTGCTCGCTCTGCGCGCAGGAGATATTCCCCGGCGAGCGGGCGTGGTGCCGGAACGGACAGACCGTGTGCGCGGACTGCTTTGTGCCGTTTGCGCGCGAGGAGCTCAGACCGTTTGAATACATATTTGGAGAGGAGAGCGTGCCATGACGCTTTATCAGATGTCCTATGTCTACCGCGAGGACGCGCTGCGCTTCCGGATGCGCATCACTGTTCTGCGCGAGCAGGCCAGGACCGCGGAGGGAGAGGACAAGCTGCGCCTGAAGCGGCGCATTCTGGAGCTGCAGCAGCTCCTGCGCCAGTCGCGCGAGCTGGCGGACCTGACGAGACATTACTATGAAAGGGGTTATTATCGCAATGAAAGGTACACCCTATAAGATACGCAACAATGAGATCTACGGCGATATGACCGCATGGATCGCCGCGCACGCGGGCGACAACGAGAGCGACCTCAAGCGGCTCAAGCGCAATCTGCGCCTTGCGCGCGAGGAGGAGCTCACCGCCCGCCAGCGCGAGCTGCTGCGCCTGCGCTATGAGGAGAACATGACCGTGAGCGAGATCGCCGAGGCCATCGGGCGGGACAAGTCCACGGTGTCTCGCACGCTCTCGCGCGCGAGAAGAAGACTTTACAAGTGCCTGCGCTATGGCTTATAATCCCAGTATACCCGGAATCAGCGAACGGCAGACCGAATGACCCCGCACAGGCCATGGACGGCGGACCGCGGGACGAAACAGGGGGAAAACACTATGCTGCACAAGGCTATGCAAAACGAGGGGTCGCGCGTTGCGATCGCGGTCCTTGCGACCTTCCTTTACGCGGTGGGCGTCAACCTTTTCATCGTGCCGGTCGGACTGTATTCCGGCGGCGTGGTGGGCCTGAGCCAGGTCCTCCGAACGGTGCTCGCGCAGCGCGCAGCGCTGCCTGCGGGCGTGGATATCGCCGGTATCCTCTATTTTCTTTTGAATGTGCCGATGCTCTTTCTCGGCTGGCGGGAGCTCGGGCGCGGCTTCCTCGTCCGCACGCTCATCTGCGTGGGCGCGTCGTCGCTCTTTCTGAGCGTCATCCCCGCGCCCGCCTCGCCGATCCTCGACGAACGCCTGGCGGCCTGCGTGGTCGGCGGCATCCTGTGCGGCTTTGCGCTGGGGCTTGCACTCACCTGCGGCTGCTCGACCGGCGGGCTCGATATCATCGGCCTTTGCCTCAGCAAGCGCGGCAGCCACTTTACGGTCGGGCGCTTTTCGATGAGCTTCAACGTGCTGCTCTATGCGGCCTGCGCGCTGCTCTTTGACATTCAGACGGCCATCTATTCGGTCATCTATACGGTCTTCTGCTCGCTCTTCATCGACAGGGGACACCAGCAGAACATCAGCGTGCAGGTGCTCATCTTCACGAGGGACGAGGACCCCGCGCTGCCGCAGAGCATCATGTCCCGCCTTGGCCGCGGCGTGACGTACTGGCAGGGCAAGGGCGCCTATACGGGGAGCGATATGCGCGTGCTGTGCGTCTGCGTTTCGAAATTTGAGGTCGCGGACCTTCAGGAGACGGTGCGCGAGCTTGACCCGAACGCCTTTTTCATCGTGCAGGAGGGGGTGCGCATCGGCGGGAATTTTATGAGGAAGATCTCATAAAAGACAAGGGGGCTTTTTCCGTTGCCGGCCGGCCGCGGCGTCACACCTTCAAGGCAAAGTGATTTTTGTGAAAGTCCAGCAGCACTTCCCTTTTCATTTTTCCGAGCTCGAGCGACAGTCCGCTGCGCTCGACGCCGAGATAATCCGCGAGCTGCTGCCGGGAGAAGGGAATGTCGAATTCGTATGTTCCGAGCCGCTGCGCCTCGGCGGAGAAATAGGACATCAGCTTTGCCCGCGTTGTGCGCTGGCCCATGTGCGTGAGCTTTTCGCTGAAGCGCAGGTTTTTTTCGGCGAGTTCGCTGAGCAGATTGCGGATGATGCGGCTGTGGTGCGCACAGGCGGAGGGACAGACGGTCAGGATGCGCTTGACGTTCAGAAAGAGCGCGGTGACGGGCGCTTCCGCGATGATGCTCACGTTCAGCACCGAGCCGGGCGCGCAGGCAAACGCGGCGGCAAAGGTCTGCCCCGGCCCTGCCTTGGAAAGAATATTGCGATTTCCCCAAATGTCCTCCTGTATGACCAGAACACTTCCCGACAGGACGAGGCCGATCGACTCCGCCGTATCGCCGGCGCGCAGCACGAAGGCATCCTTCGGGAAGCTTTTTTTCTCCGCGTTGAGACAGGAGAGCATGGCGTCCAGCTCCGCCTCGGAAATACCGGAAAACAGCGGACAGGAGCGGAGCATAGAATAAAAATCTTTCATAAAATGCTTCTTTCGTTGAAAATTCAACCGACTTGTTGGCGCTATCGTACTACAATAGGGCCAACAAAGCAAGGAGGAACGATCATGAAACGCAGGATCATTGAGATCGATCAGGATAAATGCAACGGCTGCAGCGCTTGCGCCGCGGCGTGTCACGAGGGCGCGATCGCCATGGTGGACGGCAAGGCGAAGCTGATGCGCGACGACTACTGCGACGGATTGGGCGACTGTCTGCCGACCTGCCCGACCGGTGCGATCAGATTTGTCGAGCGCGAGGCGGCGGCCTACGATGAACAGGCGGTGCTTGCCAACAAACAGAAAAAGATGCAGAAGGAGGGAGCAGTGCTGCACCACGGCTGCCCCGGTATGCAGCTCAGGACCTTTGCACACAAGGCGACGCAGGAAACGGCGGCTCCCGCTGCGCAGGAAAGTCAACTTTCCCAGTGGCCGGTGCAGATCAGGCTCGTTCCGGTGAACGCGCCGTACTTTTCCGGCGCGAAGCTGCTCATCGCGGCAGACTGCACGGCGTATGCCTATGCCGCCTTCCATGAGAAGTTTATCAAGGGGCATATCACGCTTGTCGGCTGCCCGAAGCTCGACAGCGTGGATTACAGCGAAAAGCTCGCCGAGATCATCGCGGGAAACGATATCAAAAGCGTGACGGTCGTGCGCATGGAGGTCCCGTGCTGCGGCGGACTCGAGCACGCGGCGAGGACCGCGCTGCAAAAAAGCGGCAAGTTCATCCCCTGGCAGGTGGTGACGATCTCGACGGACGGCAGAATATTGGATGAGATTTGAGCGGTCCGGGAAAATCTTACAAGAAAAGCTTCATAAAATATCCGGCGGCGGCGCTTTGCACAGGCGAAGCGCCGTTTTTTGCAATAAGTGAGTCATTTATTGAAATTAAGGCGGTCTTTTGAAAGCTTCATCTAAAATTTATTGCACTTTCGGGGCAGATGTGATAACATCCATTCTAATCTTTTCTGTATTGCGGCACTATGATAAATTGACGCCGCACGTATAAGGCTCCGCCCGAACGGGGCGGAGGAATATTTATTATGTGGAGGTATTTGTGATGTATGACCAGTATTTTCAAAAGTTTGACCTGGCGCCTGAAATCACCGCAGCGCTGAAGAAATGCAAGTGCATCGCCTACGCCGAGACGAAGGAGGAGCTGGAGGAAATGGCCTACGGCCCCACGCATACCTCCCGTTACGACGTGGTCTATCCCATTGAGGGAAACGGCACGGTGAAGGAGGCGGAGGTCGTGCGCTGCAAGAACGGCTGCGTCGTCAACTTCATGGAGGACTATATGCGCCGCCGCGACCCCAACAGCATGGCCATCGGCGACGATCTTCCCTCTGACAAGCCGCGCTTCAAGGACCGCTTCGGCTATGAGTTCTCCAAGCTCCGTCAGGAGACGCTCGACTGGCTTTCGACCCAGCAGGTCATCATGCTGCCGTTTTCCGCCGGTCCGCGCGGCCACGGCTATCCGAGCCTGATGGTCTGCCCGCTCAACGCCGCGTTCTTTGCGCTGTCGCTTGCGAATATGCAGGGCTTTACGAGCATCGCCGACGTGCCGGAGCACTACAAGCCCCGTGCCATCATCTTTGTCGCGCCGCCCTTCCGCCATACGCATTTTGACGGCAAGCAGGTCGTTGTCCACAACCGCTCCAAGGAGATGCACGAGGTCTGGGCCTATAACCTCTATCCGGGTCCCAGCGCCAAGAAGGGCGTTTTCTCCCTGCTGCTCGATATCGGCGAGCAGGAGGGCTGGGTCTGCTGCCACACGAGCGCGGCCATGGTCGAAACGCCGTATGAAAACGAGGTCGTGTTCATGCACGAGGGCGCGTCCGGCGGCGGCAAGAGCGAGATGCTCGAGGACTTCCACCGCGAGGAGGATGACCGCCTGCTCATCGGTACGCACACGGTCACGGGCGAAAAATATTACATGACGCTCGGCGAGAGCTGCAAGATCCATCCCATCGCCGACGATATGGCCTGCGCGCTGGGTAGCTTCCAGGACCCCGAGAGCGGCAAGCTGCGCATCCTCGACGCCGAGGACGGCTGGTTCCTGCGCATGGACGGCATGACCGCCTATGGCAACAGTCCGCTCTATGAGCGCATCTGCATCCATCCGAGCGAGCCGCTCGTCTTCTTCAACATGGACGGCGTGCCCGGCGCGACGTGTCTTATCTGGGAGCACGTGATCGAATCCAACGGCAAGCCCTGCTCCAACCCGCGCGTCATCCTGCCGCGCAGGATGGTCGACAACATTATCCCCGACACCGCACCTGTCGAGGTCGACGTGCGCAGCTTCGGCGTGCGTATGCCGCCGAGCACCGCGAAGGACCCGAACTACGGCGTTATGGGTATGCTGCAGGTCGTGCCGCAGTCTATCGCTTGGCTGTGGCGGCTCATCTCCCCGCGCGGCTTCAAGAATCCGTCCATCGCCGATGCGAACGCCGGCAGCGGCCTGAAGGCAGAGGGCGTCGGCTCCTACTGGCCGTTCGCCACGGGCCTCAAGGTCACGCAGGCGAACCTGCTGCTCGAGCAGATCCTCTCCGCCCCCAAGACGACGAACGTGCTGATCCCGAACCAGCACATCGGCGCTTATCACGTGGGCTTCATGGGCGAGTGGATCTCGCGCGAATACCTCGCGCGTCACAACGGTATCGTGCGCGAGAAGCACCTGGTGCCCGCGCGCTGCCCGCTGTTCGGCTATGCGCTCGACGAGATGAAGCTCGACGGTCAGTTCATCCGTCAGACCTTCCTGCGCCCCGAGACGCAGTCCAAGCTCGGCGCCGAGGGCTACGATGCCGGCGCGAAGATCCTGACCGACTTCTTCAAAGAGCAGCTCCAGCAGTTCGTTTCCGACGATCTCGACCCGCTGGGCCGCGAGATCATCGACTGCTGCCTGCACGACGGCACGCTGGACGATTACCTCCAGCTCACGCCAATGAAGCTGATGTAAAAGAGAAGAGAGAAGGGGCGCGTATCGCGCCCCTTCTTTGCTGAGAAAGGGAGTATTCCATGGAAACGCACGCTGTGAAGGTCATTGCCCGCATCCAAAGCGACTTTCCCGAAAAATTCGGCATCCCGCGCCAGAGCGGACTTGTGCCGGCGCTGCGCGCAAAAATCGTCTTCGAGCCGGAGTTCCGGAATGACGACGCGCTGCGCGGCATCGAGGGCTTTTCGCACCTGTGGCTCATCTGGCAGTTTTCTGCCGCCGTGCGCGACACCTGGTCGCCGACCGTGCGCCCGCCGCGCCTTGGCGGCAACGAGCGCGTCGGCGTTTTCGCCACGCGTTCGCCGTTCCGCCCAAACGCCATCGGCCTTTCCTGCGTGAAGCTCGAGGGCGTGCGGCACGAGGACGGACTTGGCGACGTTCTGATCGTCTCGGGCGCGGACCTGATGGACGGCACGCCCATTTATGATGTGAAGCCCTACCTGCCTTATGCCGACGCGCACCCCGAGGCGCTGGGCGGCTTTGCCCCGTCGCCGAAGGAGACCATCGCGGTCGACTGCCCGCCGGAGCTTCTCGCAAAGCTCCCCGAGGGGCGGCGCGAAGCGCTGCTCGGTGTGCTCGCGCAGGACCCGCGCCCGCAGTATCAGCACGACCCCGAGCGCGTCTACGGTATGAGCTTCGGCGGCTGGGACGTTAAATTTCGCGTGCGCGGCGAAACGCTCGAGGTCCTTTCTTTAGCGGAAAATAAACAAGAATAAATGCTTTGCTAAGAGGAAGAGCGGCGGCGCTAATGCCCTGTTAAGAGCCTTTCGAAGTGGTTGATATGCAAATTTTGCGCGCTATAATAGCGCCAGAATACATAAAAGGAGCGTATCCACCAATGGAAGTATCCAGCGCGTTTGTTGTCATTATGGGCATGGGCGTCACCTTCGTGGGCCTGACCTGCATCATTTTTCTCACCATCCTGATGGGAAAGATCCTCTCGAAGCCCGAGGCGCCGAAGCCTGCGGCGGCTGCCGCCGCACCGACTGCCCCTGCCGTTCCTGCCGACGGGCTGACCGATGAGGTCAAGGTCGCTATCATGGCCGCCATTGCTCAGCAGCCCGGCTTCAATATGGCGAATGTGACGAATGTCAGCATTCGCAAGATCTAACCTGAATTCCACTTCTTCCTTTTAACAGCAGAAAGGGCGGCCCCACAGCCGCTCTTTTTGCTATCCTGATAAAATTTCGCATTTTAACGCAAACTTAGCATAGGCTGTGTTATAATGCGATTAGGATACGGGCATCTTCGCCCGCATTCAAGGGAAGGATGAAAAGGGGGGCTGCCTGATGGGAAAAAACGTGACCGGACTGCGGCGGCTGTATGACTTTTTCCTGACGGCTGCCATTCTCGTTACGGCGACGGTCCTATGCACGCTGCTGCGCCGACTGGACAGCGGCGGGGGCTATGTGCACCTCATTTTCGTGCTGGCGGTCGCAACCATCTCTCGCTGGACGGAGGGCTTCTTCTGGGGCATTTTCAGCTCGGTCACGGGCGTGCTGCTCGTCAACTATGTCTTCACCTACCCTTACTGGGAGTTTAACTTTACGATCACGGGCTACCCGTTCACGTTCCTTGCGATGCTGACGGTCTCGATGATGATCAGCACGATGAACACGCAGATCAAAAAGCAGGAAAAGCTGCGCATCGAAACGGAGAAGGAGGCTGTGCGCGCCAATCTCCTGCGCGCGATGTCGCACGATATCCGCACGCCGCTGACGAGCATCGTCGGCAACACCGCCGCCATTCTCGACAATGAGGGCAGCTTCTCGCCCGAGCAGAAGCGCTGCCTCCTTGAAGACGTCAACGAGGACGCGCAGTGGCTCATCCGCATGGTAGAGAATCTTCTCTCCATCACGCGCATGAGCGGCGGACAGGCCAGGATCGAAAAGGACTGCGAGGCGGCGGAAGAGATCGTCGCCGTGTCAGTCAGCAAGTTTACAAAGCGCTTCCCCAGCATCAATGTCTCCGTTGAGGTGCCGGACGAGGTGCTGATGGTCCCGATGGACGCGACGCTCATCCGACAGGTCATCATGAACCTGCTGGAAAATGCCGCCATCCACGGCGAAGGCGTGAAGAACATCCGCGTGCGTCTCTCGCGCGAAGGAAACCTCGCCTGCTTCACCGTCAGCGACGACGGTGTCGGCATCCCGAAGGAAAAGCTGGCGAATATCTTTCAGGGCGGGCTGAGCGAGGTGTCGCACAGCAACTTTGACATGAAGAAGAACATGGGCATCGGCCTTTCCGTGTGCTATACGATCGTCAAGGCACACGGCGGCACGATGACCGCGGAGAATCAGGAGACAGGCGGCGCGTGCTTCCGCTTTTATCTACCGATGGAGGAGGGCAAAACAAGTGAAGCTGAAGGATAAGGTGCTGGTCGTAGAGGACGAGCAGAACATCAGTAATTTTATTTCGACGGTGCTCACCGCAAACGATTTCGACGTGCTGGTCGCGCAGACCGGCGCGGAGGCGATCTCCATGATCACCTCGCACTGTCCCGATCTCATCATTCTGGACCTCGGGCTGCCTGATATGGATGGGCAGGCCATCCTCAAGGAGGTCAGGTCCTGGTCGAACCTGCCGATCATCGTCGTCTCGGCGCGCACGCACGAGCATGACAAGGTCGCGGCGCTCGACCTCGGCGCGGACGATTACATAGAAAAGCCGTTCGGCACGAGCGAGCTGCTTGCGCGCATCCGCACGGCCATCCGTCATACGCGCACCTCGCTCGACAACGGTGAGATCGCACAGTCGGGCAAGTTCACCGTGCGCGATCTGACCATCGACTATGACAAGCACCATGTGCTCGTCGGCGGCGAGGACGTGCACCTGACGCTCAACGAGTTCAAGATCGTGGCGCTGCTCGGCAAATACGCCGGCAAGGTGCTGACCTATGACTATCTCATCAAGCAGATCTGGGGACCGAAGGCCAAGGCGGACAACCAGATCCTGCGCGTGAACATGGCCAACATCCGCCGCAAGATCGAAAAAAATCCCGCCTCGCCGGAGTATATCTTTACGGAGATCGGCGTGGGCTACCGGATGCTCGAAAACAACGAGTAAGCAGGATGATAAGGCTTCGGCCTTATGATACCAGGGCGCGCCGCGCCTCACACAGATCACGCAGACGGCTCCTGCCATTGGGGATGGCAGGGGTCATCTGCGTATTTTGCACTTTTATGAAAAAGGCGTCTGACCGATACTCTCAAAGTTTCGGTCAGACGCCTTTCTTTTTTGTATGTTTTTATGCAAAGCGCTCTTTTGGCCTCCTTTGCAAGCGGGATATTTCGTGCTGCGCTCGGTCTTGAGCGTCATAGTTATGCTAAATTTTATGTATATTTTTTACTAAAGCAACAGATGTTACGTTTCACCTCTTTATTCACGGCTGCGATCTTGATGTGAATTGTTATTCTAACTATTGACATTTTACGGACATAAATATACAAACAGCGTCACAGTCAGTCCTACGAAGGAGGAGACCACAGCACATGACTATCTGGGAAATTGCAACGAATTATTATCAATACTTCCTGCGAGGGACGCAAACGACCATCCTCATCTCGCTGCTCACCGTGCTCTGAGGCTCCATCCTCGGCTGCCTCATCGCCTTTATGCGCCTTTCCAAGCGCAGGCCGCTTGAAGAATTCGCCGCCATTTATATTACGGTGATCCGCGGCACGCCGTTGCTCGTGCAGCTCTACATCGTCTATTACCAGCTCGACTTTATCAACTATCCCTCCGGCAGTCTCTTCGGCGTCGATCTGGAGCGGGCGCTGCCGTGCATCATCGCTCTTTCGATCAACTCCTCCGCCTATGTCGCCGAGATCATCCGCGCGGGCATTCGGGCGGTGGACAAGGGCCAGATGGAAGGCGCGCGCTCGTGCGGCATGACGAATGCGCAGGCCATGCGCTACGTGGTGATGCCGCAGGCGGTCAAAAATATTCTCCCCGCCATCGGCAATGAATTTGTCACGATGGTCAAGGAGACCTCGATCATCCAGTACCTCGGCATCGGCGATCTGATGTACAACAACGGCATCGTGGTCACCTCTACCTATAACCCGCTTCCTTGCTACTACATCTCCGCCATCATCTACCTGGCGCTGAATATCATCCTCGGCAAGGGCCTGAACATCTTTGAAGGGAGGCTGAGAAAGAGTGAACGGTAACGTATTGTTCGAGATCAAGGACTTGCAGAAAAAGTTCGGCAGCCTGACCGTCTTCGACGGGCTGAGCGAGACCATCTGCAAGGGCGACGTGGTCGTCATCATCGGTCCCTCGGGCGGCGGTAAGTCCACCTTTATCCGATGCCTGAACCTCTTGGAGCAGCCCACCGCCGGCAAAATTTACTTCGAGGGCGAGGACATCACGGCCAAGGGCTTTGATGTGAACAGGCACCGACAGAAGGTCGGCATGGTGTTCCAGCAGTTCAACCTCTTCAACAACCTGACGGTGCTTGAAAACATTACGATCTCGCTCACGAAGGTCAAAAAGCAGTCGGAAGAGGAGAGCAAGGAAAAGGCGCTCAAGCTCTTAAAGCGCGTGGGACTTGAGGACAAGGCGAACGCCTATCCCTCCCAGCTCTCCGGCGGGCAGAAGCAGCGGATCGCCATTGTGCGGGCGCTTGCGATGGAGCCCGATGTGCTGCTCTTCGACGAGCCGACCTCCGCGCTCGACCCCGAGATGGTCGGCGAGGTATTGCAGGTCATCTCCGACCTCGCCCGCGACGGCATCACGATGGTCGTCGTCACGCACGAGATGGGCTTTGCCCGAAAGGTCGGCACGCGGGTGCTCTTTATGGACGGCGGACAGATCGCCGAGCAGGGCACGCCCGAGGAGATCTTCGAGCACCCGCAAAATCCGCGCACACAGGAATTCTTGTCAAAAGTCATCAACGTCATTTGAACCCTAACAAATTATAAAATTTACGATATTATTGGAGGAAACCAAAATGCTTCACACGATCAATCCCGAAATTCTGTTCATCAAGCAGGAAGATGTCATCAAGGCTGGCCTTCTCGATATGAAACAGATCCTGGCCGTTACGGAAAAGACCTACGCGATGCTCGGTCAGGGCCTCATCAAAAACCCGCCCAAGACCAACACCAGCATTCCCGACAAGGAAAACTGGCAGTCGTTCTTCAACGCCATGCCTTGCTATATCGGCGGCGATGTTAACATCGGCGGCATCAAGTGGGCGGCGGAATCCAAAAAGAACGCCCACACCCCCGGTATCCCCTACGGCATCGACATTTCCATCCTGAGTGACCCCGAGACGGTGCTGCCGTTCTGCATTCTGGACGGCACGCTCATCACCGCGATGCGTACCTCCGCCGTCGGCGGCCTGATGGCCAAGTACGCCGCGCCCTCCAACGCGGACACCGCGTGTCTCGTCGGCGCGGGCGTTATCGGCCGCACGATGATCTCCGCCGTGCACGAGGCGCTGCCCCAGATCAAGACCATGTACCTCTGCGACATTGACCTTGCCAAGGCCGAGGGCATCGCAAAGGAGTACGGCGACAGCCTCGGCGTCGAGATCATCCCGACGAGCGACAGCAAGGCTGCGGCGCTCAAGTCCCAGCTCATCGTCGGCGAGACGACCGCGCCCAAGCCCTTCATGGATGCCTCCTGGCT
>ENA-UOJV01001333-UOJV01001333.1-human-gut-metagenome-genome-assembly--contig:-C82-NODE-1333-length-27862-cov-38.576510_pt1 | contig 27862 bp, 35 predicted proteins | sample MGYA00242356_ERZ723903 | MGnify/ENA metagenome assembly ERZ723903
GATAAAAAATAATATAGGAAAAATAGTCGATGACCCAGATGACATAATCGAAGGACTTGCAACTGGTGATACTGTTAAGGAATTGTTCAGAGTAAATGTAAGTAACGATAACGGTTTAGTAAATGTTACAACTAGTGTTAAGTCATTAAAGTAGACAATTATTTACATCAAGAATTTTTGATATTAAGGAGAATATTATGCGAGATACAGTTAAATCAAAAGAGTATTTTGATGAGTATATTTTGAAAATGTCAGAAGGAATCAAAAGATTTGAAGAGGGTATTGCTGCTGGAAAATACTTAAATGACAAGATACTTTTTGTAAAAGATTACATTTTACAAAAAAAAATCGGGATAATAATCGCTAAGTATTCAAAAGGTGATTCAATTGAAGAAATAAAAAAAGAATTTGAATCTTCTTTAGATTTGTTTGGTGAAGCTTGGGATGATTCAGTATACGAGAGCAATATTATTTTTGCTTCTTTAGCATATCTTCTGAATTTGGACGATGGTAAGTTGAATATAATAAAAAATAAATTGAGGAAATCTGAAACATATGATTCATTATTAGATTTTATCCTCATTGGAAATAAAAGCGAGTTTGATACATCGAAAATATCCTTCCCTCGTCCATACAAAAAGCTAGTAAAAAGCATTAACGATGAAGATAGAGATGCTTTTCTAAAATATTTGAGAGGATGGTATAAAGGCTCTGTAGATAGTGCTTGGTATGGTACACATGAACTGGTGAATAAATATCAGTATTATGGATATTGGTGTTTTGAAGCTGGTGCTATTGCCAAAAGACTTGGTTTTGTAGATGACGATTTGAAAAATGAGCAGTATTATCCTTATGATATGGTTCATTTCAATTGAGTAATGACGAGGTGATAAAATGACACTTTCGATAGATGGTCGCTTATCTGAACTTATAGCGAACTCCTGTTCTTGAAACCTATATAAGAGAGGTAACAACGCTTGTTCATCTCACTGTGAACGGTGAAGAAATCGTTACAACTGTTGACCACCCGTTCTATGTAAATAGTCGTGGCTTTGTCAAAGCAGGAGAACTTGCAATCGGTGATGAACTTCTTGATTCTAATTGCAATGTTATTTTGGTTGAAAATTTTGATGTTGAATTGACAGGCAAGCCTGTTACGGTGTATAATTTTCAAGTAGAGGATTACCATACATATCACGTTAGTGGTTTTGGTGTATTGGTGCATAATGCTGGCGATGATTATGCTAAGCCTACTGAACCATATAATAGAAGAAAACATTATGGCAATACTCCAACGAAGAAAGACCGGCAGGTTGTGGGTGGTTCTCCAGATCATGATCCCCCATTGGTTAAACGATATTATGAAGGAGACCCTAGTACAGGTGAAAAGCCAGGTTATCAAATGACCGCCAGTGAACGAAGGGCAAGTGCACAAGATCGTAGTCGGATGAAGCCAGCAACTAGGTTAGAACAGAATTCGCAAGGTGGACGAATGTCACATTATTCAAAGGAGATGAAGAAAAAGTATGGACTTGATAAAAAAGATTGAAGAACATTATCTAATAAATTGGGGTGAGTGCACAGAGTATATTTTTAATGATAAAGAACCTATTCATAATTTGTTGCCATTTTTTAAAGTGCTGAAATTTAAACCCAATGAAAAAAGAAATTCATGGATATATGCAACTTGCGGGATGTCAGGGAAAGACAAAGAGCAAGGATTAGAATTATTTATACTAGCTCCAACCGAGAATAACTTTTTAATTAATTTGCTTGTAGCTATAGCACATTATTATGCTAGCGGAAATATGCTTGGTTTAGGACACACGATTAATTTTGGCTGTGCTTGGTACGAAAAATCTAGATGTGACCATGGTTTAATTTCATTGCCTTACTTAGATGGACCAGAACTTGAGTGGTTAGAAACTAAATCTATGAACATTAGGTTTTTATGGCTTATACCAATAACTGAGGAAGAATTACGATATAAAAAAGAAAATGGCTTAGAAGCATTAGAAAATATATTTGAAGAAACTGAATTTAACTATATTGATCCATTTCGTGACAGTGTAGTATAAGGTTAACGTTATTTCAACAGACCCTGAAACAATGGAAACTGGTGAAAAGACCGTCCTTGAAACATACATAAGAGAGGTAACAACGCTTGTTCATCTCACTGTGAACGGTGAAGAAATCGTTACAACTGTTGACCACCCGTTCTATGTAAAAAATCAAGGCTTTATCAAAGCAGGAGAACTAATAGTTGGTGATGAACTTCTTGATGTAAACGGAAATGTTCTTTTAGTTGAAAATTTTGATGTTGAGTTGACAGACGAACCTGTTAAGGTGTATAATTTTCAGGTGGAGGTTTTTCATACCTATCATGTTGGCGAATTAGGTGTATTAGTTCATAATGCAGAAAAATATGGTAACGGTCATTATGATAATAATCCTAGTGATAATCCCAAAGTATTAGCTGATGCTGAAGAAGATCTCAATGCAGTGTATGGCTATAAACCCAAAAAAGATGGCAGTTTGAAAAATTTCGCTAATGAGGATTGGTCAGATCCGGAATTTGTTGAAAGTGCAAGGCAAAAAAGAATTCAGTATATTGAAGATGATAGATCAATATGCGATTTAGTTTCTGATATGAAAAATAAAGGATGTTCTACAGAAGAAATAGCATGTTCAATTTGTGATTATCGTAATCAAACAAGGTTAAATTCCTATCTCGATTTAGATGGAAATATTATAAATGAAAATGGATATAATGCTGCTTTAGAACGTATGCAAACTAGGTCTTATGATGCGTTAATTTCTAGTGGCAAGACACCAGAACAAATTATCAGTTCATCGATGAGAACAAATCCGGCAATGGATGCATGTGTAGGGACTTTATGATGAAAATTTTAATAGTTATTAAGGAGTAATCATATGTACAAAATTGAAAAGAAAGAAAACTATGAGATTTATGCTTTTGACGAAATTGATTTAAGGATAAAGATTGTTGATAATAATTTATTAAAGAATGTATATATTAATTATAAAGGTTATAATCCATTATTTACAATGCTTTTAGGTGAGTTTTCTGCGGATTGCGAAATAGATTCAATACATTTTGATGTTAAAAGTGAGAATAGTAGACAAAATAATACCCTTTACGCAATTGTACAAAAAGAAGTTTTAGAGCTTTTTATTAAAGACATATATTTTTTTATAATAGAAAATAAGATAGAGCAAAAGCTTAATGAAAGAGATAAATCAATTTGGTCTTTTTAACTAATTGAATGAAGAAATTTACAATTTGCACAGATTAGCATAGCCGGTGTTGCCGTATTTACAGGCGGAATGAACAGCGGATTTAACAAGGCAGCTAACAGTGCAGGAGTTAAACCGTCATGTTTTGTGGCGGGAACGCTTGTCATGGCGGTTGCCGGAATGGTTGCTATAGAAACGATAAAGTCAGGAGATAAAGTCATTTCAACAGACCCTGAAACAATGGAAACTTCTCCGAAAACTGTTCTTGAAACCTACATAAGAGAGGTAACAACGCTTGTTCATCTCACTGTGAACGGTGAAGAAATCGTTACAACTGTTGACCACCCGTTCTATGTAAAAAATCAAGGCTTTATCAAAGCAGGAGAACTAATAGTTGGTGATGAACTTCTTGATGTAAACGGAAACATTCTTTTAGTTGAAAATTTTGATGTTGAGTTGACAGATGATTCTGTTAAGGTGTATAATTTTCAGGTAGAAGATTTCCATACTTATTATGTCGGAGAAAACAATATTCTTGTTCATAATGCTGGGAAAGAATATAAAATTCCTAAATCTGGGACAGGGAAAGAGAAAGCAACAGACATTCCTAGCCGATTTAAAGGTGAACGTCCTTGTATAAATGAATCTGGAAAAGATTTTGCAAAACGTTTATGTGATGAAGCATTTGGTAAAGGCAATTATGATACTGGTCCTAAATCTGATTATAATAGGTTGAAAAAATATGGCGACAGAGCCTTTACTAATCCCAAAAAATAGGAGCAAAGTTATGGCAAAATATTATTTGACAAAAATCATTTATAATGGATTAACTTATTTTTTGATATGGTATAGCAATGATGAAGATGGGTTCTTACTTTTTGATCAACAACTGTTAGTTTTTTTTAGTGTCGAAGAAGCAAATACATTTGCGGATAAAGAACATATTATTTTTGAAAAGGGAATAACAGTTTTTGATCTATCTGAAATTATCGAGTTAATAAATAATGTGGAAATATCGCAAAATTGTCGAATTTTGATAGATATATGGCATTTTTTTAGTGATTTATCAAAATCGCTAAATGAAGAATTTATAGGAGACTATAATGATGAAGAAATCATCGATATTTATAACAAGTTGTTCTATGGAAGTAATTTGGAACTTTTGAAAAATGAAGAATATCATCCTAGTTTCAATGTTGATGAAAAACATAAATGCTGGGAGATTTTTGAAAGTGGGTTATCGATACTTAACAAATATCTTAATGATGATTTCAGTATGAAATAAGGAGAAAAATATGTTTAGAAAATTTTTGGATTTTGTAAAAGAGGAAAAACAATATGATTTTGAGAGTAGTGAACAATTTTTAAAAACGATGGGGGGAAAATCTTTCCTAAATGGTATGTATCGAATTTTTGATGAAAAAAGTATACCGAAATGGAATGATATAGTTGGAAAATCATTTCCAAAATACAAAAATCAAATAAGTGTCTTTGGGTATGACTGGTTGGGAAGAATTTTTGCTCTTAATAAGGTGAGCAATACTGTTCTTTTATTTGAACCGGGAACAGGAGATGTTTTTGATATACCTGCTAATATTGTAGATTTTCATAATGTGGAAATTGTTGAATTTCATGAAGATAGTCTTTTATCTGAATACTTTGATGAATGTTTTGAGGCAAATAATAATTTTGTTTTACCAATTAATAAGTGCGTAGGCTACAAAGTACCACTATTCCTCAATGGGGAAGATGACATAGAAAATCTTGAAGTATCCGATATGGAAGTATATTGGGAAATAATGATGCCATTAATGAATCTTTAACCAATATACTTACGGAGGTGTAAAATTGCCAAGCAACCAAAAAAAGTTTCACAGCTTTTAGCGGCAAGGAGATATATAATAATCCTAAAACGGGAAAACAAGTAGTATATGATACAGATGGTAATTACTTTAGGATTGAAGACACAACTTTAACAGGAAAAAGAGTATATACTTATCTATTTTCTAACTTACGTTTTGAATCTATATATGAGAAGATTCTAAGCTTATTCATTTGGTGATCAACGGCGAAGAGATCATAACGACTGAAACCCACCCGTTCTTTGTAAAAAATCAAGGCTTTATCAAAGCAGGAGAACTAATAGTTGGTGATGAACTCCTTGATGTAAACGGAAATGTTCTTTTAGTTGAAAATTTTGATGTTGAGTTGATAGATGAGCCTGTTAAGGTGTATAATTTTCAGGTGGAGGATTTCCATACATATCACGTTAGTGGTTTTGGTGTGTTGGTGCATAATGCAGAGTATTCTCCAGAGAAAATGCAAAAAATAAAGGCAAAAAGCTGGTCACGAATACGAAAAAAAATCAACATGAAAAATTAAAACAAAAAAATCCAACCGCTGAAGCTCAAGTTAGAGTTAAGCCAATAGACGATAGCGGGAACGCAATGTCAAAAGGCGGCAATTATCTTGATGATTTGTACATCAATGAGCAAGGACAATTTGAAATAAACAAATATAAACTAGGACCAAAATCGCCTTACCAAAAGAATCAAATATCTAATGGTTTCCCAGAAAAAGCAACTAATAAGGATATGATGATTACAAGCGGTTTTCATACGGGAGAAATACTCCCTAAGGGAACGAGAGTTAATACATATAGAAAAGAATAAAATGAAATAGGTAAAATAAATGGCTATTACTGATAGAGATGTTGTAGATAGTGTTGCTTATGAAGATAGCATCCTCCTTCTTCAACTGTATGATCATCTTGATTTTGAGGGTGAGTTTGAAAAAGATCATATGTTAATGTTGCAGGATAAATTAAATACATATATATGGTATATTGATAGTAAACAATATCAAACAACATATCCTGGTAAGGATTTCAAAAAAATTCATGTGAAAAATTTTTTTATGTTTGAACCGTCTTGTCTATGTAAAAGATTTATTGCACATGTAAACGGTAAGCTATTAAGTTCAAATATTACAGTAGAGTATGTTGTTGATAAAGACGATGCTGATTAAGATATAGTATTAAATCCTATTTTTGAACCTTGTATATAAGGCACATAAAACTTTTCGTCTTACGATTAATTGTGAAATGTTTTTTTGCTGCCAATTATCTATTCTGTAAAACTTAAAACTATTTACAGGTTGATAAGAATGTCTGTAATCAGAGGGAAAAATCAGGAATAATAAAAAAGAATTTCTTGCAAGTGATGGCAATTGGTATCCGATTGAAAAAGCAGATATGGCTCACATAAAAGATGCAGTTGTTTGGTGGAATGAAAAAGGCAGATTTTATGGTGCAAAAGCCCCAGAAGTGAGAGCATTTATGTTGGATTCTAATAATTATTATTTAGAATTATAAAGTATTAATCGATCTCAAGGTGCACACCTAGGTACTTATTTGCCCCCAGTGACCACATAAAGTTATAAATGTAAGTAAGTAAAAGGAGATTTTTATGGAATTGAATGATTTAGTTTATAAAAAAATTGTTAAGTTAAGTGAACAAGGCGACGAATTAGCGGATAATTTCAAATATGATAAAGCAATTCTCAAATATGAGCAAGCGCTAAAATTGTTGCCAAAGCCTATCTATAATTGGGAGGCAGCTACTTGGCTTTTGACTGCACTTGGAGACGTTTATTATTTAAATGATAAATATGAAGCGAGTTTAAATTACTTCTTGGAAGCTGAAAAATGTCCTGACGGCTTGGATAATCCGTTCATTTATGTTAGAATTGGTGAATGCTTTTATGAGTTGAATAATTTTAAACAAGCACAAGATTACTTAATAAGAGCATATATGTTAGATGGTGAGGAAGTTTTTTCGGATGCGGATCCTAAATATTTAAATTATATTAAAGCATTAATATAATACCCATTGAATCAAAAATTCTGTTTGGTGACAACTGGTTTAGTGACTTTAATGCGGCTTTGCATGAGAGTTCTATATACAATATAGCTCAGACGACTATAGCAAGTGTAGCTGTTTTCACCGGCGGAATGAACAGCGGATTTAACAAGGCAGCTAACAGTGCAGGAGTTAAACCGTCATGTTTTGTGGCGGGAACGCTTGTCATGGCGGTTGCCGGAATGGTTGCTATAGAAACGATAAAGTCAGGAGATAAAGTCATTTCAACAGACCCTGAAACAATGGAAACTTCTCCGAAAACTGTTCTTGAAACCTATATAAGAGAGGTAACAACGCTTGTTCATCTCACTGTGAACGGTGAAGAAATCGTTACAACTGTTGACCACCCGACCACCCGTTCTATGTAAAAGATAAAGGCTTTGTCACTGCTGGCGAACTTAAAATTGGGGATGAACTGCTTGATGCTAATGGCAATGTTCTTTTAGTTGAAAATTTTGATGTCGAGTTGACAGACGAACCTACCAAGGTGTATAATTTTCAGGTAGATGAGTTTCATACTTACTTTGTTGGTACAAGTCAAATCATGGTACATAACTCGGACTGCGGAATCCAAGAAAATGGATATGTGGACGCAAAAAAATAGCTGAGGTTCCGAGTGAATTCACTGGCAAGGATGTTAATGACTATGCACGTGAAATGAAAGAAGTGGGATATGAATGTAAGATAAAAAGTTCTACTCGTTCGAGAATTGGTGCACAAAAAGTAGTTGTTGAAAATTGTGCTGGAAATAGAAATATAGCACAATTACAAGTTTCTCCTGGTGGAGGCAGACATGGTTCTCAACCGTACGTGAAAATCAGTACCACAGATCAAGGCATTATCAAAATTGTAACAGGTAGCGAGGCTTCATATTTGACAGATGGAATGGAAACTGCAACAATAATATTCACGGAGGGATAATTACTATGGTTGATAAATACGCTCCAATTATTCCATATAAAGAAATGGGTAATATAAAATTATACTCATCAATGGCTGAACTTTCTGACGTTATATCTATTTCTAAAGAATATATACTAAATGATTTTTGGATTAGATATGATGTTGATAACATAATATCACTATTTTTTCACAGAAAAAACAGTAAATTGTTTAAGATGACAACATTGGAAGGTTATTGTGGCGACCTTTTTGAGAAGATTAGTGTTAATACACCTGAATGTGATATAACAACGTTGGATGATTCTTTTAAATATGACGAGTTTGATGAAGTATGGGAATCAAATAAAGGCGTTTTTATTGAAATTGATCCTCTTATCCGAAAGGCATCATGGATAACAATATATATAAAAGAATTAGATAATGATGATTTTGATGAAGCAAAGTGGTGACTTGTTCATCTCACTGTGAACGGTGAAGAAATCGTTACAACTGTTGACCACCCGTTCTATGTAAAAAATCAAGGCTTTATCAAAGCAGGAGAACTAATAGTTGGTGATGAACTTCTTGATGTAAACGGAAATGTTCTTTTAGTTGAAAAATTTAATGTCGAGTTGACAGAAGAACCTGTTAAGGTTTATAATTTTGAGGTAGAAGATTTTCATACTTATCTTGTTGGTGGTTTTCGCATACTTGTACATAATGCAGATTACAAAATTACATTATCAAGAGAAAAGTATCCAGAGTCTGCAAAACACATTGAGGATGCAATAAAAAATGGTCAGCCGAGGGAACTTACAATAAATAGAAGTGGAGCAAAATCTAATATAAAAGCGTCACTAAAGGGAATTAGCAAAGTTTCAGGTAAGGATTTGGATGAGTATCCTTTTGCAATGTGTAAAGAAGGAGGCAAAGGGCTCATGTTCGTGCAATCAAAAGATCCGATAATAGAGGTTCAGGTTCTTTTATTGGGCATAAACTAAGGGGTCTCCCCGATGGGGCTACATTTGAAATAATAATTGTTGATTAATGGAGGTTAATGAAAATGCAGGAAAATAATAAATTGTGGTTAGAGATCAAGGAAATGTTTGAAACGTCACAGACAGAGGTAACGATATTTAATGGTGCTGGGTCAGACAGTGCTAAAATATGTGATATGCTTAGAGTAACTTCCGCGTCTGCTATGGGTGCTGTCATGCTGAACACATCAGGAGTTGTATTTGATGATTGGATAAGACTTTATGGCGGTGATACATCTGATAGGGTAGGCATATCTAAAATAAATTTGCTGTCTAAAAACGGTACACCTGAGAGGGTCAAACAAATGCTTATCGTTGCCACTGATGTTGTGGGCGGTATATTTGCGATCAATTCAGGCAAATTTGATGAGGGCATAGGCGATGTGTGGTATTTTGCTCCTGATACTTTGGATTGGGAAGACCTTGAGTTAAGATACTCTGAATTTATTGCCTGGCTCGCTCAGGGGAATATAGATGAGTTTTATAGTTCAATGAGGTGGACAAATTGGAGAGAATCTGCAAAGAATGTGGAATTTGATAAATCCATTTTGATATATCCGTTTCTTTGGTCCGAAGAAGTTAACATTGAAACCGCGTCAAAATCAATAGTTCCATTTGACGAGTTGTTTGCTACAAACATGGAATATAGAGAAAAGTTTGGCATTGGCGATTAATAGATCTTAATTGGAGATTAATTTCTGAACTAATAGTTGGTGATGAACTTCTTGATGTAAACGGAAATGTTCTTTTAGTTGAAAATTTTGATGTTGAGTTGACAGATAAACCTGTAAAGGTGTATAATTTTCAGGTAGAGGATTTCCATACTTATCATGTTGGCAAAAATGGAGTTTGGGTTCATAATTCGAATTGTAAGCTGATAAAAAATGATGACGGCGCATATGATGCAGAGCTATCATATAAAGAGGATTGGACACCAGGCAAGCTTTCTGGTGACGATGCAGGTCATTTGTTTGCAGATCAATTTGGAGGTTCTCCAGACTTAGATAACCTCGTTTCGCAGAAAAGTGATTTAAATAGAGCAGTAAAAAATACAGATAATTATCGAAGTATGGAAAGAGAGTGGTCGAAGGCATTAAAGAGTGGTAAAAAAGTTACTGATGTAGACATTAAGCTTACATACGAAAATGGTTCATCACGACCATCTGTTTTTGATGTAAGTTATAAAATTGATGATTTAAAAATTATAAGACACTTTACACAATAAAGGAGAAAATTATGATCAAAGGTTTTGAAGACGCATTCACTGATTTACAGTCAGAATTTGTTTCGCTATGTATGGAATACACCAACGGAAGTGTTGATAAAATATATATCTATATTTATCAAGACACATCGCAGAAAATGTTCAACGCTATTTTTGTTAAAGGACAGAATGTTATACCTGCTGGGAATTTTGCCGATGATGAGGCCTCTGACGAGTTTTTATCGATCGGAATAAAAGATATTGACAAACTGGTTGAATTGTGCGATATGTATCAATGTAAAGGTCCTAATGAATATAAGTTGGAGTTTGATGTTGCTACTCATAAATTCGATGCATCCTACCGTTATGATAACTATACCAAGAGTGGAATATCACCTGTGTCGGAATTGATGAGTTGGTATGAAGAAATTAAAGAGAAATATGGCAAATAATCAATCGATGTTCAGAATGTGATGAGGCGATAAAAGGAAATGTTTAAAAAGTTTTATGATTTTGTAGGTATTGAAAACAAAAATAATGTGACTGATATGTCTGGATTTATGGACATATATGGCGGAGAAACATTTTTGAATGGTTTGTATCGTATACACAGCAAAAACGATGTAAAAAAGTGGAACGAGATACTCAAGAGAGCTTTCCCTAAATTCAAAAATGGCATACAGGTATTCGGATATGATTGGTTAGGCAGAAATTTTGCACTGGATACGCAAAGAGATGTAGTTTTGATATTTGAACCAGGTACAGGAGAGATTCTTAACACCGAGGAAAACTTTGTGAATTTCCATGATAGTGAGATACCGCAATATCATGACGCTTGCTTGGCGTCTGAGTTCTTCAATGAATGGTTTGAGGCAAATGGCAATTTTGTTTTGCCTCACAATAAATGTGTGGGTTACAAAGTACCACTATTCCTCAATGGGGAAGATGACATAGAAAATCTTGAAGTATCCGATATGGAAGTATATTGGGAAATAATGATGCCATTAATGAATCTTTAACCAATATACTTACGGAGGTGTAAAATTGCCAAGCAACCAAGAAAAAGTCTCACAGCTTTTAGATACTATTAGGAGTTGTAGTAAAATACAACTGTATAAACTCTGACTATTATTGAGAGCAAAGACGATTTTTATAATAAATACAAATACCTGACACCAGAATGTGAAAAAAGCCGTTGGGAGAAATTCAAAGACGGTTGCAAAAAGGTCGGCGAGTGGTGCAAGGAGCATTGGAAAGAAATTGTTATAGTAATTGGCGCTGTGTTGATAATTACAGCAATTGTAATCACGGGATTTACATCATTAGTTCCGCTATTGACTTTTTGGGGATTGTCTGTAAAATTAGCTACAGTGGTAAGTGTGACCGTTTGTGGTATCGCTTTTCTTGCTTCAAGTATTTGCTTACTTGGATATCCACTTAATATTCTTGGTAAGATATTCAAAAGTGACACTTTAAAAACAATATCATTTGGTTTAAGGCATCCAATAATATCTCTTCAAATTGGAAAAGTTAAGCCTGGAGTGGGAAATACTAATATTAGTACAAATGCCTCTCGTTTTGCAAATGCATTTGATTTTGAAGATAATGATGCTCAAGAAGGATCAGAAGTAAATGCTTTTCGACACACTTTTGGGATTTCAATTATAACAAGTAATTGGGGAGAGAATATAGGCTTACAAGTTGGTAATGCTCATGAAAAAAATCAAAACGTTATTCATGAAATCAAAGATATATACTCGCATAGGTTTAAAACTTTAGGTGATGCTGATCAAGCAGTTGATTTGTTAAATAATGTTATTGGACGGGAGATTGGAAAAACAACATCAATTGATAGTACATCCAAAGATATAGCAAAAAAAGTATTAGATTACTATTATACAAATGGATTAAATATTGTGAAGGAAACTGATGATGGACATTATGTGATTGTAAAAGAACGACTTTCATACGAACGATACAAAGATGATTTAATGATATATTGGAGACACTTGATGAAAACGGATTTCCACCAGATAATAAATACTATAATAAAAAAGGTGATTGAATTGGTCAAGAAATATATTAGAGTAATTTTGATTGGAGTATTGTGCATGGGAGTTATACTGAGCATTTTTTCAATAATAAATTATCGTCATTCAAAATCGTTAAAGGATAAAATTATAAAAAAATGTAATGATGATACCGAGATTATTATACATATGTCTGATTTTACTGGCTTTGAATGGGATAAGTGTATTGTATATGGACCGTCAACGCAAACGAAAGATATATGTGATGCATTTGATATAAATTATAATACATATCTCGATTTAAATTATGGGATTATTTTCCTTGATAATAACAATGTTACTTATGAAGAATTTTTCAAAGTCTCAGATTATGATTTTACAAATAAAATTCCAGAATTTATTATTTATCCATATAGACAAAACGAAAGTACGCAAGTAAAATATGCAAGTTTTGAAAAGAATGAAGCGGAATTTAAATGTATAAAGAAACATTCTGATAATGGCTATTATTATAGGCTTTACCCTATTAATTAAGGCGACATCGCACAAAGATTTTGTGTTACACTTGATTTTAAATAAGAGCATAAAGTGGTAACAAATGATCCAACGGCAACAACGGCTGTATGTTGGTGGGCAGAATGGTATGCGTTTTTGAAAAACAATTAAGGTTAGATGAGATGGAATATTTATTATTTGAAATATTGTATCAAGGTTTAAACTATGAGAAGATGCGAACCACTAAACACATAAGAAGCAAACAGATAATTGAACTTAGAAAACATATGGCACTATTGAAAATGGTTTTGCACCTTGTTAATGCTATATACTATAAATTAGGAAATGATTATTGCAAAGCAATAAAAAATAACATTACATCAATAATAAAAAATGATCCTGAATATGCCGTAAAATATTATCACCCTTTATTTATTAATGATAATGCTGATTTGAAATCACTGAAATCAAAAGTGCTTTCCATAGATGAAAGCATATACGACGTTGATGATGGTATCAGCTCGATAAAATCATCAACGCAGACCCAAGAGGACAAAATTAAATCACTTGAGTCATCGAAAGAAAATATTAGTGAATACATTTCCGATGTTGTGACTATTGACTAAAATGTGGCTGATGCTATCAATAAAAGCAAAAATGACTTTTATGAAAAATATGAATACTTAAAACCGGATATTGAAAAAAGCTGGTTGGAAGAAAAAGTAGATAACGCTTGTGAGTGGTGCAAGGAAAATTGGCAGTCAATAGTTAGTGTGTTTGTGACTATTGTCATTGTTGTCGGTATTGTTATATTGAGTATTTCAACATTTGGAACGGCAATTCCAGTAATTGCTGTTGGTGTAGTTGGAGCAATCGTAGGCATTTCAGGTCAATTAATTAGTGATATTATTTCATGTGCGATAACAGGCGATTGGGATGGTAACTGGTAATCATATATTGGATCAGCGATAGGCGGTTTTGCTGGCGGTGTTTTATTATTGCTTACTAATCCAATTGCTGCTTGTTCAGCAGAGGCGGCAATATCAACGTTTTTTGGCGAAAATCTTGAAAATATCACTGGGGGACAAAAACGATCGACTTTTGAAATATTATTTGATACTGGTTTAAGCACAGGAACAGCGGCTTTTTTTAGTGTTGCTTTAAGTAAAATTACTGGAGAGCTTTCAAAAACTCTTTCGAAAAAAATTCCGGTGTTCAAAAGACTTTCAGGCATAGATAGCTATGATGCTTCATTTAAAATGGTAATAACAAAATTAAAACAGGGAAGTATTAAAAAATTTCATTATAAAACAATTAGAAATGGTGTAATTTCAGGACTTTCTGAAGGTGCATTGGAAAATATAGCAAGTGGTTTTTTGATGGGATTAAGGAATGGTATGACGAATGGAGAGAGTTGTCACAAAATTAATAAGAAATGAAGAAGGTCTGATCAATGAAATCAAAATCGAAATTTACTGTGAAGATACCGTCAGAGATTTATAAAGGTGAAGTTTTTATAACTGCTTTTTTCATTGTTTTAAACGTAATGTATACGATTTTTGGTAATCCTCCGCATTTCCCTATGTATATTTCAACAATATTATTCGTTTTTATTCCAATAGCTATTTCATTATTGTGGATAAGAAAATTAAAAATTGTAGTAAGTGGCAGCAAAATAACCGTTAGGAAGATTTTGGGATTCAAATATAGTGTGGATGTTTCAGAAATAACAAAGATAAAATGGATAATTAATGATACTAGATTAGGGGTTAATGAAAAAATTTTAATTTATGTGAACTCTGAGCATTTTGCTGTTGAAACTCTTATGGACGGATTTGAAATAATGTCAGAATATCTTTTGAAAAATGTTGATCCTGATAAAATAATTTATATTAATAAAAAATAGAACATTTGGCAATAAAATAATCGGAATATGTTGTGCGTATCGACGGCGATGTCGCTGACGCTATTAATAAGAGCAAGAATGATTTTTATGATAAGTATGAATACCTGAAACCCGAATGCGAAAAGAGCTGGTTGGAAAAAGCTAAAGAGTGGATTGATTCAGCTTGTGAATGGTGTAAAGATTTATGAAATAAAATTATAGATTTTGATTTTTTAATTTTATAGGCAAATTAATTCATAGTGAAGGATTCAGGAATTTCGTAACCTTTGCAGTTGGAATATTTTATCAGATAGGTGGTGTCTGGCTGATAAAGAAAATTGCGGAGTTAGGAACAATCGCTGCAGTATTTGTGAGAAAGCATCCGATTTTGTCTTCATATATTCCTGGATTGAATGTTGTTGCAGATATGACAACAGGATTTTTCTCATTGACGTTGGGTGCAGATATGGATGATGATGGTATCTATCATATGAGACCTGATTGTTTGCAGCAATATGCACATTATACCACAGGCTATGACGATGTTTTCCGAGCTGCGGTTAACAAAGCTTCGGGCGGTGAAATAACCGTAGATGTTCATCAATCTCAGATTTTTTGGGTAGATCTTGACGGTGATAAATCCAAAGATGAAGGAGAAGAATTTATAATATGGTCATGGAAGGGCGACTATATGAACCTTGGAGCAGGCGCTGAAACAGGTATTTATCAGGTGAAAGATGGAGAAATTGATGAGTATGGAAATTATATTATGGAAAATGGTGAATACTCATATCTTTATGCCGAAGTTAACAGAGAATATTCTGTTGATATGACTCTTGAATTATATCATGATTCTAATGGGGATGGAATCTTCAGTGATGATGAGCAGCTGTATAAACATGAACCAGATGAATTACAATGGTGGATAACGGGATTTGATCCGTTGGTTCAGAATGTTAAAGCTGAGGATCTCCAAGCCGTAACTACTATAGATTTTTCGAGCTTTGGAGAAAACAAAGATATAATGTTAGATTCTTTCAGAAAATTTAATGCAGGAGAAGTCGAATGGGATATTCCAGAAAAAGATTCGGGTTCATACATTGTAACTCTGACTTGGTAAGGAGAATATTATGTTAAAATTTAAAAACTTGCTTTGCTGCACAATGTCCGTAATATTGATGTTAAGCCTAATGTCCTGTTCTGTTGTAGAAAAATTGAACAGCCATTATGAAGGTGATCTCGTTATTGATCAGACGGAGAATGTGAGTGTTTCAGAAACAGTAATAAAGGCTTTGGAAAATAACGATGCGGACGCAATCAAAAATCTGTTTTCTGTTCGTGCCAAAGATCTTTGTCCGGATCTGGATGAAGGGATCGGATATATGCTCAGCATATATGAAGGCGAATTTGTTGAAGTTACGCAGAATAATTCAAGCTCAAATAAATATTCGAGCGGTGGTGAAAGATGTATTGTTTCTCCGGTATGCGTTTTTAAAACAACAGAAAACTACTATAAGCTTACTTGGAATGCGTGGACGATAAATGAAAAAGATAAGGAAAAAGAAGGAGTCTACAGCATGAAACTCCAGATTTGGCCGGATGCCGGACTGGATCAGGGAGGTGAAGATCTTTTTGTTGCAGGGGTAGTGTATCCTGCTAATTCCGAGGAAAGTGATATGGCATTTACTCTTTGGAAAAACATTTATCAGCAAAAAAATCATGACGATCGCATAGAGAGATTTCGTGAGCTGCTTTCTGACAATATGCTGGCTTCAGGCGTAACGGACGATGAAATAGATCGCTTTTTTGATTACTGTCAGCCAATACGAGAACTTCACGAAGGCTGGACGGAAATTGATGATGGAAATATCACCGTTTATATTACGTCCATGAAAAATGATACTCCGATATGTTTTTGTTTTAGACTTGACAAGGAACAAACGGATAAAATATCTTTTCTAAAATTTGCCGAGATAGGCGATGAAAAGACTATCGGTGATTATAATTTATCGGAAGAAAATGCGGGAATTTATTTGCCAGATTAATGGAAGTGATTAATTATGAAAAAACTTATACTATCCGTTTTGCTTTTTTTACTGGTGGCGAGTTCTACAGGCTGTACTATATTAAACGATAGCCAAAGTTCAATAGAAAATGATGATAAATTAATTATCGATCAAACCTCAACGAAAAATACTTCGGATGTTCTGATACAAGCCTTGGAGACCAACGATGCTGAACTTTTTAAAAGCGTTTTTTCAGAGCAGACTTTGAAATTACAGCCTGATATTGATGAAGGTATCAAATACATATTTAATATATTTGAGGGTGACAATTTAGAGATAGTTTATGAAAATCAGTCATCAGAATCTTTTTCTGATTTGCAGGCAAAATGTGTATGGTCGATCTGTGTAATTAAGACTACTGAAAAATGCTATTCATTAACATGGACTGAGTGGGTACAGCAGGAAACTGATCCGTCTGCCCAAGGCGTATACAGCTTGATTTTTGAAGAATGTGAGGAAGATCAGAGAGGAGCAGGCGGCGGAGATCTGCTTGCCGGGAATATATTACCCCGGATGTGAAACCGAGTCTGATATTTTAAACACATTTTTCGGGGCGATGCATAATAAAGACCGAGAAGAGCTTGAAACTATATTTTCCAATGAGTTTCTGGAGGATCCGGAAGCTGTGAAGAATATGGATAAATTTATAGAACGATATACTCCTTCATATTCTAATTTGTTAGCCGCATGGGAGGTCAATGATACTATTTGCATTCAACTAAGGCGTTTCGATGCTTTTATTTGTCTGCATTTTGATAATAAACAGACAGATAAAATATCATCTATTCGAGTATTTGACAGTACAACTGAAGATGAAGAAAGCATATCACGATACGATTTTAACCAAGATGAAATGGGAATTTATTTTCCAGATTAGTCAAATGCATCTTAATAAGTATCAATAATGTTTTATTACATTGATGAGGGTGCTGACTATACTGTTTCCTATTCTGCAAACACAAAGGTAGGCACTGTTGAAGTCACCATAACAGGAACAGGTTCATACACAGGCGAGATAAAGAAAAGCTTTGTTATTGCACCTGCAAAACAGCAGATACAGAAGCTTGAAACACGCTTCAAAGGCTTTTTCATAGACTGGGCGCAGAAAGGCTCTGCAACAGGATATGAGATAGAATATAGCACAAATGCTGATTTTAAGGACAGCACGGTTAAAAAGCTTACCGCAAACAAGCCTGATACTCTCACCATAAGCGGTCTGACAGCAGGAAATAAATATTATGTTCGTGTACGTTCCTACACAAACGTTGGCGAAAAGGTATACTATGGAGCATGGTCAGACAGCAAAAATGTTACCGCCGCAAAGTATGACATTACAAAGTCAGCTATCTCAGGTATTTCTACAAAGACATACACAGGAAAGAATATCACGCAGAGCGTAAAGGTAAAATACAACGGCAAGACGCTTAAAAGCGGCACAGATTACACAGTTTCATATTCAAGCAACAAAAATGTAGGAACAGCCACAGTAAAGATAACAGGCAAAGGACAATACGGCGGAACTGTCAGCAAGACATTCAAGATAAACCCTGCCAAGCAGAAGATACAGAAGCTCACAGAGAAGTCAAAGGCATTCTTTATTGATTGGGCGCAGAAAGGCTCTGCAACAGGTTATGAGGTGCAGTACGCCACAAACTCTAAGTTTACAGGCGCAAAGAAGCTTGATGTTGCAAACAACAAGACCGACAAAATGACGATTTCAAAGCTTTCGGCAAATAAGAAATACTATGTTAAGGTACGTTCCTATACGCTTGTAAAGGGTACTAAATATTATGGAGAATGGTCGGCTGTTAAGAGTGTGACAACGAAGAAGTAATATGCTTATAAACCACAACCAAAATATGCTTTGTCTTGATGAATTTGATATACTTGAACTGCGTGCCATTTGCGACCTAAACATATCTAGTGTACTCTCTCTGCGTCATAATATTTGCCGACCATTGTCCTCGCAGAAAATAATCCGCCGACAAAATGAAATAGCATAATGGCTATCACGATAGCAACAGAGCATTTGTAATATTTTTCTTTCAACATTTCAAGATCGTTCAGAAGTTTATTTCTATATGTGGAATTGCTGGAATTGAGCATACTGATTTTTCTCACGCCCTCATTATATGCCAACAGCAAATGTTCTCGAAATTTAAAATGCAAAAACAGATCGTTTAGCGAGAATGAAACAGACGTAAGTATTGCTTTGATCTTAAAATAATTGTGCGGTGTGTCTTTTTTTATCAGCAAGTCATTTCTTCTGAATTTCGTTACTGTTTTAGCTGAGGTATAAGTAAAAAGGAAAAATACTGATATCAATACTATCAACGGAACGATAACAACAACCCACGTAATATCATCATCAAGGTCTACTGATAGTTTTCCTAGTATCATAATAAACAAAATGTTCTGCATAATAATGTAGGTAATAAGCTTTATAATGAAGTATGTTGAAAAATATTTGTTGAAATTATTTTTCATTTTGACGGCACCTCTTTAATTCTGAATAATTGATTTTTTATCACTTAGTTATATTTAATTCTACAATTTTAAATGTTTTTTGTCAAGTCTATTCGGCAAATTACGGTATTTATTGTATGCTGTAAAAAACAGCAGCTGTTTTTCAAGCCGCTCGTCATTAAATATGATTCAAAATCTTATGGATTCGTATAAACAGATATCAGGAGCCGATATTGATAGGTTAAAATTAGGACTGTTCTGAATAGAATAAGCTGCCACAGATTTTTTCTGTAGCAGCTTATTTTTTGTTTATGCTATTCCTTCTCGCGAAGATATCCGTCATCATCATATTTTTTTAGCTATATGCTGTGCAGCTTGCCAAACGCCCCATTTGTTTACAGCCTTATCCAAATTGTCATATATTACAATTTGTTTTCTGAAAAAGTTTACATTTATCAACATGGAAGTTGAAATAGCCTGCCACTATTAACACCAGTTTGCAGAACTATAAAATCTCAGCTTTCCGTCCTTGTCCACGTCATAATTATATACTGACATTTGGTTTTTGAAAAATCTGTCCTTGAGATATGTGCCTTTTAGTTTGCATAGATACGAATATTCCTCGCTGTTCTCAGGCTTGCACTTTTCAAAACCGATTCTCTTCCGACGTGTATCAAACCATTTTTCATCTTTCTGTCCGCCAAGACGTTTGTACTCGTCATAAGTCCTATTCTTTTGTATCAACAGTTTATCGTTTTCTCGATACTTCTTGGGATATATGGGGAATTCCTTTTCATCAAAGTCTGTTGTAACTCTCCAGCTATCCTCATTAACAGGATACACACCTACCACTATCTGCCTGTAAAGTGCTAAAACATATTTTGCATACCTTGTACGCCTTATGTTTATATCCCAAAAGCCCCTTGCTGAATCGTATATAAAATCTTCCCTTTGCAAGTCGGCACATTTTTCCTTGTACATAAGCGGATAGCTTTTACTTATTGTAATGAAAACAACAGGGATATTTCCACAGTATTCTTTGAAATCCACTTCTCTTATGGCAACATTATCAAGAAAATCCTGCACATTTCTCGCTTTCGTTTTATATCCGTCAAGTGCGTGAGAGTGCTTTTCAGCATTGCTTGCATGACCATTAGAAATATTGGTGAGCGTTTCAGGAAAAATGTAATCATACATATTCATAAGCGCAGATTCGCACATAAATGCTTCATTTTCGGTCAACCCCCATTTTATTATGACCTTTTCAACCTTGCCGCTACTTTTAATGATAGTTTTTATTTTTTCAGATAATTTGGAATAATCGACATTTCTATCTCCGTTTTCTGAGCGTATAACTTCTAACAGCTTATCAGCGTCGTTTTCGTGACAAAACACTCGTCCGCCTTGCCCTTTGCCGATATAAAAAGGCTTTCCATTATCGTCTTGCAGCATATAAACATAAAACCTGTCTTCCATGTTCTCGCCCAAGGTGTAACTAAGTCTTGTGAGTTCGTCATTCCGCTCGCTCAAAGCCTATCCCTTCTTTCCATACGTCTTATGAACATACTTATCAAGCCATACTTTGTCATCATGATCGCTGTATTCAGACATCTGACAATCGTTGTAAAGATCGTCTGCAAGGGTCAAAAGAACATCATGAAATTCCAAATTCGTCTTAAACTTTTGTGATATTGCATTATAGCCAAGATATGCACCAAGAATATTTCCGCAAACTGCACCTGTTGAGTCGCTGTCGCCGTTGTGATTTACCGCTGTGCATACAGCTTTATCAAAATCATCCTGATATCTCAGTGAACAATACACTGCAATAGCTAAAGTCTCCTCAGCCACCCAGCCCTCGCCAAGCTTATGTATATTGTCGAGGTCACTGCCGCCTGACTGTGAAAGTTTGACCGCAAGCTCGATCAATTCCACAAAATCGTCAATATATTTAGCTCTGTTAAATATCTGCTGCATTGTCCTTACCGAACTCGTGACAGCTTCAAGCAGGGTGATATCATTATTGTGGGATAACAAACTGACCATATGAACAAGAGCCGCCGCAGGGATATATCCAAGCTCATGCCCATGAGTAATAGCGGCACATTCAGCGCCTATCTTATCAATACTTGCGATATCCATTTTACCCTCTGAAAAATATAGCCCGATAGGTGCGACACGCATTATTCCGCCACAGCCTTTGCTGTTATTTATAGGCTTTTCTATAGTACCCTTTCCCCCTGCCGCCAAGGCTGACAAACAAGTATTTCCCGGTGCACGGTGGCTGAACATTTCAGGCAAATTCATGACCCAGCTATATTTCGCATAATTTTCTTCAATATCAACAGGATAATTTGCGGTCTGTGTCAGATACCAACCTTGATACTCAAATGCCATGTAGGTCGAAAAGTCGCCCATTATCCCACGAAGCTTGCCCCTTGTTATCCCGTCCAGCAACGCAGTTGCAGTAAACATCGTCATTTGAGTATCGTCAGAAATAAGGGCTTTGCCATTTTTGAGCGCATATTCAGTTATGCCATTTTCTCCATATTCGCTGAAAATTTGTCTTTCACTGCAAAATTCCACGGCATATCCCAAAGCGTCACCCACAGCACCACCGACCAGCGAACCTCTGTATTTATCAAGCATATCATCCATTTTGTTTTCCTCCTATGATCTTAATTTCTTTTATAATACCATATTTATAAAGGTTTGTGGGAAATAATTTTGTACAGTAAAAGTAACCATCAAACCCTCTGCATCCACCCCACCGATGACTAAAAAAGTATAATAAACTTCAAGCAACTCCATAGAGTAAATTACCCAATCTCAAAAAGTCTATAGAGCTGCTTTGGTTTTGTCAATATCACTTGACACATTTTATTCGAACAAGAATTATGCAACGAGAAAGATATTATCATAGGAGAGCTTTCTTCGGTCTGCCGGAGGCAGCCCACCGTTGGCGGTGCAGATTGTTCCGGAACCTTCGGACAAGATCTCATCAATAATCTGAGTTGTATTATTAAGGTGTTTTTTTCTCTGCTTGCAGATTTTGTCATACTTCCTTAAATCTGATATCTTTTTATCAAGTTTAGCTATTTCATCAGCCCGACAGGACATTTGTGTCAGAATGTATATTTCTCATTGAATTACGCTCCGCACTGCGATAGTATTTTCTGTAATTTATCGGTGTAACGCCGTACAGCTTTTTGAATCTGCGGCAAAAATAGCCGATGTTCTCAAATCCTGTTTCATGCGCTATGGCACAAACGCTGTTTTCGGTATCAACAAGGAGCTTTGAAGCACGTTTCAGTCTGTATTCTACAACGTAATTTATCGGCGATGTGTGCAGGTATATCCTGAAAATATTGAGGACACTGCTTTTGCTTATAAGAACTGTTCCTGCAATATCGTCCAGTGTTATCTGACCGCTGTAATTATCATGAATATACTGCATCATTATCTGAAGCTTAGCCTGCGTCTGTGCGGAATGCCCGGACACGGGGCCGCAGTCTGTTATTTGTATGCTTTCATATAACAGGCGCCATAGTTTCAGCAGCAGTTCTACCGTTTCCATTTCAGAAGCCGTGCCAGAACCCTGCACAGCAAATACCGACCTCATTGTTTCGATAATGCTGTGGTGCGCTGTTTCTTCAGCGGAAAAAATCACACATTCGGTAGTTGATTCAATTATCGGTCTGATGTATCTGCTGTATATCAGACTGCCCTGCGGCGCAAGCAGAACAGGTGAAAAAACAATGTTCGGAATGATGGCGCTGTCTTCTGCTTCAAACCTGTGTATCACCTGAGAATTTATAAAGATCCCATCGCCCGAGCTTAGAACATACCTGTTTCCACCCACCAGAAAATCAGCCTTGCCATGCTGTACATAAACAAATTCGACCTCTGGGTGCCAGTGCCAGTCGATACAGTGAAAATCGAAATCCCAGATGTCCTCATAATAGTAGCTGAACGGATATTCTTCGCTGCCGTGACTTGCAGTTTCACGTAAGGTTTCGTCCGTTGTGATCCTGTCCTTTTTGATTTCATTTCCCATGTTCTCACCCGATTTACGATATTGTGTAATAAAAATGTAATTTTGTGTATTGAAATGTTACGATATTTACTATATAATCTGATTATATCATTTGTAAAGGAGTTTGTCAATATGGCTGTGAATTACAGAAAAACACTTATATCCTGCTATCTTGGATTCATCACACAGGCAATAGCGGCTAATTTCGCTCCGCTTCTATTTCTCACATTTCACAATGGCTATGGTATTCCGTTTGGAAAAATTGCCCTTATCTCGTCGGTATTCTTTGTTACTCAGCTTATCATAGATGTGCTGTGCGCACGTTTCGCCGACAAGATCGGCTATCGGAAATGCGTTATCGGTTCGCAGGTGTTTTCTGCGCTGGGACTTATCGGGCTTGCTTTTCTGCCAGAACTGCTTCCCGATCCGTTTTCAGGAATAATTATAAGCACGGTCATATATGCAATGGGAAGCGGTCTGACCGAGGTACTTGTAAGCCCGATAGTTGAAGCCTGCCCGTTTGAGCACAAAGAAACTGCAATGAGCCTGCTGCATTCATTCTACTGCTGGGGTTCGGTCGGAGTCATACTCATTTCAACACTGTTTTTTACTGTTTTCGGCATAGAAAACTGGAAGTGGCTATCTTGTATCTGGGCGATAATTCCGCTGGTGAATGTTTACAATTTTTCAGTATGTCCCATTGCACACCCCGTCGAGGACGGCGAGGGAATGCGTATCCGTGACCTGCTCAGAGTACCGCTGTTCTGGCTTGCGATACTGCTTATGGTTTGTGCGGGAGCCTCGGAACTTTCAATGGCGCAGTGGGCGTCGGCATTTGCAGAATCCGCTCTCGGACTGACTAAATCAGTCGGAGATATTGCAGGACCGTGTATGTTTGCGGTGACGATGGGCATAAGCCGTACACTTTACGGGAAGTACGGCGAAAAACTCGATCTTATGAAATTCATGATAGGCTCGGCGCTGCTGTGTCTGATCTGTTACATCACTGCATCCCTGTCGGGAATACCTGTAATCGGACTTCTCGGCTGCATAATGTGCGGATTCTCGGTAGGTATCATGTGGCCCGGTTCTATAAGCATCTGTTCGGGAAAAATACCCACCGGCGGAACTGCAATGTTTGCACTCCTCGCCATGGCTGGTGACCTTGGCGGAGCACTCGGTCCCGCTATTGTAGGAAATATCACCCAGCGTGCAGGCGATGATATGCAGAAAGGTATGCTCGCAGGCTGCGCATTTCCCTTGATACTTATGATATCGCTCCTGCTGCTGAACAGAGCCAGACGCAGGAATAACTGATCGTATCCGGCAGGTTTATGCAAAGCTACAATAGGAAAAAGGCATCATGTATCCGGTCATGATGCCTTTTTGTTTTTTTATACGGTGTCAGCGGTCAATTTACGAATTTCATAGAGCCTGTTCTATACTTCTGAACTGCGACGGAGTAATACTCTCGAACCTTTTGAAAACCTTGCAAAAATAACTGCTGTCACAGAAACCTGTTTCTTCAGCTATTTGATCGACAGTTTTCTGCGTTTCCGCCAGAAGCATTTTAGCCGCCTGTATCTTGCGTTTTGTGATATATTCCATCGGTCGGCAGTTCACGGTCTGCCTGAATAATCTGCACAAATGCTGCGAAGAAACGCCTGCGGCTTTACTTATGGATTCAAGACCGGGCTGTTTCATATAGTTTTCGTCAATATATGCGATCGCCTTTGTCACCGCAGGGGCAATTTGTACACTGCCTTTTCCTTTCGCCGCAAGACGGCTCAATTCAATGAAAAAGCTGTACAGATAGCCCGACGCTCACCAAAAAGACGGGAAGACTGCTTTCTTTGCTGATTATCGGATAATCGTAGAATTTCAAAATTAATTCACCGCCTGTGCTAAAATCGTTATATCTTAATAATATCATTCATTGACTTGTATATCAATAAGCGTTATAATCTGGCTATTTCAACTTCCGTGTTGATGTTAACAAGCATTTAACAATCAACTTATGTAAAATGAAATAATTTAGAACGCAATATTTGTTCAGCTATACGAAAATCTTGTGCATATGAGAGAAATATGCAGAATATAGTGACTTTTGGTGTTATATGTTTTAAAATAATGTATGCATAGATAAAAAAGTCTATTGCAAAAAAAGAAATGTGGTGAGTTCAATGAAGATGTGAATATTCATTATGCACAATTATCCGTTGCAATAATTGTGTTATATGATGAAATTGAATTTATTTGCAACAAAACTTGAAGAAAATCACACCTATATTATGAAAAATATCGTTAAGAGAATCGCAGCTATGGGTGCTGCTGTTATGATGATGAGTTCTATGGCTATTGGGGCTAGTGTGGCAGATAGTTTCTCGTTCTATATTTCCAACACTGGATCTGTTACGTCAAAAGTTATTACTGCTGGAAATGCAGCTCAGGATGATTATGTTAGGGTCAACTACCGAATTGACAAAATTTCCAATGCTACATCCGTTTCATATAGAACAACGGTTGGGGGTACATATATTGCAAGTGAAAAAATCTCGAGTAAAGGAAACCATACTACGAAACACACTAATGCGACATACATTGATAAAGGTGAACGTATTTTGTGCACAATGTCACTCAATCCAGCTCCGTCAGGTGTAGGTAGTCATGCTTCAGGATATGTTAGCGGTAAATAAAATTTAAACTAAGGCAATATCACTAACTATCTTTTTATGTGATATTGCCTTAAATTATACGATCAATTTAACAGCTTGATTTCTATACTACCTCGCAGCAATAACCCAAAAGAAAGGAATGACATATGAAAAATATCAGAAAAACAAAAGTATTATTGCCCGTGATGTTGGCGGCTGTGGCGCTGTCAGCTTGTGAAAATACTCCCGACAATATCAGAAGTAATAAGCATTCGGCTGAGGTGGACAGCGGCGAGGCTTATGTTTCGTCAGAGAATATTTATGACAGCTTTGATGCTGCATTTGAAAAAGAGTATACAAAATTCAAGCTGCCCGAAAAATCGGCGGTGAGCATTTGCAAGTCTGACGGTGTTTATGACTTGGAGCTTGCATATATCAATGCCGAAAATGATATGGACTGGCTGTCGTCAAAAGTGGAAGAGCTGCAAAGTGCCTTGGATATCAAGATCGACAGTAAGATCGAAACTGTGGAAGATCAGGCACAGCTCCAGGACGAACATAACAAACTTAAAATAACACGCTTTGCACAGCCTTATTGTTGTTGGGAGGCAAGCGAAAACGGCGTAAATACCGCTGACGCTGACGCCGATAATATGGAGCTTTTTTATCTCGACAGACCAACTTCTGAAAATGCTGACAGCGGACTTTTGTCTGCTGCGGACAAGGCAAAGACTTTGGCGGACACGTTCAGCAAGGTGCTTGGCGAGGAGCTTGACAATGTGGTCAGTGACGGGTATATAATCACCACCGACAGCGGGGTTGGCTATGAGATCGAGATACAAAAGGCATATAAAGGTATCGGCATACAAAATGTTTTTTCCACGAATGCTGACGATACGCTGTTCGTGAAGGGCAATGCGCTTATGACCTATTCAATGCAGACTTATACCGATCTCGACGCAAACTTTGACCCCGAATATTACATAGGTTGTAACGCTTTCAAGGTGGCAAAGGCTGAGAAAATAGACAAAATGTTGTCGTTTAAGGGTGCTTGCGATTTGCTTGAGGAAAATCTTGCGGACAAGATCGATATACAGTTTGATGACGTCAAGCTTATGTATGAACCTCGTGGCGAAAGTACCGAAGTCGGCGAAAGTGCAGATAATATACGCTGTACGCCAAAGTGGTATTTTATTATCGACGATAAGCAGCCGACAGGTCTGCACGCAATAAATTATGTGACAGTCGATTGCGTTACGGGCGAGATATATGTGCTTATTCCATAGGGGGTGGGGCAATGAAAGCACTTAAGTGCGACCTTAACAAGAGTATGCTGAATATCGGATATGTCGGTGCGGTGCTGCTCACGACCCTGCTATGCTTTACCGCAAAGGCGTATACTGACCCAAACACGGCGAAGATATACACGGTGTTTGAGTGCATTGCAAAGCTTGACAAACAGCTTTTTGCTGATGATTATTCCTTCAGTTCCTATCTGATATTCGCAAAAGGTATGTCGGGATATATGGCAATGTTTCTGCCTATAATAGCGGCTTTTCCGTTTATGACGGCATTTTGTGCAGAGCGAAACGGCGGTTCAATGCGGTTCACCATAACCAGGACAGGCGGATTGAGATATTATCTGTCAAAATTCTGCTCAGCATTTTTGTGCGGCGGTTCGGCTGTTCTATTCGGATATATAATTTTTGGTGTTATCGTAAGAATAATTTTTCCTTCATTGAGCCAATATGAACTTTCCGCAGATGACTTGTCATTCGTGCTTGTGAACAACAAAAACGAACTTATAGGCGTGTTAAGATATATGCTTTCAGCGTTTTTGTATGGAGCTATAAGCACAATGCCTGCACTTTTCATAAGCTCATTTTGCAAAAATCCGTATATCATAACCTGCCTGCCCTTTATGCTCAA
>ENA-UOJV01001344-UOJV01001344.1-human-gut-metagenome-genome-assembly--contig:-C82-NODE-1344-length-27729-cov-51.118161_pt1 | contig 27729 bp, 19 predicted proteins | sample MGYA00242356_ERZ723903 | MGnify/ENA metagenome assembly ERZ723903
TCTCACGGTCGGCATAGGTGTCCGCCATGCGCTGCTCGGCGGCGCAGTAGGACGCGAAATCCTGAAGCAGCATATATTCATCGTTCATCAAAAGCCGCGAGGCGAGATCGTCGTAGGAAACGCCGTCGGAAAAGCCGGTTTTGAGCTTGTCGACCACCGCGCGCAGGTTCTCGTCGCGCGCGTAGAGCTTCTGCGGGGCATAGCCCTCGCGCTTGAGGCGCACGACCTCGTCGGCGTGCAGGCCGAAGAGGAACATATTCTCATCGCCGAGCACCTCGTGCATCTCGACGTTTGCGCCGTCGAGCGTGCCGACGGTCAGCGCGCCGTTCATCATGAACTTCATATTGCCGGTGCCGCTGGCCTCCTTGCCGGCGGTGGAGATCTGCTGGCTCACCTCGCTTGCGGGCATCAGGTGCTCGGCGAGCGAGACGCGGTAGTTCTCAAGGAACACTACTTGCAGCTTATCGCGGCAGATGGGGTCTGCGTTGATCTCGGCTGCCATGGAGTTGATGAGGCGGATGATGCGCTTGGCGACCGCGTAGCCCGGCGCAGCCTTCGCGCCGAAGAGGAACACGCGCGGCTGCATGGCGCGGTTCGGATCGTTCTGGAGCTGCTGATAGAGATAGAGGATGTGCATCGCGTTCAAAAGCTGGCGCTTATACTCGTGCAGGCGCTTGACCTGCACATCAAAGATCGCGTCGGTATTGAGCACGACACCCTGCGTCTTTTTGACATAAGCGGCAAAGTCGAGCTTGTTGGCGCGCTTGATCTCGCCGAGACGGCCCAGCACAGCGGTGTCGTGCGCGTAGGCTTCCAGCTTTTTGAGCGCCTCGGGGTGCAGCAGGTACGCATCCCCGCCCGTGAGCGCGCGCACCAGCTCGTCGAGCCGCGGGTTGATCTGCGCGAGCCAGCGGCGGTGGTCGATGCCGTTCGTCACGTTCTTGAACTTTTCCGGCTCCATGGCGCACTGGTACTTAAAGACATCGCTGCGCAGAATGTCGGAGTGCAGGGCGCTCACGCCGTTGACGGCCATGCCGCCGGCGATGCAGAGGTTCGCCATGCGCACCTGACCGTCCCAGATGATGGCCAGCTCGCGCGTTTTGGCGGGGTCGTGGTAGTAATTCTCGATCATTTCCTGATAGCGGCGCGCGATCTCGGTCAAAATCGTCCAGATACGCGGCAGGAGCGACTGCATCAGCTCTTGCGGCCAGCGCTCCAGCGCCTCGGCAAGCACCGTGTGGTTCGTGTAGGCGACGGAGTGCGTCGTAATGTGCCACGCCGCGTCCCAGTCAAGCCCCGCGTCGTCCATCAGGATGCGCATGAGCTCGGGAATAACGAGCGCAGGGTGTGTATCGTTGATCTGGATGACGTTCTTTTCATGGAAGTTCGCCGCCGTGCCACAGACCTCGATATGCTTGCGCACGATGGACTGCACCGTGGCCGAAACGAAGAAATACTGCTGCTTTAAGCGCAGGCTCTTGCCCTCGGGATGGTTGTCCTCGGGGTAGAGGACCTTTGCGATGGTCTCGGCCATCGCGTGCTGCTCCTGCGCGCGCAGGTATTCGCCCCGCGAAAAGAGCGACATATCGAGCGGCACGGGCGATCTCGCGTCCCAGAGGCGCAGCGTGTTCACATTGTCCGTGCCGTAGCCCGCGATCTCCATATCGCAGGGGATGGCCAGCACCTCGGTCGCGCCCTCGGGCACGATGTGGAGCCGTCCGCCGTCCCAGAACTGGCGGATGGTGCCGCCGAAGCGGACGGTCTCGGTCTCCTGCGGCTTCGGCAGCAGCCACGCGCCGCCGAGCTCCTTCCAGTTGTCCGGCAGCTCGACCTGCTGGCCGTCGACGATGCGCTGGCGGAAAATGCCGAGCTCATAGCAGATGGAGTAGCCCGCGGCGGGGATGTCGAGCGTCGTCATGGAGTCGAGATAGCAGGCGGCGAGGCGGCCGAGGCCTCCGTTGCCGAGCCCCGCGTCCGGCTCACACTCAAAAATGTCCGCCGCGCGAAAGCCCAGCTCGTCGAGCGCTTCGGTCAAAATCTCGCCAAGGCCTAAGTTGAAGGCGTTTTTCATCAGGCTCCTGCCCATGAGGAACTCCATCGAGAGGTAATGCACCCTTCTCTTGTGCTGCTCGCGGCTGCGGCGCGCGCTGTCCACGCCGCGCTCGGCCATCACGTCCCGCAGGACGAGGGCGCTTGCGCGCAGCATCTGCTCGTCGCTCGCCTCTTCCACCGTGCTGCCGAAGCCGACCTTCAGCTTCTCGCACAGCGCTTCTTTCATGTTTTTCACGGAGTCAATGGTCATAAATGCAATTTCCTTTTCTGTTACCGGCAAATGGAGGAATAGATATCGCGGTACGCCTGCGCCGAGCGCTTCCAACTGAAGTCCGCGGTCATGCCGCGCTTTTGAAGCAGGGCATAGACGTCCCTGTTGTTGTGGTAAAGGTCGATGGCCTGACAGACGACATGGCACATATCGCCCGCGTTGTAGTTGGCAAAGGTAAAGCCGTTGCCCGCGCTGTTCCATGCTTCGTAGGCCCGGACGGTATCCTTGAGCCCGCCGGTCTCGCGCACGATCGGCACCGTGCCATAGCGCATCGCGATCATCTGTGAAAGTCCGCACGGCTCGCTCTTCGACGGCATCAGGAAGAGGTCTGCGCCCGCGTAGATCTGCATGGCGAGCTGCTCGGAATAGCCGAGGTGCACGGCCATGCGGCCGCCGTAGCGCGCGCGGGCATACTCGAAAAAGGTCTCGTACTTCGCATCACCCTTGCCGAGCACAACGAACTGCACATCCTTTTCCATGATGGTGTCGAGCGTCTCGCAGACAAGGTCGAGCCCCTTATGCGAGACAAGGCGCGTGACCATGGCGAGAATGGGCGTGCCGGGCGCTTCCTTCAGCCCAAGGAGCTTTTGCAGCGCCGCCTTGTCCTGCCTCTTGCCCGTAAGGTCGTCCGCGCTGTAGGGCGCGGCAAGGCTTTCGTCGTGTGCCGGGTCGTAGCGCTTCATGTCGATGCCGTTGAGCACCCCGTGGAGCTTCCCCTCGCTCATGCGCATCACGTTTTCCAGTCCGTGGGCAAAGTAGGCGCATTTGAGCTCGCGGGCGTAGGTCGGGCTCACGGCGGTCACGGCGTCCGCCGTAACGATGCCCCCCTTCAGGAGGTTCACGTCCCCGCCGAACTCGATCGTGCCGCCGTCAAACCAGCCGCGGTCCAGGCCGAAGAGGTCCTCGACCGTTTCGCGGCCGAAGCGACCCTGATATTCGATATTGTGCACCGTGATCACGGTGCGGATGGATCTGTAAAAATCGTCGCGCACGGCCTCATCCCTGATATAGACCGGCACAAGGGCGGACTGCCAGTCGTTGCAGTGGACAACGTCCGGCTTCTCCGGCAGCGATCGCAAAAGCTCCGTCACCGCGCGGGAGAAAAAGGCGAAGCGCTCGCCGTCGTCATAGTAGCCGTAGAGGTCGCTGCGGCGGAAGTAGCTCTCGTTGTCGACAAAATACCACGTGACGCCCTCCCGCTCGACAGAGAAAAGGCCGCAGTAAACGCTGCGCCACGCAAGGCGCACAAACGTCCACTTTTCAAAGTGCAGCCGATCGCCCCACTTGTCCTTCACCGTTTCATAGAGCGGCAGAATGACGCTCACACGGTCACCGTTCGCCGCGAGCGAGGGCGGCAGGCTGCCCGCAACGTCCGCAAGGCCGCCGGTCTTGCAAAAGGGCACTGCTTCGCTCGTCACATACAGAATGTTCACGCTGAGGCTCTCCTTTCTCCTGCGTCAGATCAAACCACGCTGTTCTTGCTCACGACGAGCGGGTAGCTCTCGTGACCGATGAGCGTACCGCCGCGGCGGAGACGGACGTTTTTATCCGCGATGACGCACCTGAGCGTCACGTTCTCCTCCACCGCTGCGTTCTTAAAGAGGATGCAGTTCTTCACGCAGCTTCCCTTGCCGACCCTGACGCCCGGGAAGAGGATGCTCCCCTCCACCTCGCCTTCGATCTGGCAGCCGTCGGCGATGAGGGAATCCACGCAGCGCGTTTCCGGCGCAATGTAGGACGCGGCTTCGTCATCCTCCTTTGCGAGAATGGGGCGCGCGGGGCAGAAGAGCTCTGCGCGCGTGGAGGCATCCAGCAGCTCCATGCTGCGCTCGTAATACTCTTGCACCGATCTGAGCTGCGCGGCATAGCCGTCCCACACAAACGCGCGCAGATCGAGTCTCTTTCCGCCCATGGCACAGAGCACATCGCGGCGGAAGCTGTATTTTTCCTGTGCGGCGCACTCCTCCACAAGCTCCAAAAGAAGGTCCCGCTTCAGAAGGTAGATCTCAAGGCTGCGGTAGCCCGACGCCGTATGCGGCGCGCAGCGCGTCTCCGTCACCTTCCCCGCCTCGTCGAGCGTAAAGTAGGTCGCGTTTTCCACAAACGCGCCGCTCGCCGTGCAGACGCAGGTGATGTCCGCGCCGCTTGCCTCGTGCGCCTCCAGCACCTGCTGGAGCGGCAGATTGATGATGAGGTCGCTGTCGGAGAGGACGACATATTCCTGCCGGATCTCCCGCAAATATGAGCGCACGCCGGAGAGCGCGTCGATCTTGCCGCGGAACACCGAGCCGCGGTATTTTCTCTCGTCGGCAAAGGGCGGCAGGAGCTTGAGCCCGCCGTTTCTGCGTGCCATGTCCCATGTTTTGCCGTTGCCGATGTGGTCGATGAGGCTCTGATAGTTGCCGTGCAGCACAACGCCGACGTCTGTAATGCCCGCGCCCGCCATATTGGAGAGCATGAAGTCGATGGCGCGGTAGCGTCCGCCGAAGGGCACGGAGCCGGGCATACGCTCCTCCGTCAGCTCGCGAAGACCGGGTGTTTTCGCATAGGCAAAGATGATGCCGTGCAGTCCGTTCATCGTACCGTCTCCTTTCCGTCCGCGCTGCGCATGCGCTTGGCCGCAAGCACATAGTTTTCCGCGACCGCCGCGTCAGGGCCGAGCACCGTAATGCCCCAGTCCTCGGGCTTCACCGCCTCCGGCGGCTGGCCGACGCGCGCATTCGCCTCCACCACGGCGTTTTCGCCGATGATGGCATAGGATACCTGCGCGCCGCGCCGGATGACGGCGCCGGGCATCAGGAGCGAATACTGCACGCTCGCCCCCTCTTCCACGGTGCATCGCTCGGAGAGGACGGAGTTCTCCGCCTCGCCCTCGACCGTGCAGCCGCGCGCGACAACGCTGTGCTCCACGTGCGCATTTTTCCCAAGGTAGGCCGGCGGCGCGGAGAAGGGACGACCGTAGATTGGCCAGTCCTTTTCGAGCAGGTCAAGCCCGCTGCCGGTGGCGAGCATATCCATGTTCGCATCCCAGAGCGAGTCGAGCGTGCCCACGTCCTTCCAGTAGCCCGAGAAGCGGTAGGCCGCCATTTTCTCCCCGTTTTGCAGCATCTTCGGGATGATGTTCTTGCCAAAGTCGTTGCTGCTCGTCTCGTCGCTCTCATCCTCGATGAGATAGCTTCTGAGCTTCTTCCACGTGAAGACATAAATGCCCATCGAGGCAAGATTGCTCTTCGGGTGCGCGGGCTTTTCCTCAAATTCCGTGATCGTGTCGTTTTCGTCCACGCTCATGATGCCAAAGCGCGGCGCGTCCTCCCAGGGCACCTCCATCACGGAGATGGTGCAGTCCGCGCCCGTCTTTTTGTGGTGGGCGAGCATTTTGTCGTAATCCATCTTGTAGATATGGTCGCCCGAGAGGATGAGCACATAGTCGGGGTCATACATATCGACAAAGCCGATGTTCTGAAAGATAGCGTTGGCCGTCCCCTTGTACCACGATGCGCCGTTCGCGCTCTGATACGGCGGCAGGATATGTACGCCGCCGTCGGCGCGGTCAAGGTCCCACGGCTGGCCCGAGCCGATGTAGCGGTTGAGCTCCAGCGGGCGATACTGCGTCAGCACGCCCACGGTGTCGATGCCGGCATTGGCGCAGTTCGAGAGCGGAAAATCGATGATGCGGAACTTGCCGCCGAACGGCACGGCGGGCTTTGCCATGTTCTCTGTGAGCACATAGAGTCTGCTGCCCTGCCCGCCGGCAAGCAGCATGGCGATACATTCTTTTTTCACGCTGTTTCTCTCCTCCTTTTAGTTGTCCGGCGTGCTTGCGTCGGGCGGTATGCTTGCTTGTTCCTTTTTCCGAACTCCTTCGCCCGCGAAAAACGCCGCGCCGAGCGGCGGGAGCTTCACGCAGATGGACTGCTTCCGCCCGTGTGAGGGAATGGGCAGGACTTCGATGGCCTTTTCGTTGCGCCACTCGCCCGTGCCGCCGTATTCCGCCCGGTCGGTGGTGAAAACCTCGCGATAGCGCTTTTTCGGCGGCACGCCGAAGCGATACTCCCCCTGCGCAACGGGGGAGAAGTTGACTGCGGCGATCAGCTCGCGGCCCTTGCGGTCGCGCCGCAGGAAGACGACAACATTATTGTGGTTGTCGTCCGGGACGAGCCATTCAAAGCCCTCCCATGAAAAGTCGATGTCCCACAGGGGGCTTTGCGATAGGTAAAAGGCGTTGATATCCTTGAAAAAGCGATGGAGCTGTCGGTTTTCCTCGTTTTCGAGCAGGTACCAGTCGAGCTGAGAGGCAAAATCCCACTCGTGCCACTGTCCAAGCTCCGCTCCCATGAAGGTGAGCTTCTTGCCCGGATGGGCGAGCATATACGCCGTGAAGGCGCGCACGCCGGATAGCTGCTGCCGCTCGTCGCCCGGCATCTTGCCGCGAAGCGATCCCTTCATGTGCACGACCTCGTCGTGCGAGATGGGCAGGACAAAATTCTCCGAAAAGGCATACATCAGCGAAAAGGTGATGTCCTTGTGGTGGTACTGGCGGAACCACGGGTCGAGCTTCAGGTAGTGGCACATGTCGTTCATCCAGCCCATGTTCCACTTGAGCGTGAAGCCGAGGCCGCCGTCCTGCGGCGGGCGCGTGACGAGCGGCCATGCGGTCGACTCCTCCGCCACCATCAGCACATTGGGGTTGATGGCATAGGCGGTCTTATTCAGTGCGCGCAGAAAATCGATGGCCTCGAGGTTCTCGCGCCCGCCGTTTCGGTTGCGCGTCCAGTTCCCGTCCTCGCGCCCATAGTCGAGGTAGAGCATGGAGGCGACCGCGTCCACGCGCAGGCCGTCCACATGGAATTCCCGCAGCCAGAAAGCCGCGGAGGAAAGCAGGAAGCTGCGCACCTCGCCGCGCCCGTAGTCGAATACGCGCGTGCCCCAGCCCGCGTGCTCGCGCTTATTGGGGTCGGCGTACTCGTAGCAGGGTGTGCCGTCAAAGTCGATGAGGCCGTGCGCGTCCTTGCAGAAGTGCGACGGCACCCAGTCAAGGATAACGCAAATGCCCTTTTGGTGCAGGTGGTCGATGAGATACATCAGATCCTCGGGTGTGCCGTAGCGCGAGGTCGCGGCAAAGTAGCCGGTGCACTGGTAGCCCCAGGAATCGTCGAGCGGATATTCCGTGACGGGCATGAGCTCGACGCAGTTGTAGACAAGGCCCGCCACGTAGTCCGCCAAATCATGGGCGAGCGAGCGGTAATCGTAAAAATCGCCGTTCTCGCGCCGCCGCCACGAACCGAGATGAACCTCATAGATGTTGAGCGGCGAGCGGTCAACGGGCGCGGAGGCGCGGCCCGCGCGCCACGCTCCGTCCCCCCAGCGATAGTCCGGCAGGTCATAGAGCTTGCTGGCCGTGCCGGGACGGGTCTCGGCGTGGAAGGCGTAGGGGTCCGCCTTGAGCACCGTTTTCCCCCGCACGGAGGTCACGGCGTACTTGTAGGTGTCAAATTGCTTTAGGCCGGGGATAAATCGCTCCCACAGGCCGTGCTCGCTTCTCGCCATCGGGAAGGTGCCCGCGTCCCAGGCGCAGAAGTCGCCCACGACGGAAACGCGCGCGGCGTTCGGCGCCCAGAGGCGGAAGAGATAGCCCTCTTCCCCGCCCCGCTGCGCGCGGTGCGCGCCGAGGAAGCGGTAGGCCTCGCTGTCCGTGCCGCCGAAAAAGGCCCCGGCATCAAATCGTTTGTCCGTCCCCTTCATGCCCATCTCCTTTGCTTTTCCCTACCATAGCACAGCGTGCAGCGCGCACCCGGTCGAGTTTCGCCGTCTTATTCCTCATCCGGCGCGTGCTGGACCGCCGCGCCGCCGATGCCGAAGTCATCCTCCACGCTCGCCGTGTCGCGGCGGAGCATATTCTCCATCACGCGGATGTCGCTGTCGATATCCATCGCCTCGTTGCGATAGAGGTCGTCGAGCTGCTTGTCAAAGCCTTTGATGAGCGCGTCCATCGTCTCTTCGATGCGCTCCTGCGCGCGGGAGAGATTCTCGCCCTCGATGCCTGCCTCCTCGAACTTTGCATAGCTGTCGAGCAGCTTCAGGGTCGTGGGCAGGTAGTAGTTCAAAAATGTCGCGGCCTGCTGCTGCTTTTCCGGATGCTGCTCCACCTCGCGGAAGATCTTGCCCGCGACAGTCTCCAGGTGGTCGATCTTCTCGCTCAGCACGGGGTCGGCGATGCGGTCGTTAGCCGAGCGGATGGCGCGCAGCGCGCCCGCATAGCCCTCGTTCGCCTCCTTGGGCGTGACGTTTTCCTTTTTCACCGTCTCGTTTGCGTAGTCGGCAAAGGCGTCGGCGCTGCGGAAGAAAATGCCGCGGCCGCTGTCTAAGTACGCGCCCGTGCCGAGCAGTCCCTTTTCGACCATATAGTTAAGGTCGCCTTCGACCTTCTTGCGGCTCTTGCCCGTCACGGTGCAGAGCTCATCCACGCTGATGTGGCTGCGTTTGCCCATCACGGCAAGATAGCGGGCGATACGCGCGCTGCGGCGCTTCATCCGCTGCCCGGCGGCGAACATCGCGATACCGCCGGCAAGGAAGCCGCACTCGGAGAGGATATCCTCCGCCATGTAGGAATACCAGCCGTAGCCGATGATCTCGCCGATATCCGAAATCAATCCGCTGCCGACGGCCACGGCGATGATGCCGCCGATGATCATCAGCGTGCGCGCGGTCTTGTCGGAAGTCTTCGGCGCGCGGTTCATCTGCTTCGCTGTTTTTACCACGGTTTTTTCCGCTTTGCTGCGGGAGGTGACATTCGCGTTCGGACTTGTGGACGTGCGCATACCGCCCTTCGGCGCGCTCGTCTTTTTCGGCTTGTCGGAAAGCTTAGAAAGCAGCGCAATCAAGCCCAGCGGCCACCAGATCATAAACAGCGCCGCAATCAGGATCCAGCCGCCGATATCCACGTTGTCCTTCTTTTTGGATGCGCCGCCCTCATCAAAGCGGAACGAGCCGGTCTCGGGATCGTATTCAAAATCCTTGCTCATCAGTTCTTCTCCTTTTTCTTGCCCGCTCTCGCGGCGCGCTCGCGTTCAAAGTCGACGATCTTCGTCTTTTTACCTGTCTTTTCGTCCAGCACATAGAGCGTATTGAGCTGGGATCTGAGGTTCGCCTTCACCGAGTCGATATAGTCGCGGCGCAGGCACGCCTGCTCCTCCTTTTCCTCGTCGGTCAGGCCCTCGGCCTTGGCCTTGTGCGCCAGCGCGTTGATGCGCGCGATCTTTTCATCCATCGTCATATGCTTCTTCTCCTTACAGGTATCGGCGCAGCAAAAGCGCCGTTCTTCCTTTTTTGCTCAGGCCTCCGACCTCGGCGACCTCGAATTTCCCCAGTCCGCGGGCAGAGATCACATCCCCCTGCGCAACGGGTGCGTCGGCCTTGAGCGTTTCGCGGTGATTGAGCTGCACGCGGCCGGAGGAGATGAGCTCCTGCGCCTTGCCGCGGCTCATCGAAAAGCCGCTCGCCGCCACAGCGTCGAGCCGCAGCGTCGAGACCGTGTCCCGGATCTCCCTGACCTTCAGCGCGGGAACGTTCAGTCCGGAAAGCTCGATCTCGCTGAGCGAGAGCTTCACCCGCCCCGCACTCGTCACATTTTGCAGCAGGTACGGCGCCATGTCACGCGAGACGATCAGATCGCACGCGCCCTCCGAGACGAGGATATCGCCGAGCTTTTCCCTCGTGATGCCCTGCGCCATGAGCGAACCGAGAAAGTCACGGTGCGTCAGCGTGTCTTCCTTGCGATACGTGCAGCGGAGCGCCGTCATGTACTCGCTCTCGTCGGCCTCCTCCTGCCAGTCCGGAAGAAAGAGGAGCATCCGCCGCTCCGCGCGGTCATAGCCGCCGCGGAAGGCATAGCCGTCGTGGATGGCCGCGGCGTGCAGCAGCTCCTGCGCGCTGCGCTGCTCGGCAGGGCTCAAAAAATCCGTTGCCGATGGGATATTGCGGTTTCTGCATTGCTCGCACTTGTCCAGAGTGTGCGCCAACAGGATGCGCTCCTCGCCGTTTTGCGCGGCGCGGTCCAAAAGCTGTCGTCTGTCCATCATGCCGCTCCGTTCTGCGTGTGCCAGAGGGCGGCATATTCGCCGTTTTTGGCCAGCAGCTCCTCGTGCGTGCCCTGCTCGGCGATGCGGCCGTCCTCGATGACGAGGATGCGGTCCGCCGAGCGGATGGTCGAGAGGCGGTGCGCGATGATAAGCGTCGTGCGCCCGCGCGAGAGCTCGTCGAAGGCGTGCTGGATCCTGACTTCCGTCACGCTGTCGAGCGCGCTCGTCGCCTCGTCCAGGATGAGGATCGGCGGGTTTTTGAGGAAGATGCGCGCGATGGACACGCGCTGCTTCTGCCCGCCGGAGAGCATCGTGCCGCGCTCGCCGACGTAGGTGTCAAACCCCTGCGGCATGGCCATGATATCGTCGTAGATCTCCGCGCGCTTCGCCGCCTCGACGATCTCCTCGTCCGTCGCGTCGGGACGGCCGTAGCGGATGTTTTCGCGCACGGTATCGGCAAAGAGGAACACATCCTGCTGCACGATGCCGATGGCGCGGTGCAGCGAGGCCTGCGTGAGGGCGCGTACGTCGGTCCCGTCAACGCGGATGGCGCCGTCGCTCACCTCGTAAAAGCGCGGGATGAGCTGGCAGAGCGTCGATTTGCCGCCGCCGCTGGGACCCACGATGGCCACCGCCTCGCCCGGGGCGATGTGCACGCTCACGTCATGCAGCACGCCGTCGTTCTCCTCGGCATCGTAGGTAAAACTCACATGGTCGACGTCGATCTCGCCGCGGCAGTTTTTCAGCTCGCTTGCATCCGGCGCATCCTTGAGCTTCGGCTCAACGCGCATCAGCGCGACAAAGCGCTCCACGCCGGCAAATCCGCGCGCAAAAATTTCGGAGAAGTTCGCAAGCTTCCGCACGGGGCTGATGAAGGTCGTGATATAGAGCGAAAAGGTGATGAGGTCGATATAGTTCATCTCGCCGCGCATGATGAGATAGCCGCCCACCGTGATGACGGCGGCGGAAAGCAGCGTCATAAAAAACTCCATCGTCGCGTTGAAGACGCCCATCTCATGGTGGAAGGCTCGCTTGGAGACCTTGAATTCCTCATTTGCGGCATTGAACTTGTCGATCTCCGCCGATTCGTTGGCAAAGGCGCGCGCCGTGCGGACGCCGGAAAGCGAGGACTCGATGCCGACATTGATGGCGGCAGTCTTCTGCTTTTCGTTGCGCGAGGCCGCGCCCATCCTGCGGCGGCGGGACATGATCGCAAGCAGGAATACCGGCAGGATGCACGCCACGACGAGCGTCAGCCGCCACTCGATGGAGGCCATGATGCCGAGCGCGCCGAGGATGGTAAGCGTAGAGATGAGCAGGTCCTCCGGCCCGTGGTGAGCGAGCTCCGTGATCTCGAAGAGGTCGCTCGTCAGCCGGCTCATGAGCTGGCCCGTGCGGTTGTGGTCAAAAAAGCTGACGTCCAGCTCCTGCACATGGGTAAAGAGGTCACGCCGGATATCGGCCTCCACCAGAATGCCGAAGGTGTGGCCCCAATAGGCGATGACATAGTACAAAAGCGCGCGCACAAGGAAGGCCGCCATCATCGCCGCCATCACGAGAAAAAACGTCTGATACTGCTGGTTGGGCAAAAGATCGTACATCGACCGGCGTGTCACGAGCGGAAAGGCGAGGTCGATGAGCGCAACAATGGTCGCGCAGACAAGGTCCAAAATAAACAGGCCGCGGTGCGGCTCGAAGTACGAAAGGAGGATGGAAAGCGGTTTTCTGGTCTGGAAATCGCGGGTCGTCATGTTGTCTTACTCCTGCATATACGGATTCAAGGTAATTGTAGCACAGGCAGACAGGCCTTGCAAGGAAAGCCGACCCATTTGCGCAAAAAAAGAACGACCCCCCGGTCGTTCTTTTTTCTTTACTTGATGCGCACCGTGATCGTCAGCACCGCGCCGCCGACCGTGGCCGTCACGGTCGTGGTGCCTGCCTTGATGGGCGAGATGGTGCCGTCTGCCGAAATGGACAGAACGCTTGCATCCGCCACCGCCCAGGCAGCGGCAGCGTCCGTGCCGGAAACGCTCAGGCGGATGCTCTCGCTCGCCTTGATCGTGCAGTCGAAGTTGCCGCTCACGTCCTTGGGCAGCGTCGTGCCGACGTTCGTCTTGATGCTCAGGGCCGAGGCGTCCACCGTCGGGGTGGCGGGAGTCGTGGTGGTGCCGGGATCGGCGGGAACCGTGCCGTCGCCCGTCGGGTCGGTCACGTTCGGCTCTTCGCCGGCGTTCGGGTCGCTTGCGTCCGTATTGCCGTCGTCGGGCGTGCTGACATCATCCTGCACGCCGGGGGTATCGCCGTTGTCGGCAGGCCCCAGCTTGGCGACGATCTTGTCGCCGAAGAGCGACCAGCTCAGAAGCAGCAGCACGACCACAAGCACCGCGGCCATTGCGCCGCGGGCGGAATGCGTCTGCTTTTTATCGGAAACACGGCGGCCGCCCTTTCCCGCGCCGCTGTGCTTGCTGATCTTACGGGGATGGTCTCCCTCCTCACAGAAGGGACATCTGCGATAGCTGGGGGAATATTCTTCACCGCAGCGCGGACATTTGACAAGATCCATAGCGCCGCTCCTTTCTTTTTTCACAAGTAATTGCTCGCTCCGGCGCGGACAGCGCGCCGTTCCTTTACATAATACTTTCTTTTTCGCGCCGCGTCAACCGTAAGGCGCAAAATTTTGCCGCGCCGTCCGCCGTGCCCTTGCTTTTCCCGCGCGCCGCCCCTATAATAAGAAAAAATACGACACACGGAGGATGCGCGATGAATACCATCTTCATTGGCATTGCGGGCGGCACGGGCTCGGGCAAAACAACGCTCACCGAGCACTTAAAGCAGCACTTCGGCGACGATATCAGCGTCGTCCATCACGACAGCTATTATAAATATCAGGACAGGCCCTTTGAAGAGCGCTGCAAGCAGAACTACGACCATCCCGACGCCTTTGAGACCGACCTCATGGTCGAGCAGCTCAAGGAACTCAAGGCCATCCGCTGCCCCGTCTATTCCTACGCAGACCACCAGCGCACGGAGGAGACCGAGCTCATTCAGCCGAGCAAGGTCGTCATCGTCGAGGGCATCCTTATCTTCCAGGATCCGCGCCTGCGCGAAATGCTCGATATCAAGATCTTCGTCGAGACCGACGCCGACGTGCGCATCCTGCGCCGCGCGCTGCGCGATGTGCGCGACCGCGGCCGCACGCTCGAGAGCGTCATCACGCAGTATTTGACGACCGTCAAGCCCATGCACGAGCAGTTCGTCGAGCCCAGCCGCAAATACGCCGACATCATCGTGCTCGAGGGCGGGCACAACTTGGTCGCGCTCGACATGATCATGCAGCGCATCGCCAGCCACATCGCCTCAGCGGATTGACACAGAGATAAAAAAGAAGAGCAGCCTTACGCTACTCCTGATAGGGGTACCTTGAAGCGTGTCCTCGGATTAGGCAGGCAGTGCAATTGTACTGTCTGCCTTTTCTGTTGTCTCTCCGCATAGAAGCATATCGTCTGTCTCGTTGAGGTTGAAGTCCCGAAAACAGATGTGGATCTTCTGCGGTGCGTGCTTGGAGTATTTGACCTCTTTCTCATACACGATGATTTTCGCCACAAAGGTGCGGAGCAGTTCCGGGGTCAGTTCCGTCATGTCGGTGAACTTTCTGGCCTTGGCGATGAAGTTCTTGGCGTTGGCCATGCTACTGCGTAGTTTCTCCAGGCGCTCCTCCGTGGCAGGGATGGCTTCGGCCAGCTGCGCTTTCTCCTTGGAGTATGCCTCAGACAGCAAACGGAACTGCTCATTGCTCACCCGTCCCAAGGCGCTGTCCTCATACATCCGCTTGAACACTACATCCAGTTCGCCATCCCGTTTCCGCATCGTGGACAATTCCCGTTCCAACCCCCGGATCTCCTTTGCCACCTCAGTAGATTGCTTTTGCTGAATATATGCGGCGAACCGCTCCGGGTCGCTCCTGGCAAACTCTGTGGCTCTGCGGATTGTTTCCAGCACGATTTCCTTCAGTGCCACTTCCCGGATATAGTGAGCGCTACACACTTCTGCCCCGTCCTTCTTGTAGGTGCGGCAGGTGAAATGATTCTGTTCCGGCTTCATGGTGTGCGCCCGGTGCAATACCATGGGCTTACCGCAGTCCGCACAATACACCAATCCAGAGAACATATTCTGCTCATCCATATTCGTGCGGCGGCGCTTATGAGATCGCACCTCCTGTACGATATCCCAGGTTTCCTGATCCACCAGCTCTTCATGAGTATTCTCAAAGATAAGCCACTCTGATTTGGGGCGTTCACATCGTTTTTTGTCCTTGTAGGACTTGGTGCTGTAGCGAAGGTTGACCGTGTGCCCAAGGTAGACCATGTTCTGAAGCATATCCGCCACCATGTCGCCAGTCCAGTTGTAGGGCCGCTCTGCATTCAGCCCGGAATGGGATGTGCCGAATTTCGTATAGGCGTACATGGATGGACTGTAGATGCATTCTTTCTTGAGCTGCTTTGCAATCTGGGCTGGTCCCATTCCGCCGGCGCACATGGCGAAGATGCGTTTGACGACAGCCGCCGCCTCCTCATCCACCAACAGAGGAGAGTCCTTGGTTGCACCCTTGCGGTAGCCGTAAGGAGCTCGTGTCCCCACCCGGATTCCCCGCTGTGCCTTGGCGTTCACTACATTCCGCACCTTGCGGCTGCAGTCCCGCACGTGCCACTCATTGAACAAATTCTTGAAAGGCATCAGCTCGTTGCTGTTTTCATACTTGGTGTCAACATTGTCGTTGACAGCGATGTAGCGCACATCATTGGAAGGGAATATCTCCTCGATATAAAGACCGGTGTGCAGTTGGTTTCTTCCAAGGCGGGAAAGATCCTTTGTGATGATGACGGCGATGTCGCCGTTGCTCATGTCATCCATCATCTGTTCAAAGGCTGGGCGATTGAAATTCGTGCCGGAATAGCCATCGTCCACATAAAATCTGGTGTTCTGGAACCCATTCTCATCGGCGTACTTTTGCAGGATAAGTTTTTGGTTCTGGATACTGTTGGAGTCGCCCTCCAGATTATCATCTCGGGACAGACGGCAATAGAGCGCCGTGATCTTTTGGTTTGGCTGTAACATATTGACCTCCTTCATAAAACGCCAAACCGATTGAGAGATTGCAACCATACAATACCCTCAATCGGTTTGTTTGTCTATGCGAACCTGTTTTTCAGGCGGAAATATTTTTTGCGTCCTGCTCCAGGTCGATGACCTGTTTCATAAGATCGACCGTAGATTGCGTTCCTCCGAAACTGAATTCCGCGAACACAATGTACTCTCTGCCGCATACATGCTGTCGGCGGCTTTTTATAATCTTGTCGTCCCTTTCTTCCACTGCGGTATCCCGCACTGCCTTGGCAGAGGGAATATCCTCATCTCCATGCTTTTCTTCACTGTAGGAGCGGGGACGCTCATTGTATTTGAATTTATACGCCATATCGTTCCTTTCCCCTGACGCTACAGTCAGGCAACAAAAATAGCAGACCGTTACATGGTCTGCTGCTGTGTTTGTTCTGCCTGCTGATCTTCGGTCCACTGCTGTTCTGTAGATGATTGCTCATCCTGTGTGAGCACCATGGCTACGCCGGCCACCAGTCCGATGACAGCGCCGATATTTTTGGCTTCCTGTTCTGCCTGGATACGGCGGTAACGTTCCTCGACATCTTCGTTACCATCATCCAGTAACGCTCCAGTTACCGCCAGACCATACAGTCCAGCGTGGAGCGGCTTCATAGAAACAGGTTGCGGATGTTGCTGACCACTGTCGCTGTGCCATACCCCATCCCCAGCAGTGCCGCCACGATGAGCAGTACCAGTACGATCCATTTGGCCACTACGATCAGGTCGAAGTCCGGAAGCCAGTCCAGCCATTCGCAGGAATGCTTTTCTTTCTTCTTCCCAGCCTGTTCCAGCAGAGTGGTCATCTCCGTCAACGATTTCTGGATCTTCGCCATGCTGTTCTGCACCGCTGTCAGGTCTGTGTGTGATCTCAGGTTTGGAAGATACTCCCGCATTCCACGCACTTCCCACCCGATGGATTCTGTCTTCTGTGTCAGCATCGTCAGAGCCTCCGGCAACGGACACTGGATGACAATGGGCGTGATCGGTGAACTCGACTCCTGCGCTGTCGGCTGCGGTGAAGGCTCGGGCCGGTTCAGGGCCATGAGCTCGTCCATAGATAATTTCTTCTCTGATCCTGAATTCATATTCCATGTTCTCCTTTAGATATTTGTCACCGAACAGCAAACGGTCCCGACACTGCCAGCCACTCGGCGTGGTATAGGTGATATTCTTTCGGGACTTTTCCCAGCGAACCTTGTAGCCCTCGCTCTCCATCAGCGCAATGAACTCCTCGCGGTTGGAAGCGTGGCGCATACAGTCATTGATGATATTCATGAGCTGCAGCTTCTTGCTCTGACCGCGGGCCGCCGTGTGATACTCTCCGATGGTCATAGTCTTTGTTTTCTGCTTTTGTTCCCTGGGTTGAAATACAGGAAGTGAAAACTCCTTGCAGACCATGTCGTTGCGTTGCCGCAGTTCCTGGAGCTGCTCCTTTGCGATATGCAGTTTCCGTCCGGTATCGAAATTGACCGAGTTGATGAGGAAGTGGGAATGGATGTGCTCACGGTCTGTGTGGGTGCAGACCAGAACTTCGTATCCCTCATAGTACTCGGCCAGCTTCAGCGCGGCCGCGTGAGCGGTGACCGGGTCGACTGCTTCGCCTTTCGGGAAGCTCTGTACCATGTGATAGAACAGTACACCGTCCGTCTTGTGGTAGAGCCGCTTGGTGGTCATGAAATCCGCGTAGACAGATTCCGGCTGACAGTTGATACCTGTGACCAACTGCTGCCCCTCGAACTCGGTCTTTTTATCCTGCATGGTATACCGCATCACGGCGCTCATGCATCCGGTGGTCTGGCCCCGCTTGTAGTTTGTGAAGCTGATGATAGCCATAGCTTACCAGCGCTTTCGTTCAAGGATCATCCGAACGGCACCACAGAGTTCAGAGAACGCCCGACATACACTTTCCAGATCGATCACGGTCACTCGTCCCATGTGCGCCAGGGTGACGAGCTGGTTCAGATTTCTGCCGATGGACTTCAGCTCCTTCAGCACTTCTTTCAGGCCGTCGATGACCACCACCTGCTTTCCCAGGCAGCAGGCAGTGACGTAGTCGCTCATGGACATCCCGGACTGCTTCGCCAACTCCTTGATGGCCTCCCGGTCTGTGGACGCCATGCGGGTGCTGAATTTAACATCTTTTTTCATGTCGTTTCCTCCAAATCGTAGATAAAGTGGGCCCGGGCTTCTGCCCGGAATTCATGCGGAAGTCGGGCAGCGGCGTTGCCGCAGACCAGACAAACGCGATGCTGGCCACCTCCAAGGAGGTGATTTCCCTGCACCGAACACCCGCGCTCCGCTTTCGGCCACAAATGGCCACAAACGGCGTTTCTTTTTCCCTGCGGGTGTTTACTCGCCATGCCCGGCAATCTCCCGCAAATCGCCACACAGCGCCCCAACAGGGTCAACAGGGGCGACCACAGGTACACCCTGGGCATCGTCACTTTCGGCACGGCGCAGCTCGATGAGCCGCTTCCCGTTGCTGCGGCGCACCATACCGAAAATTCCGATTTTGCTTAGCGCGTCAAGGCTTTGCAGGATCAGGCGGGACACTTTCTTAGGCGAGATACGCTCCATACCGACAGGGTCGATTTTTTCAGACAGCTCTGTGGGAGTGCCGATAAATTTCGTACGGTCGCGCATCAGTTCAGAGACCAGATAGGTGATCCGGTCGCCCAGTAGCTCCGGCTGCGTTCTGCTGTCTGCTACCATCTCCCACACGTTTTCAACGTTGCGTTCCAGAGACAACTCCCGGTATTCAATGTCACGACCGATGCAGGAGAGCTTCGCCTTACCGCTGCCGCGCCGATCTTCCACCAGAGTAAAACTGGAATCCACCGCCCCGCTGATGGCTGTCGTACCGGAGATACGGTTGAACACATCATCGGCAGTTTCCTTTCGCAGATGATGGATCAGCAGGATGGCGATGCCGTGCTTGTCCGCCAGCCGCTTCAGCACGGACAGGTCCCGGTAGTCATTGGCGTAGGTGGCATCGTGGACGGGGCGGACCATCTGCAGCGTATCGACGAGGACCAGAACAGTATCCGGGTGAGCTACGAGGAAGCCCTCCACCTGCTCCTCCAGCCCCTGGCCGATGGGAGCGCACTCCGTACAGAAATGGACGCTGTCCGGCGCGTCCTCTGTGATCTCGAAGAGGCGGTTCTGGATGCGAAGGACGGAGTCCTCCAGGCAGAGATAGAGGGTGGTGCCCTGCTTCACGCTCATTCCCCAGACCGGTTCTCCCTTGGCCACCGTCACCGCCAGCCACAGGGCCAGCCAGGACTTGCCCACCTTGGGTGAACCCGCCAGGATATGCAGACCCTGAGAGATCAGCGTGTCCACCACAAAATTGGGCGGCTCCAGCGGACGGTCCATCAGCGTCCTACCGTCCACCGTGACCAGAGGACGGTCCATTTTGTTGCTCATAGTCAGTACCTCCAATTCAAAATATCTGAATACAAAAATCTCCCACCTCGAAAGAAGTGGGAGTAGTATTCTTTTAGAGGAGCAGTGCCCACAGGACTTTTGAGCATCCCCTTGCCCCTCTGCTTGTATTGTGGTGGAAAAGATGGTATCCTGATAAAAAGCATGGACAGATTAAAAATCAAGTAGGACAAATTATTGCAGAGGAGGGGGCCAGCGGAAATGGAGGGGAGCATCATATTCTATACCTACGGCAGCACCTTGGAGCTGAACGGGCAGCAGTTTGAGGCAGGCAGGCTGACCGAAGATCTGCTGAATCTATCACCGGATGACTACCACCCTCTGCACGAACGGATGGTGCGCATCCGTACCCTTATGGACATCTACGAGTATGTCCGCAAGAGTGAACTTTGGTGGAAACTGAATGATGAGATGGAGCAGCTCTGTCAGGAACTTCGCCGATATACTGTGTTCCGCTTGCTACCGGACGATTGCTATGACGCTTTCTTTTCGGTGATACGGGAGATCACAGGACAGTTCAGCTTGTTTCCTCCCGAGGAGCACAGCCTTTCAGAGGATGATCAGACAAAACTTCTCAGCGCCTCAGCGGAAGAATTCTTCCAGAGCGATGATGGGGACAGCGATCCTGAAATCTCCTTGGGACTGCTGGATCTGTTTCGTCGCAGAGAGGGCAGCGAGGAAAAGGGCGAGTTGTTTTATTACGAGATGTTTCGCCTCCTGGGAGCGTGCGAAGATACCTGGAGTGCCTACAAGAAATACATCGACCGCTACATGATGTATCTTCACGACATCCGTGCCTTTGTTCCTACCATCCGGAATTTCATCAAGTTTATCCTCTCCACACTCACGACCAATGGGCCGGAAAGTTATGCGGCAGCGCTCTATGGTTTCTATAACGATGATCGCACCGCAGAGAAGCTGATCGTCAACCCCATCACTTACCACGGGGACTGCTACAGGAGACACGATGAATATATGCTCTCCTATGTCCCGCGGGAGCTGCCGGACGGCTCCATGGCCATCTGTCAGGAGCATGTGACGGACAGCTTACAGGCGCTGATGAAGGCAGACTATATGCTGGCCCTGAATAGCGGACACAACATCCGCCGCTGCATCATCTGCGGGAAATACTTCATGCTGAAGAGCGGCGTCCACGCTTTGTACTGCGAAGGGGCCTGTCCCCACGCTCCTGGCTACACCTGTCGGCAATTTGGCACGGTGGAAGTTCAAAAGGAACTGGCAAAGAACAACCCCAAGGTGAAGGCCAAGCTGACTGCCTTTTCCAGGATCACGAAGGATATGCAGCGGGGAGCTATCTCTCAGGAGGATGCCAGAAGAGCCAAGGATCATGTGCGAGACCGGCTCTACGATGCGCTGCGCAGCCCGGATATCTCTGTTGAGGAGTTTTCTGAACAAATATCTACTGCGCAAGTGTATGAATATTGCCGCATCACCAGAGTGAGCAAGCCCCGAGGGCGTCCACCGAAAGCAAAGGCGGGTGGGACCCATGACCAATGAGGAATTGGTCCGCCGATATTACGGCGGTGATGAGCGCGCGCTGGAGGAGTTGTACCGCAGGAATCTCGGGCTGATCCGGCGCATCGCCCGGGAGACTGCCAGAGAGTTCAACTGTCTGCATATGGACAGGGAAAGACCGGGAGAGTTGTCCGGCTATACGAAAACGATTCTGGAGGATCTTTGCGGCGAGGGTGCGTTGGAATTTCTGACACGGGTCCAGAGCAGAGAATACGATGAGAGCCGTGCTGTGCTTGCCACCTACCTGTACCCACATCTGAAAGGCCGGATGACCCGTTGGCTGGAGCAACATATCGGAAATCTTTCTCTGAGCAAGCACGAGATGGATGCTGTCCGGCAGGCACAAAGGCTATATCATTCAGGTCAGTTCAGCATCGAAGAGATCGCGGAGAAAATGGATGTCCTTCTGGAACAGGCTGTCAAGCACATCCGTTACAACACCCATTTTGTTGGTGTCAATGATCTTATCCCTGGGAGCTATGACGGTGATCCCTTTGAGCGGCTGATGCCTGGGAATCTCTCTGTTTCTGCGGAGCAGGTCGTGTATCGAAAAGTCTGCATTGAGTTGCTGCAGGAACTATTTGATGCTCTCCCGAAGAAGGACAGGGACATCCTCGGAAAATTCTACGGCGTATTCGGATTTGAAAAAACTTCGCTGAAGGAAATCGGCATGTACCACATGATGAAGGAGTCCGCCGTGGAAAAGGCAAAGGAGCGTGCTGTCACAAAGCTGAAAAAAGCCTATCCGGGTAGCAGGCTGCAGATCTGGAGGAATGTTCATCGTATGATACGCAGACCGATCCTGCCAGCGAAGGATGACAGAGCACTGCGGCGCAGCTTCACGACTTCGACCCTACGAAATCAGGAGTCTGGAAGATCGTAGTTTCGATACAGTCTGGTGAGAATTTTGCGCAGACAGGAGACCGCAACAGTCCCCTTTAGGACATGTTTAGGAAAAATCAAGAGTCATACTCGCTTTTTTATACGTTCCGTGCTATAATGCAGAAAAACACGAAAGGCCGGCAACTATGGCTACACATATTTTAGTCGTCGATGACGAGACTGCGATCGCAGATCTGGTGGAGGTCTATCTGAAAAACGAAGGCTTCACCATCCACAAATTCTATAATGCCTCCGACGCCCTGGCTTGTGTGCGGACGACACGCTTGAATCTGGCGGTGCTGGATGTGATGCTGCCGGACATGGACGGCTTTACCCTCTGCCAGCGCATCCGGGAGGACCACCTGTTCCCCATCATCATGCTCACCGCAAAGGTGGAGGATATGGACAAGATCATGGGGCTGACCTTGGGAGCGGACGACTACATCACCAAGCCCTTCAATCCTCTGGAACTGGTGGCCCGGGTCAAGACTCAGCTGCGCCGCTACACCCGGTACAACCCCAGGGAGGGGACAGTCCAGGAGGTCACCGAATACGACTTTCGAGGCCTTCAGATCTCCAAGGCCACTCACAAGTGCGTCCTGTTCGGCGAGGAACTGGCCCTGACGCCCTTGGAATTCTCCATTCTCTGGTATCTATGTGAGCACCGGGGGAATGTGGTGTCCAGCGAGGAACTGTTTGAACATGTTTGGGGCGAGGCGTTTATGGACAGCAACAACACCGTCATGAGTCACATCGCCCGGCTACGGGAAAAGATGCACGAGCCCAGCCGAAAGCCCAAATTCATCAAGACCGTTTGGGGGGTGGGGTACACCATTGAGTAAGAAAGGAAATACCCGCAGCCGCCGGAGATCTTTGCGCATCTGGGGCGGCTACCTGCTGGTCCTCATGGCTTGGGTGGTCGCAGTGATGGCCTTGGCATTCCTGGGCTTCATCATCTGCGCCAGCATCACCTGGCAGCCCTCGCCGCTCTACGACTTCCTGAATTGGGTTCGAGACTACATCGTTCTGGTCTGCATCGTCACAGTGCTGGCGGGCTGGGTGGTCATCAGCTTCTATTTTATCTCCAAGCCCATCAAGCAGCTGGACGTGGTGGCCAATGCGGCAGAGCAATTATCCCGCCCCAGTGAGGAGCCCATCCAGCTGCCGGATTCCCTGGAGGACATCTCCATCCAGCTGAATCTGGCCCGGGAGCAGGCTCTCCGGGACGCCCGGGCAGCCCGGGAGGCAGAACAGCGGAAAAACGACCTAATCGTCTATCTGGCCCACGACCTGAAAACGCCCCTGACCAGCGTCATCGGCTACCTGACCCTCCTGCGGGATGAGCCTCAGATCTCCCCGGAGATCCGGGCCAGGTACACCGGCATCGCCCTGGAGAAGGCGGAGCGGCTGGAGGACCTCATCAACGAGTTCTTCGACATCACCCGCTTCAACCTCTCTCGCCTGGAGCTGGAGCGGCAGAGCGTGGACCTGACGCGGATGCTGGAGCAGGTCGCCAGCGAATTCCGCCCCATTTTCGCAGAATCGGGGCTGTCATGCAGCCTGGATCTGCCGCCCAAGCTGCACTATTCCTGTGACCCGGATAAGCTGGCAAGGGTCTTTGATAATCTCCTGCGCAACGCGTCTTATTATAGCCTGCCGGACAGCACGGTGGAAATTGCCGGACGGATAGAGGCCGGGAAAATCGTACTCACCTTCTCCAATGCGGGAAAGAACATCCCCCAGGAGAAATTGGACCGGATCTTTGAACAGTTCTTCCGTCTGGACAGCTCCCGCGCCACCCGGACAGGTGGTGCGGGCCTTGGCTTAGCCATCGCCAAGGAGATCGTGGAGCTCCACGGCGGGACCATTCGGGCGGACAGCACCGAGGATCGGATCACCTTCACCATCTGTCTTCCGTCAGACCATTCAGAAGCGCCGTAAGAAAATCACAAGAATTTCGCAGAAAACTTGCAAGGCATCCGTTGGTAGATAGACAAGTATGAAACGCCTGGTTCTGGTACCATTTCAGTATCAGAACCAGGCGCTTTATTTTGATTAGGAGGTCTTATCCCATGAAAACCATTCTCGTTCTCTTCGGCGGATGCTCCACGGAGTACGAAGTTTCTCTCCATTCCGCCTATGCGGTGCTGTCCCACATGGACCCCGCCCGCTATACTCCTTTGGCTGTGGGCATCACACGGGAGGGGCAGTGGCTCTGCTATACCGGCGACCTCTCCCGGCTGGAGGACGGTACTTGGCAGCAGGCGGCAGACTGTATCCCCTGCACCCCGCTGGTGGAACGGGAGGCCCACGCTTTACTACTGCTGGACGGCTCCGGCCGCCGTCTCCTCTTTGACGCGGTATTCCCAGTCCTCCACGGCAAGAACGGCGAGGACGGTACGGTACAGGGACTCTTTGAACTGGCCGGGGTCCCGGTCATCGGCTGCGGGACATTGTCCAGCGCCTTGTGCATGGACAAGGACCGGGCCCACCAGCTGGCGGCCCTGGCCGGCATCCGGGTCCCCCGGAGCCACGTCTTTCATTCCAGCGATGATTTCAGCCGGATCGCCCAGGCAGCGGAGGAACTGGGATACCCGGTGTTTGTCAAGCCGGTCCGGGCCGGTTCCTCCTTCGGTATCACCAAAGTCTCCGGGCCGGAAGAGCTGCCCGCCGCCATGGAGGAGGCATTCCGCCACGACAGCGCCGTGATCCTGGAGGAGACGATCCCCGGCTTTGAGGTGGGCTGCGCGGTCATGGGCAACGAGGAACTGACCGTGGGTCTGGTGGACGAGATTGCGCTGTCGGAGGGCTTTTTCAACTATGAGGAGAAGTACACCTTAAAGACCTCCGCCATCCACTGTCCCGCCCGCATCCCGCCGGAGAAGGCGGCAGAGATCCAGGCAGCGGCAAAAACCATTTACCGTGCCCTGGACTGCCGGGTATTCGCCCGGGTGGATCTGTTCCTCACCCCGGATGGGGAGATCGTCTTCAATGAGGTCAACACCATCCCCGGCTTCACCGCCCACAGCCGCTACCCCAGCATGATGCAGGGCATCGGCATTTCCTTTGGGGAGCTGGTGACCCGCCTGATCGAGTTGGGGGTGGCGGGATGAGAACCGTGTCGATTCCCCGGGAGCAGATTTTTCAGGGGCCGCTGGTCCTGGTCAACCGGGCGCATCCCCTGCATGAAAAAGAGCGATCTGCGCTGACCTCGGTGGACCCGCACCACCCCGACATTCTTCTTGAAAGCCGGGCACGGCAGCTACTGTCTGCCTGTATCCAAAAGGCGGGGGGACAGCGGGAGATCGTGCCGGTGTCCGGCTGGCGGAGCCAGCAGGAACAGCAGCGGATCTGGGACGACTCCATGGCGGAGCATGGGGAGACATTTACCCGCCAGTATGTGGCCCTTCCAGGATGCAGTGAGCATCAGACCGGCCTCGCCATCGACCTGGGAAAGGCTGCCGGATACATCGACTTCATCCGGCCTGCCTTTCCCTATGACGGCGTCTGCGGAAGATTTAGGCGTCTGGCGGCCCGGTACGGCTTTATCGAACGCTACCAGCGGGGCAAGGAGGAAGTCACCGGGATCTCGGCTGAGCCGTGGCACTTCCGCTATGTGGGGGCGCCCCACGCCCAGCTGATGGAAACCAACGGGCTGTGTCTGGAGGAGTACCGGGACTTTTTGCGGCAGGGTCCCCGGAGCGTCGCTCTGGAAAACGGCCGCATGGCCCAGGTGTTCTATGTGCCCGCCGCCGGAGCCGTCACAGAGGTGGAAGTGCCGGAGGGCTGCTGCCAGATATCCGGCGACAATGTGGAGGGATTTATCCTGACATGGTGGGGGGATACCCATGAGAACGGCTAAGAAAACCGTCCCGACTTTGGACCTCTTTCGTCTGGCGGCAGTCCTGCTGGTGGTGATGAACCACACCTCGCCCCTGGCGGATGTGTCTGCCATGGCTGATTTCTGGCTTACCCGGGTACTGGCCCGGGTGGCAGTCCCATTCTTTCTGATGACCACTGGGTACTTTCTGAGCCGGAATCACTGGGCTGGTGTGGGGCGGCAGCTGAAAAAGCTCTGCCTGCTCTACGGCGTCTGCATCCTTTTGTATCTGCCAGTGAATCTCTATGCCGGCAGCTTCACCGGTCCGGCGGATGTTTTGCGGAAACTGCTGGTGGACGGCACCTTCTACCACCTGTGGTATTTCCCGGCGACCATTCTGGGCATCGTCATCGCCCGGTGGCTCAGCCGGCTGGGCCTGCGGGTGGCTCTGCCTGTGGCGGCGCTACTCTATCTCATCGGTCTGGGCGGGGACAGTTACTATGGACTGGTTTCCCAGATCCCGCTGCTTCGGACCCTTTACGACGGCATTTTTACACTGTGCGGCTATACCCGCAATGGCCTGTTCTTCGCGCCACTGTTCCTTCTGCTTGGGGCCGCCGGAAGGCGGTGGAACCAAAAGCTGTCTCTGGCGGGCTTCTTCCTCTCTCTGGCAGCCATGAGCGCCGAGGGGCTGTGGCTCCATCGCATGGATGTCCAGCGCCACGACAGCATGTACCTCGCCCTCCCCCTGTGCATAGTATGCCTTTTTTCTCTGCTGCTGGGCGGAAACAAGGGCGAGTCCAGGAAAGTCCGGGAATTTTCCACAGCCATGTATGTGCTCCATCCCCTCTGCATCGTACTGGTCCGGGGAGCGGCAAAGCTACTGGGACTGGGAGAAATGCTCATTGAAAACAGTGTTCTCCATTTTATTGTGGTGCTGGCGCTCAGTGCGCTGCTCTCCGCCCCTTGCCTGCTGAGGCTTCAAAAGAAGCCCAGCCCCACCGCTCGGGCCTGGCGGGAGGTGGATCTGGCGGCCCTTGGGCACAACGCCCAGGTGCTGCGGAACACATTGGCCCCGGGGACAGAGCTGATGGCGGTGGTAAAGGCGGAGGCCTACGGTCACGGCGGGGCAGTGACCGCCCGCACCTTACAGCGAGCGGGCGTCCGGGCCTTTGCCGTGGCCTGCCTGGCCGAGGGGATTGCTCTGCGAAAGGCGGGCATCCGGGGGACGATCTTGATCTTAGGTTATACCTCCCCGGAGGAAGCTCCGCTCTTGACACGATGGCATCTGACCCAGACGGTGGCGGATATTGACCACGGGCGGGCCTTGGCAGCCAGAGGGCGGCGTGTCCATGTCCATCTGGCCCTGGACACGGGGATGCACCGGCTGGGCATCCTGGCGGAAAACCGGAAGGAGATCCTGGAGGCATTCCGGCTTCCAAACCTGGTAGTGGACGGTGTCTTTTCTCATCTATACGTCTCGGACAGCCTGGAAGCCGAAGATGTTGCCTACACCCAGGAGCAGCTGACCTTGTTCTATGATACGGTGGCCTGGCTCCGAACTGCCGGATATGATCCCGGCAAAGTTCATATCCAGTCCAGCTATGGACTTTGGAACCTCCCAGCTCAGCCCTGTGACTATGTCCGGGCTGGAATCGCACTCTATGGAGTTCGAAGCGATGATGCGCCTGTTCAGCGAAGCCTTGACCTGCGGCCGGTTCTGTCTCTCCGGGCCAGAGTGGCCAGTATCCGCACTGTGCAAGCCGGAGAGAGCGCCGGGTACGGGCGGGTCTTTCAGGCAGAGCAAGAAACCAAACTGGCGGTGGTCACCATCGGCTACGCGGACGGTCTGCCCCGGGATCTGCCTCAGCGGGGCGGCCAGGTGCTGATTCAGGGCCGGCGTTGTCCTATGGTGGGGCGGATGTGCATGGACCAGTTGCTGGTGGACGTCAGCGATCTTTCGGAGGTCGCTCCTGACGATACAGTGACTATTATCGGCCGGGATGGCGGTCAGGTGATTCGGGCAGAGGAACTGGCTGCATGCTGTGGGACGATTACCAACGAACTGCTCTCCCGGTTAGGCATGCGGTTACCCATTGTTTCTGGTTAAAGAGCGGTAGGGAATTTTACAAAGATTCCGGTTCGGATTTCAACATGAATATACCTTTAAACAGGAATAGCCACCAACCACGATGAAATGGTTGATGGCTATTCCCGTTTGGTCGACACCAAGAGATTCTCTCAATCGGTTTAATCTGGTGTTTTCAAGATGACCTTATGAGGAGTCGCCCTTGCGCCGCTCTTCTTTTTTTGAAGCGCTTACGCGCCCGCAAACCGGAACACAACGCCCACAAGCGCAGAAAGCCCGATGAACACGATCGGATGCCAGCCCTTCGTCTTTTTGACAAAATTCGTCAGGACGAGGATCACGGCTGCGAGGATCAGTCCCTGCCAGAAAAAGCCGCCGGACACCATGAACGTCTCCTTCA